>Ga0068876_10002444_pt1 | contig 13760 bp, 9 predicted proteins | sample NOAtaG_6_FD_66442 | JGI IMG/M metagenome (GOLD analysis project Ga0068876, IMG submission 66442) | Freshwater lake microbial communities from Lake Erie, under a cyanobacterial bloom - NOAA_Erie_Diel5S_2200h metaG | ecosystem: Environmental > Aquatic > Freshwater > Lake | place: USA: Ohio, Lake... | reverse complement strand
GCCATCCTTGCCGGGTTTGAGGACGAGCTCGCCGCCGCGCCAGCGCTCGCCCATCGCCACCTCGCCGACGCCGAGCTCCTCGCGGAGCACCTGCCGAAGCACGTTGCGGAATTCGTCCTGGTCCATGTCGATGTCGATCTCCTGAGGCAGGGCGGGCCGCACCGGCTCGCTGCGCTCTTCGTCGCGGAGCGCGCGCGGCGTTCCCGCGGCCTGCTTGCGCTTCAGCGCGGCGTCCCACGAGGTGCCGCGCGCCTTGTGGTGCGCGCAGGTGGATGTGTCCTTGAGCGGAGGCGCCCAGCAGCCGAGACGGCACTCGCCCGACCAGCTACCGCTCGCCTCGTCCTCGGTGAGCGCCATGAAGAACGAGCAGGTGCCGCATCGTCCGGTCAGGTCGCGCTCGGGTACCGCAGTCACGTGGACGCGAGGATAGAGGTCCCTCCATCCCGTGTCATCCCCTCGGTCGCAGGCTAGCTTCCCGAGCCCGATGGACTTCGCGCCCTTCAACCAGCCGCCGCCGCGCCTCGGCAACCAGTGGACCGAGGACCGCGCGCTCCGCTCCCTGCTCGCCCGCCGGCTTCCCGATGCGGTCCTCGCCGAGGTGCGCCCTTCCCTCGAGCGCATGGGCGCGCTCGCCGCGGAGCTCTATCCGCTCTCGCTCGCCGACCGGCAGAACGAGCCGGTACTGACGACCTGGAGCCCCTGGGGCGAGCGCATCGACGAGATCGAGATCACTCCTCTCTGGAAGCGGGCCGAGGCCATCGCCGCGGAGGAAGGCGTGGTCGCTACGGCCTACGAGCGGCGGCACGGCGCGCACTCGCGCGTGCACCAGTTCGCCCTCGCCTACCTCTTCGGCCCCTCGACCGACATCTACTCGTGCCCGCTCGCCATGACCGACGGCGCCGCGCGCACGCTCCTGGCCTCGGGGCACCGCGAGGCCATCGAGCGCGCCCTGCCGCGCCTCACCTCGCGCGAACCCGCGACGTTCTGGACGAGCGGCCAATGGATGACCGAGTCGACGGGCGGCTCGGACGTCGGCCGCTCCGAGACGGTCGCGGTCGAGGCGAGCGACCTCGGGGGGCTGCCGGTCGCGGGCACGCACCGCCTGCACGGCCGCAAGTGGTTCACCTCGGCGACGACCTCGCAGATGGCCCTCACGCTCGCGCGGCCCGAAGGCAACGGCCCGGGCGGACGCGGACTCGCGCTCTTCTACCTCGAGCTCCGCGACGAGCGGGGACGCCTCCGGCACATCGAGGTGAACCGCCTCAAGGACAAGCTCGGCACCCGCAAGGTGCCGACCGCCGAGCTCATGCTGCGCGGCACGCCCGCGACCGCGATCGCCGGCACCGAGCACGGCGTCCGGCACATCGCCCCGATGCTCAACGTCACCCGCACCTGGAACGCCGTGACCGCCGTCGCGCTCGCCCGGCGCGGCCTCGCCCTGGCCCGCGACTATGCCCGCAAGCGCGTCGCGTTCGGGGCGCCGCTCGCCGACAAGCCGCTGCACCTCGATACGCTGGCCGGGCTCGTCGCCGAGCAGATCGCGGGCCTGCACCTCGTCTTCGACGTCGTCGCCCGGATCGGTCGGGTCGAAGCCGGGCAGGCCGAAGAGCACGACGATGCACTTCTGCGCCTGCTCACCCCACTCGCCAAGCTCACGACGGGCAAACAGACGGTCGCGGTGCTGAGCGAGGTGCTCGAGTCGTTCGGAGGCGCGGGCTACGTCGAGGACACGGGCCTGCCCGTGCTGCTCCGCGACGCGCAGGTGCTCCCGATCTGGGAGGGCACGACGAACGTGCTCTCGCTCGACGCGGTGCGGGCGCTCGCGACCTCGCCCGAGACCGGCCCGGCGCTCCTCGCCGAGGTGGCGCGGCTGCGTGCCGCCTGCACCGGCCCGCTCGCGCGGACGGCATCCGACGCGGCAAACGCGATCGAGCGCGCGCTGCGATGGCTCATGGAGACCGGCGGGACCTCGCCGCTCGACGTCGAGGCGGGCGCGCGGCGCTTCGCGCTGACGCTCGGACGCTCGCTCGCCCTGCTCCGTCTCGCCGAACACGCCGAGGCCACCGGCCAGGCCGATGCGCGCGCCGCCGCCGAACGCTTCGCCTCGGCGCCCTTCGACCTGCTCGCCGCGCCGCGGGGCGATGTGCGGCTGCTCGCGCTCGGTCTGGACGAGGGCTGACCTCGGCAGGGCCGAGGGGCCGCGGGATCGCGGTGGTCGCCCGCGGACGAGGGCGCTACCATCCCCGCCACGATCGGGCGCTCGCCCGCCGTCTCCGCCGGCCCGAGGGCGTGGGGGAGACGCGCTCGGAGGACGCCCAGGAAGGCACGATGACTCGCGATTTCGGCGTCAACCAGGGCCTCGTCGAGGAGCTCTATCTCAAGTACCGCGAGAACCCCTCGCTCGTCTCCGATCGGTGGCGGGCGTACTTCGACGGGCTCTCCGAAGATCTGCTCCCTCCGCGGCGCACCGCGCTCGGGATCACGTCGCCCGGCCACCTCAGCTCCCCCGGCGCGGTGACGAGCCCCGCTCCCTCGAGTTCTGCGCTCTCCCCGGCGCCGGTCCCGTCCCGGACGAGCTTCGCCCCGAGCGCCGAGACCGCGACCGCGACCGAGCTGCAGAGCCGGGTCTCGGCGATGGTCAACGCGTACCGGGTACGGGGCCATCTGTTCGCCGACCTCGACCCCCTCGGCCTCGCCGAGAAGCCCGCCTCCGACCTCGAGCCGGTCCAGTTCGGCCTCGGCAACGTCGATCCGGCCACGGTCTTCAACGCGATGGGCCAGCGCCTGCCGCTCTCGGAGATCGTCGCACGCCTCAAGGCGACGTACTGCCGCACCATCGGCGCCGAGATCACCCAGGTCGAGGACAACGACGAGCGCGACTGGCTGCTCGGCCAGATGGAGCCGACCCAGAACCGCATCGCCCTGAGCCGCGACCAGCAGCTCCAGATCCTCGGCAAGCTCACCGAGGCCGAGGTCTGGGAGACCTTCGTCGACAAGGCCTACACGAAGAAGAAGCGCTTCAGCCTCGAGGGCGGTGAGAGCACCATCCCGCTCCTCGAGTTGCTCATCGACGGGGGCGCGCGGGGCGGGGTCGAGGAGGTCGTCATCGGCATGGCCCACCGGGGCCGCCTGAACGTGCTCTTGAACGTCATGGAGCTGCCGGCGCGCGACATGCTCGCCGCGTTCGAGGACAACGATGCCGAGCGCTTCAAGGGCCGCGGCGACGTGAAGTACCACCTCGGCTACTCCTCCGATCGCGTCTTCTCCGGCAAGAAGGTGCACCTCACCCTCTCCTTCAACCCCTCGCACCTCGAGTGGGTGAATCCGGTGGTGGAGGGGCGCGTCCGCGCCAAGCAGGACCGCCGGGGCGACGCCGACCGTTCACGGGTCCTGCCGCTGCTCATCCACGGCGACGCCGCCTTCATCGGCCAGGGCGTGGTCGCCGAGACGCTGAACCTCGCGTACCTGCCGGCCTACTCGACCGGCGGCACGGTCCACGTCGTGATCAACAACCAGATCGGGTACACGACGAACCCGGGCGACGCGCGCAGCAGCCGCTACTGCACCGACCTGATGCGGATGCTGCGCTGCCCGGTCTTCCACGTGAACGGCGAGGACCCCGAGGCGGTCGCCCAGGTGGCCAAGCTCGCCGCGGAGTACCGGCAGAAGTTCAAGAAGGACGTCTGCGTCGACCTCTACTGCTACCGCAAGTACGGCCACAACGAGGGCGATGAGCCGCGCTTCACCCAGCCGCTCATGTACCGCGCCATCGACGAGAAGGAGCCGCCGCGGGCGGTGTACGTCCAGAAGCTGCTCGAGCACGGGCGCATCACCCAGGACGACGCGGACGCGATCGTGAAGGACCGCCGGCAGCGGCTCGAGGACGCCCTCGAGGAGGTCCGGCGGACCAAGCGGTCGTTCGAGGTGAGCTCGATGACCGGCCTCTGGTCGCCCTACCGAGGCGGCGCCGAGGCCAGCGTGCCGGACACCGCGACCGGTGTGCCCCACGCGACCCTCGAGGCCTTGCTCCGCAGTCTCGGGACCGTCCCCGCGGGGATGCAGCTCATGCGGCAGGTCGCCGCCGAGCGCCAGAAGTACCTCGATGCGGCAGAGGGCAAGCCCGTGCCCTGGGGCGTCGCCGAGAACCTCGCCTATGCGACGCTGCTCACCGAGGGCCACCCGGTGCGGCTCACCGGGCAGGATGCCCGCCGCGGCACCTTCAGCCACCGGCAGGCCGTCGTCAGCGACCAGAACATGGGCGCGACGCACACGCCGCTCGCTCAGATCGGAGCGGCGCTCGGCACGAGCCAGGCCCGCTTCGAGATCCACGACAGCTCGCTCAGCGAGGCGGGCGTGCTCGGCTTCGAGTGGGGCTATTCGCTCGACTGCCCCGATGGCCTCGTGGTCTGGGAAGCGCAGTTCGGCGACTTCGCCAACACCGCGCAGGTGATCATCGACCAGTTCATCGTGAGCTCCGAGGACAAGTGGCACCGGCTCTCGGGCCTCGTGCTGCTCTTGCCGCACGGTTTCGAGGGGGGCGGACCGGAGCACAGTTCGGCGCGTCTCGAGCGTTTCTTGGCGCTCGCGGCCGAGGACAACATCCAGGTCGTCAACCTCACGACGGCCGCACAGGTCTTCCACGCGCTGCGCCGCCAGGTCGTGCGCCCGTGGCGCAAGCCGCTCGTGGTGATGTCGCCGAAGAGCCTGTTCCGCAGCCCGAACTCGGTGAGCAGTCTCGACGAGTTCACGTCCGGCTCCTTCCAGCGGCTCATCGCCGATCGCGAGACCCAGCCGAAGAAGGTCCGCCGCGTTCTCTGCTGCTCCGGCAAGCTCTACTACGAGCTGGCCGAGCACCGGAAGGCTCAGGGGCGCGAGGACGTCGCGATCGTGCGCTTCGAGCAGCTCTACCCGCTCCGCGAGGGGGACGTGAAGGAGGCGCTCGCCGCCTACGAGCCCGGCACCGAGATCGTGTGGGTCCAGGAAGAGCCGTTCAACAGCGGAGCCTGGTACTTCATCAACGCACGCCTGCCGGCCATGCTCGATGGCCGCTTCGGCCCGCTCCGCTGCGTGAGCCGCGTCGAGAGCGCGAGCCCTGCGACCGGCTCGGAAAAGGCCCACAAGCTGGAGCAGCAGCAGCTCATCGAGGACGCCTTCGCCCCGGCGCGGAGCGTGCGCCCGAGCACCGCGCCGCGCGCGACCGCCTGAGGGGCGAGCCCCCAGGCGGCCCGCGACGGGTCAGCTCGCCTTCACGGCGATCTGCCGCGCCTTCACCTCCGAGCGCTTGTGGAGGCGCACCGTGAGCACGCCGTCCTTCAACTCCGCCTCGATCCGCTCCGGATCGACCGTGCGGGGCAGGAGGAACTGGCGGCAGAAGTTCCCGTCGAAGCGCTCGACGCGGTGGAGCGTGCCTTCCTCCTTCTTCGACTCGCCTCGGCGCTCCCCGCGGAGCGTGAGCACATTGTTCTCGATGTCGATCTTCAGGTTTTCCGGCTTCACCCCGGGCAGCTCGGCGTGGACGACGATGACCTCGGGGCGCTCGATGATGTCCACCGCCGGGGCCCACGCTGCGCGGGGGCTGGGGTCGGGGCGAAGCAGTTCGTTGTGCAGGCGGTTCAGCTCGGCGAAGGGATCGAAACGGTTCAGCATGGCGGTCTCCTTTCGAGGGATCGACGGACGGAACACGGACGCCCGCGTACACGGTCTCGGGGTGCGTCGCGGGGCGCCCACCTCTTGGGCCCGCGTCGCGGCAGCGTCGGAACGCGCCGCACGCTAGGCACGCCGATCACGACGTCAACGGGGAGCGCGATGGACGGCCGGACGGGCGCGATGGCTTGTCGACATGCCCTTGCTATCTTCGGCGCCCTCGCATGGCCGCCGACCCCCGACAGGCGCCTTCCGCTGCCGGAGTCCGCGACGGCCTCGCGGCGGCGCTCGCTCACGAACTCGATGGGCTCGCGGCCGGGCCGAGGATGGCGGCGCTGGCCTTCGACGTCCTGAGCCGCCAAGCCGAGGGGCGATTGCTCTTCGCGGGCACGGAGTACGTCGAGCGACGGGCCGAGGAGCACCACCTGAAGCCCGACGAGGCACGCACCAGCGCGGGCAACCTCGTCGTCGTGCTCGGCCGCGGCGCCGAGACCGACGCCGAGCGCACCCTCCTCGCGGTGGCCGCGGTGCGTGGATTCGGGCGCGCATGGACCGCGGCGGACGCAGCTTCGCGTGCGGCGCTGGTGACCCGCTTCGTCCGCCACCTCGACTTCCTCGAGCTCGCGACGCCGCTCTCGCTCGTCGCGGCGCTCGATGTGGGGCTCGAGCCCGACCCGCTCGATGCGGTACAGCGCGAGATCGCCCAGCGGATCGTGGACGAAGGCAGCGGCGAGCGCGCCAGGAGTCCCCAGGCCCGCGCGAGGAACGCGGCCCGGCTCAGCGCGCTCGCGGGCTCGGCCTCCGACTCCGCCCGTCGCGCCCTCGCGAGCGTGCTCTCGACCCGCGGGCTCGAGCCTGCGCTGCAGGCCCTCGGGACCGCGCTCGTCCCCGCCCTGGCCGTAGGTCCCGAGGATGCCGTGCTCGACGGGGTACGCGCGCGTCCACGCCGGAGCCCGCTCGTCGATGCCGCGCGGCTCCTGACCGGCATCGCCCTCGTCGGATGGGCGCTGCGCGGGCTCCTTGCGCTCGTTGGTGCCCGGCGGGAGGTGTGTCTTCGCCTGAGCGGCCCCGGCCTCGAGATCGAAGAGCGGACCCGCGCCTTCGGGCGTGTGCTCCGGTCCCGGCGCACGACCTTCGCGTTCGCGGGGATACGCAGCGTGGAGCGGGAGGTTCGCTATCCCCGCCTGCACCTCTACGTCGGGGCAATCGCCCTCGCGCTCGGAGTCCTCGTCGGGGGGATCTGGATCTTCGACGGCGTGCGCGGAGGAGACTTCGTGCTCGCCGCGATCGGGGCGGCGCTGCTCCTCGGCGGCGCGGTCTTCGACCTGACGCTCGACGTGCTCGTTCCGGCGCAGCGCGGACGGGTGACGCTCGAGGTGAGCGCCGAGCGCGGCCAGCACGTGCGCGTCGCGGGGCTCGACCTGACGAGCGCCGACGCCTTCGCCCTCTCGCTGCGCCAGCGCCTGAAGTGACGACCGGGTACACTCCTCGACCGATGCGCTGGCTCTCGCTCGCCTTCCTCCTCACCGGTTGCGTCCCGGGCTGTGGCGGGGATCCCGCTCCGGAGCGACCGAGCACCCCGGTCCGCTTGGCTCCGGGGATCGGCGGGGCCGAACCATCGCCCACCGCTGACAGCGAGAGCGGGCCCGAGACCACGCTGCCTCCACCCTCGTCGGAGACGCTCGCCGAGCCGCCGCCGGTCGAGCCGCCCCCGTGACCGGAGCGGTTGACCGCGCCGCGCCCGTGGCCACCTTGCGGCGCCTCGGAACATCGCCGTGAGCTACAAGGACTACTACCAGATCCTCGGCGTGCCTCGCGACGCGAGCGAGGCAGACATCCAGAAGGCCTTCCGCAAACTCGCGCGCAAGTTCCACCCGGATGTGAGCAAGGAGCCGGGCGCCGAAGACCGCTTCAAGGAGATCAACGAGGCGAACGACGTCCTCAAGGACGCCGACAAGCGGAAGCTCTACGACCGCTACGGGACGGCCTGGAAGGCCGTCTCCGAGGGACGGCAGCCGCCACCGGGGACCGAGCGCGTGCGCTTCGACTTCGGGGGCATCCCGGGCGCCGAGCAGGGCGACCTGGGCTCGCTCTTCGAGCAGTTCTTCTCCGGGCAGTTCGGAGGCGCCCCGTTCGGCGGAGGCGCCCCGTTCGGTCGGCCCGGACGGGGCCGCCCGCAAGCGCCCCGGCGGGGGGGCGACACCGAGACCACGTTCGAGCTCGGCGTCGAAGAGGCGTTCGTCGGTGGCCCGCGCGAACTCAGCATCCACACCGAGGGTCAGGGCACCTCGAAGATCACCCTGAAGATCCCGCCTGGCGTCCGGCACGGCCAGAAGATTCGGCTCGGGGGTCGGGGCAGCCCGGGGCCGCTCGGCGGGCCGGCAGGAGACCTGCTGCTCGAAGTGCGCCTCGTGGCCGACGCGCACTTCCGCATGGACGGCGAGGACGTGCTCGCGGCCCTTCGCATCAGCCCGTGGGAGGCCGCTTTGGGCGCGGTGGTACCCGTTCGGACCCTCGACGGCGAGGTGAAGATCAAGGTGCCGCCGGGCAGCTCGACCGGGCGCCGCATCCGACTGAAGGAGCGCGGCTACACGACCGCGAGCGGGGCCCGCAGCGACCTCTACGTCGTCCTCGAGGTCGCGGTGCCCAGCGAGCCGAGCCCAGACGAGAAGCGGCTCTTCGAAGAGCTCGCCCGGGTCTCGCGCTTCGACCCCCGCCGCTGAGCCGGGGCGCGCCGCGCAGCCCTCAACGCTCCACCCAGACGAGCTGCTCGCCGCTGAGCCAAGCGAGGCGGCGCTGGCTCGGTGAGATCGCGACGTCGATGGCCGTGCCCTCGTGGCGGTAGCCCTCGGGGCGAACGAGCACCACGCTGGGCGTCTCCCCGCGCGCCACCACGAGCACACCGTGCTCGGTCGCGAGCGCGTAGGCCGAGAGGTCGGGCCGTGCCGCACCAGGCGGCACCGGGACCGGCGCCGGGGCGTCGGGCATCAACGTGGTGGGCGTCCCCGACGAGCCGCCGGCCGCGTCGAGCGGCACGAGCCAGAGTTCGTCCAGGCGCGCGAGGAGCGCCCCTTGCGGGGCCCAGCCCAGTGGCACGAAGCCGTCGGCATCGGCGCGCAGCAACGGCGTGAGTTCGGGGCACGGCGCACCGCGCGGAACCGGCCGAGGCGCGACGAGTACGGTGCCCGAGGCGAACGGAACGCCCCGCGGTGCGACGAGCAGCACCGTGCCTTCGCAGCGGCGCTCGATGCCGAAGAGCTGCATCGCGCCCGAGGCATCGGTGAGCGCCGGTTCCATCGCCGACGCGGGCTCGACGGTGCCGTCGAGCAGGCGCACGCGGCGGGGCTCCCCGGCCAGGACGAGCAGCGCGTCCTCGTCCTCGAACGCGAGCGTCGAGCGACGGACGGATCCCGAGAGCGGCAGGGCCGCGACGCTGGTCCGCAGCGCCGGCGTCTCCGCGGGCATGGCGGCAAACGCATCGCGCAGCATCCGCCGTTCCGGCTCGCGCAGGCGCCCCTCGACGGGCCCGAGAGCCCGCTCGAGCGCGAGGGCCTGCGCGACGTGACCGAGCCGGGCATGGGCCGCGACCGCGACAGCGCGCGCACGGGCCGCTGCCACCGAATCGCCGCAAGCGATCCCTGCGCTCGTGCCGACCGTGAGCCGCGCGCGCTCGCCCTCTCGGCACAGCGCCTCCCACAGCCCGAGCGCAGCGTCAGCCCCTCGGAGCGCGACCTCGGGACTGCGACGCACCGAGCTGCGGGCCGCATCGACCAGCGCCACGACCGCGGCCTCGGGAGCGTCGGGATCGCGCGCGAGACCTGCCGCGGTGCTGCGGTACACGAGCGCGGCGCGGGCTTCGCCGACGAACGCCTCGACGATCACGTCCTCGTGCCCGTCCTCGTCGCGGTCCGCGGCGGAGAAGGTGAGACCGTCGGACGCGCCGCCGCGCCAGCGAAAGCGCTCGAGAAGCCGAGGCAGGGCACCGAGGCCGACGACGAGCGCAGCGTGCTCGAGCTCCGCGTCGTTGCGGTTGGGGCAGGACCAACGCACCGACGCGATCGCGTGCTCCGACGAGAGCGGGACGAACTCGACGCGGCGATCCGCGCAGCCGTCGGGCGCAGCGACCTGCTCTCCGAGAGACTCCTCTTCGAAGGCCTCCGATGTGCGGCGCGCGAGCACGAGCGACAGTGCGCCCGCCGCGAGGTCGTCGCCCGCGACGAGCACGAGCAAGTCGCGGTCGCGGTCGCGGTCGACATCGACCGCAAGCGTCGCAAGCACGGACCGCGCGGACTCCCAGCGCGCACCATCGACGTCCACGCCCGTGGTGCCCGGTGGCCAGGTCCGTGTCTCGGCTTCGAGGTTCGGCGGAGGCGAGGACGATGGAGAGGGCGGCGGCGAGGTGGCAGGTCGATCGAGTCCGAAGGGAACGGGCTCGGACTCGCCGCACGAAGCGAGCAGACAGAGGAGTGCGAGAGCGGCCCGACGCATGGGGGAGCTGTAGCACCGCCGCGCTCCTCGGAGCGTCAAGAATCCGACGCAATCTCGCGGGGATGGGCGAGCGTCAACAACGCGAGGACGCGTCAGAATTCCTTCAACCCTGGGCCGCGGCGGCCGATTGTCCTCAGCGAGCCTGCTCGAGACCGCGACGGGGGCGAGCGCCTGCGGAACCAAGTCCGCGAGCGAACGCGTCCGTCGCGCGATGGAGGCTCGGCTACGGCACTACGCCGCAACGCATCTCACGGAGGAGACACATGGCCATCAGCATCATGACGAATACGCAGTCGCTCAACGCGCAGCGCAACCTCAACGGCACGCAGATGCGTATGCAGGGCAACATGCAGAAGCTCTCGAGCGGTCTGCGGGTGAACTCTGCGGCGGACGACGCGGCCGGCCTCGCGATCAGCGAGCGCTTCAAGGCGCAGATCCGCAGCTACGCGCAGGCGGAGCGGAACTCGAACGACGGCATCTCGCTCCTGCAGACCGCCGAGGGCGCGATGAACGAGATCGCCGGCTCCCTCGTCCGCATCCGCGAGCTCGCGGTGCAGAGCGCGAACGGCACCCTCGGCTCGGCCGAGCGCGGCTTCCTGAACAACGAGGCCCTCGACCTCCAGGAGGAGATCGATCGGATCTCCGCGGTCACCCAGTTCAACGGGCTGAACCTCCTCGACGGAACCTACGTCACGGATCTGCAGGTCGGCATCAACAGCACGCTGAACGACCGGATCAACATCTCCATCTCCAACACCAGCTTCTCCACGCTCACCTCGGGCGTGGCGGTCGACCTCACGACCCAGAGCGGCTCGCAGGCGGCGCTCGGAACCATCGACGTCGCGATCGACGCGCTCTCGACCCGCCGCGCCTCGCTCGGCACCGCGCAGAACCGCCTGCAGGTCACCATCGCGAACCTCGCCTCGGCGCGCGAGAACGTGACCGCCGCCAACGGCCGGATCCGCGACGTCGACGTCGCGAACGAGAGCGCCGAGATGACGAAGAACAACATCCTGATGCAGGTCGGCGTCTCGGTGCTCGCCCAGGCGAACCAGGCCCCGCAGATCGCGCTGAGCCTGCTGAAGTGAGCCGAGGCCGGCGTTGACCGGCGCACGTCCCGAGGGCGGGTCCACCTGGTGGCCCGCCCTTCGGGTCGTTCTCGTTGCAGCGGCGCGTCGGACCGTGCTCTCCGAGCGGGCCTGCCGCCTTCGCGCGGCGCTTGTGCATCGCGGGGTCACGGGGGAACATCGCGCGGCTGTGTCGTCGCTCCGCCTCGCACTCGTCTCGATCGCGGTCGCCCTCGCGGGGCCATGGGCCTCGGAGGCGGGCGCGCAGTCGGTTCCCCCGAGCGGCCGCGATGCGGCCACGGGCGCCCCGGAGGAGGTCCCGGCCGAGCCGGAGGATGGCCTCGCGGTGCGGGCGCGGATCGGAGGGACTTACCAGCTCCGCGGCAACGCGATGAGCGACGTGCCGCTCCGCGCGCCGGGGGACGGATCGCTGCCAGCCGAGCTCGGGCAGAACTACTGGGGCGAGCAATGGCTTCGCCTCCGGGCCGAGATCTCGCTCTCCGAGCGGCGCGACGCGGAAGGCAACCCGGTGCCCTTGCTCCGGCTGGTCGGCGAGACCGACCTCCTCTTCGGCGTGGCGTTCGGCGAACTCGCGATCGGAACGCGCCCCGCGGCCTGGGGCCGGGACGCATTCGGGTATCCAGGCATCCGCCTCCGCCACCTGTACCTCGAGTGGTTCAGCGACGCCGGTGTGCTGCGGGTTGGACAGATGGGCTTCTCGTGGGGTCTCGGCATCGTGGCGAACGACGGTTCGACCCCGCCACCCTTCGGCGATGCGCGCTTCGGCGATCTCGTGCGGCGGGTGCTCTTCGCGACGCGTCCGTTCGGCACGAGCTCGCCCCTGCACCTCGCGATCGCCGCGGACTGGGTCGCTTGGGATCTGCTCGCGGACTTCGACCGGCCCTGTGCGCAGCCAGGCCTCTCGGGGGGCACGGGCTTCACCGGCTGCGGGGATCTCGCGTTCCAGGGCCTCGTCGCCGCGTACTACGAAGAAGGCGAGAGCCGGCTCGGCGGCTACGTGGCCTACCGGCACCAGGACAACCACGTCGGAGACGATCTGCGGGTCTTCGCGATCGATCTCTTCGGCCGCTTCGTGACCCCCGAGCCGAGCGGCGGGAACTTCTTCGTCGCCGCCGAGGGCGCGCTCTTCCTCGGCTCGACGTCGATGACGCGCACGGCCGAGCGGCCTCGGGCGGAGGTCCAGCAGTTGCTCGTCGCGGCGCAGCTCGGACGCACCGGGACGCACTTCGATCTGGTCGTCGAAGGCGGCTACGCGAGCGGCGACTCGAACCCCGAGGACGGCGCGGAGCGGCGCGGGACGATGGACCCCGATCACCGGATCGGGCTCGTGTTGTTTCCCGAGGTCCTGGCGATGATGAGCGCCCGCGCGGCGTTCCTGGCCGAGGACCCGGTCGTGGGGGGAAGGCCCCCTCGGGGCAGCGCGCTCCTGCCGACGAACGGCGGCGTCTCGGGCGCGTTCTACTTCTTCCCACACCTGTCGTGGCGGCCGCTCGACTGGATCGACGTGCGGCTCGGGGGCGTGCTGGCGTTCGCGAGCGCCGACGTCGTGGATCCGTACGCGCAGCGCCTCGAGTCACGCTCGGTGAATTTCCGCGGGGGCGACCCGACCCAGCGCGACTTCGGGTTCGAGGTGGATGCGTCGGTGCTCATGCACGGAGCGCTCAGCGCCGAGACCGGGGTGGAGCTGAATGGCGGAATCGAGGGCGGTCTGCTCGTTCCCGGAAGGGCCTTCGACGACGCGATGGGGAGCCGGATGGGCGAGGTGGGGCTCGTCCGCGCGCGCGTCGGGCTCCGCTATTGACCGAGGCCGGTGCGCGAGGGTCCGCACACGGCCCCGTTGACCCGGGGCGGGGCGGAGCGTGCAGAATCGGCGCCTCCGAACGGAAAGGGTCCCATGCTCAGCAGCGCTTGGTCTCGTCACGTCCTCCTTCGTCCCACCTCGGTCCTCGGCGCGGGTCTGCTCGGCCTCGGGCTCGCGGCCTGCGGCTCCAACAATGGCGGCACCGACGCGGGCCCGATCGGCACCGACAGCCCGATCGGCGACCTGCCCGCACTCACGGTCGGCACGCCGACGAACCCGACGGCCGCCCCCGCGGTGATGGGCTGCCTCGGCACCGCGAGCGCGCCCGCTGGCGGCGACCCGGTCGACTTCGAGTTCCAGCTCCGTGGCTTCGGCTCGGGCGACGAGGTGCGCATGGCCCGCGTCTGGTTCTTCCCCGACAACGTCGTGCGCGAGACCTGCGATGGCGACTGCCAGGAGTTCGAGACCGACTCGATGGGCAACGGGATGGTGACCGCGCCGGCCAACGGTTGGTACGCCTACCGCGTCTTCGAGCGCCGCGGCGCGACGATGTCGGCGACCTTCGTGGACTCGGCACAGATCAACGAAGCGGCTCCGGCGAGCTCAGGCGGCTCGGTCGAGGGCAACGCGGTCTCCGTCTCGACCCTCAACCTGATCCCCGCCGCGTATGGCTTCATGCGCGTGCCGACCACGGCCATCATCGCCGGTGAGGTGCAGGACTGCGAGGGCTCGCCGGTCCG
>Ga0068876_10002438_pt1 | contig 13785 bp, 9 predicted proteins | sample NOAtaG_6_FD_66442 | JGI IMG/M metagenome (GOLD analysis project Ga0068876, IMG submission 66442) | Freshwater lake microbial communities from Lake Erie, under a cyanobacterial bloom - NOAA_Erie_Diel5S_2200h metaG | ecosystem: Environmental > Aquatic > Freshwater > Lake | place: USA: Ohio, Lake... | reverse complement strand
TGAAGCATTTCGAATTTGAAGCCTGCCTTTTCAGCATGCGTTCGGGCCGTTTTTGCATCCAAATAAAGCCATTGATAAGGTTGCCCACGGATCCCTTTGTATTCCAATTGGTACCACACTTCTCCTGGGTATTTGCTATCCGGAGACCTGAAATCAGCAGGGTTCAATTCGGTCAATTCCAAGTCGGATGAGTCAAACAAGATTTGCCCGCCGTCCACAAGCAAGGTAGACGCTTTGGCCAAAAAGGCTTCATAGCCATCCAGGGTGCCAACAAATCCAATTCCGTTCATCATCAACAGCAGGGTGTCCCATTTTCCCTCAGACAAGTCAAAGAAATCAATGGCACGGGCATCTCGGACGCCTCGTTGTCGCATGACTTCAACGGCATCGGGAGAAATTTCCACTGCAGTCACCTCCAAACCCATTCCATCTTGGAGAAACAGACTGATGCAACCTGCTCCGGCACCGATGTCCAGCACCTTATCGCGGGCATGTGCGCATCCCAGTTCGTCGAAAATGCCAAAGTCTTCGTAATCCCGGAAAAACATCTCCACCGGGTAGGGCGTTACCGTCCCCTCACGTGTATGCACCAAAAGGTGCGAGGCGTGTCCTTGCTTGTGGTAATCTTGAATGGCCAACCCTAAAGGCAGCCAAGATGGAATGGCCATGAGGTGGAGAATTATGCCCGGAGGAGTTGCATGTTATCAATAGCTCTCTTCCACCCTGATGAGGTCACGGTATTTGTTGATCAAAAAGTAGCCCGTACCTGCAACCAACACGGTGAGACCCACACCTAAGAAGAATGCTCGCATGATTTGTTTTTTTCCGTCCAAGAAAAAAATACCCGCACCCAGGAGGTTGAAGGCTGCTTGAAAGGTCACAAACAATGGGATGTATTCCGGTCTGTTGACCAACTGGGTAAAAATCAACCCCCAAATGGCAAAGAAGGAGAGGTTAACAACGGTGATGATGGTGTAAGGATTCATGGGTTTTGGGTGGATCGTGGATGTGGTGAGGTCTTAACCTTCCGGGAATGAAAATGGTTCGATTTTGGTCAATTGCGGAAATGAAAGTCTTCCCTTGTTGCGTCGCTTTTGCCCTCAAACCATTTGTTGAGGTTATCCCAGGCACCTTTACGATATTGAAACACGATGGTTTCTGGGGTGGGGCTGATGTTGGGTTGCTCTGGGTTGAAGGGGCCTGAGTCAGATTTGGACACGTAAATGAACCTGAACGCCCTGTATTTTACCACCCCGAAACGTTTGATTTCTTGTTTTGACAGGGTGATTTTTTTCGACAATCCACTCAATTGAACGTCATGGTGGCTGATGCGAATGGTCCGGAAAAAACCATATCCAGCAATCACTAAAATCAGCGCTGCAGTAATCACCAACATCAAAGCAGCCACAAAATTGAATTCATTGCCAAGCCCAATTGCCAGCAGAACCTCGATGAGTATCAACGGCACCATCAGCAACGCAGCCAATGGGTGGTTGAAGGTGTAAGAACGTGTTTGGAATTCAGGCATTCAATTCATCATTTCGGTCGACAAATCTACACCAAGCGAGACATTTGACCAACCTTCTGAAATTCCTTTGCGCGACTCGGCTCCGGGATGGATTCATAATTCGTAAATTGGGCCATGCGCATTTTGGTGGCTACCGATAAATTCAAGGGAACCTTCACTTCGGCGGAGGCTGCCGCCGCCATCCGGGATACAATTTTGGAAATGGAGCCCGAATGGGATGTGAGGACCCTTCCATTGGGTGACGGAGGGGAAGGGACCACAAGAATCCTGGTTGAGTCCATTGGAGGAACTTTTCACAAGGTTTCGGCTGCGGATCCATTGTTCCGGCAAGTCACCTGCAATTTGGGGATGAGTCCCGACGGGCAAACAGCGTTCATCGACAGCTCGGACCCAGTCGGCTTGCACAGGATGCAGCAAGATGGTCCCAACCCATTGAAAGCAAGCAGCCGTGGGGTTGGAGAGCTCATTCGTGCTGCGCTACAGCGACGGGTAAAAAGAATCGTGGTTGCGGTGGGTGGAACTGCCACCATGGATGCGGGCACCGGATTGCTTCAAGCTTTGGGTGTGAGATTTTTCAATGAGGACCACCAATCCTTGATGCCCACAGGCGCGAATCTTGGCAAGATTGAAAACCTCAAAACCGATGGGTTTGCCCTTGCGAACTCAAAGGTTGAAATCATTTTTTTGTGTGATGTGGACTTACCCTTGTTGGAAGAGAATGAGGGCGGTGGCGTGATGCGTTTTGGAGGCCAAAAGGGTTTGTCCCCCCAAGACAGACCTTTGATGCATGCCGCCTTTGGCAATTTCCGCAATCTCATGGAGGCCAAACATCACGGTAAACCCAAGTTGCCCGGAATGGGCGCTGGAGGAGGAATGGCATTTGCTTTGAGCGGTCTTTATCCAGTGAGGTTGGAGCCGGGCGGAAAATGGGTAGCAAACGCAATTGGTTTGGATCAATCAATTCATGAAGCCGACCTCGTCATCACCGGGGAGGGACGTTTGGACTCTACCACTTTCAACGGCAAGTGTGTATCTGTGGTGGCGGACATGGCGGTTCGGCAGGACAAACCCGTGGTGGCAATCGTAGGCAAAAACGCGTTGAAAGCGGAAGAATGGTCCGAGTTGGGTTTGGATTCCGTCTACCCACTCATGCCGGATGGGGAACATTCAGGGTTGGAAATGTCCTCCTCTTTGGCTGCAATCCAAACGGCCACCCGGCAATTCGTTCTGGATCATCGGCTGAAGCTGAAGTGATAACACAAAAAAAGGTGCCCCCGAGAGAGCACCTTTTCTTTTGATTCTTTCGTCAATCAGTAACGATAGTACTCAGGCTTGTAAGGGCCTTCCTTTGAGACACCGATGTAAGCAGCTTGCTCGTCGGTGAGGTCTTCCAATACCACACCGATCTTCTTCAGGTGGAGACGGGCGACTTTCTCGTCCAGCTGTTTGGGCAGGGTGTACACTTTGTTTTCGTACTTCCCGTGGTTGGTCCAAAGTTCGATTTGAGCCAAGGTCTGATTGGAAAAGGAGTTTGACATGACAAAGCTTGGGTGGCCGGTAGCGCATCCCAAGTTCACCAAACGGCCTTCTGCCAACACAATGATGTCGTTGCCTTTGACGTTATAAATGTCCACTTGTGGTTTGACGTTCACTTTGGTGTGACCATAGTTTTCGTTCAACCAGGACATGTTGATTTCGTTGTCGAAGTGGCCGATGTTACACACGATGGCTTTGTCCTTCATGTTGGTGAAATGTTTTTCGTTCACCACGTTATAGTTACCAGTGGCTGTAACCACGATGTCGGCTTCTTTCACGGCGTCTTCCATCTTTTTCACTTCGAAGCCTTCCATGGCTGCCTGAAGTGCACAGATCGGATCGATTTCGGTCACAATCACACGGGCGCCAGCTCCACGAAGAGAATCAGCAGAACCTTTGCCTACGTCACCATAACCGGCCACGACAGCAACTTTACCTGCCATCATCACGTCGGTGGCGCGGCGGATGGCATCCACCAATGATTCGCGGCAGCCGTATTTGTTGTCAAATTTACTCTTGGTAACGGAGTCGTTCACGTTGATGCAGGGAAGTGGCAATTTGCCGGCCTTCTGACGCTCATACAAGCGGTGAACACCTGTGGTAGTCTCTTCTGAAATCCCACGAATTCCGGAAACCAGTTGAGGATAATGGTCCAATACCAAATTGGTCAGGTCGCCACCGTCATCCAAAATCATGTTCAGCGGCTTGCGGTCTTCTCCGAAAAACAAGGTTTGGTCGATGCACCAATCGTATTCTTCCAAGGTTTCGCCTTTCCATGCGAATACCGGAATCCCAGCGGCGGCAATGGCAGCAGCAGCATGGTCTTGCGTGGAGAAAATGTTGCAGGAGGACCAGCGTACTTCGGCACCCAAATCCACCAAAGTCTCAATCAAAACAGCGGTTTGGATGGTCATGTGAAGGCATCCTGATATGCGGGCACCAGCCAAAGGCTTGCTGCCACGGAATTCTTCGCGGATGGCCATGAGCCCGGGCATTTCTGCTTCGGCAAGGCGAATTTCTTTGCGGCCCCATTCGGCCAACGAGATGTCTTTTACTTTGTAATCAAGGGACTGAACCATACTGAGATAGAATCGATTTGGTTTTCGAGCCGCAAAGATACGAAAAAGTTGTGGCAGTGGTGGAATGGGTCCTACCTCGATTCGTTTTTACGTAAAAAAGCAAACGCCCCACCGAGGTGGGGCGTTTGAATGGAAAGTTTTCTGGTTGGATCAATTGTCCCACCAAACTTTTGTCGTGATGGCTGGGGCAGCCGGAGCGTTGGGATTGTACAAGCGCTCGCTTTGCGGATTTGGCAGGCGCCTTGGAATGATTCCTCCCGTAATGTTGTCGGGGACTGCCTGCAAATTCGGGAAGCCCGTTCTCCTCCAATCGGTAAATACTTCGTTGGAGGTGAACAAAGCGATGTACTTCTGCACCATGATTTTTTCCAAGGTGATGGTGCCAGAAGTCTCGTTTGCCTCAGCCGATTCAAATGCAGGATTCACACCGGCAACGCCCAATTTTGCCAAAGAAGCCATGACAGCTGCGTTGTGGGCATTGGCTGCGCGGGCAGCGTCTCCTGTTCCAAAAGCTGCTTCTGCTTCCATGAATTTTTGCTCCACATAGGAGCCATACTCATATGGAGCATCTGAGGATCCGAAATATGGACCCATCGCTGCGCCGCCGCCGCTTGTGTCAACCCATTGGTCAAGGCGCGGGTCGGCCATCACCAGCATAGTGTCAAGCATCCATCCCGTGAACGAGATGTCTCCACGTTGGTCGTTGAACTGGTACCATGGACCTGCGGAAGTTTCAGTGCTGCCAAACCGATAAACGGCATCATCGGCACTGCTTGTGAATCCACCCGCGTCCAAAATCGACAAAACATCATTGTAATGGGAGGCATCCAATTTAGCAAGGTGAAGGTGGCCCCTTGCGCTCAGCAAATCGGCCAGGGCAGTCCATTTTGACACATCACCTCCATAAATCAAATCTTCTGCGCCGGGAAGTACTGCGCCACCATCCCCTGAAAACAAAGTTTTGGCATCAGACAATAGCGTCTGTATGTCCCCATAAATTGTTTCCTGGGAGTCGTAGGTAGGAGCAGTGTTGTCGGCTCCTTCGAAGGCTTGGGAGTAAGGAATGTCGCCGAACAAATCGGTCGCATTCATGAGGCAGTAGGCCATCAAAACTTTTCCGATTCCTTCGTAGTGTCCATATCCGGCGGCATTGGCGTTTTTCATCAAGATATGGAGGTCTTGCATGGGACCGCCATCCAGGTTGAATCGCCAGAAATTGTCCGTGTCAGTCTCGCTGATGTTGTAGACTTGATAGGTTAACCATTGCCTGTCCGTGCCTGTACATTGCTGCATGAGCATGGAGGTCAGTCTTGAAATATCACCCTGAAGCCCATAGGCGATGTGGGCCTCCACAGCAGGAACCAACAGGTTGGGCTCGGCCGAAGTGATATCGTTTGGGTTGTCATTTACCCCGTCAAAGTATTTTTCGCAACCAGTGCCACTGAGGGCGAGGCCACCCAGTACGATTGCTTGAATGAATATCTTTTTCATATGATTTTCCTGAAAAGGTTAAAATCCGAGGTTGAGGCTGAAAATGTAGGAGCGGGTGCTTGGCATGTTGAAGTAATCAAGACCCTGAGCATTTGAAGCCCCCATCAAGTTGGTTTCTGGATCGATCCCTTGGTAGGGTGTCCAAAGCAGGAAGTTACGTGCGCTGAAGCCTACCGACACATTGGAAATGGGAGTCTTAGAAAGTACCTTGGAGGGCACTTCGTAGTTCAAGCTGATGTCACGAAGTTTCAAGAACGATCCGTCCTGGATGAAGTGTTCGGACACGTTGCCGAATCCGCCGCCATCTCCGGTGTACCAGTTTTCGTCCACGACAACTTCCACGTTGTTTGCCGCGCCGGAAGAAATCAAGTTGCCATCAGCATCCACCGTGCCGCCCACGCCTTCAAATACTTTGGTGGTTCCGCGATCTGCAGTGTTGGCGCTGGTGCCGAAGAAGGTAAGGGCTCCTTGGGTTCCGTTCCAAATGTCTCCGCCTTTGCGGTAGTCGAACAAGAATGAGAACGATAAGCCCTTCCAAGAAAGCGTATTGCGAAGGCCAGCCATGAAGTCCGGATTAGGATTGCCGATAACATCCTCTGTAAGGGACGCGATTGGGAAACCGTAATTGGCGCTGTTGGGGTCGTTTTCGATCACGACATTGCCGGCATCGTCACGAAGCCAAGTCAGACCGAAGAGGGTTCCGTAGGGCATGCCGGCCACGTTGCGCACGCTGGAGCCTTCGAAGCCACCCAAGAAAAGGGACTCGATTCCATCAGCCAATTCCACCACCATGTTGCGGTTGCGGGTGTAATTCAGCGTGACATCCCAACGGAAATTTTTGGTCTTGACCGGAGTGGCATCAATCACCATTTCTACACCCTTGTTGGTCACTTTACCGGCATTCATGATGTAGGTGAGGTAACCTGAGGTTGCTGCAATCGGAACGGGAAGGATTTGGTCAATGGAGGCCGTGCTGTAATAAGAAGCGTCCAAATTGATTTTTCCTCCAAGGAAGCGAAGGTCTGCACCCACCTCAAAAGAATTGGTTTTTTCAGGCTTCAGGTTTGGGTTGCCCAATTGGTCGCTGCTGGTGAATCCTGCAACTCCATTGATGGGAAAAGAGATGCCATTGGTCCATCCATCGCCTGCAAAGCTTGAGGAGAAATAATTGCCCAAGGCATACACTGGTGCGTCCTGACCGACTTGCGCATAGCTCACGCGCAATTTGCCAAAGGAGAGAATATTGTTCTCAGACATTCCGAGCATTTCAGTGAACACGTAGCCGACGCTAGCTGAAGGATACAAGAAGCTGTTGTTACCTTCTGGGAGGGTCGAGCTCCATTCGTTCCTGGCTGTTAGGTCCACAAAAAGCCAATTTTTGTAGTACAATTTGGCATTTGCGAAAAAGGCAGCCTTCCGGTAGCTTTCGTTGTATTGGCGGGAAAGGACAGAAGTCGCATTGGCCATGTTGTAAAAGTTGGGCATGATGAATCCATCACCTTGGGTATACATCCTCGAATAGGTGGAGGAGTATGCGTTATGCCCCAACAACAATGAGCCACCGAAATCATCACTGAAGTCATGTTTTGCAGTGACGAAAAGGTCGCTGTTGATATGACGACGGATGTGGGTCATGCGGTAAATACGCCCTGCTGGAGCCGTGCGCGAGTTGATGTCAAAAATCTGAGTCCTATCGTCCGTATATGCATCGGTGCCCAAACGGTAGCTGATGTTCAGCCAATCCAAAGCATCGTAGCTCACTGAGGCGGCCCCGAAAAACCTGTTCACATCGTCGGTGAATGGAGTTTTGTTCACAGCCCAATACGGGTTGTCATAGCCGCGACCACCCCTGAAATTGCGCTGCGTGCCATCGGGAAGGATGTAGGAAGAAGGATCATTAACCGGGTCGTCGCTTCCGTTGGAATTGTCGAAGGTCACAGGGGTACGGAGCAATCCCAACATGAGGCCGGAAGTATTTGAGCCCTGCTGAACCCTGGTACCTCCCGATTTGGTGTAATTGAGGGACACACTAGAGCGGAGTTTTTTGCTCAGTGTGGCATCGCTGTTGAAACGAACGCTTGAGCGGTCGAAGGTGCTATTTGGGATGATGCCGTTTTGGGAAGTTTGTCCCACGGAGAGCCTGTAGGTTGCTGCAGCGTTTCCACCAGACAGGGCAATGTTATGATTCCAAGTGCTTCCCGTTTGGAAAAAGCTCTTGACGTTGTCGTAAGGAGAAAATGAAGAAACAGCTGTTGGGTCGTTTTCACTGACCAAATGACCATTCCGGTCGAACAAGTAGGTGCCATCTCCATCGAAAGCCATGGTGTCGACCGATGGTCCCCAAGAGAAGGGCAAACCGGTTTCAGGACCGTAATATTCTCCTGAATACCCTTGGCCGAATTGATTTTGCATCTCGGGAAGGCGGTTCACTTCGTCCAAGGAAAGGGAACCGGAATACTGAACATTAACTGTCCGGCCTCCTGAAACTTTACCACGTTTGGTCGTGATCACGATGGCACCATTCGCGGCTGAAATTCCATAAAGGGCAGCTGCGTTTGGACCTTTGAGGACCGTTACACTCTCGATGTCATCAGGGTTGATGTCAATTCCCCGGTTAGATTGGGCAACACCTTCAAGGAGGTTGTTATTGCCATCATCAGGATTGCCAGAGACGTTCATGGAGTTGTCCATGGGTACACCATCAACAACCAAAAGTGGTTGGTTTTCACCATTCAATGATCGGGAACCACGAATTCGTATGAATGCGCTCGACCCGGGAGCACCGGAACTGTTGGTCACTTGAACACCTGCCACTTTGCCGGCCAAACCTGCGATGCTGTTGGTTTCGCCCGAGCCCCGCACGGTGTTGCCATCGACCTTGGAGATGCTGTAACCCACTTTGCGTTCCTCGGCAGGGATGCCCAAGGCCGTGATAATGACCTCGTCCAACATTACGTTGTCTTCAGCCAGGGTTACATCCAGATTGGAACCGGTTGAAACGAGCTCTTGAGTCTTCATGCCTTCCATTCGGAAAACAATGGAGCTGCCGCTTTTGACTACCAGTTGGTATTGGCCTTCCATATTTGTGAAAGTGCCATTCGTGGTCCCTTTTTCAAAGACCGAAACACCGGGAAGGGCTTCGCCGTCAGACGACTTGACGACTCCACCCACGGTGGTTGTTTGACCCATCAGCCCCGCCACCGGCAAAAGCAAACAGATCCATAAAAGTACATTTCTCAACATATCATTGAATTTTATTGAGTGAAATTACCCCTAGTTAGAAAAGAATTTCCGACCTCCCAATAGCGTTTATCCACCGTGAAGTCTTGTAAACTTTACAAGTCACGGCCCCTTTTTTTGAATTCTGCCCAAATGATGACGCCAAATCGAACTAAAACATCCACCAACTGCACGCTTGGGTGAATTTTGGAAGTCAAAATGACAATCCAACTGACAAGTTTTCAGTGTTAAAATTTCACCTCATTTGTCAAATTCGGTTTGGCACACATGTTGTTTTTGCAAGTTTTGGAACCGTTTGGCAGGATTCTTCGTATGGAATTAAACTGTCAAATTGATTTTGAACAACCCGATTCAGTTTAAGAATTCAAAGACCATGAAAACCTGGATTCAAAAAACAATCAACATGATTCCTGCCGCAATCATGGGTGGTGTTATGACCCTCGGCGGCTATTTCGCGATCCATTCGGTTGCTTCCAGCAGCAACAAGGCATTTTTCGAGCGGCAGACCCCCGTGCAATTTGCAAGTGGTGTCGCAGGTAATCTGCCTGACCTGACTACAGCAGCCGAGTTATCCACTCCTTCAGTGGTTCATGTTCGATCCAATTATTTGGTCCAAACCCGCACTTCCCCGTTTTTCAGCAACCCGTTCCAAGACTTGTTCGGGGATGATTTCTTTTTCGGTACCCCGCAACAAAGGAGCATGGAGTCAACCGGTTCGGGTGTAATCACCACGCCGGAGGGTTACATCGTCACCAACAACCACGTCATCAATGGTGCTGAAAACGTCGAGGTTACACTTTTTGATGGCCGCACTTATCCTGCCAAAGTGGTGGGGACGGATCCATCGACCGACATAGCCCTGTTGAAGGTGGATGCCGAAGATTTGCCCTTCATCGCGTTCGGGTCCAGCGATGCGCTGCGGGTCGGTGAGTGGGTATTGGCAGTGGGGAACCCCTTCAATTTGAATTCCACGGTCACTGCAGGAATCGTGAGTGCCAAAGCCCGGAACATCCACATTTTACGTGACAGGATGGCCATAGAGTCCTTCATCCAGACCGATGCAGCAGTCAATCCGGGCAACTCCGGAGGGGCGTTGGTCAATGCAAACGGAGAACTGGTCGGAATCAACACCGCCATCGCCTCCAATACGGGGTCTTATGCCGGATATGCATTTGCCGTGCCGGTGGAAATCGTCAAGAAGGTCATCCAAGACCTCATGGACCATGGGGTCGTTCAGCGCGCATTTTTGGGAGTTGAGATGGCGGAACTCAATGGTGATGTTGCCAAGAAATTAGGGGTTGACCGTACACAAGGCGTTTATATCAATTCCGTTGTCCCGGGTGGTTCAGCCGACTTGGCAGGCCTCAAACCAGGCGATATCCTCACGGAAATCGATGGAAAGGAACTGCGGAATTCAGCCGAACTCACAGAGTACATCGCTCGCCACAGCCCCGGCGATAAAATCACCACCAAAGTATTGAGAGAGGGAGACGTTAGGGTTGTCGTGGTTGAGCTCAGAAACAGCAAAGGCACCACCGACGCTGTCCAAAAAACCGTGACCATGCCACTGGAGTCTTTGGGTGTGGAATTGGAAGATTTGAGCAGTGAAGAGCTGAGCAAAATGAATCTTCGATCAGGAGTGCGTGTGGCGACTGTCAAGTCAGGGAAAATCCAACAATATACCGACATCCGACCCGGATTCATCATTACTTCACTCGACAGGCAGCCGGTGCACAGTGCCAACGAGGTCGTAGAGGTCTTGTCCAAAAAGAAAGGGGGCGTGATGCTCGAAGGGGTTTATCCTGACCGCCCAGGCAAATACTACTACGCCTTCGGAATGTAATTCTCAAAAGAGTCCTAGTCAATTCATATCCAAAATGGAGGGGCCCGTTATGGGCTCCTCTGTTGTTTTAACATGTGTGGACTTTTCTCGGCTGATTTGATTTTACTCCTTATTTTTTGAATTTTACAAGCTTCTAAATCTCGTCTAAAGCCAAATTTTTATTCAATGAGCCGCGACCAACTCCAAAAGTCGCAGCCTTCGCAGCTGCAAAACCAAAATGAGAGTTCTCAACAAGAAGGCCAGTCATTTGCGCCACCAGCTTTTCAACTGAAGGCCAGCACCGCGGCTTCGGCCAATACATCCAAAACTACCGCACAAATGGCGGATGGGGAGCGTACAGGCACCATCACTGCCCAAGAATTGAACGTCCGCTCCGGCCCATCGGGTTCATCAACCAAGGTAGGTACAAAGAAAAACGGCGATAAGGTTACGATTTTTGAGGAAAAAAACGGTTGGATTCGGATCGGTGATGGGCAGTGGGTAAGTGCCAACTACGTCAAAATTGCTTCTCAGGCCAATGCTTCAGCACCCCAGAACGATGGTGGGCCGAACATGGACCAACTCGCCCAGGAGGTCTACGAAGCCATGTTCGGTGGATACACAGGCATGGGTACCGACGAAGAAAAAGTCTACCAAAACCTCTCCAAACTCAATAAGGACAATGCCTTGATTGGTGCATTCAAGGACGCTTATAAGGCCAAATTTGGGCGTGATGTGGTAGGGGATATCATGAGTGAGTTCTCCGACAATTGGTTAGATAATGAGTTGAGCAAGGCTTTGGGGTATTTGAATATTTCAGTTCCCGCCCCCGCTCCGAAACCTGATAACGCTGATGGCTCTGATTCAACGGGAAACAATTCCGAGAATGGTGAAACCCAGGCCACAGAGACGTTCGATGCCAGTACCCTGAAGGATAAATCTGCCTATGCCAAATCGGTAGCTGCAGCTGATCAGCTTTATGGTACCAAACAGAATGACCTTGGCCTTACCCGAAAAAAAGAAGCTCAAAAAGGTGAAATCAGTTGGAAAAGCACATCTGAATTCGCCGATGAGGATGCTTACTACGCTGCAATCGATGCCAAGTATGCAAAGAGAAACGAGAAGGAGGGCACTAAAATCACAGATGACCAAAAGGCCCTTCTTGAGATAGCACGCAAAGCAAGCCGAAATGAAAGCTTTTTCCAGCAAGTCATTCAATCCAATGAAAACGGCAAAAAGGCCAAAATCGATTATGCTAACGCTCAGCTGAGTAACGACGCTTTTACCTTCAGCAGCGTTCTGAAAACCCGAATCGAGCGTTTTCACAAGTTTGTGGTCACTTTGGGTATGTATTCCAATATCGTTGAGAAACCGGGCTCCCAGTCCTGCCTCCGTGACCGACCGAAAGCTCACCTTTGGGCGACGGAGCACAATCTGCTTTACAAATCGGGATACAAAGACCATTACGTGACCAAACTGAAGGCTATGAACGATGACGCAACCTTCAGGAACGGGGATAACGTGGTGGACAAAGACGGCAATAGCTGGGCCAAATCTTCCCATTTTGTGGACTCGGCAGGAAAGCAAGTCGGAAGCGAAGGGTCGGGTGCCATGGACAAGACTAAGTCTTTTGAAAAAATCAAGGCATACGTCGACACCAAGAACTACCGCTCCAACAAATCAAGTGCGGCAGCTGAAGGCTACGAGGCTGGAGACGTCAAACGATGGCCGACTCCGGATGCAGTGGGAGTGAGCAACCACATCGATGGAAATGCGATTGACCTTTCAAAAGGTGCTTTCGGCAGCTTCATGAACGACCCAATCATTGATTTCATTGCATGGGAATTCGGTGTGGTTCGTAACACTGCACGGGAGCAATGGCACTTCGAAGCGACTGGCATGCCAAAGCGGAAGACTGAATATGAAGAGTAAAATTCAAAATGCCTTTGGGTTGGTTATTGCATGGGCGGTTTGCATGACCTTGGTTGCATGCCACGCTGAAGGGCAATCTTCATCCAATACAATCAACTCGGTAAATAAAAATATGTCTTCCAAAGCAGATATCTTGGACCTAGCAACCGACCTGATGTTTCAATTTGAAGGTGCCGCAAAACCTTATTTTGTGGCAATAGACTCTTTGTGGGCCGAGGAAACCCTCGAAGAGGGTGAGGAGTTGACTTACTTGCCTCCTTTGGAAGCATGCAAAGGATGGAATGAAAGGGGAATTGCCAATATGACCGTCTTGTCTCCACAATTCAAAGCCAAAGTACAAAAAAGGGCCGAAGAGGGCATGTCATCCGGCGAGACTTGGAATTTTGGTTGCTGTATGGTCGGTTCGACGGCAGGTGTAGGCATCGAACGCTTTGAATTTCCTGTCGAACTGCACGAAACCATTCAAATCATCGAAAACGGAAAACGCGCAACTTTCAATCTGAATATTGCAGCAGACCACTATCACTACCCGGCGGATGCCCAAGTGCAAATCGTCTGCATTCTGATCGGTGAGGCTTGGTTGTTGGAGGATGTAAAAATGTTGCCTTATTGAGCTTTTCGCCATTTTTCAGTTTGTGAACTGAATCATTTGGTGGGGAAAATCTCCGAATCATCTGCGCGTTTTTTGATTAATATATATCTAATTGTTTTGGATTCGCCGTGCAAAAGCCCGCTGTGGCAGGTTATGAGTATGATTTTTTTGGCTATCCATTCAGAGGGCAGTTCTCCGGGTCCTGAAAGAATCTTCCACTCATTGAATGCGGTGTTTTTCCTAACTTTCCCCTTCAATTTTCGGAGCAAGATGAAACAGATTTATCGTTACGCTTTTGCCTCCCTGCTTGGCTCATCCCTGTTGATGGTAGGTTGCGGAGGTTCAAATGAGAATCAAAAGGACGACGCACCGCACGGCATCAACTACAGCCTGATGGATACGGCGACCTCACCTCGCGAAGATTTTTTCGTTTTCGCAAATGGCAAGTATCTGGAAACCACCGAAATCCCAGCCGACCAAAGCAGGTGGGGGGTCTTTTCGCAGTTGGGTGAATCCACCGATAAGAATGTCAGAAGCCTCATCGAAGAAGTGGCCGAAAAGGGTG
>Ga0068876_10002437_pt1 | contig 13789 bp, 11 predicted proteins | sample NOAtaG_6_FD_66442 | JGI IMG/M metagenome (GOLD analysis project Ga0068876, IMG submission 66442) | Freshwater lake microbial communities from Lake Erie, under a cyanobacterial bloom - NOAA_Erie_Diel5S_2200h metaG | ecosystem: Environmental > Aquatic > Freshwater > Lake | place: USA: Ohio, Lake... | reverse complement strand
CCCGTTCCTTGGACTTCGTCCAAGGGCACCCGTGATTTCAGACTCCGACGTTCTCAGGCCGAGGCGGATTCACTCCGCCCGGCCTGACCAGAGCGAGCGAAAGCGAAGCGAGTCGCGAGCGCCAAAAACTTCGGGTGCCCGGGGACGTCAGTCCCCGGAACGACACGTGTCGGAGTCGACGGCTGCGAGAGACATGGGTGCCAGCAGGCTTCAGCCGTGATTTGAGCGGTCGCGGCTGCGTTCGCTCGCTCTGGCGCTGATCACGCCGCGAGAGTGACGCGGCGACCGCCTACTTCAAGTCCTTCGCCTGCGGCAGGTCGCTCAGGCTCGCGATGCCGAACACGCGAAGGAATTCCGGCGTCGTGCCGTAGAGCATCGGACGACCGACTTCTTCCGCGCGCCCCGTGATCTTGACGAGGCGACGGTCGATGAGGCTCTTGAGCACTTCGCCACACGCGACGCCTCGAATCGCCTCGAGCTGGGCGCGCAGAATCGGCTGGCGATACGCGATGATCGCCAGCGTCTCAAGCGCCGGCTGCGAGAGGCGAGTCTGTGCGCGCACGCCCTTCAGGCGCGCAAGCACGGCTCCAAACGCCGCGATCGACAGCATCTGCCGTCCGCCCGAGACGTTCTCGATGCGGAACGAGCGGTTGGTCTCGGCGTAGAACGCGTTGAGTTCATCGATCGCCGCAGAGATAAGCCTCACGGCTTCACGCCGTCTGCCTGCGAGCGCGGCAGAGTCGCGCGCCGAAAGTTCGGCCTCCTCCAAGGCGGCGTCGCCATCCTTGGCGCCGCGTTGCGCCGCGGGCACCAGGCCAAGCACCTCCGCGATGCGTCCATCGGAGATCGGTCGATCGGCAAGCATGATCGCCGCTTCCACGCGCTGCGTGAACGGCATCGCGTGCGACGGCAACTCAGGGTCGTCGAGATTGATCGCGAAGAGCGATGGATGTGCCTCGGCGGACTTCCTCCGGCGCTTCGGCGTGGTCGCCTCGGGCGCTGGCTGGTCGTTCGAGGATTCGTGCGTCTCGGCTTCCATGCCTGTCGTCGCGGGGTTGGCGGCGTGGTCAGACGCGGCCACCTGCTCGGCGACCGCGTTCGCGTCGTGCTCTGTCATGCTGCGGAGACTACCACCGACGGCGGCGAGGGCGGGGGCCAATCAGCGGCGGCTGCCGCGGGCAAGCGCCACGCGCGCATAGGCGAGACGCTGACGGTGCTCGACCGCGCGGCGCGCTTCGGGCGTACCGCGCTTCGAGACGTCGGCGCTTGCCGCCGATAGTTCCCGCTCGGCATCGGCGACCGAGAGCGAGGACGCTGGGGTGACCGCGTCGGCGAGGATCGTGAGCGTGCCGCCATTCATCTGCGCAAAGCCGCCATCGAGGAGGAAGACCTCGCTGCCACCGCCCGGCTTTTCGACCCGGAGGCGTCCTTCGCCGAGGCGAACGAGGAACGGAGCCGCACCTGGGGCGACGCCCTTCTGTCCGTCCCATGCCGGAAACTCGATGTAGGTGGACTCGCTCTCGAGGACGCTCTCGGTCGGGGTGACGATGTTGCAGCGCAGTGCCATGGGGCGGAGATGGTACGACCTCGGGCGGCGGGCCTCAAGTCGAGCGGGCGCGAGCCGGGGCAGACTCCGTCGCAAAGGCGGCCCAGATCGGGCGTTGCAGAGCTTGCGCAGCGTCGCTGGCCCAAAAAATCGCCGCTCAAAGGCGCGCAAGGCGCCTTGAGCGGCGGGCGGAAAGGGCACGTGTGGTCTTGGGAATCGCCAGTCGCCCGACATCGGGCAACGTCGTGGTGGCAGTCGTGGCGGCACCCAGGACCGGACCTCGATTCGAGGCTGTGGCATCGCGCAAGGACACCACCGTCGACCGTGCGACTGAACGCCACAAGGGCGAATCAGTGCAGGTGACCGGTCACACGTGGGCAGGGAGACCTGCTCGCGTGAGATGCGCCACGATGGAGACAGCACAACGCTGCGACCGCATCGGCGGCTTCGATTCAGTTGTTCGTTCGATACTCCCTTTCCTGCGCCGGGTCCCACAAGACGAGGTGTCTTGACTCCGGCTCACATCCCTCTCAACTCTCGAGACGCTGCCGGTTCCCGCCGGCGGCGTCCATCTCGTTCCGCGAATGAATCGCGGACCCTTCCGGGGGAAATTACCCCGAGGAGGCGCGAGGGCAAGTCTCCTGTTCGAATTTGCAGCATTCACACGAATTCGGGGGGTGGAGCCATGTCCTAGAAGTGGGTTGTACCTCGATTCCAGACCAGATCGCGGGCATACGCACGCGGTCCGACCCGCCGATCAAGCGCCCGGTTCGGGCTCGGGCGAGGCAAGCGCCCCGCGCTGGTGGGGCGCGCTGGGAGCGGCGATTGCAGCGTACTCCTCCCGAGCCGCAAGCAGGGCATCGCGCATGGCGGATGCGCTGGAGGCTGTGCGGATCGCTTCCTTGAGCGGCTTGATGTGGCCCATCGACTTGCCGTACCACGCGATGTGCTGGCGCATGCGGATGGCGGCGCGGTGCTCGCCCTCGTGGAGAATCGAAAGGGCGAGGTGGCGGAGGATGACGTCCACCTTCTCGGCGAGAAGCGGCTCGGGTCCGACGGTTCCCGTGGCCAGCAGCGCGTGGGCGCGACGGAAGATCCACGGGGTGCGCATGGCGCCGCGCGCGATCATGACGCCGGCGCAGCCGCTTGTCTCGATGAGCGCGCGGGCGTGCTCCGGCTCCGTGACGTCGCCGTTTCCGATGACGGGAATCTGCGGGACGGCCTCGACGACCTGTCGGATCGCATGCCAGTCGGCCCTTCCCGAGAAGAACTGCACCGTGTAGCGGCCGTGCACGGTGACCGCCGCGATGCCGACATCGGCGAGTTGCCGAGCGAGGATGGGCGCCACCATGTGCTCTGGGTCCCAGCCAAGGCGCATCTTGGCCGTGACCGGCACGCTGCCGCCGGAGTGCCGCTCGACGGCGCGCGCAATGCGCGATGCGAGCAGCGTGGTGTTGCCGCAGTCGCGCAGCAGCAGGCTTCCACCGTTCTTCTTCGCGACCTTGTCGACGGGGCAACCCATGTTGATGTCGACGACTTGGGCGCCGTGGTCGACCGCCCAGCACGCTGCTTCGGGAAGCGGGTCGTCCGAGTTGCCGTAGAGCTGCATGCCGCAGGGCCGGTCGGCGTCGTTGGTCTTCGCAAGGTCGAGCGTACGCGTGGTTTCCTTCAGCACCGCGCGCGCGTTGAGGAGGTCGGTGTAGGCGATGCCGACGCCGCCCTGTTCGCGACAGAGCAGGCGAAACGCGAGATCCGTGTGTCCTGCGATCGGCGCGAGGATCACGTTCGAGGCGAGCTGGACCGGCCCGATGCGCAGCATGCAGACAGCGTAGCGGTGGGCGGCGGGAGAGGCGGACTGCGCCTTACTTGGTCTCCCAGTTTCCCACCTCGAGCATGTCGGCCAATTGGCCGGCGGTGTCGTCGTAGCGGCTCGCGGCCCATGCGTCGCCGCGCGCGCGTGCTTCAACCGCGAGCGATTTGACGCGCTCGACGTCGCGCAGGACCGCGTCGATGTCGCCCGTCTCGGTGGCGAGATGGCTGTGTCGCTCGAAGACCGCGAGCTGGTCGTAGACCTCGCCGACGGTGTGCGTGATCGGAAGCACCGCGACGGCCGCGAGAATGCGCCGCGCCTCTCCGATGGCGCGCTCACGCCCCGCTGTCGTGGTGTCTGTCGACTGGAGGAGCACGAGCTCCGCGCGCGCGCGCTCGATCGGCAGTGCCGCCGCCGGACTGAGCGCGAGTCTCTGACGGTCGATCTCCGCAAGCACCGCGCTCCACGCATCCACGTGGCCCGCGCGGAGGAGCCGAAGTCCGATCGTCTCCATCGCCCCGAGTCGGCCGGGAGGCGCGCCGAGACGCGCGCATTCGATGAACGCGGGGATGCACGATGGCGCGCGCACCACGACGAGACCACGCGCGAACTGGAAGTCTGCGGATCGCGCCACGTCCGTCGCTCGACTGCGCAGCGCGTGATCGTCGCCCTCGACCAGTCCGCGCACGAGTTCGTTGGCCCGTGCGAAGGAGCGCTCGACGTCCGCGTCGACGGGGTCGGGCCGGGCGAGCCGGCTGAGCGTGGCGAGATAGATCCGGCTCACCGCCATGATGACGAGCTCGGGATCACGCGGGTTGGCGCGCAGGACGCTCTCCGCGACCGCGCTCGAGAGCACGATGCTGCCGAGGTGGTCGACCGACGCCACGCGGAACAGCGCCGTCGAGCTCACGAGGTCATGCTCCGCAACCATCTGCGGCACGATTGCCTCGACGGTCGCGAGCGCGGCTGGGTCGCTGGGCTCGATTGCGAGCCGAGCAAGCGCACTGTCGTAGTGGCGGCCAAGCGGCACGCCTCCCCGAGGATCCTCGAGCCGGGCCGCCGCGAGTTCGCGCGCGATGGCGCATCGGCGCGCCTCATGCGGCATGCCAAAGGCGATGCACGCAAACTGCAGCACGCTTGCGGTTTCCTCGACGCTGCGAAGCCCGTCCGGCGCGAGCGTGCTTGCCGCCAGCGTCTCGAGCGCCTTGACCCTGTCGCGCATGTAGTCTTCGATCGTCTTCGTGCGCGCATAGTCGGGCGGCAGTCCGCGGGGCAGCACGACGTCGATGAACGTCCCGAAAATGCCGCTGATGTCGTCGGCGAGGGCGTTGGCTTGGATCGTCGCCTGCTGCGCGCGATGCGCGGACCAGAGGCCCGCGATGGTCGCGGCGATGAGGGCGACTGCTGCGGCGGTGATCGCGCCAGCCACGAGCGGATGGCGACGCATCGCAAGCCATGCGCGCGCGATTGCGCCGCGTGGCGCCGCCACGACCGGCCTTCGTGCGAGGAACGCGCGCAGATCGTCGGCGAGCGCGGCCACGGTTCGGTAGCGATCGCGAGGGTCGATGGCGGTCGCACGCCGAATGATGGCGGCGAGGTCTCCGCGGGTCTCGCGCGGCGCGTCGGCGGGTGGCTCGAAGCGCACGGTCGCCAGCCGCGCCAGAATCTCGGAGGGCGTGCCTTCGGTCAGTGCGCGCGGCAACGTGCCGTGCACGCATTGATGCAGCAGGATGCCGAGGGCGCGGACGTCGGCGCGCGCGTCGACGACTCCGATTCCAAGGCCAGATGACCCGTCTGCCGCACCAAGCGCCTCCGGGGCGAGATACGCGGGCGTACCGAGCCGCGCGAGCGGATCGGAGGCCTCGCCGTCGCTTGATGCAATGCCGAAATCGATGACCTTCGGCTTCCCATCGCGGCCAACGAGCACGTTCGAGGGCTTGAGATCGCGGTGGATGAACCCGGCGGCGTGCGCATGCGCCACGGCGTCGGCGATGTCGGCGATCAGCGAGATGCGCGCCGCGAGCGGGAGTTCGCGCGCTGCGGAAACGAGGTCGCGCGCCTCGTCGACGAGTTCCATCGCGATCCATGCGACGCCTCCGGACTCGCCGGCGGCATAGATGGTTGCGATGGCAGGGTGTCGGATCGCGGCGAGAGCCTCGCGTTCCCTTGCGCTCGCGAGAAGCGACAGTCGCCGCATGCGCGTGTCGATGATCTTGAGCGCCACGCTGCGAACTGGGCTGTTCTGGTCGGCGATCCAGACCTCGCCCATTCCGCCCGCGCCGATGCAACGGACCAGGGTGAAGTCGCCGAGGACATCGCCCTCGCGCGGCGTGATCGACTGCAGCGCGTGGACTCCCGAGGCGAGGTCGGTGAGCACGTGCGTCGGCGTGTTCAATCGCGCCGCCGAACTCACCAGCCTCGCGAGCAGGTCGGCGAGCGGTCGATCCGTGCAGGCGATGTCCGCGATGCGCGCGGCGCGTGCGTCATCGGCAAGGCTGAGGAGTTCCTCGAAGACAACCGCGGTCCGGTCGCCGCCGATGGACGGCGGTTCATGGTGTCCTGCGGTCATGGGTCGTTCTTCCAACCCGGGGCGGGGAGGTCGCGAGTTTCTTCGTGCGCCGCGAGCCATGCACGCGCAAAGGCGACGTCGCGCTTCGCCTGCGTTGCTGAGATGTCAAGGGCCAATCCAATGTGCTCCGGCGAGATCCCGCCGAAGATGCGCATCTCGAGCGCCTTGGCCTGCCGCGGGTGATGTTCCGCCAGCCGGGTGAGCAGCTCGTCGAGCGCGATCAGCGTGCTTGGATCCGTCGTCGAGGCCTCGATCTCCTCGGGCAGTTCCCTTGGTCGCAGCGAGCCGCCGCCTCGTCGATCGGCCTTGCGCGTGCGCGCGTCGTCCACGAGGGCGCGCCGCGCCACGAGCGAGGCAAGTGCCAGCAGGTGCTGTTGGTCATTGACGGGATTCCGGTCGCTGCGCGCAAGGCGGAGCCAGATCTCGTGGACAAGCGAGGTGGTGCCAGGCGTCACCTGCCGCGACTCGCCCCGCAGTGCGCGCGCGGCGATGGCGCGCAACTCCTCGTACAGGCTCGGATCGACCGAGCGCAGATGATCGTGAGCCTGCTCGCCGCTGCCGAAGGGAGATGGCGCCGGCACAGGGCCATGCGAGGACCTATGCGAGGACTCATGTGAGGACTCATGCGAAGACCTATGCCCCTTCGCCCCTTGCGATTCCGAAGTCTCTTCCATGGCGGCATTGTGCCGTCCCGACGGTCGTCTGACGTGGGCGCCGTGCGGACTTTCGATCTGCAAATTCCAAATTCGCACAGAGTTGATGGTCCGCGCGCGCGATTCCTTCGCTTTCACCTTGGCAGCCCCGCACAGGCGGTGAACAGGGGCGGTCGCATCGCACCGAGGAGCCCCGCAATGTCGGCGCGACTCGGGCTGTTGTGTCACTGGGTGGATTTCGTCAACAGGAGAATCGAATGCACAGGGTTTCATGGCAGCGGAGCAGCTTCACGAGTCGCGCGGTGGGTGGATTGGCGTTGGCGGCGGCGGCCTCGGTCGCGGGGACGGTCCGGGCGGACGAATCGGCCGCGCCCGGCCCCCTCAGCGAGAGTGGCCTCTACGTCGGAACCGACATCGGTGTCGCGTTTCTCTCGTCGGTGAAGATCAAGGACTACGCACCGACGCCCGGCTCTCTCGACTTCGGCATCGCAGGCGTGAAGGCCGATACGAGTGCGGGTCTGGCCTGGAACATCAACGTGGGATACCGCTTCAGCGACATGTTCGCGGTCGAGCTCGAGAGCGGCTACTACCGCAACGGCTTCGATGGATTCTCGGCGGGCGAGTTCACCACCGACCTCGGCATCTCGACCGCGGTCGAGGGCGGCGATGGCGACTTCACGCAGATCCCTGTGTTCGTGAACGCGATGTTCGACATCCCGCTGACGAAGCCGGAGACGCCGGGCGCGGCCGGAGGGCTTAGCCTCAAGCTCGGTGCGGGCGTCGGAATCGTCAATGTGTCTGCCGACATCGACTCGATCTCGGCCGCCGGAGTGCCCGGGGTGACGGCGACTGTCGACGGCGACAGCTGGGAGTTGGGCGGACAGGCGAAGATCGGTCTCTCATGGCAACTGACCCATGCGATCGAGCTTGGCGTCGAGTATCGCCTGATGGCGGTCGGTGGCGCGAGCTTCGGCACCGCTTCGTTCAGCGATCCACTGCTGGTGGGAATCGCCGAAGTCGAGAGCGAGAGCGTGCTGACCCATGCCGTGCAGGCACGTCTCTCGTTCGAGTTCTGAACAAGCGCTCGCCGGGGCCAGACGTCGACGACGGACCGCGCGATGCATGGTCGCGGGGCCACGCTGTCCGAGCGATTGCATCTGCGGCAACCGCGGCAACCGCGGCTCCTGCGGCTTGCGTGATGAATCTTGGTGAGCTTGCAGGCGGTGCATCACGGATGCGCCGCCTGCTTGTCGTTCTCGTCACTGCGCGACGAACGTCGCGTCCTCGAGGCGGTAGAGCCCGAGGAGATATCCGCCCACGGCGAACGGCTCGGCCACCAGCCGGCCCCGGAACGTGCCGTAGCGGAAGAGGTGGAGCCCCTGCATGTCGAGGGGCTTCGCCAGCGTGGCGTCGATGGCGTCGAAAGGCGTGGGCGGCAGGCCGATGCAGCAGCCGTCCCAGCGGTTGAACGTCAGCAGCACGTTGCGCGTCGTCGACACACGCACCGCGGTCGAGTAGTAGGCGGAGATCTCGATGTAGGTGCCGTTGATCGCGCGCACCCACGGCGGCGTCGTCAGCGCCTCCCGGGCGGGATCGATGAACGGCTCTGCCGAGGTGAGCAGTTCCCATGAGACTCGGTAGGGGTCGTCCGGGCCGCCGTTGCCGATCACGCGAAAGCGGCCGTCGAGCTCGAGGGTGCGCGCATCGATGCGGCGTGTGACCTCGTCTGGCGAACGGCTGTCGGACACGATGGGTGGTCGGGACGCGGACGCGGTTGGGGGCGCGGTTGGGGACGCGGTTGGGACGCCAAGCCCCGCGAGCAGTGTGTCACCGAGCGATGGTGGATGTGCAGCGGCGGTTGCTGCGGCGCTCGCCTGCGGCGCCACACTCGATGGTGCGGATGTGGGGGCTGATGCGGGGTCCGACGCAGGGGCCGTGATCGACGCGCCGGCGGCTGCAGTAGCGGCTGCCGTGATGGTTGCATCGGCGCCGGCGGTGCGTCGCGCGCCCGTGACCGACGGCTCGGAGAGCACGAACCACAGGCCGAGCGCCGCCAAGATCGCGATGGCTGCCCAGAGTGCTCGCATCAGCGACGCGCTCCGGTGAGCAACGCACGGGTCGCGCCTCCCCACTCGCGCGCCACGGCCTCTGCGTGCGTTGCGCCCAGCGTGGCGGTCAGGATCGCATCGCGCACGCAGCCCATCTGCAGCGACTGCTCGAGGAAGGGATCGGGCAGTTCCCCGATGAGGACCGGGTCGAAGCCCGGGGCCTGCGATGCGCGGCCATGCGAGCCGCGTACGAGCGATGCGTCAAGCGGGATCACATCGAGCAGCGTGCGGAAGCCGAGCTTGCGCAACGCGAGCTTCGCCATCGCCCGACCTGCGGGCCAGAGCAGCTTCGGGTCGTAGAACAGTTCGCACGGGTCGTAGCCGGGCTTGCGGTGGATGTCGACGGTACGGGCGTAGTCGGGCGCCTTCGCCTCGTCCATCCACCAGCCGTATGCGAACCAGCGGTCGGCTGCGCTGACGCAGACGATGTCGCCTGCGCGCGCGTGGTCGAGGCCGGCCGCGCGCCGGGCATCGCCCGAAAGGGTGCGCTCGACGCCTTCGATCCTCGCGAGTATCCGCTCGACCGCCGCGCGATCGGCCTCGTCGCGCACGGAGACATGCGCGACCTGGTGATCGGCGACCGCAAACGCGCGCGAGTGCTCGAGGTCGAGGATCTCGCGCCCGTCCTCCATGCGGACGGCCAGGTAGCCCGCGTCGCGTAGCGCACGATTCAGCCAGATCGCGTCGCGCACGGGGACGATGCCGTACTCGCTGACGATGATGGGCGCGATGCCGAGTCGATCGAGCCTGTCGAGGAGCCCGCCAACGACGCGGTCGACCTCGCGCAGCTCTTGCTGAATCGACGGATGGCCTGGTCCCACCTTCTGCAGCGCGTAATCGAGGTGGGGGAGGTAGACGAGCGAGAGCGTAGGCCGCAGCGACTCGAGCGCATGCATCGCGGCAAGCGCGATCCAGTCGGTCGACTCGATTCCGGCCATCGGGCCCCAGAAGCGGAACAGCGGGAACTGCCCGAACTTCAACTGAAGTTCGTCGCGAAGCGCAGCTGGAGTCGTGAGGCAGTCGGGAATCTTTCGTCCGTCGGCCTTGTAGACCGGGCGCGGCGTCAGCATGGCGTCGGTCGACGCGTGCATGGCGTACCACCAGCAGATGTTGGCGCACGTGAACGACGGATCGATGCGACGGGCCGTCTCCCACACCTTCTCGGCGTGGACAAGCCGGTTCGACTGCTTCCAAAACTGCACCTCTTCGAGCGCACGGTCGTGCCAGCCGTTGCCGACGATTCCGTGACCGCTCGGCGCGAGCCCTGTGAGCATGGTCGATTGCGACGTGCATGTCACCGCCGGCAGCGGCGGCACCAGTGTGCGTACGCCGCCGACGCGGCGCGCGAAGTCGCGGATGCGCGGCGTCCGGTCCCCGATGAGATTCGGGGAGAGCGCGACGACATTCAGCAGACAGACGGGGCGGGCCACGCCCGGATGGTACGGGCCGGGCCGCCCTGCGCGGGTTCCAGAACCTCGCGCAGAGCGGCCAACCGGGTACGCGAGCGTCCGATGGCGGGGCCGCGACGGCAGAACCAGCCCTGTGGGGCTTGCGACCACGGGGAATGTGCGGCGTCTGTGGCGACATCGTGCGTCCGTTGGACCGAGTCCGATCACTCCCCCGACGGCGCGAAGACGAACCGCTTGTCGACGCAGACGCCGTCGCGGAAGACCATCATCGCGGAGATGTCGGGGTTCACGAAGACCTCGTACTTCTTTCCGCCGTCGAGGAACACGATCGATTCGACGCCAGCGTGCATCGCGTAGTGCGCCACCTCGTCGATGCTTCCCGAAACCTCGATGCTTGCGCCAAAGTCGACGGCGAAGTCGCGCTTCGCCATGACCGGGACGCCGTTGACCTTCACTTCGATCGTCTCGTAGCGACCAGGCGTCGGGAGAAGGCGGGCGTTGGGCGCCTTGAGCGACATGCTGACGCGATTGCGCCACGCGTCGTAGGTGCTCTGCGCTGTCAAGAGCATCCGGTCCTTGCAGTTGAGCTTGGTTGGTCCGGGCAGCCGATCCTCGCCCTCGACCGTGTGCTCGCCGGGGCGAATGCGCATCGGGTAGTAGGGACCCTGGCACTCAGACTGCAGGTAGACGGTGTTGGGATCGTTCTTGTTGCAGTAGAAGCACACGGTCATCACGGCATCGTGGATCGGCCAGTCGATGGGACCGCCGCAGGGGACGTACCCCGGCGGAAGCTGCGAGAGCGGGGCGTTGAGCAGCTCGGAAATGAGCTGGATGCACGCGCGTACCGCGACGTCGACGATCGGCGCGAGCGATTGGCAGCCGGTCAGCGTGGTTGTGCCTGCGCCGCCGAGCGCGGTGCAGGCCGTCAGGAGAACAAGACTTCGTCGCGGTGAGGCGAGCAGGCCAGCGAACATGCGTACCGCCATGGGTCGATCTTTCCCCGGGCTGTGCCCGGCAACGGTTGGACTCGCGCAGGCACACCGCCGCGCGACCGTTGCATCATGGCCGTGGGTTTTCGTCCCCCGGAGATCTCTGCATGTTTTGCAGGAAGATTTTCCGACCGCCTTCCACATGGATCAAGCGTCGCCACGCGCCGCTCGACACGGACAGAACCTAGCTTCCCGCGATGCGCCTTTGTAGAAACAGCGTCGCAACGAAGCACGCCGCTGTGACGAAGGCAAGCGGGCTTCCGACCGCAGTGAGCGCGAGCGTGTCGATCGCGGCGAGCGTCGCGATGAGGATCCCGATGTACCTTGGCGTCGACAGCCTCCCGCCGACGTGCCGTTCGTGCATGGCGACAAGCAGTAACGCAAGCACGAGACCGATCGGAATCGCGCCGCATCCTGGGTCGGTCGCGCTCGCGACCGTTGCTGGGGTGCGCGGAAGGAGCGTCATCGACGCCACGGCCACGCCGATCATCGCCAGCGCGAAGAGGCTGCCGACGACGAGGCGATTGCGAACCGCATGCGTCTGCGTGATCGCCGGGTTCGGCGTCTTTCCGCACTCGCTGCATCGTGTTGCACCGGCCGCAATGAGATGGGCGCAGGATGGGCAGGCCATCAGACCCGCTGGATTCGGCTTCATCTCGCCCCGCGCGAGGAACGAGAGGAGAAGTGTCCAGCCAGCGAGCAGCATCGCGTGCACAACGGCTCCGCTGCTGAGGATCGACGTTGGATCGCCTGCGAAGGCGATCATCGGAACAATTGCGGCGAGGGCGCGACACACGGCGAGCAGCACGATCGAGCCAGCGGTGAGCGCGTGGATGGCGTTGTAGGCGATGACCAGCAGCGCGAGCACCGCTGCGCCCGTGGCCGACTCAACCGAGCCGTATGCAAGGGCGATGGCGACGCCGCCCGCGAGGAAGAGCGCTCCGACCGCGAACGCCTCGGCTCGGGTGATCCGACCGCTTGGAATCGGTCGGTTGGGCCGCTCGCGCGCGTCGATGTGGGCATCGAACGCGTCGTTCAACACCATGCCGCCGATGTAGCACGCAAGCGGTGAAAGCACCGTGAGCCAGCGCGCGTCGAGTGCGGACGGATGCATGGCCGGATCGACGGCCATGACGCCGAGCACGCCGCCAGCGATTCCGTTCGAGAGAACGGTGGGCGCGTTCGAGATGCGCATGATCTCAAGCCATGCGCGCATTGTGCTCATCGTGCGCTCCCAAGGTCTACGTCGAATCCCGCGTCGATGAGTGCGGTGCGTGTCCACGCGAGCTCTCTCGCAATTCCCGCGGCAAGGTCGCGCTCGCGCAGATGGGGCGGCAGCACCGTCCATGCGTAGGTCTCGACCTCGAAGCACGGCGGATCGGAATGCGACGCCATCACGAGCGCGGTCGGGATCTCCTTGGCCGTGGTGCCGAGGCGGCCGATGGCGTCGAGATGAACGGGCACGTGGAAGTGCGTGCGCCAGAAACCGTCGGGCATCGCGTCGAGCGCGAGATCGAGATCGCTGAAGAAGCGAACCTCGCCTGACCCCGCGAGCACGCACGTCTGGTGCAGGTAGCGGTTCTCGGCGAACTGTGCGAGTTCCGCGAGTTCCTTCGGAGCGCCGTGGCACGAGAGCGCCGCGCTCACCTGGATCTTTCCGACGCGCACGTGGTGGCGCGCGTACAGCGCCAGCGCGTCGTCCTGTTCCTCGAACATCACGGCGCTGTGGCAGATGTCGTGGCAGACGCCGAGGTGGCGCCGCGTGTCATCGCTGTTGAAGCACTGGTCGAAGAGCGACACCGCGTGCTCGGCGCGGTCGAGGAGGCACCCCGGCTCGGGCTCGAGGTCGATGGTCACGCGCACGCCGGTCGAGTCCTCGAGCTCGGCGAGGCGCTCGGCGATCCACTCGAGCTGTGCCGTCGCGAGTCCGACGCTCGCGCCGCAACCTTCGTTGGTGAAGTCGGTGCGCCAGCCGATCGGAACGGTCGAGATCGACGCGGTGCGCGTGCCCGTGGCGACAAGTCCGACGAGGATCTTCGCGAGGTCGAGCGTGTAGAGCGAGCGGTTCGGGTCGGCCCAGTGCGGGTGGTAGACGCGCGTCTTGACGGTCTCATGGTGGAAGTCGCCGTACGGAAACCCGTTGAGCGTGCGGACCGCGAGGTGGCGTTCGGCGAGCCAGTCGCGGAAGCGCACGACGCCGTCCGCGTCGGCGAGGAGCTCGCGCGCGCTCTGCGCCGAGAGCCAGAGGCCGATGCCGAGCTCGCCCTCTGGTGCCGCAAGCTCGCGCACGCGCGTCGCGTGCTGATCGAGCATCGCCTTTGTTCGGGCAAGCGTGTCACCGGGGTGAACGTTCGTGCAGTAGGCGAGCTGGGCGAGGGGCGCGGTCACGATTCCATTGTGACAAGATTCCTGCGACGATTGGAGCCATGCGCTGGGTAACCGCCTTCGTCGTTGGTCTTGGCATCGTCTCGAGTGCGGCGGGACTTGCGGCCGTCGCAGGGGAGACTCCGAAGTCGGCGCCGCAGCGCGCGGCGGCCGAGGCGTTCGTGCGGTCGCTCTCCGAGGCCGAGCGTGGGAAGGTGCTGCGGCCGCTCGACCACCCCGAGCGCACGAAGTGGTACTTCGCGCGCGGCGGCCGCGAGGGGCTCTTCCTACGCGACATGGACGCCGATACGCGCGCCGCGACGCTGGCGCTCGTCGACGGG
>Ga0068876_10002431_pt1 | contig 13814 bp, 11 predicted proteins | sample NOAtaG_6_FD_66442 | JGI IMG/M metagenome (GOLD analysis project Ga0068876, IMG submission 66442) | Freshwater lake microbial communities from Lake Erie, under a cyanobacterial bloom - NOAA_Erie_Diel5S_2200h metaG | ecosystem: Environmental > Aquatic > Freshwater > Lake | place: USA: Ohio, Lake... | reverse complement strand
CTTGCCTGCTGAATTTCATGAGGCTTACCACGCTCAACGGCTTGGAGATTTCCGTGTACTTCTGCAGTTCGGCCTCGAGTTTGTCCAAACGCTTCAAGTTCGATTGTTTGGTAATGCCCCCTTTTCGGTGGGTATTGACCATGATTTCAAATGGAAGAACCCCTCCGAAATTATCTTCCAAAAACTTGAGGTCTGGATGCAGGGCGTTGCTCCTCGGGATGTCGTCTACGAGGTAGGCTTCTGATTTGATGAGGGTGATACCCCAAATAGAAACAACCGTGAGGGCCAATGAAACACCATAAATCCATCCGCGGTGGTTCTGGACACATCGATTTAGCCAGGCGATGAAGCGATTCATCCACTTGACCTCGATGTGTTTGGTGTGCCTTGCCGATGGAGGGGGCATGTAGCTGAGGATGATGGGAATCAGCAACAGGGAGATGAAAAAGGTGACCGTCACCGAAATGCCCGCTACGATTCCGAATTCACTCATGAGGCGGACATTGCTCAACCCCAGCACCAAAAACCCAGCCGCGGTATTGAGGTTGGTGATCACGGTGACCACTCCGATTTTGGCAATCACACTCATCAAAGCCTTGGCCTTGGCTTTGTGTTTGCGGTATTCAAAGTGGTATTTGGTGAACAGATAAATGGCATTTGGAATGCCGATGATGGTGATGAGCGAGGGCAAAACACAGCTCAAGATGGTGAGCTTGTACCCAAACAGCCACATGATGGCCAAGGTCCAGATGGTGACAATCGCAATCACGACCAAGGGCACAAAAACGGCAATTAGGGAGCGGAAAAAGAAGAAAATGCTCAGCGAGGTAACAAGCACTGCCAAAAAGAGGAAGATGAACAGCTCCCGGGAGATGACATCCAATATGGTGGCCCGAATCACTGGCATCCCGCCGAAATGAACTTCTGTCCGCGTTTTCTCCGCCATGGACCGAGCCAAACCCACCACGCTCCAGACCAATGGGTTTTTCTTGGCGGAGTTCAAAACGTTTGGATCAAGCAAAGCCACCAATAGGGTGGCATCTTGCTTGGAATTCACAATCAGACCCTCGTAAAAAGGCAACTGATCTACTTTTTTTCGGATTTCTTCGGCCTCCGTGTCTGTTTCAACAGCTCCGGCAATGATTTTTTCAAATACGAATTTGTTGGAGTCCGGCTCGGCCACGATTTCGTACGCGGAAGCCATGCTCATCACGGAGGTGATTCCCTCCATTTGCTTGATGCTATCCTCCAGTCCCCGGAGTTCGTTCAAAAAGTTCCGGGAGAAAATCGCGCCTTTGAAGCTGATGACAATACCGTTGCCGTCCTCTCCGAACTTTTCCTTGAAGTTCTCGAACTCAACGTTGTCAGGGTCGTCCTTTGGAATGATTTGGTTGAAGCTGTACGCCAACTCAGGCCTGACGAAAAATCCCATCACCGCGGTGGACAAGAAAATGCCCAGCACGATGGCGATGCGGTTTTTCAAAATGAAAAGCCCGATGGAGTTCCAAAGGTTGCTCATGAAGCCCGCTAAGTTAGCAAATAATCAGGGAGGGTAAAAAACCTAACCAGGTCAAAAGGTGGTGGGTCCTTGGCGAATTACATCCAATCCTCTTTCTCGGCGGGAGGGTTGAGCATCTCCCAAAGTTTGTCTCGTAAGGTTTGAAGGCCAGATTGAGTTACGGAACTGATGGTGACAATCCTTTCTGCGCCCAGTTTTTTCTCGAACTGCTTGCGAATTTTCTCCACTTCCTTTTCCGTTTTCAAATCGGTTTTGGTCAGGGCAAGCAACCGTTCTTTTTGCATCAGCTCCGGATTGTAGGCCTCCAATTCCTTCATCAGGGTGTTGTATTCCTTCATGGGCTTTTCGCTGTCAACCGAAACCATCAACAGGAGGATGGAATTGCGCTCGATGTGCCTCAAGAACTGTATTCCAAGCCCACGGCCTTCGGATGCCCCCTCGATGATGCCCGGGATGTCCGCAATCACAAAAGATTGGAAATCACGATGCTTCACAATTCCCAAATTCGGTACCAAGGTCGTGAACGGATAATCGGCGATTTTGGGCTTGGCCGCAGTCAACACGGAAAGCAAGGTAGATTTGCCTGCATTGGGAAATCCCACCAAACCCACATCGGCCAATACCTTCAATTCCAATTCTACGAGACGCTCTTCGGCGTTCCCTCCTGGTGATGCATAGGTAGGGGTTTGGTTGGTCGGGCTCCTGAAGTGCCAATTGCCTTTCCCGCCATGCCCACCTTTGGCCACTACGAGTTCCTGACCATTCTCTGTGATTTCACCCAATGTTTCGCCCGTTTCGGCATCGTGCGCCACAGTGCCCAAGGGCACCCTCAAGACAATGTCTTTGGCGTCTTTGCCAGTCTTCAATGCGCCTTGACCGGTTTGGCCATCATCTGCGTGGATATGCTTCCGGTATTTGAGATCCAATAGGGTCCACATCTGGGCATCCCCACGGAGAATGATGTGCCCACCACGGCCGCCGTCACCTCCGTCAGGCCCCCCTTTGGGAACGAATTTCTCCTTCCGCCAATGGACAATGCCATTTCCTCCTTTTCCCGATTTGAGGTAAAGGCGTACGTGGTCTACAAAAGGAGAAGCTGGTGGCATGGTTTCAGGCCCTGGTGAAGTGTTTCTAGGATAAAGATGAAATCAGCGCTTGGATGCGCCGTCGATGGCCTCAATCAGCCGGTCGAGCACAGACCCTTCGGACCCCAGTCCATTGATGTCGGCCAATTTCTCTTGGGAACGGTAAAAAGCGGCCACGGGCATCGTTTCACGCTCGTAAACCAACAGCCTCGATGCAATCACCTCCGGGGTGTCGTCGGTCCTGCCCTTTTCCTGGGCTCGTTTGATCATCCGCCGGCTGAGTTCTTCGTTCGGTACATTGAGCATGAGGGTTACGGTCACCGACTTGCCATTTTCGGACAACATGCGGTCCAAGGTTTCAGCTTGTGCCACCGTTCGGGGATATCCGTCGAAAATGAAGCCTTTGGCCCCCGGGTTGGATTTCAGCTGCTCGGCCACCAGCTCGTTCACGATTTCATCCGATACCAAAGAACCGGAATCCATGATGGCGGCAACCCTTTTCCCAAGTTCGCTTTGGGACTTCCTGGCAGCACGGAGGATGTCTCCCGTGCTCAAATGGACCAACTCATAGCGAACTTTGATATAGGCTGCTTGTGTGCCTTTTCCGGCGCCGGGTGCGCCAAATAGTACGATGTTCAACATTCAGGTTTCCGCAAGCCATTTATAGCCCGCAATAGAAGGTTCAAATTTAGGGTTTCCCCCTGTTTTTCCAACCGCAAAGATTCCCGTGCCCATCGCCGCGTGAATGCAAGCTCCGCTTAGGTAGGCCCACAGGCGCACACGGCAGCCACCGAATCGGCATGGACGAACTAGGGTCACAAGGCGCCGGGATTGTCGTGAATCATCAAAGAAACGTGGAGGTGGTCTTCCGTTCCGTGGTGGCGCAGGGTCCTGAATCCCATCAGTCTGAAGTACCATTCCACCCACTCGTTCCGACCCTCATCGCGGTCGTTGGTCCTCAGATCCAAAGCATGCACAAAGCCATCCGATTGCGGGTAGTGAAGCGATTTCTTCTTCACGGTCAACTTCATTTCTTGGTAGTCTTGATGCGTGCGGCTCATGTCCGTGACCACTGCCTCACGGTCAAACAGCAACATCACGCTCACGCCCATTCGCAAAAGCGGGTGCATGGAGGCATACTCGCTCTGCACCATGGAGGTTTTGGTGTTGGAGGCGGAAATGTACAGCATCGAAACGAAGGTGAATGCGCCCACGGCCAACAATGCAGCCCGCAAATTGAAGCGCCTTGTTTTTTCTTTGGTCTTTTTTTTGCCAGACAAGATTTTGGTCAGTTGGTTGAGCGAAACATACAGGACCGTAGCGGTCAGGAGCGCCGTGACCCCGATGGCTGTCCAAGCAGAACATTCAAATGCGGTATACATCCAAACCGAAAGGCGGACGAGCATGAAAAATGGCAATACCGATACCGACAAAAGCACCAAAGGCCAAGCCAAGAACCTCCAAGCTTTTGAGCCCCCCGATTTCCGGGCCATGTCAGACCTTCAATTTGTAGATGCTGCGCAGGTTGCGGCCACGCTCGGCATAGTCCAAACCATACCCCACTACAAACTCGTTGGGAATGCGGAAGCAGTAATATTCGGGGTCCTGACTGCCCGTGAACACCTCCTGCTTGAACAACAAGGTAGCCATGCTCACCGATTTGGCGCCACGCTCATTGAAATGTTGCCGAATCCAAGCCAAGGTATTTCCGGTGTCCACAATGTCTTCCAACACCAACACATCCCGACCTGCAACATCGACCGTCACACCCAGGGAGGGGATGATTTGTCCAGAAGAAGCCGTGCCACCATGGTAGGAACTGAGCCGCATGAAGTAGATTTCAGGGTCGAAACCCAAATGCCGAACCACGTCAGCCACAAATAAAAAAGAGCCATTCAATATGCCCACCACTAGGGGGTTGCGGTCTTGGAAATCACGCGTGAGCACCCTTCCGAGGTCTTCGATGCGGGCCTGAAGGTTGGTTTCCGTAATGGACTCCACGAAGGTTTTGTCCAAGATGTTGATCTCTTTCATGGGAAAATGCCTTGCACGAATATAGGATGTTGCCGCCGGATTTGGATGTCACATTTGCAGGCCCCTTGAGGCTGTTGGGTTAAAAAAATTAGCGGGACTGTGGGCTGTGTCCCCGGCTTACGCCTTGGGGCCGGGCTTTCCGCGGGTTCGCCAAGCTCCGTTACACCGCTCCTTCCTCGCGCCGCTTCAATCCCTCACAGGAAGGAAAAGCCTCACCATCCAGGCTCTTCGATTTCGTTCAGCATCCCCAAGTAGGTGTGGTAGCGGCTTTCCGGAATGGACCCAGACTCCACGGCGGCCTTCACTTCACAACCCGGTTCGCGGTCGTGCAGGCAGTTTGCAAATTTGCACTTGCCCACATACACCTTCATTTCGGGGAAATAATGGCTCAAAAGGGGTTTTTCCAAGTCGAATATCACCATTTCCTTGAATCCGGGCGAATCGATGATGTCCCCGCCGAATGCCAAGGGAAACATCTCCGCAAAGGTAGTGGTGTGGGTGCCCCTGCCTGAAAAGTCGCTCACCTGCCCCACCTTGAGTTTTAGGCCGGGCTCCACGAGGTTTACCAACGTGCTTTTGCCACAGCCGCTGCGCCCCACTAAAAAACTGACCTTGTCTTTCAACAACTCCCGCACGGTATCTGCAGCTGTCGGGTCAATGGCGCTCAGGGATAGGGTGGCGTAGCCCAGGCCACGGTATGTTTTTTCATAGTCGGCCAAGCGCTCCTTCATTTCGGGGTCCAGCAAATCCACTTTGTTGAACACAATCACGGCGGGGATGTGGTAAGCCTCACAGGTCACCAACAAACGGTCCACATAGCCGAGGGTAGTCACGGGATGTTCCAAGGTGAAAACGATGACGGCTTGGTCGATGTTGGCGCACAAAATATGGGCTCTTCGTGCCAGGTTCACCGATTTGCGCAACACATAGTTGTGCCTTTCCATCACCTCCACGATCATGTTGTCCGGGTCGCCGAGCTGCACCCTCACATGGTCTCCCACGGCCACGGGATTGGTTGTTTTGATGCCCTTGATGCGAAGATTTCCCTTCATTCGACAGTCAAGTGACTCGGTCCCAACCCGCACGCGGTACCATGACCCCGTGGACCGCACGACCGTCCCGGCCACCGTGTCGGTGCCTGAAGTGGGGCTTGGCGTTTTTTTTCCTTTTCTTGCCATGTCAGCCCACCTGCATCCAGGCGATTCGATTTTTGAGCTGCGCCTCATCCAGTTTGTTGGCGGGCAAAAGCACCATTTTGGGTGTCACATATCCACTATCTTTCACCAGCTCTACCTGTTCCAGTCGGTCGGCACGGAAAATATTTACTTGGATGGAGGGTTCGTCTTTGAAGTGCGAAAGCAAGGCCTCCAAGTTGCCGGCATTCACACGCAAGCCCTGAAGGGACACGAGTTCATCCCCGACGACCAGTCCTGCACGTGCCGCCGGGCTTCCTTCATGCACTTGTTTCACCAACACGCTCCGGTCTTGTTCTTCCGCAACAAATCCAAACCGCATTTCGGCATTTCCGCCCGCTCGGGATTGCATCAACTCCAGGCCGAAATATTTTGCCGCTTCCCCCAGTTGCTCTTCCAAAGGCCCTTTGCCCTCGATCACATCCAAGAAATAATCCGAAAGGTCCTCCCCGGCGTGGTGTTCGGCGATGCGTTTGTAGTCTTGTCGGGTATAGCCCTTGCCGGTGCCGAATTCCTCGTACATACTGCGTATCACGGTGTCGAGCGATCGCTTGTTTCCTGTGGATTTGCGGATGCGGTAGTCCAAAATGAAGGCAGCCAATGCCCCTTTGGTGTAGAACGAAATCTTGCGGTTGGGTACACCCGGCTTGTAACCGTTCAGCCATGAGTCGAAACTTGCCTCTTCCAGGGAAATGTGGTTTCGACCGTTGTTGGCGTAATGTTTGGCGAGTACAGAGGAGTTGAACACGTCCAGGAATTCCTCCAAGGTCCAAACACCCGATTTGAGGAGCATCAAGTCTCCGTAGTAGGTGGTGACTCCTTCGGTGACATAATGAAGTCGGCTGTAGTTGGGTCGGTCGTAGTCGTAGGGCACCATGTCGGCTGGCCGGATGGCTTTCACGTTCCAAGTGTGGAACAGCTCATGCGAGCAGAGGCCCAACAATTCCACGTACAGGTCGGGTTGCATCAATTTCAATCCCGGTCCGAAGGCCAAAACGGTGGAGTTGGCATGCTCCACCCCGTGGTAGAAGGGCTTGAAGTGGATTTGGAACAAATAATGGTATTCCGTCACCGGAAACCCTCCGAAGAGGGTGACCTGAGCCTCACCGAAGCGTTTGAAATCATGTTCGATTCTCCCCCAGTCCGGTTTCACGACACCTTGGAACCAAAGGTGGTGCGTAACACCGCAAACTTGGAAAGCGTGGTGTTGCAAGGTCGGGGAAGCGATGAAAGGACAGTCCACAAGTTCATGGAAATCACGAGCAAACAGCCGTTTTCCGGATTGGGACATGCCGCAAGCAATTTGAAAAGAGTCCGGCAGGTCCAGCAGAACTTCACAAGGCTCCCCGATGGCCCCCGGGCGAACCATGAAAAGGTTGACCCCATTGACGTAGACTTGGTGTGCATCGAAGTAGCTTGCACCGGCATCGGGAGCGACGGCATGATAGCGGTAGTGCAACACGGCGCTTTCCGATCCTGATGCTTCCACCACCCAATGGTTGTAGGCGGATTTGTGCACTGCCAAGGGTTTGCCCGAACGTGTCTCGGCCCGCACGTCTACCACATTCTCCACATAGGGTCCCATTTCGTAACGTCCTGGGCGCCATTTGGAGAGCATGACCTCCGTGCCTTGTTGCCCGGAGGGAGGAAGATCCATTTCGATTCGGATGAAATGTTGGTGTGGAGACTCGAAAAAGAGGCGGTATGTGTTCATGCGGGGTGCAAACTGAATCCGAACAAAGGTAGCAAATTCAAGTTGATGGTCGCTTTGGGGCCTCGGGAATGCTGTTGTCCAGTCTTCTAGGCAAACATTTTCCTTGAACATGCTGCAATCGGCATCCAAGGTTTTAACTTTGTGCCCTCAAAACCACCTTCTTTCCATGCCCGAGCAGCATTACATCATCGACTTCGATTCCACATTCGTACAGGTAGAAGCCCTGGAGGAGCTTGCGGAAATAGCCCTGAAAGGACAAAAAGACAAAGATGAGGTCATCGCCCAAATCAAAGATTTGACAGACAAAGGCATTGAAGGCGAGATTTCTTTTGAGGATGGGTTGTACGAACGGTTGAAACTGATCAAGCCAACCCGTGAGCATTTGGAGGTTTTGGTGAAGCGGCTTCGGAAAAAGGTCAGCACTTCCATCACACGCAACAAGAAATTCTTTCAGGAGCACAAGGACCGGCTTTATGTGATTTCGGCGGGATTCAGGGAGTTCATCGAACCGATTGTGGCCGACTACCACATACCACCTTCGCGGGTGTTCGCCAACGAATTCATGTTCGACAAAAAGGGCCGCGTCATCGGTTTCGACCCGGGCAACATGCTTTCCAGGTCCGATGGGAAAAGACGACAGCTTAAGGAGCTCGGGCTCAAAGGAGAAATCTTCGTGATTGGAGACGGATACAGCGACTACTTGATGAAGGACGGCAAAGACAGTATCAAGTTTTTTGCTTTCACGGAAAACATCGAGCGGGAAAGTGCCAAAAGGAGCGCAGACCACGTGTTGCCTAGTTTCGACGAGTTCCTGTACCACAACAAGCTCCCGATGTCCATTTCCTATCCCAAAAGCCGCATCAAAGTATTGTTGTTGGAAAACATCCATCCTTCTGCCGAGGAAAAATTCCGGAAAGAAGGGTATCAGGTTCAACGGTTGAAGCAAAGCCTCTCAGAGGACGAATTGTGTAAAGCCATCCAGGACGTCAGCATTTTGGGCATCCGGTCAAAAACCACCCTCAGCGCTAAGGTGTTGGCCCATGCAGAGAGATTGATGGCCGTGGGCGCCTTTTGCATCGGGACCAATCAGATCGACTTGGAAGCCTGCTTGGAAAAAGGAGTGGTGGCCTTTAACGCGCCCTACAGCAACACCCGGAGCGTGGTGGAGCTCGTCATCGGCCAAATCATTTTGCTCATGCGCAACATCCCCGATAAAAGCAGCGGCATGCATCGGGGCATTTGGGACAAAAGCGCCACCAACAGTAATGAAATCCGGGGGAAAACCCTTGGAATCGTGGGTTACGGAAAAATCGGTTCGCAGCTGAGCGTGTTGGCGGAAGCGTTGGGCATGAAGGTTGTTTTTTACGACAAGGTGGACAGGTTGGCATTGGGCAACGCCGTCCGTTTGGGAACCCTTAAGGAAGTTCTGAAAAAGAGCGACATCTTGAGTTTGCATGTGGATGGTGACCCTCGAAACCTGAACATGATGGGCTCCAAGGAGTTTGCTGCCATGAAAGATGGGGCGGTTTTTTTGAACCTTTCGAGGGGCCATGTGGTGGAAATGAACGCCTTGGCCGCGGCACTCAAGTCGGGTAAACTACGCGGTGCGGCCGTCGATGTGTTTCCTGTGGAACCCCTGAGCAACGACGATTCGTTCCACACGGAATTGTTTGGCATGCCCAACACCATCCTTACCCCACACATAGGGGGCAGTACCGCTGAAGCACAGGAAGACATCGCCGATTATGTTCCCGAAAAGCTGATTCAATACGTCAATTCGGGAAGTACCTACGGAAGCGTGAATTTCCCGCATCTCCAGCTTCCGACTTTGGAAAATGCGCACAGGCTCATCCACATCCACCACAACGTCCCCGGGATTTTGGCCCAAATCAACAGGATCTTGAGCGAACATGGTTGCAACATCGAGGGTCAGTACTTGAAAACCAACGAGCAAATCGGGTACGTCATCACCGACATCAATCGTCAATACGACGGCAATGTGACCAAGGCCCTCCGACACATCGAGAACACCATTAAATTCCGGGTTTTGTACTGATGAAATTCTTCACCGCCGGACCATCCCAAACCTATCCGACCCTTCCCTTCCACCTTGCCACGGCGATGGATTCGGGGATTCTCTCCATTTCTCACCGCAGCAGTGCGTTCATGGACTTGTATCAAGCCATGGAGGATGGGCTCAAGAAGGTTTTGAACATCCCCGATGGTTACCATGTATTCGTTTTTTCTTCCGCCACGGAAATTTGGGAGCGGATTGCGCTGAATTGTGTGGCCCGCGAGAGCTTCCATTTCGTGAACGGGAATTTTTCCCAGAGTTTTCGTGACATCGTGGGGATGACGGGCAAACAAGCCCACGTTTGTGTGGTTCCGGAAGGCGAAGGATTTGATGTGCAATCCGTGGAAATTCCCGATTCGGCAGAGTTGATTGCCGCGATTGCCAACGAAAGCAGCACCGGGGTGATGATGCCGGTGGAAGACATGGAGTTTCTCCGGGCGCGTTTTCCCGAAAAGCTATTGGTGGTGGATGCGGTTTCGGCCGTGCCGGTGTATCGGTTGGACCTTTTGAAGGTGGATGGCCTGTATTTTTCGGTGCAAAAAGGGTTCGGCCTTCCCTCCGGCCTGGGGGTGTTGGTGCTCAGTCCGAGGTTGTTGGAGCGTGGGTTGGAATTGGAAAAGACCAATCAGTTTTGTGGTACCTATCATTGCTTCAGCAGCTTGATTGAAAAAAGCCGGAAAAACCAAACTCCTGCCACGCCCAACGTGTTGGATATTTTCTTGCTCGGCAGGGTATGCGCCGACATGGCCCCCTCGATGGAACGTCTTCTTTTGGAACACCAAACCAAGTACAAGCTCTTGACTGAGTTCATTGAAACCCATCCCATGTTGGAAATCGCGGTGAGAAATCCCAGGCACAGGAGCCACACCGTGGTGGTGGCCAACCACAAGTACATCGATGGAAAGGCACAGCTCCAATCTCTGGCCCGAAAAGGATTCGAAATCGGGGCTGGATATGGCAAGGCCGCCGACCGCCAATTCCGGATTTCCAACTTCCCGGCCACTACGGCTCAAGATGTTCGCGATTTGATTGCGGCTTGGTGATTTTTGGGGTGGTGGTATTATCTTGGCAATGAGATGAACCTTCTCCAAAAACTCAATGCGAGAATCAGTCCGGGTAAGCTTCACTACGGGCCAGATTGGTTGGTGCTGGGGGTGAACAACCTGTGCAACCTCCACTGTAAAATGTGCGATGTGGGTACGGGTTACGACCAAAGCAATTTCCACCACCACCTGGTGGGAGCGCGGCCGCTCAACATGCCGATTGAGTTGATCAAGCGAATATTTGACCAAGCACAACTTCACTACCCCCGCACCAAAATCGGCTATGCTTTCACGGAGCCCATCATTTATCCGCACCTGACTGAATCCATCGCCTATGCAAACGAAAGGGGATTGTTCACCTCCATCACGACAAACGCCCTGAAGCTCAGAGTCTTGGCGGAGGACCTTACCAAGGCCGGTTTGGATGATATTTTCATTTCTTTGGATGGCCCACCGGATGTGCACAACGAAATTAGGGGCAACCGTCAATCTTTCGAATGGGCCATGGAGGGCATGGAAGCCGTGTGGGCCCAAAGGGGTCAAAAGCCCGGAATCAGTGTTTTTTGCACCATCACTGAGTGGAACATCGGGAGGCTGGAGGAGTTCTTGAGAATATTGGAAGGCAAACCGGTGAAAACGGTCGGGTTCATGCACACCAATTATACACCGGATTCGTTGGCTGCGGCCCACAATGGTAGGTTTGGTTCGACCTTTCCGGCAACTGCTTCCAACATGGAGGGCATTGATTTGAACAAAATGAATCTGGAGGTCCTTTGGAAGGAAATCCAAGCCATTTTGAAAAAGGATTGGGGCTTTCCGGTCGTTTTTTCTCCCACCGTCGCCACCTTCGAAAAACTGAAGTCGTTTTACCATGAACCCGAAAAAAAGATTGGCAGGGTCTGCAACGATGCCTTCAGGAATGTCATGATCAAATCGGACGGAACGGTCATTCCTGCTCACGGAAGATGTTACGACGTGGTGGCGGGCAACCTTTACGAGTTGGATTTGCCAGAGATTTGGAATTCAGAGCCTTTGGCGCGTTTCAGGCGGGCTTTGATGAAGGAGGGAGGGTTGCTTCCCGCTTGCTCCCGATGCTGCAGTGCTTTTTAAAGAATCAAAAAATCATTTGCGTGAGCTGCCTGCAGGGCTGGGTGCCGGCCATGCTGGCACGGAGGAGCAGTGTCGACGACCCCGCAAGGGAGCGGCCGCCCGTGCTCGGGCGGATACGCCCACAATCTGCCCGGGTGGGTCGGTCCTCTGCGTTGAATTCTGTAGTTTTGCGCATGTTCCAAATTGAACCGTGAAGATTTCGGCCTCCATATATTCCAACAAGGAACGTCCACTTGAAGACTTGGTAAAGTCGTTGGAGGAGTGTGGCGTGGACTACCTGCATGTGGATTGCAACGACGATCCAGGCGTAGAGGAGGCCATTGCACGGTGCAGGGCGGTAAGCAAGCTTCCCATAGATTTGCATGTCATCAGTCCGGAGCCTGAAAAATATTATCCGATCGTAGCCCGACACAAAGTCGAGTGGTTGACGGTTCAGTTTGAGGATTTGAAGGGAAGGGTTCCCGAGTTTCCGGACTTGGGTTGTGAATATGGTCTTTCGGTTACCACCCACACCCCGAACGAGGTATTCACTGAATTCGCGGACCCATGTGACTTCATCTTGTTCATGACCACGACACCCGGACAATCCGGTGGCACGTTCAACAGCAGCAATTTCAAGAAAATCAGGAGCTTCAAACGTCAGTTCCCGGGCAAACGCATCCATGTGGACGGTGGGGTCAATGCAGAAATTTCCTTCGTGTTGCGGAATTTGGGTGTGTACAGTTCGGTGTCGGGCTCGTTTTTGGTCAATGCTCCCAACCTGCCCTTGGCTTTTTTGAAGTTGTTGGTGCAAAAACAGGAAAACCATCTTTTCGTAGAGGAGGTGATGCATGGGTTGGATGAATTGCCGGTGGTGAGGGAATCGGACTTGGGGCTTGAGGCTCTTTTGCAGACCATGGAGGCCTATCGGATGGGCTATTGCCTCATTGTGGACCAGGCAGGTCGTTTGTCGGGTGCGGTCACCAATGCCGACGTGCGGAGCGGTTTGTTGCGTGAAATCAAACATCATGGGGCCAGGCTGCCACAGGCGGGTCAGTTGGTCAACCGCAATCCAAAGACCATTTTGGCCGGGACCACCATCAGCGGCATGCTTCAGGCGGTCAAAGGATTTCCCTTTTTGGTGCAATTCTTGCCCGTGGTAGACAACTCCAATCGTTTGATGGGGTCGGTTAATTTCAACCAGCTAATTCTCGGAGAATTATGATTGTACATTTGAAGCCAACGGTTACTTCGGAACAGGCTGCCTTTGCTGCCGAACGGATTCGTGCCTTGGCGTTCCACGATGGAGCGCGCCACGTTTTGGTTACCGGGGTGAAGGACAACTCCACGGAGGGCATCGACCCGAGTTGGTTGGACGGCCAATGGTTGTTTGACAATGACATCCAGCTCGCAAGCCGCAAATACATGCCTGAAGTGCGTGAAATATCCATTGGGGCCGGAATCCAAGTGGGCGGATCCACGCGAAACACCCTCATGATCACGGGTCCTTGCTCGGTGGAAAGTGAAGAACAAATCGAGGTCTGCGCACAACTTTGCGTGGAACAGGGCGTGAAAATGCTGCGTGCAGGTGCTTATAAACCCCGCACAAGTCCGTATTCATTCCAAGGGATGGGTCTTTCCGGTTTGAAGTTGTTGGCCCAAATGCGTGAAAAATATGGTCTGAAGGTCATCACCGAGGTGCGGGATGCTACCCATGTAGAAGAGGTCATCGAATACTCGGATGTGATTCAAATCGGGGCGAAGGCCATGTACGACCAAGGAATTTTGAGGCGTTGTGCCACCGCCGGCAAACCTGTTTTGTTGAAGCGTGGTTTTGGCTCCACCTTGCAGGAATTTGTACAGGCCGCTGAATTCATCTTGTCGGGTGGAAACGGAAACGTCATGTTGTGCGAACGGGGCATCAGGACATTTGAAACCAAAACCCGTTTCACGTTGGACCTGTGTGGGGTTGCCTACCTCAAAGAACATACCAACCTTCCGGTCATCTTGGATCCAAGTCATGCGATGGGGTATGCCTACGGAGTGGCGGATTTGGCGAGGGC
>Ga0068876_10002425_pt1 | contig 13838 bp, 13 predicted proteins | sample NOAtaG_6_FD_66442 | JGI IMG/M metagenome (GOLD analysis project Ga0068876, IMG submission 66442) | Freshwater lake microbial communities from Lake Erie, under a cyanobacterial bloom - NOAA_Erie_Diel5S_2200h metaG | ecosystem: Environmental > Aquatic > Freshwater > Lake | place: USA: Ohio, Lake... | reverse complement strand
GCGGAACGGCACTTCCGAGCGGTTGTCGACGGCCGACGCAAGGCGCTGGGCCCTGAACAGCCGGGCACGGCACAGGCACTCAACAACCTCGGCTGCCTGCTCGCGACCAAAGGCAAGTACGACGAAGCCGAGACCGTGCTGAAGGAGTCGCTCGCCATCAGAGAGAAGCTCGGAGCGGCCGACGAGGCCGGACTGGCCGCGACGCTCAACAACATCGCCTCCGTGAAACTCGATCTCTGTGACCCCGACGCCAAGGCGTGGGCGAAACGAGCGGCAGTGGCGGCCGAGAAGAGCTTCGGCGGCCTGCATCCCTCGTATGCAATCACGGCAGCGAACCAGGCGCGGGCGGAGAACAGCGTGGTGGAGGCCGGCAAGCTCTTCCAACGGGCCATGCACATCTTGAAGGAGGCGGGCGTGAGCGGCGGCCCGGACGGTGCGGTGCTCCTCAACAAGATCGTGGACTACCACATCAACGCGATGGACGAGCCGACCGTGTTTTCCTTGGCGGGCGACGCCGTGGAAGCGAGCCTCAAGATCTTTGGCCGTCGCAGTCCTGCGACCGCCCTGGCGCTCAACAATCTCGCCATCGTCGAGTACATGCGCGGCGATACGCCGAAGGCGGCCTCGTTGCTCGAAGAAGCCGCCGCCATCAACGAGTCGGTTCTCGGCAAGGATCATCCGGCCTATGCCGAGAACCTCGTCAACGTCGCGCGGATCCATCGCGACGGCGGCAACGCCGCCGCCGCCGAGGGGCTGGAGGCCAAGGCATTCAAGATTTTCACCAGCCGGGGGGCCGTCGAGGATCCACGACTGATCAGTCTCGAACTGAACATCGCCGCCTACGCGGTCGAGCAGGGGAACCTCGAGGAGGCACAGCGCCTCTACGAAGACGCCTTGAAGCGGAGCACGAAGCGGGCCGGCAGACAGGATCTGCAGGCTGCCGTCGCGATCCTCGGGCTCGGCGCGGTGTCGTGCCGCCGCGGTCAGGAGCAGGAAGGAGAAAAGCTGCTCGACGAGGCGGCGGGCATCCTGCTCGGCATCCGCGACGGGTCCGATCTCCGCTTGGCACTGGCCTTGTCGATGCTCGGCACATGCCGATCGAACCTCGGGCGGTTCGATGAGGCGGTGCAGCCGCTGAAGACGTCGCTCGCCATCTTCGAGGCCGTACTCCGGCCGGGTCACCCCGTTCCCACCGCACTTCGTGAGCAACTGGCGACGGTATACGACAAGCTCGGCAATGCGGCTGAGGCCGCGAAGCTTCGTGAGGCCGGCCCGCAGCCCGCGGAATCGCCGACCAGGTCCGCCGACAAGCCGCACGACACCTGACGGCCCCGAGGGCGATCGGCCGCGGTCACATCGCCTCGATCAACCGCCGCTGTTCCTCCAGGAAACGGAGGCTTTCGGCGAGCGGCGCCTGCTGCAGCCGGCTTTCGTCGGCCAGGCGACGGAGTGTGCGAAGCCGGTCCTCCAGCTGCTGCCGCTCGCCGTCGGCGGCTTTGGCGAGCCGAGTCTCCGCATCACGGATGTCGGCCTCCAGCCGGGTGAGGCGTTCTTTCGCTTCGGTGAGCTGCTTCTGCGCCGCTGCAAGCTCCTGACCGAGACGGGCGGTCTCCGCGGCTTTGACCCGCTCCTTCTCGGCGTCCGCATCGTTCTTGGCCTGTTGGAGGGCCCCCAGCAGTGAGCCCAGCATCGGGAACTCGGCGGCGATCTGGGAGGCGATCGCATCTTTGATCGCCCCCGGCAGGAGCCCGGGCAGAGCCGACGCACTCGACAGCACCGCCGCGATCTCGTTCACCACGTTGCCGGCGGTGCCGCGGAGGGCGAGCGCCTGCAGTTTCCAGTTCGGAGTGCGGTCCATGTCGACGGCCGGATGGTGCCAGCCGCCGCCCCGGTCGTGGTGAGTCGAGCGGGGAACGAATGGGCCGTCCACGGCGGCGGCGACCACGACCGGCGATTCTTTCGTCGCCGTGACATGCCCGCCCGACTGGTCGGCGAAGTCGAACGGACCGTGCACGGCCGCTGCCTTGCGCCTCCAGGCCTCCTGTCGGGCTTTCACGGCCACGTCGCCACTGCGCCAGGCGACACCTCCCGCCCAGAGCAGCCCCAGGAGAAGAAACAGCACGAGCGGCAGCACCATGACGAACTCGACGGCGGCCAAGCCGCGGCGTGACGATCCACGGAGCATCGTGGCAGGCCTCCCGGAAGATTCAGTGAACGAGCATCCTGCGGTCGCGGCGGAGCCATTCGACGAACCGCTTCATGCCGGCGGGCGCCACCCTCTCGATGAAGCCGGTGTTGACGGGCACGAGCTTCGACCGCCAGCTGAGCCTCACGCGATCCGTGATGGCCGCCGGCTTGGAGCCACGGAACAGGTCGGTGAAATTCCCGGCCGCCGTCGACGGCGGATGGTCGGACCATTCCCAGGCCACGACGGGCGGCCGCCAATTGAGCGTGTCCCAGCCGGTGGGCGGCTGCGTGAGGCCGGCGGCTCCCTGGGGAACGACCCTGCCGTTCGCGTTGTAGAGCATCGACTGACTCACCGCCTGTCGGCTGCCGGATGGCGACCGAAAAAACACCTCGGTCATGATCGCCGCCGGGGCCTTGCCGGTGGCGACCGCCGCCACGCAGAAGAGACGCTCCGCCGCCGCCCCGTCGGTCGTCCAGCGCTCCCTCCCCTTCGTCGTGGCCGTCGATCCGCGGAGCACGTGCATGTGGCACGGGCGATCCTCCCGCGATCGCAGGGCAAACGACTTTGCCAGCGTGAAGCGATCCGTCCAGTGGACGTAGAACGTGGCCGTGTTCGAGATTGGGACGACCGCGCGCAGGAAATGGATGACCGAGGAGCGGTAATCGTCGACGTACGGGTGCGTCGCCCGCACCCACTGCGTCCGCTGCTCGATCTGCCAATGAAACTCCGGGAGCCTGAACTCCTCCGGGGTCGCCGGGTCGAGCAGCGGATTCCCCGGAAACCCGTCGGGCTTGGGCACCATTGCTAGGGCTTGCTGGATCTCATCGAGTTCCTTGATCGCCTGGTTGAAGGCGGTCCTCACCGGGCCAAGCCAGCCGGGAACATTCGCGCCGGCCTTCTCGGCCTTCTCCCAAAACTCCAGAATCGCTTTGATTGGCCGGAGCAGTCTTTCGAACATGTCGCCGGCATTCCGTACAGAATCGAGGATTTCCCGTACGAAGACGGATTCATAGCTGCCCGACCAGACAATCGGCGGCAGTTCCCAAGGGCCGTGCTCTTTCTCGGAGGATCGCGGCGGCGGCGGCTCACGTTCGACGGGGAGCACGAGTTCCGACCACGCTGGAGCCGTCTCCAGCGATTCGACCCCGTGCTCGCCGGCCAGATCATCCAGCGTCGAGCGGATGGCTCGGTTCATCGGTGACGCCCCCTGCCCGACACTCTGGGCGACACCCAACCCGACGACACTGTCGGCGTGGAGGCTCAACGCCGGAATCAATCGCGACTCGATCGTGTCGGGTAACTTCGTCTCCTTGATGCCTGCCACGGCACGCTGAATCAGATTTAACGCGAACCACTCCTGCAGACACTTCAACAGCGCTCCATTCATGAGCAAATGAATTCCGCTGCTCAAGCCCTCCAACGGCACACTGAAAGACGGCACCGGTTTCGTGGCAACCGCCATCGCCATCACGACGTTTCCGATCTTCTTGCCGGAAAAGCAGACGAACACCGCGAACTTGAGCATCATCCGCCCGTCGTAGATCGCGGCTCCCGCGTCATGCCGTCCCTCATCGGACGTGAACGTCCGCTTGACGACTTTCACGAAGTTGCGATCCAACTCGGCGAGCGCGGGGGTGAACGTGCCTCCCTTGAGCAGGGGAACGAGTTCGGATCCCCTCGTGATCAGACGGTTGTAGCGATTGCTCTCCTCGGAGAACACTTTCCTGCCGCTGCCGAGCAGCGGGCCACCGAATCCCTCGAGCGCCGCGAGGATGGCGGTAGCCTCGCCCATCATGTGATTCGTCGCAGTGATGCCGTTCATGGCGCGGGCCATCCAGAGCGTCGTCGATGCGGCGGCGGCGTCTGCGGCGTTCTGCAGTCGGATTCTTTCCCGGATGGTCAAGCCGAGATTGGTGACGAAGCCGATCATCAGTGCGATCGCCCCGATGACGAAGATCGAGATGATCGCGACTTTGCCGTTCTCATCCCGCCAGAATCGTCGACACAGGAACCATGCCGCGCCCGCAGCGGGCGGGAGGCCGCGGGTCGGCGGTAGGCCATCGCCAGGTTGGCGTTCAGAAACTCGCATGGGCTATGCCGAGCTTTCGCTGCTCGTTCGCGGGGTGCTCCATCGGCAGCGTGGCGGACGTGCGGATGGGAAACACGTAGCGTCCATCCGCGTTGGGTCGGCCCAGGATGCGGCCGACCACGGGAAAGGTGAATGGAAAGTCATAGGTGACGGTGACCGTCACGTCTTCTTCCCAGGGCTCGCCCAGAACGTGCCTCGACGACTCGACCCGCAGCGCGCGATGCGTGATGCGGTATTGGCGACGCAGCCTCGGCAGCCCGTCGCCCGGCAGGCCGATCGCGGCGGCGGTGCTGCGGTAGGTGGCGAGAAACTCCTCCTCCCCCGGTGCGGCCGCCACCGCCGGTCCCCGCTCGACACCGGTGGCAAACGGGGTGAAGGCGAGGATGGCCGCCTCGCGAACACGGTCGTCGGATCGCGGATCCTCTCCGCGCACGACCGCGGTGCGGGCTGCCGCGAAGGCAGCGTAGACCGTGCCCGTCTTCGCGGCGAGAAAGAGGCACGTCTCGAGGATCGCGAAGAAGACGATCAGATACAGCGCCGTCACCATAAGAAACGAGATCGTCTGGGCGGCCCCTGCTTCGGCGCGGGTGAATCGCCTCGTCGCCCGGGCGGCCATGGCGGACACACGGATGGCCAGCAGGATGGGGCTCATGGGAACGGCCAGCCCACGATCGTGACGGTGACATCATGGAACAGCCGAAACAGCCGGACACCGAGATAGAAGGCGGCCGCGACGACCGGCAGCACGACGGCCAGCACCATGACCTCCTCCAAGGCTGCAAAACCACGCCGCGACCGGCGGCCGATCGCTCCATGCAGGCGAATCACCATGAAAGCCCTCCCGTCACCGAACCGACCTGCAGCAGACACCAGGCCACGGCGAAGCACGGCGCCAACGGGATGCCGGCCTCGGCCATCGGCGGCGCCGCCGCACCGGCAGCCAGCGCAGGCCGCCATGGCCTATGCCGCAGCGCCAGGCTCGCGAGGGCGACGACACCGGCGACGATGTAGGCATGGACGACGCAGAGAAGCCCCGCCTCGACGCCCATCCAGGTGCCGAGGGCGGCCGCCAGCTTGACATCGCCAGCACCGTGCCCCGCCACCACGTGGAACAGGAGCATCACCCCGAAGCACGTCGCCAGTCCGAGCAGCGCCGACGGGAATCCGACCGCGCCCGGAACCGACCGCGATCCCATGGCGTAGAGGTTCACCGCGAGTCCGCTGACGGCAAGCGGTAGGGTGACGGCGTTCGGAATCCGGCGAGTGCGGAGATCCGTCACGGTGCAGATGGCCAGGGCGACGCCCGGCAGCACGGTCGTGATCATCGCAGGCCCTCGTCGGAAAGGTCGTCGGGCGCTGCCTTTGGCGTGGAAGGCTGCGCGATCGGAGCCGTGGCCTCGGCCTTCGTCTCCGCGGCGGGTTTGGCCTCGGCCTTCGTCTCCGCGGCGGGAACTTCCTGCGCGACGGGCTTGACCTCCGCGGGGGCGTCCGCCGTCGCTTTGGCGGCGACCTCTTCCGCGGGGGCTTTCTTCGCGACGATCTGAACGGCGGACGCCTGCGGCTCGCGGCGGCGCGTGATCGAGAGGATCACGAGCGCCGACGCGAGGACGGCCATACAGGCCAGGCCAACGACACCCCAGCGCCGCCACATGAACTCGGCTCGCTGCCGAAGGGGGTCGGCAGCTGGTCCGGGCTGGGCGCGCGGCCTGGTCTCGGCCACCGGGATGGCCGACAACAGGGCTTCGCGGGCGACGATCTCCGGCTGGACCGGCGGTGCTGTAGCGGGCGCGGCCGCGCTCTCGCCGCGGATCTCGTCGGGAATCGCAGCCGTACCGAGCCGTTCAAGCACCTCCGCAGCCGTCGCAGCCCGCTCGGGCACGTGCTTGGCCAGCATCATCTCGAGGGCGGTTCGCAGCCGGCTGGCAGAAGCGGGCACGAGGCGTTCCACCAGCCCACGCGGATCGGCATCGGACGCGTGCCACTGCCACCACAACGAAGCCGTATCGGCACCCCCGGCGGTCATCCCCGGAAACAACGCGTCGAAGCCGGGGCCGGCCAGCATCTCCAGGGCACAGAAGCCGAGCGCGTAGAAATCGAGCTGCGGCCCCGGCTCGGTCGAACCGAACCGGCCCGACGTGTCGGCGACCTCCGGAGCGAGATACTTCTCGCCTCCGGGGACGAGTTGAAGATTGCCGTCGATCAGCGCGCCGGGGTCGGTGAGCTTGAGGCGGCCCGACCGGTAGAGCAGAAGATTGACCGGCTTGATCTGGCCATGCAGCCGGCGGCGGGCATGCAAGGCCTGCAAGCCCTCGAGGGCCTGGGCGAGCCAGCTCTGCACCTCGCGAGCCGGCACCGGCTCGCGAGCGACCCGCGCAGCGACGCTTTCGTCGGCCAGTTCCAGAATCACCCAGTCCCGCTCCGTGTCGGTGCTGTGCACAGGCAGCAGCCGCTCGTGTCGCAGGTCGCTCATCGCCTTGACGCGTTCCCAGAACTGGCGGCGCAGGTGATCCACGGCGCCGTGCTCATCCTTCAGCATCTTGACGGCGACGTCTCTCTGGAGCGGGCTGTCATCCCACGCCCTGTACACCTCCGTCCAGACGCTTTCGCCGAGCTTCTCGAGAATGCGGTAATGCGGGTGGTCTTTCATCTGAGCGTCGTGTTCCAGGGCAACGAGTGACGGGGAAAAACGTGCGGGGTTTCGGCGGCTTCAGGGCATCGGTGCAAGAGCAGCGACACGGGAATCGACGAAGGCGGCGAGCCGTTGGATGAAGGACTCGTCGACCGCAGCCGCGACAGCCTCGTCGCCCTTCGGCAGGCCATCACGATGCGGATCGAGCCGACGCTTGATCTGCTCGTAGCGACTGAGCGCCGTCGACCGGTCGCCGACAAGATATGCGGCCTCCGCTGCCTGGAGTCGCGACGTCAGCCGGCGGCGGATGTCGACGTCGGCTCCCGAGCCCGCCAAGCCGTCGACCACCAGCTGCGCGAACGTCCCGCTGCCGAGGTCTGCCGTGCCCGAATCCCGCTTGGCGATCGCCATCAGCAGGCACGCCAGGAGGCATGCTCCCGTGACGCCCAACTGCGCAACCTGCCTGCCGTTGAGCCCGCGCGCACGCTCCTGTTTGGGCAGGCCCGCGGCACTGCCATCCCCGACGGGTCTGGACTGAACGGCGCCAGGCTCCCGCTCGGGCGAACGCTGCCCACGCCTCGCCGCCGCCCGGGGCGTCGGGGAAGGGTCGCCCTCGACGACGAGCTCGATCTCGACACCCGCCCCGAGTCGCAGCCGTTCGTGCGGCGACCAGGCAAACGTCTGCCCTCTGGCGATCGGCTGGGTGCCGATCGCGATCTCCTCGCAGTCCTTGTTGAAGACCTCGTACCGTCCGTTGCGAAACTGTACGTAGACGGCCACGTCCGGCAGAGCCGCACCCGACACGGCGGGCTGCACCCTGACGTCGTTGCCCGCGCCCGCCCCCACCTTCACGAAGGGGCGTTCGATCCAGACCTCGGTGGCCGGAACGGCGGATCCGCTTGAAATCACGAGTTTTGCTGGCATGGTCGGACCGTCATCGACGGCTACACGGGTGTCTCGAACAGCGGCAAAATGAACGGCCCCACGATCACGATCAGGCATGCCATCAGTACGAGGACGGCCGGAAAACTCATCTTCACTCCGGCCTCCGCAGCCTGCTTCTCGAACCACTGCGACTGCTTGCGCCGCATCTCGTCGGCCTGGGCCGCCAGCACCGCTCCGAGTGGCGTGCCCAGTTCTTCTCCCTTGATGATCGCGAACACGAAATCCTTCACGGCCGGGTCCGGAAACCGTTCGCGGAAAGATTGCAGCACCTCCTTACGGGGCCGCCCACGCCGCGTCTCTTCGGTGATCGTGCGGAATTCCGCTCCCAGCGGATGCTCGCCCATCTCGTCGACGACCGCCTGCAGGGCGTCGATCGGCGCGCCGCCGGCCTGGAGCACGAGTGACATGAGGTCGGTCGCGAATGGCAGTCGGCCGCGAACCGCGCGGGTGCGGACGTCGGCCCGGGCCTGGAGGGAACTCACCGACATCGCCACAAACACGGCCGCGGCACCACCGCCGAGCAGCACGGCCAGCAGCGGCAGATGGCCGCCGGAAACCAACGCCATCGCCCCGACGGCGGCCACCAGCACGCCCAGCGCGATCGCCTCGCAGACCCGAGCGGCCACGAACCGCTCGGCCTTCCACGGCGGACTCATGCCGCAGACGTCGAGCGCGTGTGCGAGCCGCTCGAGCGTGTCGCGACCGAACCACCCGGGCACCCAGCCGGCGATCTCCTCCGCCAAAACCCCGGCGTGCCGATAGACGGGACTCTCGCGCAGAAGCCGCTGCAACTGCTCCGCGTCGTAGCCCTCACCCCGCAGGCCTTCCCGAGGCCGCATGGCCAGCACGCTATCGGCCAGCACGCCCGCGGAGGCTCCGGCAGCGACGCACGCGATCATTCCGGTGGGATCCACGTGTCATTTCCTGAATTGAAGGAGGGACTGACTCCACCACACCGCGCCGCAGATGAGCCCCATCGACATCAGGAGCAGCAGCTGACCGAGCGGGGTGGTGAACATCAGCGTCGTGCCGTCGGGGTGCAGCAGCAGCAGCCCCAGGAGGAAAAAGATCGGGAACAGAGCGAGGATGAAGATCGTCTGCCGGTGACTGGCCGTGGCCGCGTCCATCGTCCGCTCGAGGCGATCGATCTCCCGCAGGCTGCCGCTCAGCCTCTCCAGCATGTCGGTGACGCGTCCGCCGCGCTCGAGTGTCGTCTGGATCGTCGCCACGAAGAGTGAAAAGGGCTCGAGCTCGAGCCGCCTGCGGGCGTCGGCGAGCGAGCTGGCCAGAGGGCGGCCTCCCTGGTGCTCGCCGACGATCGCCTCGAACTCGCCTCGCAGCGGCTCGGCGAGTTCGGCGGCGACGGCCCTGATGCCCTGCGGCAACGGCATGCCCGCCCGGCACGTGTTGGCCAGCCCCGTCATCGCGGGCACGAGCTGCTGGCGAAGCAGCGTCCGCCGCGATGCCACCGTATGCCACATCCACAGCCGAGGCGCCAGGGCGAGCCCGGCCACGAGTGGCACTGCGAGAATCGGCGACCTGAGAAAAACCCCGAGCACCAGTAGCGTCGCGATCATGGCGAGCCCCCAGGCCCGGAACAGGCCCCGCAGCGGCCTGCAGTCGACTCGCAGAGACTCCAGAGCGTGCACGAGGTCGGCATGCCAGGAGAGGGCGAGCCTGTCCCAGGCAGCGACGATCGGCCCGGCCGCGCACGCGACGGCGGCCCCCAGGCACACCGAGGCGGCCAGAGCAACCGCGTGCATCGCCATCGACTCCGGCGTCATCGGGCGTCACTCCGTCCATAGAAGGCTTCGAGGTCGAGCAACTGCCCGGCAAGCAGATCGGGCATGAACGTGGGCAAGTGCCCGGTGGGCTGCAGTTCGGCAGCCGCGTGCTCGAACTCGAACAGTTGCCGAAGCTCGGCACGACCATCCCGCGGGTCGATACCCACGACCTCCGCGACCTCGGAGACCACACGGCGGCCATCGCGAAGCCGCTCCATCTGGACGATGAGATCGACGGCCGAGGCGATCTGGCGATGGATGCTCGCAACCGGCAGATCGGATGCCATCTGCACCATCACCTCGAGCCGCAGCACCACGTCGGCCGCGGCATTGGCGTGGATCGTGGTCAACGAGCCGGCGTGGCCGGTGTTCATCGCCTGCAGCATGTCGAGCGCCTCGGGACCGCGGCACTCCCCCACGACGATCCGGTCCGGGCGCATGCGGAGCGCGTTCTTCACCAGGTCGCGGATCGTGTAGGCGCCGGCACCCTCGACATTCGCCGGCTTGCTCTCCAGCTGCACGACGTGCTCCTTCTGCAGCTGCAACTCGACGGTGTCTTCAACGGTGATGATCCGCTCGCCATCGGGGATGAACTCGCTCAAGCAATTGAGCAGGCTCGTCTTGCCGCTTCCGGTGCCGCCGGCGACGAGAATGTTCCGCCGGTTCCTCACCGCCGCCTCGAGAAAAGCCGCCACCTGAGACGTCAGCGTGCCGTACTTCAGCAGATCGGCGATGCCCAGCCGGCGGGCCGGGAACTTGCGGATCGTCAGGCACGGTCCTGATACGGCGATCGGCGCGATCACCGCGTTCACGCGGCTGCCGTCCGCCAGTCGAGCATCGACCATCGGACGGCTTCGATCGATGCTGCGGCCGACCAGCGCCACGATGCGATCCATGATCGCCTCCGTGACGTCGTCGGAGAGAAAGCGTCGCCCCGAATTCTCGATCCGGCCTCCCTTCTCCACGTAGATCCGGTCACTGTCGACCACCATGATCTCCGTGACCGTGGGCAGCGCGAGCAGGTCCTCGAGAGGGCCGTAGCCGAAGACCAAGTCCTTGACCTGCTTCTTCAGGCTGCGGAGGGCCAGGTAGAGCTTGAAATCGCCGTGATACTTCTCCTGAACGCCTCGCCAGGCGGGGAGAAAGTCTCGCTCCACCACGGCGAGCCGCTCCGGCACGGTCGGCCGCGCGGTCATGCCGATCATCGCCGAGAGAAAATTGGCCGTCGCATCGAGTTCCCGCTCGCGATCGGCGAGCAGCGTGAGCGGCCGCATCCAGGCCTTGTCGCGGGAGCCGAGCCCGATCCTGCCGCGGGCCGTCGGCGGGGCCTCGGTGGAGGTGGTGAGCTGGGCGACGAGATGGTCGCGAATGGCCATTCCGGCGAGGTGATCGACCAGTTCGCTCCGGTCTCCGTCGGTCAGGCCGAGGTCGCCGGCGGTCCGCGCGATCTCGTCTTCCCATCGCTTCAACGTTTCTACGTTGAGATCCGCCTCACCGACCAGCCCGCCGCCGAACTCCGCCCGCATCCGCCGCAGCACCTCCGCATGCACGTCCTGCGTGAACTGCTGGGCTGCACGGTCGATCCGCTCCAGGCGACGGGCGGTGTCGTCGACGGGCGCAGGGATGTCGAACTCGAGCGTGAACGGCGGCAGCCGCAACGCCTCATCCATGGAGATGAGCCACCTGTCGCCGCGGTAGAGCACCCTGTCGCGCAGATAGATCGCGTTGTGGCTCAGGGCGCAGAACTCCCACCCACCGTCCACGCGGCGGACGACGGCCGCCTCGTCGGCGATGAACGGGCTGTTGAGCACGAGGTCGTTGTGTGCTCCCCGACCGATGCTCAGCGATTCGCCGGCCACCTCGCGCATCCGCTTCTGGGAGTCCACGACGCTGGAATAAAACACCCTCACGGCAGCTCCGGCATCATGAAGAAACCGATCTCCCCGCCCACGAGGATGACGGCCGGCACGCTCTCCACGCCGTCGAGCGATACGGTCAGGGCCATTTCATCCCCCCGGGGCTGCTCGATCGCCAGATCGCCAGGCGGGCTGCCGCCGGCCACGTCGGCCGCCCTGGGAAACACCGCCACCCCGAAGATCGCATCCTCGGGCAGCGGGTCCGTGCCGGATGCCCGCCGCGTGACCACGCGGATCATCCGCCGGGCATCCCGCTGCGGCTTGTCCGTGGTGGCAGCCTGATTAGCCTTCGGCTGCTTGACCGCAATGGTGACGGTGCGGTCGCCCGCTCCCGGCGTGGCCGCCGGCTCGGCCGCCGACGCACGCTTGAAGTTGTCACCCACCGCGATCACACGAAACCGCAGCAGATCGAGATCGCGTTCCGCGAGGCGAATCGCTTCCCGAACGTCGCGCTGCAGCACCAGGTCGCCGGCCGCGAAGGCTCGCGGAGCCGCCATCTGCAGGAGCACCGCCCGATCGTCCCAGGGCACGAGCGAGGCCCGCAGGTCGCCGACGACTCCCGCGAGCGCCAGCGGTGCGAGCGACCGCTCGTCGAGCACGCCTCCCGGCGCGACCGCCGATGCGACCGCCACATAGCGATCCCCGCGGGGGCGGATGGCAAGCCAGTTAAGCCCGGCGGCCAGCCCACCCAGAGCCAACGCGATGCCCAGACGTGCGACGATGCTCATCGGTTCCTCCTCTCAGGTCGAGCGGCAAGACGGCTCCAGCGGAGCTCGTGTCTCACTTCGTGACCTTGAGCTCGGCGGTGTTCTTGCTCCAGAACGAATTGAGCGTCTCCAGGCCGTCCTTCCCGAACCAGTACAGCGCGGCGACGATCACCGCCGCGATCGCCAGCCCCATCACCCACTGGATCGAGTCGCCCCGCTCGTCGCGGACAAACCGTCCGAGGGCGCGGGCTGCGCGGGCGGAAAATGCGGTGGGGCGTTCGTGCGAAGCAGTCATGGCATCGACTCCTGTGGGGCATGAATGAAAACAGAACACCCGGCGCCGTCATGACGCCGGAGGAAACACGTGATTCGTGAGCCGCACCTCGGCCCGGTAGCCGAGGGCATCGACGTCGGTGGCGAACGAGGGAACGGCGCCGGTATGCACCAGCCGGCCGACGATCCGGCCTTCGGCATCGCGCCCCTCGCCGGCGAAACGATAGATGTCGGCGAAGCGGTAATGGCCCTCCGCGTCGAGTCCGAGACACTCGCTCACCGCCATCACCCGCCGGCTGCCGTCGGGAAGCCTCGCGAGCTGCACCACGAGGTGGATCGCCGAGGCCACCTGCATCCGCGCCACGTGCACCGGAAGCGACACGTCGCTCATCAGCGAGAGGGTTTCCAGGCGGATCGCCGCGTCACGGGGAGTGTTCGCATGCACCGTCGACAGAGCGCCGGAATGCCCCGAGATCATCGACTGCACGAGGTCGAGAGCCTCTCCACGCCGCACCTCGCCCACGACGATCCGATCGGGCCGCATTCGCAGCGAATCGACGAACAGGTCGCGGACGCTGACGGCATTGTTCCCGTGCGAGTCGGGGGGCTGGGCCTCGAGGTAGACGGTATGGGGCTGGGCCAGCTGCAGTTCCGAGGTGTCCTCGATGACGACGATCCGCTCGTGTTCGGGAATCGACGCCGAGAGCGCGTTGAGCATCGACGTCTTGCCGGTTCCGGTGCCTCCGGAGATGACGGTGTTGCGGTGCAGCAGCACGGCGAGCCGCAGGAACTCCGCCGCCTCCTCGGAGATGGATCCGCGGGCAACGAGCTTTCCGAGATCGAAAGACGATTTCTGAAATTTGCGAATCGAGATGCACGCACCCTGCCGCGAGCTGGGCGGCACGATCACGTGCACGCGTGAGCCGTCGGGCAGCCGGGCGTCCATGCTGTGCTCGCCGTGGTCGACGCTCCGCCCGACGTAGTCGCCGATGTTGCGGGCCGCCGCCATCAGCGTGGCCGGATCGGTGAACGCGCATGCCGTCCGCTCCAGTCGGCCGGATCGCTCGCAATAGACCTGCGATGGGCCGTTGATCAGGATCTCGGACACGCCAGGATCGTCGAGCAACGACGCCACCGGGCTGAGGAAGTGACGGATCGACCGTTCGTAGACGTCCTTGTGGTTCATGGCGGCGTCACCTGCCCGTGACCGTGAAGGCGGCCCAGGAGAACGGGTGCGCCCCGTTGAACTCGGCGCGCCGGCTCGCGATGACTGCGAGCTGCGCTGCACGGAGCGCCCGCGCCGGTTC
>Ga0068876_10002422_pt1 | contig 13842 bp, 11 predicted proteins | sample NOAtaG_6_FD_66442 | JGI IMG/M metagenome (GOLD analysis project Ga0068876, IMG submission 66442) | Freshwater lake microbial communities from Lake Erie, under a cyanobacterial bloom - NOAA_Erie_Diel5S_2200h metaG | ecosystem: Environmental > Aquatic > Freshwater > Lake | place: USA: Ohio, Lake... | reverse complement strand
AAGATTTCCCTAAAGATAGTGACTACAACAGCTGTTGTCAAGTTTTTTTTCAAATATGTTGCTCGGCATGGTACGAAGAACGCACCAAAGGACCGCTTTCCACATACCGGAAACCTCGTTTTAACGCTTCTTCCTTGTATCTGGCAAACTTCTCTGGATGAACAAACTCCTGAACCGCCAAATGCTTTTTTGTTGGTTGCAAGTACTGGCCAATCGTCATAATCTCTACGCCCACGCGTGCCAAATCGTCCATCGTATCCAACACCTCATCATCAGATTCACCTAAACCAACCATTATTCCCGATTTTGTACGACATCCACCTTCTTTCAAGTATTTCAACACGTCCAAACTTCGATCATATTTTGCCTGAATACGCACTTGACGCGTTAATCGGCGAACAGTTTCCATGTTGTGAGAAACAATTTCCGGCATAACGTCTACAATACGCTGAACATTTTCCATCTCTCCTTTAAAGTCAGGGATTAATGTTTCTAGCGTAGTTCCCGGACTTAATTGACGTATGGCATTAACTGTCATGGCCCAAATTGTCGAGCCACCATCTTTCAACTCGTCGCGATCGACAGAGGTAATAACACAATGCTTAACACCCATCAACTTCACTGATTCTGCCACACGCATAGGTTCATCCCAATCCACCGGCATTGGACGTCCTGTTGCCACGGCACAAAATCCGCAGGAGCGTGTACAAATATTTCCGAGAATCATGAATGTTGCAGTACCTGCGCCCCAACATTCACCCATGTTCGGGCAATTGCCGCTTTCACAAATCGTGTGCAGTTTATGCTGATCAACGAGACTTCGAACCTTAAGATAGTTCTCACCGGTAGGCAATTTAACACGAAGCCATTCCGGCTTTTTAAAACGTTCTTCTTTCTTCTCTACAACCGTATTTTCCATAATCAATTCCCGTCTCAAGGGATTAGAACCATTTTTTACCGATGCTGAAATTCAAATACAAACTCAGCAAATAGGGATGCATTTTCTGAGTTGCCATCAATGGAACATCTTTGGCGTAAACATCCAGGATAACTCCTGTTTCAAGAGACTTAATTTCTGTATCCAACGGACCATACTCAAAGTTCAATCCGAACTTCAAATAACCTCCGGGCTGTAGCGACATATCTCCAAAGCCACGCATGAAAGGCGCACGTCCATAAATGTTATCCTGAAAATGGCGATCCGGATCGTACTTCTCCGTAACAACAGCGTATGTTCCGGGAATTCCGGTGTCTTTAAGAATTTCAAGATACACAGGCTTCAAAAACATCAATGAAGCACCAATGACTACGACATATCGAATTTCAACACCGTTCTTTTCAGGCTTCGTGTAAATCACATTATGGAAACCGATACCCGGGCGCAACAAGTAAGCACTATTCAATTTTCCGTAGAAGTAACCTTTCGCATTATCAAATGAAGGATTGGTCGTTTTGAATTCTTTATTGTGACGGTAGTACGTGACTTCCATCTCGAACAACCGCTTCCGAAAACCTGTTACGTGTTTGCCTCGGCGATAATTAAGTCCTAAACCATTCGTATGAATAAGTACACCCGCAGTTGATTCGTTGCGGTACAGCAATTTTACTTCGTCAAAAGTATTCTCATTGCCTTGCACAGTTTTATTTTCAACCTGTGCAGCAAGGTTAAAGGAAGAGAAAACTAATATGATCCAAATAAGACGCTTCATTTCGTACTTTTGAATTCAATCAAAGGTACAAAGAATACACGTCAAAGCCATTTTTGTTCATGAAAATAGCCGAAGTAGAATATCAAGGTCAATTGCGCACTGTGGGCACTCACTTGCGCTCCGGCAATCAAATTACCACAGATGCGCCACCGGATAATAATGGAAAAGGAGAGGCTTTCTCACCAACCGATTTAATGTCCACCTCTCTTGCTTCGTGCATGATGACGATTATGGGAATTGTAGCCGAGCGTCATGGATGGAATTTACAGGGAATGAAAGCAGGTGTTACTAAAATAATGGGAACCGAACCTCGAAGAGTAGTAGAGATCCACATTGAATTTACGATTCCTGCATTGGGATTAGACAATAATGCAAAGAAACTATTGGAACATGCCGCACACACGTGTCCGGTAGCAAAAAGTTTGCATCCCGATTTAAAGCAGGTAGTGAGTTTTAACTGGCTGTAAATTTTGCGATTTCCGGTGCGCTGATGTTTTCATGAGAAGCATGATAAACACAGACACCATTGCGTATCAGTAATACTTGCGGCGACTGATGCTGCACTCCGTAACGCTGAGCAATTTCTGAAGAAACATCGCGATGTTCTAACAAATCGAGATAATACACGGGAGTGCTGTTTTCGGAACTCCACTCATCATTAAAACGCTGCCAAGCACTTCGACTAATGAAGCAGCGCGTGCTGTGCTTAAATAAAACTACACCGGTTGCCAGTTCACGCGATAATTGGTCTGCGGAATTAAGGTCATTGATGCCGGAAAGTTCGTTTACATGCATAGCGTAAAAACATAAAAAGGCCGAATGAGAACATCCGGCCCGAATTCGAAATCGCTGTAATTAGAAATTATTTTGTGTTTTAGCTTTCGGAGCAGCACTGCGGTAAGCGTCACACTTTTCTTTCGACTTACAGGAAACAGCAACGGATGACACCAATGCCGCAACAAAAAGGGCTAAAAAAACTTTTTTCATAGTTTCAGTTGTATGATTAATTGTGTGTAGTTACAAGAACCGTGCTAAAGTAGTTGATACGATAGGACATACCAAGTTACAGACTTTTTTTTTATTAACAAGCAACCTGTAAATTCGTGCATCTTGTATGTAACCCAAATGTTAGTGTTTTGTTTAGATTTTAATTAGTTACTGTATGTCCACTTCCGTTTATCCACAAATCCATCCCAGCTGGGCGAAAGCATTACAGCAAGAATTTGAGCAATACTATTTTTTGACCCTTAAGCAGTTCTTACTGGAAGAAAAAGCTCAATATCCGGTTTATCCTCCCGGTCCGCTAATTTTTAACGCCTTCAACCAAACTCCTTTCGAAGAAGTGAAAGTGGTGATCATCGGGCAAGATCCGTATCATGGATTCGGGCAAGCGAATGGAATGTGCTTCTCGGTCTCTGCGGGCGTTAAGCATCCGCCTTCATTGGTCAATATTTTTAAGGAAATGCAAAAAGACCTGAATGTGCCCTACCCGAAAACCGGCGATTTAACAGGATGGGCGAAACAAGGCGTTTTGCTTTTAAACACAACACTTACCGTTCGCGAAGCACAACCGGCCTCACATCGAGGACAAGGCTGGGAAATATTTACGGATAACGTTATTCGGCATCTTTCTGATCATCGTGAAGGACTAGTCTTTATTCTTTGGGGCGCTCATGCCCGTGAAAAGAAAAGTTTAATCAATCTTGATAAACACAAAATTCTGGAAGCAGCGCACCCTTCCCCATTTTCTGCAACAAAATTCTTCGGTTGCAGACATTTCAGTAAAACCAATTACTATCTGATTGAATTCGGAAAAGAACCGATTAACTGGTTTCAATTGTAAGCGCGCTTACTGTTTAATCATTTTTTGTGTGGTCAACACATTACCATTACGCAGAGGTTGTACCATGTAGAAACCCGGAGCTAAATCCTCAACTTGAATTTGTGTGGAGTTTCCGGTTGTTACTTGCTGCACCTTAATGACAACACCATTGATTCCAATAATCTGAACGGCGTCCGGACTTATTGAGCCGGAATTCCATTGCAGTGTTACAACATCTGTTACAGGATTGGGCAAAATATTAAATGTAAAGGCAGAAGCATTTTCTAGTAATCCTGTTATTACAACAGCAGATGAACTATATATACAAGAATTGTAATAAGTAGTTTCTACATGATAAGATCCAATTCCGGAAATCGTGTAGGATGAAGAATCAGCGCCCGGAATTGCGATATTATTCAGCATCCATTGATACGTAACAGCCGGCGAAGATGTCAGTACGTTAGCGTTAACACTAACAATAGGAGGAGGAAACAGACATGTGCTTTGAGAAGTAATGCGAGGTGAAGCGAGTAATGAATCCCCAAAAGATTCCCATGAAGGACAGTCTCCTTTTAAGAAGTAGGCCAGCCACAGACTCATCATGTCCTGCGCTGCATCTTGTTGCTCTGCTCTGGTGATGGTTGGATTGGGAGTACATGTTCCTTCACCGAAAGAACAATTGAAGTTATTGTTTGCGAAGTAACAATGTCCGCCACCTTTCACCTCCATGTAAGTCTTGCAAGACGAACTTAATCCATTATACATTGGAACTTGATGTTGTGCGGGAGGAGTTACACAATCATTTTCACCCGCAATTACTAATGCAGGTACGCCAACATTAGCTGCAGCAGCAATTGACGAGGGATTGGTATTGGCCGGAGCGAGAGTAACCATAGTAGTGATTGTGGTATTGTTTTCTGCCGCGAGAAATGACGCTCCTCCGCCCATAGAATGACCCATAATGGCGCTTGTGGTTCCAACTGCACCAAAGAACGGAGAATTAGCTGTTGTTCCCTCTGACTGCATTTTACCGATTAAAAATGCCAAATCACGACCAAACTCAGCATGATTTGGAGAGGTATTACCTTCAGTTCTTGGAAACATAACAATGTAACCTTGCGGCACTAAAGCAGACCAGATATTCTGATACGCGCTCCACACCATCACAAAACCATGACCGAATGAAATAACAGGAAACTGTCCCTGCGCTATTGCAACATTATCACCTGCAATGTTAGCAGGATAATAAATCTCAGTTTCGATCTGTCTGTTATTACGGGAGGGATCGATGTAAATTACATTACGATGTCCAACGGCAAAAGACTGAGCAGAAATTTCGCTGATCAGTACTATGCTTAACAGCAAGAATATGTTTTTCATGGTTGAAAAATTATGTAGGACAAACATCCGCTCTCTGTCGAATGAAAAAAAATCTCTTTAAAAGTTCAAAATCAGTCTTTCTATGACAACTTGCGAAGACAAGTGCAAATCAACCAAACACGGTGACATTACAATTAACATAGACAAATGTTTAACTTTAGTCCGAAGGTTTTATAAATATTCTGTAACAACAGCCAGAAGCAAGTACCGACGATATGTTAAGTATACAGAAAGTGATTGTCCTGCTAGACAACTTCCATTACGAGGCGTTGTGTGAACATTTTAAAACTATTAAAGCCGAATTGCCACTTCGTCTTATTCAAGAATCCCGAAAAATGGGAATTACAGAAAAAGACTCTGACGAACTTTGCAAACTCATTTACAAAAAAGCCGGCGCTGTTGAAAAACGAAAATTTTTCCAGCTTGCTCATCACACCTTCAAACTCACAGCCTTTCTGAGCAGAAATTATCCCTCCTACCTCAACAGTACGATCGGTAAAATAGAACAGCTGGTGAATACTGCTAAAGTTAGTCAAGCGGAACAGCTTGCAGAAATAGCACTGGATATTGCAGAAAAAATTGAAGACTATTCAACGGCTCGTTCTATTTTGCAATTCCTGGCACAGCAAGCATACATACGTGAGCGCAAATCGGAAGCCGTACGGTATCTCGAAAGGAATCATATCAATATAGAAGCAGAACTCGCGCTAAACAGTTTGTACCTATACATTCGAAGCAACTTACATTTCAAGGACAAGTCAGTTCTGGATCTTGTAGAGAATGAAAAACACCTTAGTTTCTTTGCGTCTCTGCATCATCACACGTCATTTGCTGTGCGGATTCTAAGCAGATACGGAAGCTGTTACAGTTTACATTTTCTAAACGATCCACGTTTTTATTCAGAAAAGACTTTAGCAGAATTAAATGCTATTGCCGAGGAACTTGAAAAGAACCCATACGTTGTTTTTCCATTCTCCGACGACGTTGAATTAAACGTAGATTATTTGCGTTTAAAGCTGTTGATTTCGCAACTTCCTCAGGAGGAAATGCAAAAGGAAGCATCACGCTTATTGCAAAAGAAGAACACGCCTTTGTTCTGGAAAAACTATTTGAATGCTGCGGAGATTGCATTCCTTAGTATTCAGATTAGCGGAATTGTAAGTAAATACGGCAGGTCATATCGTAAAAACTGGAATCAACATTTGCCGGAGGACATTAAACAACAAGTTCAGCTGGGTCGCACCACGTGTGAACGTATTCTTAAAAACGCATCGTGGCATGAAGAGAATATGCATGTACGACACATCAATATGAACAATATTTATTGTTGTTATCTGCTGATGGGTAGTGAACGTGATCAGAAAAAAGTAACCGAGCTTCTTGAAGGCTTGTTGTTCAATTATCAGCAGGTGGCGTTTCACCGGTTATACGATCAACTTTTTGCTACGTTAATTATGGCGTATTTCAATTTGGGGGAATATCAGCGTGTACAAGAGTGTTATAAACGTTACGAAAAAATCACCTCCAGCAGTTCCAAACTTCCGGAGAATGATTTGACTATAAAAGCGTTGTACTATGCTGCACAGTGGCTGCTCAGCGAGAGAAAACAGTACAGAGACAAATTGAATACTGTTTATACTGAAACCAAGAAGTCGGCGCATCTCGAAAACCCGAAACAGCTGATTGAAGATTTGAAAGACTATTTCAAAATCTAAAAATCAATACTATAATAGAACAGCGGCAACAATCCTAATTGGTATTGTTCCACCACAGGATTTGCGGAAGGTGTTACAGGATTAGGTGAATACGTTAATCCTAAAATATTTTTTCTGTTCAACACATTGACTACGTCAATACCAATTTCATGTGTGAGCTTTTTGGTGTTCATGCGCCATACTACACGAACATCTAAACGTAAATACGAGCGAGAGAACTGCAATGTATTTCGCAACGAATCCACTAACACTTCGTCATTTTCTATTGCAGATGCAGCAGTATCAATTGGCGTATACCAACGCTTTCCGGCCATCGTCAGTTTAGTTCCTAACTGAATGGTTTGTTTGTCGTTGATTTTAAATTCCTTTCCTGCCAAGGCGTTAAATGCATAACGAGTATTAAAATCGGTATTGCGAGTAACACCATCACTTCCTTTATACGTAGCATCGAATAAGGACAATGTGGTCATGAAGAAATAGTTTTTACTAAAGAATTTTTCAAGCGTTAATTCTACGCCATAATTCTGACCAGTTCCTGAATTAACGAGCGAATCGGGAAAATAGCGACTGAATCCTGTACCCTGATTCAGCACAGAAAATGAAGATGCAGCAACATCGACCGGAACATCATACAAATACTGATAATACGCTTCCGCTTTTAAACGCATGCTCTCAGAAAGAATGCGATCATACCCCACTACTGAATGATAACTTCTGATGAAATCAAGATTCTTGTTATGCAAATTATTATTCGTAGTTAATGATGCGCGGTGCGAATAATACACATATGCCGGCAACATTTGGCTGTGCATTCCGACACCAACATGAACTGAATTCAGATCGTTAATTGCGTAGCGCATTCCCAAACGCGGCTCCACAGCTGTGCTTCCGTTAAGTGTAAAGTACTGTCCGTGCAAACCGGCATTCAATGTCAGTTTATCGTTCGGACGAAAACGCAATTGTGCGTATGGCTGGATGAGAAACGAAGAACCTGAATAATCCTGTCGATTATAAAACAGGAACGTTACTTCACTGTGAATACTGTCCTGCAGCGTATTTCGGTACAAGTCGTTGAACATTCCTGCCTTAAGTGTCGTACGTGAAGAGAGTTTTTTGGAAATGTACCAATTCATAGATACGCGATCTTCATCGTTGCGATAGCCCATTTTGGGGGTGATGGAATCGAGATTAAATGAAGGACTTCTCCATACCAAATCGTGGTGTGCAGAAGAATACCGTCTGCTGCCTGCAACTACCGCGCGGAAGAATGTAGTTTCATTCAGTGGCTTTGCATAAACAACACCGGAAACAAACATGCCACTTCTGAAATATTGATCGCGACTATCTTCACCGTACAATTCATCTGCGTACTCCGTGTATTCACTTACGATAATGTCAATTTTACTATTGCCACCAATTCCGAACCAAGAAAGATTGCCACCGTTCTTCAATGGAAAATTCAATTTGAAAGCACCGTCCATGTAAGAAGGCACTGCACCGGTTCCAATCGGAATATTCGCAGCTTCAAACATCCGTAATGTCGAATAGCGGTAATTCACTAGGAATGATGCGCCGGAAGATTTTTTAAGCGGACCTTCTGCAGATAACTCCGTACCCAAAAAACCAAACTGACCGTTGAACTCAAACTTTTCATTGTTTCCGTTACGCATGCGCAAATCAAATGCAGCAGCTATACTGTTTCCATATTCCGCTGCGAATGCACCTGTGAAAAAATCTGAATTTGATAACACTTTATTATTGAGAATGCTGACCGGGCCGCCCGTTGTTCCTTCAATAGCAAAGTGATTCGGATTAGGAATATCAACACCTTCTAAACGCCACAAAACACCGCTTGGCGAATTACCACGTACGACAATATCATTTCGGGAATCATCCGCACCTTGAACACCGGCAAAGTTGGATGCCATACGTGCCGGATCACCACGACTTCCTGCATAACGATTGGTTTCTTCCACAGAAAACATTCGACCACTTCCTGTTGCCATTTCGTTTACTGTTCCTTCTTTCTTATCGGCGGTAATAACTACTTCCTGTTTATTGATCACCAGCTCCTCCATTTCTAGATTGAGCACTAACTCCTTGCCTGCAGTAAGAATCAGGTTGGAAGCGTACAGTGTTTGATAACCGGTAAAACGTGCTTGAAGATCATAGCGGCCGACATGAACATCAGTAAAACGGAATATGCCGTTCACATCAGTTACCGCCGGTTTTAATCGTAAAGAGTCTTTAAACAACATGACGATAACGCCGGGAAGTGGCGATTTTGAAACTGCATCAACAACAGTTCCGCGGATAGTTTGTGTACTCTGTGAGAACCCGGCTGCGGAAAATAAAATCGCAACCAAGAGAATAAGAAAACGGTTCATAGGGGTAACGTTTATCAAATATAAACTTTACCGCTATTTGTTAGTGCCGGTATGCCTTAATCGTATCAACAAATAATTTAACCTTCGACTTTTCTAGATCAGGATACAAACCGTGACCAAGATTCGCAATATGACGCTGCGGACCAAATTGCTGCAGCATTGCCTCAGTTTCCCTCACAATCACAGCTTCATCTGCATATAACAAACAAGGATCCATATTACCTTGAAGCGTTTTACCCGCACCAATTATTGCGCGCGATTCAGCAGCATCCATGGTCCAATCGAGACCAATTGTATTGCAATTTAATGTTGCAAAATCCTTGCGAATAAAGTGTGCGTCCTTTGCGAAAACAGTTACAGGAACTTTGGTGTGTAGTTCATCGCAAATTTGGGCGATATACGGCAAAGCGAATTCACGATATTGCGCAGGAGAGAGAATTCCTGCCCATGAATCGAAAAGCTGCACCATGTCTGCACCCGCTTCCACTTGCGCTTTGAGATAATGCGTAGTGCTAATTGCGATCTTCTCCAGCAACAAATGCGCTGCTTTGGGTTGCGTGTATAAAAACTTCTTGGCTTTAGAAAAAGTTTTAGATCCGCTTCCTTCCACCATGTACGCCAAAATTGTCCACGGCGCACCGGCAAAACCAATTAACGGCACGCGTCCTCCCAATGACGATTTGGTTAAACGTAACGCATCATGTACATATTGAAGTTCGGTATATCCATCGGTGATATGCACACGTTCCACATCTTCCATTGAAGAGATGGTTTTCTCGAACCATGGTCCGCGCGCTTCCACCATTTTATAAGGCAATCCCATCGCTTCCGGGATTACGAGAATATCCGAAAAAATAATTGCGGCATCCACACCTAAAATATCCACCGGTTGAATGGTTACTTCAGCAGCAAATTCAGGTGTTTTAACCAACTCAATAAATCCGCCCATTTTGGCACGTACTTCACGATATTCGGGAAGTACCCTCCCAGCCTGTCGCATCAGCCATACGGGAGTGCGTTCTACTTTTTCGCCACGAGCGGCGCGAATAATCAGATCATTTTGCAACATGTTACAAATATAATGCTTCGTGCAGCAGGATTTTCATTCAATTGCTCGCTCTACTTGACTTTCGAAGATCAGAAGCAGGCTTACGTTATTTATAGGTCTAGAAGTTCAATAATACACTTGCCAGAGCCCTACGATTCCGGCGTTAATGGAAAAAGTATTGTCACCATTCCGTTTAATATCCTGCAGCTTTATGTCGCCACGCATTACTGTGTATACGGAAGCGGATAGTGCAACATCATGGATCACCTCATCGGTGAACAATTCAAAAGAGCCGTCATCTTTTGTAAAAGTGATAAAGCTATTTAACCATCCCGAACTCCATGCCATCACTACGCCATTTGCAAGAGGTCGATTATCTTGATTTACCAATTTTCCAAAGTAGCGATATTTTCTGTGCGCTGAAAAATTGTAATAGTTTGATGCCGGCTTCGCATTGCCTTTAGGACCAAGGTATTTAAAACTACCAAAGACTTCGTTGACAGGTTTTCGGCTACCTGAAACTAATTTCCCGCTTTTGGTTTTACTATTTCCCTGCCTATTTAATACTCCCAGGTACGAAGCATGGTATTCCTTCCATTTAACGTCTTTGAATTGCCACCACGAATAACCTGCTCCGCCTGCATTGATACAATACTCCAATGTAGCTGCTGCGAATTTTTTCTGCTGCTCGTATGTAATGGTGTTGTTGTCTGCAGCAAGTCCCGTTTCACCTATGATCCAAGGCTTCTTCAGAACTTTTCCAAACCAGTACATTTCGTTCTGCACCTGCCCCTGTTCAAATTCATAGGGATGGAAAGAAATGAAATCGACATTTACAGCATTCGGATCCCACTCAAAAACTTCACGCACTCCGACCAATCCTATAGTTAGCAGTTGATCCGGAGCATGCTTGCGGAAAGCGCTTTTCCATTTGCGGGTAAAATGAAAAATATCCTTTTTCTCTCGGTCCGGCTTATCGAAATACAACGGCTCATTAAATAAATCGTACGCCATTAAAACTGAACTATGCCGAAACCGGTCAGCAAGACGAATCAAATGCTGCTCACTTGCCGGAACTTCAGGGATCACTTTGGTCAGAAAAATAAGCTTCAATCCCGACTGATCAATAATTCGAAATAATTCCTTCAGTGCTGAAAAGTAGCTCTTATAACCACTTTCATTCAACACAACAATTGAATCATTCCTGTTATAAAAAGATGATTTTAGAAACAGTTGCCCCGTTGCAGTATCAATTTCTTCCTCCCCAATTCCTGTGATGCGAACAGTATTGAATCCCATTTCACGAATAAGTTCCATATCAGCCCTTAGCTGCGCCAGAGCAGAATCTTTTGTACTAAACAAACGTCCAGTAGTGTCCAGATAGCCGGAATAGGGAGATGGCCACAACTCTTTTGTATCTGCCTGTAGCGTCACAATATAATTCAGAGCCAAGGGAAAGTATGGTTCGCCGTTTAGATAAAACTTCTCCTGATTTAGATATACAAAATTCGGACGCGGACGCGACAACAACACGCAGTAGGTAAAGAAAAATATAGAAAGAAAAAAAAGTGTTTTGAGAATTCCTTTCATGTCCACAAATATTCCGAAAGATATGGAGTCCCGTCAATTTATAGAGGCTTCCGATTTCTAAATTTACTCTGTCAATTATTTTTAATCAGGTATATCAGGACAAAAATCAAGCAGTTATCTTTGCTCAAATTCTTCCATGTGAGTACTATGCATTCATTTGACATTGTTGTTGTAGGAGGCGGTTGTGTTGGCCTTGCAGCAGCGTATAAAATCAATTCACGATATCCGCATCTTAAAGTAGCTGTTCTTGAAAAGGAAAGCACGTTGGCTGCTCATCAGACCGGACGTAATTCGGGTGTGATACATTCCGGGATTTACTACAAACCCGGCTCCTACAAGGCAAAGAATTGTGTGGACGGTCGTCGTGAATTAGTTCAGTTTGCCAGAAAGCATAAAATCGCACACGACATCTGCGGTAAAGTAATTGTTGCAACGCATGAAAGCGAATTGGCGCACATGCATAAAGTTTACAATAATGGTATTGCGAATGGTGTTGAAGATATTGAATTGATCGACAGTAAGCAGATTAAAGAGATTGAGCCCTTTGTAGAAGGTATTGCAGGTATTCGCATTGGATGTACCGGTATTATCGACTTTCCCGGCGTTACGCGAAAATTAGGCGAATTGCTGGAGCAACAATTTACAGGAAGCAAAGTGTTTTTATCGACCGAAGCCAAGGACTTTGTTCGTAAAGCAGACAGTACCGATATTATAACCAATTGCGGCGTGTTTAATGCTAAATACCTAGTAACATGCGCCGGTTTGCATAGTGATCGTATTGCTAAAAAAGAAGGCGCTAAATCGGATGCGGCAATTGTCGGTTTCCGTGGTGACTATTACGATTTAACTGAAAAAGGATTGAGTAAGGTTAAACACCTCATCTACCCCGTTCCCAATCCGAAGTATCCGTTTTTGGGAGTTCACTTTACACGCATGGTTCATGGCGGTGTAGAATGCGGGCCTAACGCAGTTTTCGTTTTCAAACGCGAAGGTTATTCCAAAACTTCTTTCAGTTTAGGCGATACTGCTGAAGCACTTAGCTTTGGCGGCACTTGGAAGTTCTTCGGGAAAAATCTGAAATTCGGATGGGACGAATATCGTGGTGCATTTTCAAAAGCATTTTTCCTGAAACGATTACGTACACTGATTCCAACTTTGGAAGACGATGATATTGTTGCAAGTCGTTGCGGAGTGCGTGCCATGGCATTATCACCGGAAGGCAACATGATTGACGATTTTAAAATTGAATATCACGGCAACGCCATCCACGTATTAAATGCTCCAAGTCCAGCAGCAACAGCATGTCTAGCAATTGGTAAAGCCATTGAATAAATGGCTACTGAACGATTCAGCCTAAAGAATTAAACTTTAAGAATTTCGTCGATTTGTTTACCGATTTTTCCTGCAAGTTCATCGGTGGGTAAATCATTGGCATCATTTCCAAATGGATCTTCTATTTCTTCTGCGATTAACTCCAGACTTGCAAACGCATAGAAGATGAATGTGGTAACCAGAATCGTCCAATAACCGAAATCCGTTACAAAGCCAAATGGCATTGTTAACGTATAGAGAAAGATAATTTTCTTAATAAACAGACTGTAGGAGTATGGAATTGGTGTTAAACGAATTCGTTCACAAGCACCGAGCGATTCACTATACATGCGGAGTTCATCCTGCATACTGTGCCACTGCATTTCCGATATCTGACCCGCCTTACGCAGCGACTCAATTTCGCGACTGAGTTCCACAATTATTCTATTCGGAACATGATCAGCTTGAACAATACTCTCATTATCAAGTCCGGAAACTATTTTCCACTCTTTACTGCTTCGCACACCACGCAGATGATCCTTCGCCGCAATAAAATAATTGCACAACAACGCGTTCATTTTGGCACGTTCCGTTTTCATCGAAGTATCAACGGCTACTTCAATTTTAGTTGCCAAACTACGCGAATGATTTACGAACGCTCCCCACATTTTTCTTCCCTCCCACCAACGGTCGTACGCTGTATTTGTTCTAAAAACCAACAACAATGAAATAACAAAACCTAACAGCGAATGCATTGCAATCGTGCTCTTATATTTCATGTGCCACACTTCAATTTCGATATAGACAATTCCAAAGCATACAATTGCAATAGTGAACAAAGCAGGAATCAACATTCGGAACGTGTCACTCTTGTGAAACG
>Ga0068876_10002421_pt1 | contig 13844 bp, 7 predicted proteins | sample NOAtaG_6_FD_66442 | JGI IMG/M metagenome (GOLD analysis project Ga0068876, IMG submission 66442) | Freshwater lake microbial communities from Lake Erie, under a cyanobacterial bloom - NOAA_Erie_Diel5S_2200h metaG | ecosystem: Environmental > Aquatic > Freshwater > Lake | place: USA: Ohio, Lake... | reverse complement strand
CGCCGCGACGCATCACCGTCACGCTCACGCCGGCGAGCGGTTACAACGCCTCGCTCGCGATCCGCGACGGCGCCGGCGCGATCGTCACCGGCACCTGCACCAACGTGAACCCGGCGGGCGTGGCCGAGACCTGGACCGGGATCCTGCCGAGCGGCGACTACACCGTGCAGGTCGACGGCGACGGCACGAGCTCCGGGCGCTTCCAGCTCGACATCGCGAGCCGGAGCGATCTCGGCGACGTGCGGCTCGATCCGGTCGACGCGGGCAACCTGACCGGGCGCAGCGAGTCCTACTCGGGCACCACGGTGGGCCTCGCCAACGACGAGGTGCCGAGCTGCGGCCTCGCGGGCAGCCCGGACGCGTTCTACTCGTTCTTCCTCACCCAGCCGACCTTCCTCCAGATCGACACCTTCGGCTCGGGCACCGACACGGTCCTCGCCCTCTACAACGCCACCACCGGCGCCGCCCTCGGGTGCAACGACAACACCGGCGCCGGCACCGAGTCCTCGCTCGCCGGCTCGCTCGCGGCGGGCACGTACATGGTGCTCCTCGAGCACCGCTCGACGGCGGGCGCGGCCTACCGGCTCAACTTCCGCACCCGCACCCCGGACAACGAGCGGATCGCGACGCCGTACAACGTGGGCAACCTGACCGCGGCCTCGGCGAACGTGGACGGCAACACCTGCCAGATGGCGAGCGATTTCGCCAGCGTTGACCGGACCTGCGGCACCGCGGGCAGCGGCACCGGCGGTGACACGGTCTTCACGTTCACCCTCGACACGACCCGCAGCATCGTCATCGACACCGTCGGCTCGGAGTTCGACACCGTGCTCCGGCTGACGAACTCCGCGGGCGGCGACATCGCCTGCGACGACAACGGCGGCGGCGGCGCGGGCGCCTCGCGCATCGCGCAGACGCTCGCCTCGGGCACGTACTTCGTGATCCTCGATTCGTACGGGAGCGAGTGCGGCAACTACCACCTCAACTTCGACGTCGTCGGCGGCACGAGCTCGGGCTTCCCGACGATCCCGTGGGGCTCGGCGGTCTCGGCGCTGAACGCGCGCGACATCGACGTGATCGTGGTCAGCTCGATGGGCTCCTACGACACGCGCTCGCGCACGGACGCGGACGCGCTCTGCGATGCGACCGGCACGGTGCGCTCGGTCGCGTCGTGCCCGACCGGGCAGACGCTCTGCTTCAGCGGCACCGGCTGCTGCGTGGGCGGCGTGCTGCGCGGCTCCTCGACCCGCTTCCGCTACGACATCAACGAGGACGGCTCGGGCCTCGGCTCGGCGGTCGTCGAGGCGGTGCAGAACCTCTCGCAGTACCGGCGGCTCGACCTCACCGCCGTCCCCCGCGACAACCCCACGACGGTCGGCTTCGACGAACGGAGCTTCGTCTCGTCGATCACCGCGGTGAGCTTCCCGGCGGGCCGCTGCACCGGCATCTCCGGCGGCACGCGCTTCCTCGGCTGCCTGCCGGGGACCACGGTGAACTTCCGGGCGAACTTCATCGGCGCGGTGATGCCGACGATGGTCACCCAGGTCTTCACGTTCAACATCGAGGTCCTCGGCGACGACTCGATCGTGCTCGCGGTCGTGCCGGTGACGATCGTCGTGCCGCCGATCGGGCCGCTCTACCCCTCGCCCGCGACCTACACCCGCGACTTCGACGGTGACGCTGGCTGCCCGACCGGCAGCACCGCGCTGCCGGTGTGGCGCGATCTCCGCTGGACCGCGACCCTGCCGGCCGGCACCTCGATCGGCTGGACGGTGCGCTCGGCCACGACCGTCGCGGGGCTCGCGACCGCTGGTCCCTCGACCTTCACCACGCCCTCCGAGGTGAGCCCGGTCATGCTGCAAGCCCGCCTCATGGGCTCGGGCCAGCCCACCAACGCGCGCTACCTGCGCGTGAGCGCGACGCTCAACCCGTCCGCCGCCGGCGACGTCGCCCCGACGCTCACCAACATGGAAGTGACCTGGAGCTGCCTGCCGTCCGAGTGATCCGCCGCGGCGCTCCGGCCGTCTCGCCGCCCCTCAGCGGACGAGGCGCCGGGCGCCGGCGCGGACCTCGTGCACCGGCCCGGAGCGGGCGATGACGGGTCCCGGTCCGTCGACGCCGTCGACGAAGAACCGCTCGGCCCGGGCGCGCTCGCGGTCGAGGTCGAGGACCAGGAAGCCGCGCGAGCTCTGCTCGGTGTAGCGGGTGTGCGGGCTCGCCGCGAGAATGCGCGCCTCCTCGGCCGGCGCGGCCGCGGGGTCGAGGTTCGGCGAGCTGATCCCCGGCACGCCCAGCTCGACGCCGATGGCGCCGTCGCCGGTGACCGGGTCGTAGGCCGGTGAGAAGGGGTCGAGCGCGAGCTCGGTGGCCCAGCTCGCGTGCGAGTCGCCCGCGAGCGCGAGCACGGTCGGGCCGCTTCCTGCGATCGCCCCGAGCACCCGGGCGCGCTGCGCCGGAAAGCCCTCCCACGCGTCCCAATTGAAGAGCTCGGGGTGCTGGGCGAGGAGCACCTGGGTCGCGAGCACCCGGTAGACGACGTCGTCCGCGCCGAGCCGCGCGACGAGCCACGACTCCTGCGCCGCGGAGATCAGCCGCCGCGCGGGATCGTCCCGCTCGCGTTCGTCCCGCGCCGGCGGATCGCGCCCCTCCATCCGGGTGTCGAGGAGCAGCAGCTCGGCGAGCGCGCCGAAGCGCAGCGTGCGGGTGATCGACGGACCCTCGCGGACCGGCATCCACTCGAAGAACGCCTGCCGCGCCGCCTCGCGCCGCTCGGTCCACGGGCGGCCTTTCGTGCCCGCGTCGTGCCAGTCCGAGCCCTCCGGGTACGCGTTGTTGGCGAACTCGTGATCGTCCCAGAGGACGCTCAGCGCGTGCGCGGCCGAGAGGGCCTGCAGGTCGGGATCGCGCCGGTACTGCGCGTGCCGGGTGCGGTAGTCGCCCAGGGTGCGGCACTCGTGGGCGGGCTCGTAGGGGCGGAGGCTCCCGTACTCGCCCGTGCCGTATTCGTAGAGGTAGTCGCCGAGGTGCAGGACGAGGTCGAGCTCGCGCTCCGCGAGCAGGCGGTAGCCGTGGAAGTACCCGTGCGCATACGAGGCGCAGGCGCAGACGCCGAGGCGCACGCGCTCGGCCGCCTCGGGGAGCGTGCGGGCCCGGCCGCTCGGCGAGGCGACGAGGCCCTCCGGCGTGAGCACGTCGAAGCGGTAGTGCAGGGTCGTGCCGGCGGGCAGGCCGGCGGCGTCCACCTTCACGGTGAAGTCATGCTCGGGTGCGGCCTCGGCGAGGCCGCCCGCGAGCACCTCGTCGAAGGCCGCATCGCGGGCGATCTCCCAGCGCACCGCGGTCGCCTGCGAGACCCCGCTCAGCCGGGTCCAGAGGACGAGCGCGTCGCTCCGCGGATCGCCCGCCGCGACCCCGTGCTCGAAGCGCGCCGAGGCCGGCGCGTCGGGGGCGCAGCCGAGGGCGCCCGCGGCGAGCGGCGCCGTGCCGAGCCCGCGGAGCAGCGCGCGACGGGTGAGGGCCACGTGAGGACGTGACAGGGCCGCGACCGTGTGTCGAGGGCCGCTCACGGGGCGGCGAAGGCCCGCTCCACCGCCTCGGCGAGCCGCGTGAACGGCGTGCGCGCGCGAAACTCCTCGGGCGTCAGCCACGCGTGCGCGTCGTGCTCCTCGCTCCGGCGCACCTGACCGGCGACGCGGGTGCCGCGGAAGACGACGACGCACATCGGCGCGCGGGCGCGTCGCGCGACATAGGCGTCGATGGGCCGCGGATCGAGCGCCACCTCGAGGCCCGTCTCCTCGAGGATCTCGCGGCGCATCGCGTCCAGCAACGGTTCGTCGTGGCGTACCCGTCCCGAGACCGTCTCCCACAGGCCGGCGCCCGCGTCCTTGCTCGCTGCGCGCTGCATCGCGAGCACCCGCGCGCCGTCGCGGATCACCGCGCACACCGCCACGACGAAGCCCGCCGTCTCGTCCTCGTGCATGCGGCCAGCGTGGGGAGCGCAGGCTCCCGCGTCCAGCGCGGCGGCTCAGGGGAGCGGGCGGAGCACGCCCTCGGCGCCGGTGCCTGCGAGGATCGGGTCGGCGTCCACCGCGCCGAGGAGGAACCCGTCCGGCCCGTGCACCTCGAGCTCGGCGTGCGGGCCGCGCGGCAGGACGAGCAGCGTGAGCGCCGCGTCCGCGGGCCAGGCCGGCACCTCCATCGTGCGCAGGACCGTCTCGTCGCCGTCGCGCCGGAGCAGCGTCACCGCGCCGTCCTCCCGTCGCACCGCGTAGCCGCGCCCCTCGCCCAGCACCGGGGCCGTCCCGGTGAGCGCGACCGGCGCCGACCACGCCTCGGCCTCGACGCGTCCGGGCGCCTCGGTGACCGGCTCGAGCCGCCCCGCGCGCCGCACGAGGCGCTGGCTCCAGCCGTGCTCGCTCGTGCGCGCGAAGCTCGCCAGCCAGCTCGTCTCGAGCGGCGCCTCGAGCTGGGTGGTGTAGTGCCCGATCGCCGCGCGGCGGAGGGCCGCGTCGGCGTGGGTGACGCGGTCGGGCAGGTACGCCGAGAGCGGCGGGGGCAGCGGCGGCAGCGGCGCCGCATCGAGCGCGGGCGAGGGCGGCAGGCACGCGCCGGCCGCGTCGGTCGCCGGCCAGCACGGCCCGCCCACGTGCACCACGTGGCGCACGAGGAGCGGCGCGGCGTCCATCGCGCCGAGCGCGCGCCGCACGAACGCGTAGCTCATCGCGTGGTCGGGGTGTGTGTCGAGCGCGTGGGGCAGGTGGATCTCCGAGGGCGGGTGCGCGGTGAAGAGGTGCACCAGATCCTCCACCAGCGCGGCCGCGGTGTAGTCGCCCGGCGCGCCGGCGCGCGCGGTGTGCACGTCCATCCCCTCGGCGCCGCGCCGGCCGTAGGTGCCGGTGCCGGTGCCGCACGTGCCGTCCTCGGCGGTGCGCTCGCGCGCGGGCAGCGGCGTCTCGCCGAGCCGGGCGAGCGCGCCGTCGGGGTAGCCGAGGAAATGCACGTGCGCCTCGCTCACGCCGATCGCGCCGAGCGCCGCGATCGACTCGCGCTGCCGGCCCCAGCCGTCGCGGCTGCAGGTGAAGTCGCCGTTCGTGACGATCACGACCTCGTAGGGCGCGCCTCTGGCGATCGCGCCGCGCAGCGCCTCGGTCGCCATGAGCACCTCGTCGTCGGGGTGCGGCGCGACCACCCAGAGCGTGCCGGGCGAGGGACGCGGCGGGGCGATCGGCGGTGCCGCGCCGCCGCAGGCGGAGAGGACGAGCGCGAAGAGGGTGATGGCGCGGCCAGTCACCCGCCGCGTATAGCTCGGCCATGCGCTGGCTTCTCCTCGCCTCGTTCCTCCTCGCGTGCGGTCCTGGCAGGCCGCCGGCCGAGCCCGAGGGCGATCCGGAGGCCGCGCACGTCGGAGGCGAGCGCCCCGCGCCGCGCACCAGCGCGCGCGACCTCGCGGCCGAGGGGACCTTCGCGTCGCTCTGCGATGCCGCGCGGGAGCAAGATCGCCTGCGCGATCAGGACTCGGACGCCGGGTGCCTCGTGCGGCGAGTCGGCGGAGCCTTCCGCCTCGAGGCCGACCTCGCGGTCGCGGTGCGGCCCCTGCCCGAGGCGGAGACCGATCTCGATGCGCGGATGGCCTCGACCGAGCCGGTGCGGATCCTGACCCGCTACGGCGCCTACGGGAGCAGCCCGCGCATGGGCCTCGTCGCGCTCACGACGACCGCGCCGCCGCGCGGCAGGATCGAAGACGCGGTCGGGCTCGTCCTCGTGCTCACCGATCGCGGCGCCTACGCCCGCCGCACCGACGTCGCGTTCGGCGCCGCGGCGCCGGCGCCGCTCGCCGAGGTGCTCGCGGGCGCGCCCTTCGCCGAGGTCTCGACGACGTTCGTCACCGCCGAGGCGGGGCTGCCGCTCGAGGCCGTGTACGCGGGGCTCGCGGCGCTGCCCGAGGCGCTCGCCGGGCACGTCGCGCTCGCGCTCGCGCTCCCCGAGGGCGTGGCGCTGCCCGAGCGGCCGAGCCTCGATCCGGGGCCGCCTGCGCCGATCTGCGAGGGGCTCGCCGAGACCGACGAGCCGTGGTCGGAGACGGTGAGCGGACCGGCGCTGCTCGAGCGCGTCGCCTCGATCCGCGGCTCCCTCGCCCTCTGCGTCGGCGCGAGCACCGGGCCCGGCGCGCGCGGTGGCCGCATGGAGCTCGTGGTGCGGCTCACCCGAGGCGGCAGCGTGGCCGACGCGTGCATCCGGGCCGACTCGACCGGCGACGAGCCGCTCCGCGCATGCATCCTCCGCACGGTGCGGGAGCTGACCTTCCCCGACCCCGCGGGCCAGGTGATCTTCGCGGTGCCGCTCGCCCTCGAGCCGGGCATCGCGCACGCCCAGGCGGCGGTCTGCGCCGACTGAGCGCCGGCTCACTCGAGCGGGCGGGGCGCGAAGTGGAACGCGCCTTCGGGCAGCGGGCAGCCGTAGGAGCGGAGCTGGTGCATGCGGGTCAGGACCGCCGCGCCTTCGAGCAGGTTCAGCGCGATCTGCACCGCGGTCCGGGCCTCCGGCGGCTCGAGGAAGCTGCCCTTCACCCAGTCGTTGAACGCGCCCATCGCCGGGCCGCACCAGATCTGGTAGTCGAGCTTGCGGGTCGGCTCGCCGGTGATCGCCCACCGCGAGCTGAGGCCCAGGTACCAGCGGAAGCAGAGCGCCATCTGGTGCTTCGGATCGGCGGCGGCCTTGTCGAGCTCGGCCGGGTCGCGCTTGGACCAGAAGGCCTGGGTCTCGGCCCAGATCGCGTCGAGCGAGGCGCCGAGCGCTTCCTTCTCCAGCTTCTGCCGCGCCTCGGGCGGCATCGCCGCGATCGACGGGTAGCGCACGTACGCCTCGTAGAGCCGCTGGGCGCGCGGCGCGAACATCGTGCCGCGCTTGAGCACCTGCACGTCGACCCCGAGCTCGAACATGTCGGCGGCGGGCGCCATCGCCACGTCCGCGATCCCCGCGGTCGCGAGCATCTTCTTGCCGTCGGCGGAGAGCCCGGACTCGATCGCGCCCTGGTTCACCGAGCCGGTCAGCACGTAGGCCGCGCCGAGCTGGAACGCGCCGGCCACCGAGAGCGGCGTGCCGAGCCCGCCCGCCGCGCCGACCCGCACCGGGCGGTCGTAGCCGCGCTCGCCCACCACGCGGTCCCGGAGCGAGACGATCAGCGGCAGGAGCGAGACGAGCGGCCGGTTGTCGGTGTGACCGCCCGAGTCCGACTCGACGGTGAGATCCTCGGCGAGCGGCACGAAGGCGGCGAGGCGCGCCTCCTCGGCGGTGAGCTTGCCCTGCCGCACCAGCCCCTCGAGGATCGCCGCGGGCGCGGGCGACAGGAAGGGCAGCGCGACCTCGGGCCGGGAGATCTTCGCGAAGACGTGGTGCCGCCGCACGATGCGGCCCTGTTCCTGCCGCAGGCCCGCGCAGGCGTAGCGCACGATCGCCGGGGTCAGCGACATGAACGCCGAGGCCTCGACGTGGGTCACGCCGCGCTCGACGAGGAGATCGGCGACCCGGTTCTCGAGCGAGGGCTCGCTCGGCGAGTGGATGAGGTTGACGCCCCAGCGGTGCGCGCCGTCGCCCGGCCCGAGCGCGGCGTGCAGCGTGTCGATCGCCGCGGCGACCCGGTCGAAGCCGAGCCCCGCCGCGCCGAAGAAGCCGAGCATGCCCGCGCGGGCCATCGCGATGACCAGCTCGGTCGTGGCGATGCCGTTCGCCATCGCGCCGGTGACGTAGGGGAAGCGCACCCGGTGCGCCTCGGCGAAGGAGCGATCGCCGAGCCACTCGGGATAGAGCGGCGGCAGCACCGCGAGCACGTCGAGCGCGCCGCCGGGATCGAAGCTGCCCGCGCCGACGCCGACGTGTCCGCTCGTCGGATCGCGCACGACGAAGAGCGGGGCGCGGATGTCCGCGCCGCGCGCGCGGATCGCCTCCGCGTCGAAGGCGACCTCACCATGGAACCGACCGAGAGAGAAGAACGACATCGGGGGGCGCGAGCGTGGCACGGGCCCTTCGGCCCGTCACCCTCGGAGCAGGCTCACTCCCAGACCTCGACCGTCTCCGGGGCGCGGGTGCGGAAGTTCCCGTCCACGAAGTCGATCAGGTCGAGCATGAACTGCTGCATCTGCGCGCCCTCCGGGCTGTTCTCCGGGGCGTCGGTGTAGAACGTGCCGCGCAGGCACTCGTCGCCGCGGCAGCGGCCGTCGGGGAAGACGAAGATCATCTTCTCGAGCCGGCGATCGCCGGGCACGAGCGCGTTGATCATGTCGTTCCACATGAGCAGGCCGAGCCCGGGCAGATCGCCCGGATCCATCCCGTAGCCGTGCAGGAAGTACATCACCGGGTAGGTGCGGTCCTCGTTGCCCTCGTCGAAGTAGTAGGGCGGCAGCACGATGACCGCCGGCCCGCTCCGGCCCGTCGAGGACACGAAGTCGAGGTCGATCCAGTTGTAGCCGGCGAAGCAGCTCGGATCGCCCGCGCTGCTGCAGGTCTCGGGCACGCGGCTCACCGTCTCGCGGCCCGACACCTCCGTGTCGCCCTCGGGCCAGCGCGCGCTCATCAGCGCCACCGCCGAGTAGACCCGCGATGCGAGCTGATCGGTCGTGCCGACGTGGCCGCCGTCGCCCCGCTCGAGCTGCGACTCGGTCGCGTCGATGGAGCCGTAGCGCACCATCGCGAAGCGGCCGATCTCGTCCCAGTCGACGGTGTCCCAGCCGAAGTTGTTGGGCTCGCGGCCGTCGCCGTGCAGCGCGCCGTGCCCGTTGTAGTAGCGCACCGGCAGCCCGCGGGCGGCGAACGCGCCCATCGAGTGGTGGCCCATCACCGCCCAGTTGAAGAGGTCGCGCACGCCGCCGTCGGCGTAGAAGTCGAGGCGCGCGATGGTCGTGTCGTCGAGCAGCGCGGGCACCCGCTCGCCCGAGCTCGACTCGTAGCCGAGCACCGCGGCGCGCGGGCTCGAGGCGATCATCCGCTCGCCGCCGCGGGTGCGGTCGAAGCGGCCGTTGCCCTCACCCGAGTCATAGCAAGTCGGGCCTTCGCCGAGCTGGCAGGTGCCCTCGACCCCGTCGAGGCCGAAGTCGTCGAAGCGCTCGGCCGTGCCGCCCTCGCGGCAGGGATCCCAGAGGTAATTCCCCTCGGTGCCGGCCGGGTTGTACTGGAAGTCGTAGTCGTCGCCCTCCGGATCGGGGTTCGTGAGCGGGTCGTAGCCCGCCTCGAGCGCGCTCGCGGTGCCGTCGCAGCCCACGTCGTCCCAGTTCTCGCGGCCGTTGCGGATGACCGGCTCGCCCGCGTCGCGCACGCCGTCCTCGTCGAGGTCGACCGCGAGGGCCACCTCGATTGGGATCGTCTGCGTGCCGTCCGGATCCCAGTTCCCCACGTCCTCGCCGCCATCCGGATCGCCCGGCACGCCGGTCCGCTGCGCCCCGTCGCAGAAGGTGATGACCGGGTGGCTGCCGTCGGGGTTGTACTCGTCGTCGAAGAACTGCGCGAGGACCGCGGTGTTCTCGCAGCGCTCGGCGCTCGTCATGTCGCGCATCGCCGCGGGCACGCCCGGCGGCAGGATGTCGGGCTCGCTCGTGCCGTCCGCGGTGCGGTCGTGGTTCGCGTTGCCGAACATCGCCGCGAGATCGCGGAAGATCTCCATGTAATCGCGGCGGTCGAAGGTGCCTCCCTGGCCCTCGTAGCCGTCCTCGTACCACCAGTTCTCGAAGTGCTGGGGGTGCTCGAGCAGCTCGCGGGTCTCCGGCACGCGATCGAGCGAGGCCGCGTCGCAGTCTCCGCCCGCGAGGCGCTCGGCCTCGGTGCAGAAGCCCCCGAGGTGGTTGCTGCGGATGTGCTCGAGCATGTACGACCAGTCGGTCGGTCCGCCGAGCGGCGCGACGAGGTCGAAGAGGTCCGGGTTGCCGGTGCCGATCCGGCCCGAGCCGCTGCCGCCCATCGAGAAGCCCATGACGCCGCGGTACACGAAGCGGCGCTCGACCCGGCGTGCGGGCTCGTTCACCACCACCGCCTGGTAGGTGCCGAGGCGCGGCACCGAGAAGCGCATCGTGCCGCCGCCCGCGTCGCCCTCGAAGATCGGATCGGCGATCGCCACGATCCGCCCGCCGCCGAGGCCGTCGGCCGGCACGCCCGGGCCGACGTAGGCGATCTCGACGTGGCCGCGGTGCCGGCGGGTCGGCAGGAGCGCGAGCGCGATCGGCACGCTCACCTGCACCTCGCGGCGGAAGCGGTAGGCGTCGGGCGAGGTGAAGCGGATCGCCGGGCCGAGCGCGACGTAGCCCTCGGGCACGATGTCCTCGGCGCAGTCGATCGTCACCGCGAAGGGATCGACGTGGTAGCGGTCGTCCCGCGCCGCGCCGGCCGCGACCGAGAGCGCCGCGCCCGCGAGCGAGCCCTCGACCCGTCCGCCCGGGCTCGCCGTGCCGCTCGCGCTGCCCGAGCAGTCGGGCACCGCGCCGGCCTCGATCACGTCCACGTCGAGCGTGGCGGTCTGCGGGCCGTTCGGTCCCATCGCGGTGGCGGTGAGCACGAAGCTGCCGGCGGCGACGCCCACGATCTCCACCTCGGCGTGGCTCCTGCCGACCGGGATCGTCACCGCCGCGGGGAAGGTCGCAAGCCCCGGCACGCTCGCGCTGAGCGTCACCTCGACCTCGCGGCAGTAGTCGACCGCGAGCCCCACCTCGGTCGCGCGCCCGGTGCCGGGCGTCACGCCGAGCGAGCCGTGGGCGAAGCTCAGCGAGGAGAGCGGGCGGGTCTCGCAGGTGACCGGCGCATCGGGCGGTCCCGCGTCGCCCGCGGGAGGCGTCGGGTCACAGCCGAAGAGGAGCGAGGCGAGGACGAGGAGGCAAGCGCGGCGCATCCCCGCAGGGTAGCGGAAGGACCGCCCGATCCCGTCCCCCTGCTCCGTGCGTCAGCCCACGCGGTTTGCCAGCGCCCCGGCCGCTCGCCACGCTCCGGCCCGCCATGATCCGCCTCGACGCCGTTTCCAAGCAGCACGGCCACCAGATCCTCTTCCTCGAGGCCTCGATGAGCGTCTTTCGCGGCGAGAAGATCGGCCTCGTCGGCCCGAACGGCGCGGGCAAGTCCACGATCTTCCGGATGATCGTGCGCGAAGAAGCCCCCGACGCAGGCACGGTGGTCATCGAGAAGAACGTCTCGATCGGCTACTTCAGCCAGAACGTCGGCGAGATGCGAGGCCGCAGCGTCGTCGAGGAGACGATGGCCGGCGCGGGCGAGGTCTCGGACGTCGCGCGCGAGCTGAAGGAGCTCGAGCGCAAGATGGCGGACCCCGCGTTCGGCGACGAGATCGAGCAGCTCGTCGAGCGCTTCGGCGACGTGCAGGGACGCTTCGACGCGCTCGGCGGCTACGCGCTCGAGGCGCGGGCGCGGGAGATCCTCGCCGGCCTGCGCTTTGCGCCCGAGTCGGTCGACGACGACGTCGGCAAGCTCTCGGGCGGCTGGAAGATGCGGGTCGCGCTCGCGCGAATCCTGCTCATGCGGCCCGACGCGCTCTTGCTCGACGAGCCGACCAACCACCTCGACCTCGAGTCGATCCTCTGGCTCGAGCAGTTCCTCCGCGACTACGACGGCGCGCTCGTCCTCACCTCGCACGACCGCGAGCTGATGAACCGCCTCGTCACCAAGATCGTGGAGATCGACGGGGGCGAGCTCACCACGCACACGGGCAACTACGACTTCTACGAGCAGCAGCGCGAGCTGTCGCGGGTGCACCAGGAGGCCCAGTTCGCCCGGCAGCAGGCGATGCTCGCGAAGGAAGAGGCGTTCATCGCCCGCTTCAAGGCCCGCGCGAGCCACGCCGCGCAGGTGCAGTCCCGGGTGAAGAAGCTCGAGAAGATCGACCGCGTCGAGCCGCCCCGCCGCCGTCAGGTGATCGAGTTCGACTTCCCCGCGCCGCCCCGTTCGGGCGACGACGTGGTGAAGCTCGAGCGGGTGAGCAAGGCCTGGGGCAAGCGCCCCATCTACAGCGAGCTGGATCTCTTGGTCCGCCGGCGCGAGCGGTGGGCGGTCCTCGGCATCAACGGGGCGGGCAAGAGCACGCTGCTCAAGCTGATCGTCGGCTCGGTGGATCCCGAGCTCGGCGCCCGGCCCGACAGCGGCTCGGTGACGATCGGGGCGAGCGTGAAGGTGGGCTACTTCGCCCAGCATGCGATGGAGCTCCTGCGGGCCGAGGGCACGGTCATCACCACGCTCGAGGAGGCCTTCCCCCGCGCCTCGCTCGGCTCGCTCCGCACGCTCGCCGGCGCCTTCGGCTTCTCCGGCGACGACGTCGAGAAGCCCTGCCGGGTGCTCTCGGGCGGCGAGAAGGCCCGCCTCGTGCTCGCCAAGATGCTCTACGACCCGCCGAACTTCCTCGTGCTCGACGAGCCCACGAACCACCTCGACCTCGCCACCAAGGAGATGCTCACCAAGCAGCTCGTCGGCTTCGAGGGCACGATGGTCTTCGTGAGCCACGACCGCACCTTCCTGTCCCAGGTCTCCAACCGCGTCCTCGAGGTCGACGGCGGCAAGGTGAACCGCTACGGCGGCGGCTACCGCGAGTACGTCGACACCACCGGCCACGAAGCCCCCGGCCTCACCTGAGCGCGCTCGACGTCTTACGCATCGGCGCTGCACCCGCCCGCGCTTGATCTCCCGTCGCGACGGCGCGACCATGAAATCCCAGGGTCGCGCGTAGCTCGTGCCATCGATGCACAGACCGCTGCGAGACGGGTGCGACTGAGATGACCGGGAGCTGCGCGTGACGATTCCCTCCTTCAACGAATACCTCAAGGCGACCTTGATCGCCGTGGCCGATGGCGACGCCTGGGATGCGCCCCGGCTTGCGGAGGCCTTGGCTCAGCAGTTTTCTCTCTCCGAGGCGGATCGTGCGGAGTTGCTCCCTTCTCGAGCTCGACCGCGCTATCGGGATCGAGTTCTCTGGGCGCTCACCTATCTCTACCGCGCCAATTTGATGAAGAAGGTCTCGCGCGGGCTGTATCAAATTACCGAGACCGGTGCCGAACTTGCTCGGAATCCACCTCCAGAACTCACTCAGCGATACCTCGCAGAGCGCTATCCCGCGTTCGATGAATTTCTCCGGCGAGGTTCGTTAGCTACCACGAGCAACAAATCCGACACGTCCGCTCAGGCACTTGATGAACCGGAGGCAGACACGTCATCCGGTCTTCCGGACACGTCCGAACACGAAGAGTTGTTTGCCCCGGGCTCCAGTCAGGAGGCTAGGCACTCGCTGGGCGCGCTGGCGATGCAGGCAGCGGATCTCCGCCGCGTCGTCGGCACGGCTCTCACCTTACCGCCTCAATCCAGGTCCAGAAACGTCATCTTCGAAGGAGTTCCGGGGACTGGAAAGACCGACCTGCTTCGACGGCTGCGTGAGGAGCTGAAGAAACTCAAGAACAAAGACCTTGCGGCTCCGTTGGGTGAGGGCCGCTTTGCGATGACGATGCATCCGGCCACGGCCTACGAGGATTTCGTCGAAGGTCTCCGTCCTGCATCCGAGGGACCGCGTGACGAGGCAGCCGGTGACAAGGGTCTTTCTCCATCCGTCACGGGCTACATCGCGAAGCCGACGGTGAAGGGAACGGAGCCCAACATGCCTGGCGCGGAGGCGCCTCGCACGGCCCGAGCCGAGGGACGCTGGTTCTGGGACGAACCGCCTCCTGGCCCGAGCTTTCGCGTGGTCGATGGCTTCTTCGTGGCGGCCTGCGCCGAGGCGGCGCGCCACCCGTGGCACACCTTCGTGGTGCTCCTCGACGAGCTCAACCGCTGCAACGTGCCGAAGGTCATGGGCGACCTCCTCACGACCCTCGAGAGCT
>Ga0068876_10002419_pt1 | contig 13851 bp, 8 predicted proteins | sample NOAtaG_6_FD_66442 | JGI IMG/M metagenome (GOLD analysis project Ga0068876, IMG submission 66442) | Freshwater lake microbial communities from Lake Erie, under a cyanobacterial bloom - NOAA_Erie_Diel5S_2200h metaG | ecosystem: Environmental > Aquatic > Freshwater > Lake | place: USA: Ohio, Lake... | reverse complement strand
CCAGATTCTTCAGATGACTTTATTGAATTCTTTAGTTCTCTGAAGAAACTTTTAGTGTAAGCATCGTCTGGTGCCATAGACAACAATTGTGTAGCCTTTAGTTGCAAGACCATCACGGCCTTTGCACCCGATTCTGTAAGACTGCCGTCCTTGTTTACATAGGTTTCGCTGTTATCCTGGAAACTTGCGGGGGTTACGTCACTATAGTCGTAAACGACTTGCGTGGCGTCTTCTGGTCCCTTCCAGGAATTGCGTACAGCAACCATGGCTGGTGGTAGCGTGTCATCCGACATGATGTAATTGCCTTGGGTGTCTTTGGTCGAGTACAGACCGTATAGTTTGAAACCCTCGGTTGCTTTCCATCTGTTTTGTTCGTCTATTTTTTGGAGATCATCTTCATGGATGATTGATTTTGCGTATTGTTCGGCAAGCAGCAATGCTGGTCCTCTTGGAATACGGGCAGAACCCAATAAACCAAGTGTTGGCATCATCAATCTCCTAAAAGCATTGTCTCTTGCCTTGTCTTCTTTAGGACGACTATAGTTTTCGACAAGTATTGCCGCTTCTGTTCTTGGTGCCTTAGTTTTTTCAGGTTCCCTTTTACCCGCAGCTGCTTCTTGGTTTTCAATTCTTCTCTGTTCGTGCTTTGCTCTTACAGTCGTAAGACCAATAACGGCAGAATGAACGGACTTCAGGGCTTCTTGGTTTAGCAACAGTCCTCTCTTACCAAGTTCTGTCTTTAGGTCCTTGTTCAGTCCAGCAAACCAATCACCAAATGTTTTAGGGAAGACAAGTTGACCATTACTTACTACAATTCCTTCCAGGTACTGCTTGAATTTTTCTGATGTGCCCAAACCAACGGATTTAGTCAAATCAGTAATGAATGCGCTGGTGTATTCGTTCATCTGGTTTACGTCCCAGTTTACCCACTCCGCGCTGACGTCAAAGTTTTTTAGTTCACTAGAGACTAGGCCAATGCTGTTTTGTACCATATCTTTATAACCTTCTCCCTGCATAAACGCTTGTTTAGAGGCTTGGATCCAGTCTTCTAAAGAAAGTCCTTTTTGTAATGATCTTTCAAGAAGTTCCCCGTTTGTGTTTTGCGCATCTGGGTATGGTCTGGCGTTTGTCCACTCAACCAATGCCTGTTCTGCCATGTCTAGGATATCCGATGGATGTTTGTCTGGGTTGTCCATAGCAAAACTTTGGTACAACGATGTCATGACTCCAGACAACACCTGTGATTTTCCTTCCATAGGAAGATTCCCGACATTCCTAGCCAACGCAGTCAAGTACTTTGGAATGTTCTTATCTTCGGTTAGGTTAACCCTAGCAACCTCTACGGCTGTGGCTGAATTAGCACCTCGTTCCAGCCGTTGTTGTGCAAGGGCCCTGTCCATAAAAGGCTTTACTTGCCTGGCTGCAATCGTATCTAGACTGAGGATTGCTTGGTTTCGGACATCTGGAGTTAGTGGATTAAGGGTTGACTCAAGGCTTGTTTGCAAATAGTTCTTTAGCTTGTCGTAGATGTCTTCTGGTTTGTCGTAGGGTGTAACTTTGTTGGCAATGTCAAAGTAACCTCTATTTTGTTCTTCAATTTCTCTCTTTCTAACTGGATCGTTTGACAGATAGTATTCGTTAAGGGTTGCTTCGTCTGGCGGTTGAAGCATCGTAGCCACAGTATATTCAATGGTGGCTTCTGCCTTTTTTGTTTCGTTTGCGCTTACATTGGCTTGTGTCTGTGCTCTTGTTGTCTGAAACCACGTTACGTTCTTTGCCATTGAGTGTCTTGATTCATATTCACGTTGGAATTCATCAAGCAACTCTGGCGTTAACTGTCTGGTGTCTTCGATGTTTTCTCTGGTAATAAACTCCCCAAGTTCCCTGTTGTACCTGTTTTGTTCAAAGGTATCCCTGGCTGCACCAGACAACCACTGCTTGCGCACTCGGTTGTCCATGTCCTTGCGCCACGAATCACCAAGCAAGGGTGTGTAGATTTCCTTGATGCCTTCTTCAAACTGGGTGAACTTGGCATCTCCATCTAGATCTTCCTTGTTATCGATCTCATCGAACAACAACTGGGCCTTCTGGATCTTTGACTTTTCGATCCTGCCGCCGATGTCCGCAAAGTTGTCAAGACCCTTGGCTAAGCCACCCGCGATCTGAGCCAGGGCTGCGTATCCCGCCTCACCAGACGATGGACCTACCTGTTGGCGAGGTGCTCCTACCTGAGTCTGACCGCCTACGGTACGGCCTTCAACAAAGTCTGGTGCTGGGATGGCAACCTCTGTCGATGGTGCCACGGAATCAAAGTTTAGGATACCTGAGTTCATTCTAGACATCTATATCTCCTTAGGTAATGGTCAAGTTGTTAAAATCTAGTGGATTAGATGAGCTTGTGCCACTACCCGATGAATATTGTGTACTGCCGCTAGTAGTAGATAATTCACCCATTGAACCAATAGCCGCACCACCAATAGCACCACCGATCTGCAACATACCAGCCAGCATACCACCCCGTGCGGCAGCACCAGCATCCCCTAGGATTGGTGCCTCGTCAAACTGGGCAATGTTTGGCATAAACACGTTTTCGGTCATCTGCTGCATCATGGATTCTTTCTGCTTGGTAATGTTCTTTAACTGTTGGTTTGCATTCTTTTCCAGGTTCCTGGCAGATTGCAGGGCATTGAGGCTCTGAACCGCCGTAAGGGCGTTGTACAGGCTGCTGTTCCTGGATACCCCTCTGGACAGGACACTGTTGACCAACGCCCCACGCTGGGCTGTAAGCTGCTTGGAGAGCTGCCCCTGCTGGAAGGTGACCGAGTCCTTGACGGCTTGCTTGGCGTCCCACTCGTACTCCCAGGCTGCCTTGGTGATGGCCTCGTTACGGCGCATCTGCTGGGCAAATGCCTGAGCCGATTCAAACTGAGATCTGGCGTTGTTGACTGCCTTTTGGTTGTTCTGGGCGATCCAGTTGCGCATTGCCTGTTGGTTTTGAGCCTGGATGGCAGCAGCCTGGGATCTACCCCCGAAGATAGAACTCACACCCCCTGCAAGTGCACTGCCAAGGGCGATCATAGTCATTGGTTCCATGTTCTCTCCTTACCAGCCCCATTGTCTGGATGTGTTTTTCTTCTTAGGTTTGGTTGTAGTAGCAATAACTCTGGTAGCACCAGAGCATGGTACATAGTCAGCAGCCCTGAAGTTCTCGGACCAGTTCTTGACGGTCTTTTCCCATTCCTTTCGCTTCATGTCTTCCGTGGCCTTTGCCTTGTCAACAGACATATGATCACGGTAGAAAGCAACAGCGTGGCTAAGGGCATCAATACGGTCGTCATTCTTCAAGCATCCTTTACCCCGATGCAGTCTGGTAAGCTGTATCTGATTTTCATGATCTCTGATTGCATCTCGGTCTATGACCAACCTGTGGCTGGCCATGACTGGTTCAAGAATGTCGATGATCCGCTTTTCCTTTTGACCCGTTACCTTGAATTCCTCAATTCCAACCTGATGTGGACAGCTGTTGGCAAGGACTGGAGCCAGGATCTTTGTGAACATGCCGTCACCGAAGTTCGACTCTACCCTTACCAGTGGAATCGAGTATTGATTCACAAGCTTACAGATCTTATTAAGTGTAGCATCATCGTACCCACCCTCTAGACCAATCCATTTATGGATGAATACGGTGCCAGACAGGATCGATGCGATGCAGATGCCCGTTTCGTTTGTACCACGACCAGATGTGTCGATGGACATGTGGGTATGCTGGTATGGCATGTATTCGTTGGCAATGTGCATGGGTTCCATTACGGCATCCCCTGAGATGCCATGCATGGGTATTCCGTGCATCATGTTTAGACCTTGCCATATAATTCGCGTAGGAGCGACATTTGGATCCACATCATAAACCAACAGGTCTCGTAACTTAAGTGGATACTTGTCCATGTCAGCCAATGATGTGACCAACTTGTACTGCAGGGCATAGTGGGTTGGACCTACCTTTGCCTTTCTGCTTGCCAGTTCCTCGTCATCAAACCGCTCTGGCTGGGTTGGCTTTCCTGGTTCAAGACCAAGATCCATGATCCACGGAGCCACATCCTCTATCTCATATGGAATGGATGGGTCTGGCATTTCCGCTGGGTACTTGATCATAGGATAGGATTCCTTGAGGACATTGTACACCGAATCCTGGTAGTGGGGTGTTCCTAGGAATATGACTCTGGATCCTTTGTTCCTGATGGATTCCAGTTCGGCTAGCTTCTTCAGCAAGGCTTCCTTGCCCAACGGTGTCTCGTTCTTGCCAGACACTTCGATGTCGTCCAAGACGATTCTGTCGGCGTGTAGACCAGTGATCTGGCCTGTGATGCCTCTGGCCGCGCAACTGAGATCCTGCGTGAACTTGGACCTGACCGCGACATTGAATCCAAGGGCATTGTCTTTATCAATGTCTCTTGGCATGAGATGTTGGCAATATGGGACAACGCTCAGGATCTTTCGGGCCTGGGAAACGAAGTCGATTGCCTTTGACTGTGTATTGGAGAGAACCAGGAAGGTGAGGTTGGGATCCCTAAGCCATTCCCAGCTTGCGATGCAAGCGGTGATCGTTGACTTACCAGTTCCGCGTCCTGCTGCCAGGATGCAGTCATTGGCACCTTCCTGGATCTCTCTGCTGATCTCATATTGGATTCTGGTAGGTTCGCCAAGTCCTAGATACTTGAAGCAGAAATACAAATGATTTCTGAAATCTTCCTTTACTTCTTGGGGAACCTTCATCTATCCTCCTAGAGTTTCTTCATCTTGAATGGAACACGGTCTGCCATGGCCGCTTCAACGGCCTCAAGGGCTTCCTCTGGGATTGCCCCAGCCTTGCCCTTGTTGTCGGCAAGGATTCCCCTTACCACGGTGTACAGACCTGGTGTCTGCTTTTCGGGATTCTGAAGATCGTCAATGAGACAATCGATAAGAAGCTCCTGAAGCTGGTTGATCTTTTCCTTCATTCATTACTCCTTGCCAAACAGCTTGCCTAGCTTGGTGATTGGGAAGACATGTCCTACGACATAGCCAACCAAACCAAGAAGACCAGCAAACCAAACAGAACCGAGAAGAGACTCAAACGATGCGAGAGTTGTAAACATAGTTTACTCCTGTAAATGCGACCCGAAGGTCTAATTATGGGGCAGTATAGCCCTGGGCATTAAGACGAACAGTACCTGCAGCACTTAGCGTGGCGTTAAGTGCTGTAGCTGCTGTTGTTACTAGTTCGGTTGGAAACTCTATAGACACTGGGATGTTTTGCGGAAGCGTTAAACGCCACCGTTCTGTTGTACCATCTTTAATGATTAGGTCTACAGCCGTTCCAGTGTTAATTGCTTGGATAGCCGTGATGTGTCTTTTCAAACCAGCAGCACCTGCTGTTTGAATAGCAACATCTGATGTTGTCGTTAAGCTCAAAGAAGCATTCCAACCAGCTTCGGGAAGGGCATACGGCTTTACAACGCCAGCGCCAATCATTGTGCCAAGCCAACCAACATTGTCACCAGCTGCGCTCATTGCGGCAATGTTAGCATTGGATGCTCTTAAGCCAACCGTAACTGGGTTACCTATAGCAGCATCTACAGCAACGGTACCAGCCACAGCCACGGTACCACCTACGGTTGGATTTGAGGCAAGAACCACAGGAAGTGCATTGATTACATCTGTGCCTGTCCTTTGCACAAGTTCCACACGACTTCTTTCAAAGTCAAAGAATCTTGCGTAGGAAATACGAAGATCTGTTCTTTTGATCACCTGACCGCCGCAGTTTGTTGTTGTAAAATCGGCTGGCAATGATGCTGCAAATGTGCTGGTGACTGGTAACAAAGTCAACGTGGTTGTTGAAATATTTTCAACCTTGTAAACACCATCAATAGCAAGATCTGCTACTGCTGACTGCCTGAAACCAGCAAGATTTACGTAATCACCGATCACAAGTCCAGCCCAGGCTGCTGCAGCAACCAAAGTAACCCGTTTATGGTTGTCTATGGGACTGGTTGCCAAGGCAGCGCTTACCTGATCCGCTGCGTTGTAACCAAGCGCAGAAGGAAGATTACCACCATGGACTACCACGACAATACCACCAAAAGAGGTAACAGTACTTGCAGTACCAATCGCAACAGTAAAGGTGGTTGGATTTACAACTGTAATACCAGTTGCCGTGGTAAGGTTTGGGAAGGACGCAGGGAGCTGGTCTGAAACACCGTAAATGGTAACCTGTGAAAGTGCATTTAATCCGTGTGGCCTATCGCATGTGACTGTAGCCGTGGTAGTGCCAGTCTTTGCAATTGAAACAATTTTTGCAACTGGTCTTGTGAAGTCTTTTGCGTTTGTTGCTCGGAAACGCAACGAATACTCTTTTAGCAGCGAAGGAATAACTTGTGTTCTGTTTATCAACAAAGACGAAGCGGTAACGGCATCAATCGTGGAGTTGGACCACTGAAGTCGATCACCCATCATCAACAGGTTGTACTGGGTTGTTGGAATAAACGAGTACGCACCAAGAATGTTGCCAGCAGCTTGGACAGATGCCGTGCTAAGTGTAGTCACGGAATGGTTTCCAAGAACTGCACCAGATGGAAGAACGTCACCAGCTTCAGATCTAACGTAGAACGATGCATTGGTAGCCGTTGCGTTTTCCAAGATCATGCTGGTTCCGTTCTGGGAACCACCCAAGGCGGATCTACCACTTAGTTGTGGATAAGAAGGACCCGCAAAGGGATAGGTTGTAGTAATTGACGGTACAGTATAGCCAGCGGCACCAACCAAGGAAACTTGATTTGGACCCACTATAGCACTGACAACCAGCGCTGGGTAATTGAATCGTGAATCTGGTACGCCACTGACTTGAACACGTGCACCAACAGCCAGATTATGTGCTGTTTGCGTAGTTATGGTTATTGCGGTAGCATTGTGAACAAACGATGTGATATCCAAACTAACAGGAAAATTTGGCACAATGTCTTCATCTACGACCTCAACTACCATTTCCTGGCCAAACGTTCTTTGCGATGCATGCAAACCAACTGTTAGATCAACTGGCAAAAAAAACTTTTGCTTGCTGGTAATAGAGATTTCTGAGTCAGTTGCCCACGGATCCTTTGAAATTACCAGATAACTTGCACCGACACAGTTGCCATCAGCGATTACAATGTCATCAGTGGCATTGGTTCTATTTTCTGCCCACACCGTAGGATTTGGGTAATCCTCAAAAGACTCGCGAAACTTTGAAACAAAATTACCACCAACGGTTGGTAATGGGTTTTCCTTAGATACTACCTTACCGAGATGTGTCAGGTCATTTTGAATTGGCATTTTTTCCTCGCTTGATTTTCTTAAAGGCTTGATTTAGTTCTGGGTCTTCCGCCCTGAGAACCGCCACGGCTTCCTCTACCGTAGTCTTGCTTGACTTATCCAGTGCCTCGGTTAACAAGGAAGCCTGGTCCATTTTTCTAGAAGAGATCCAACCAAGACGAATAAACAAAGCCTTAGTAAGATGCCCAATACCCAAATACCACAACAAGAAACAACCACCTAGGATACTTAGGCCAACCATGACATACACAATCATTGTAGACCACCATGGAACCTTGTCTTCCACTTTTGTGAGGTTTACCAAGGTATTCTTGGTTGCCGAAATGATTGTATCCTGTTCCTGAACACCTTTTGCAGAGTGGTCTTGGATTGTTTCGACATCTATAAGCTCGTTCCTAGTGGCTAAATCAATTGCCACGAACCTTTCCTTGGAAGATGTCGCTATGGTCTGAACCTCGTTGACATCCTTGGCAATTTCCTGTACTGGAGACTTGCACGAACATAGGACAAACAACACGCAAAGCAATAAGTATTTCATTTACGTTTCTCCAATTCAAACACGCGCACCTTTAGGTCGTCCAGCATGGTGCGGTGCGCTGCGTCATTTGAAGATACCTGGATCTGAGCCTTGACTAGATCCTGGACAATAAGCCGTAGTTCCGATAGGTCCTCGGTTGTCTTATCCAGGATCTGGCTTCTCTTGCCTAGATCCACAAAGAAGCCACCTACGCCGATGGCAAGGACAATGAGTTGAAACCACTGGATCATTTGGATCTGTGGCATTGGTCTTCGTTTTCTCGTCATGTTATGCTGCTCCTAGGAAATCCAGGTTTGATGGGTTTACCAGACTTACGGATGCATCTGTGTTTAGGATGGATACCCTAAGCCAGAAATCAGATGGAATACCGATCCTTGTGTACTTGACGGCGCACTCGTTTCTACCAGCCACAAGTCTTGAGTTAGAACCTGAGTATTGATTGCCAGTTGCCCCATACTCAAGTAGTTCCTCACCCGTGTGAATTTGTGAGGAGGTGCTGTCGTTGCCCCAGGTCAAATTTGACGGAACAACGGCATTGCCGAGTCCAGAGAGGTATTTCTGAAGCTTCATGTCCATGTTGAAACTCCACGGGCCGCTATCTATTTCTGAATCAGTACCACTTGAATATGCTGGATAGCCTTCTCCAGTTGAGCTTGTTGCAAACTTTCTGAATACCTTGCTGTAGCCAATTGACTTTAGTCTTGGGATTGTGATTGCAACTTTTGCCACATATCTGAGAATCGTTGGATCGGTGCCGTCTTCTTCCAGTTGTTCCGAAATGACCCTGCAGATCACCTTGCTCTTGTCCAGTCTGGTTCTGCTCTTGGTATTTGCCTTGTTGGCATGGCCAACAGCCGAGTTCATCCCTGGGTAGATCTTTGCAAGGTTGCTTGCAGCAATGGGGATGGTCTCGTTGTTTGTTCCACCATCCCTGAAGCCGTGTTCCAGCAGGATTGCGGAGTTTATGATTGGCTTGGTGTTTGCCGTTGTTTCCTTAAAATAGGCCGCTGTTACTGTTGAATTCAGAACCAACCTAAATACATAGGTGTCCACTGGATCTGGGACAAACGAACTTGATGAAGAGAACAAAGTATTGGCATCCACGTTCAGGAGATGCGTACCGACTTGAGTAGTCCCAGCGACGATCTGCTTTACTTGGTTTGGTCTAAACGACCATGGGTAGAACGTCGAAGAACCTGGTGATGTGTTGTTTGGGCCAGCAGTAGCAATAAGACCAGTGGTAGTCCAGTTATACAGAACGGAAGCAGCAGTATCAAAGTGCTTGATGGATGTATTGGTAATGTCCCACACCGCCCAATCGATGTCTGCTTCGTTGAATCTCTTAAGATAATTACCAGAATCTCCTGTCCAATTGGTATTCCAATCGTTCCAGAATTCGTCTGCCTTGAAATAGTAACCCATTGGTTTTGAAGACAAGTGCCTGTTCTGAATAATGCGATTACCACCACCCAAGGAAACATTGTCAGCCATCCGACTGTAACCTTGGAATCTTACGGTGTTTCGCAAACTAGTAACATCTGTTATGTAGTTTTTTACTAAACTTTTGTTTGACAAGGCCAACGCGGCGGTGTTGTAATAGATGATGTTTGCTGGAATTTTCCACAATACCGAAGCTTCTGCTTCTGATTGCTCCAATCTCTTGTAAGTAACATCAATAAACCCATCGTAGTTTGCCTGAATCAAACGACCCTTACAGAGTCTTGTGTTGTTGTCTTGTTCCTTTGTTGATTGGGCTGTTGTTGGCGTAACTGGGGTTCCTATGCGGGCTGCTGCAAATGCAAGATCCCTGAGGGCCATCAGGTTCATGTCTCTTGGTGTGTTACCAGCAACATTGTTGTGGTCGCCAATCTCTATGAAACTAGTGGTTTGGTTTAAATTACCCAGCAAGGTAAACTGCCCATCGTCCTTGACAACTGGAATGTGGAAACCAGATGTAATTGATTCTGGTACACTTAGATAGAAATTAGTTACACCATATCCATGGATTTTTGACTTGAGATCTAGGATTACGCCAGGCGAGGCCACGGTTTCCCTGTATGACCACCATGGTGAAGTTCTGTAGATGTCTGTATCTTGAAGACTGTGGTACCACACGTCACTGTTGCCAAGGGCGTTGTACAGCTCGCTTGGGTGATCCCAGAACAACGAGTAGGGACCATACAGAGCGACACCATTTTGTGCTCTCTGTGTCTGGTTTCCGTATGCAAGATCCCATTCCAGCTTTGCCTTTACGGGATTCTTAAGGTTCTGCAATGCCTGGGCAAGACTGCTGTCGATGCTTTGGAAGTAACCTTGTGGATCCACGCCACCTGGGATGGTTTCCCTGAGCATGTGATACACGGTAGCGGCGTTTGGCATGACCTGTGTTGACCCAGAGTTGAACGCACTTAGGTAACCAGGCAGCACGGTACCCACATCTGCAAACGAAGTAAGCACGGAACTGTAGATATGTTTTGAAAAAACCAAATCCGTGCCCGTCAGGGTCGGGGCCCATTGAATGGTTCTATTACGCCACTTACTCAACGAAGATGAATACTCCAAGATCTGGTTGTTAAGTGGGTTGTTGATGACATAGTCGCTTAGGTATGCCGATGAACTGATTGCAAACCCAGCTTGAAATCTCTTCTGTGCCGCACTCCAGACCAGGGTCTGGCCATCCGCCATTGTTCCAAGGTGAATATTGACAGGTGCGTTGAACCCAGTCACATAGAACCCGTTGCTCTGGGGGTTTTGCAACGTCCAGAACGCAGGAGATGATGCAGGATTGTTGTTGGTGCTGTTTGCGATGCACACGTAGATTCCACCAGAGTGGATCACGACATCGTTGACAACATACGAAGTACCAGAGTTCCACGCCTGGGCAACCACAGATACTGGGTAGTAGTTGAAGATGTTTGTCTCAAAGTTTGCCTTTTCCTGGGCAATGAACAGCAACTGGTGCATCGTTGAGTTCAGTTGTCTGGATGTGAACTTAGCACCATCCACGTAACTCAGGACCATCTTGGACAGATCCGTGCTTCTTCTCAGGACAACCTGACCAGAAGGAGAATTCATAAACACGATTGTTTCGTTAGGACCAAAGTTGAAATCGGTTCCATTGATCATCTGTGTTTCTGGACCCAAGGCACTTGGGCGGGTAAACACGTTGATCTGATCCTGGATCTGAATCTCAGGCAACCACGCAATGCTGCTATAGAAGTAGGTGGATCCAGAGGCCGTGTAGATCACTTCGATAAACTGACCCGTTGTTGGGTTCAATGCGGAAATTCCTATTGGACTTCCACTGGTATAGCTGTATGCTGGCATGGTCTCTCCTTATTCAATGCTTGTGTTTCTTGACCTGAAGTTGCCAAGGATTTCAATGTTTGTTATGTTGCAGACCGTTGGGTACGCAGATCTGATGAAGATCTCCACGTTTTCCGAGTAGGCCAGGACCTTGGATAGGTGTTCTCCACTTGTGTCTATCTTCAGTTGATCCAGTCTTGACAGGATGCTGTCTACGAACAATGGATAGAAGGTAACCTTTGTTTCCTGACGACCTCTTCTGGCAATGCCGATGTCATACGAACCAGAATTATAGTGCTTGGTCGTGATCTTCTTCAGGTTGAGAACACCTTCGTAGACCTGTGCTTGATCCTGTGATCTCTGCACCTGCTGGGACAGTTGAATTACCATTTCATATGACCTGCCGATGTATACTGGATAAGCCGAAAGATCTCCAGTAACGGTTACCACCGTTCTTCCCTGTAGGTCTACCGAGATGCTTGAGACACCCACGGCAATCGCTTCATAGGACGCCGACCCCCATGCTGGTCCCTTGATTACGTAATCGACGGATGGGTCATAGTGGGGCAGCGTGAACTTGGTCTCGCCAAGCGCGTACACACCAGTGACTTCGGTTAACCAATCGATCATCGGAGTGGTTACTGGCACGGTTTCCATTGAAACAAAGTACACGTTTAGTGTCTTTGAGGCATTTGCAGCCGTTCTCCTGGAGATCAGATACATGTCCTTTTCGTAGCACTTGCATGCCATGATCGAATCCAATGGATCAAGGATCCACCTGTAGAACGCGGATTGGGAGATCTTGTCTCCGTTTGTCCTGAAGGTGTAGAAATACAACTGCTTCTTGTCGTCGTCATCGACCATCACGATTGTGTTGTTTGCCGAGGAAACGGTAACGGCTCCGAAGTTCAGCGGTAAGTAGTTCTTGCAGTGGTTTGTCATTTCCATGGATGTGGAGAATTCATCTGAAAAACCAGAGCCACTGAGGTACATGTACAACTTCCTGGAGTCCATGAAGAACACGTTGTTTGCCATCTTCTGGGGCATTACCAGCTTTGCCGTGCTATAGAAGGATGTCGGCCTGAACTCCACGTTGAATGGGGAAATGCCAACATCAGCGGAACCACCACGAACCTCAAACTGAACCGAGCCAGAAGACAGCACAAACAAGATCTGCTGGAATGGAATAATGTGACTAAGGCGATTATAGCTGCCTACGCTGGCCTGTACGTCGATTGGGTCGGTCTCCGAGACATCGTTGACATCGTTGATCCAAAAATCAAAGAAGTCCCCAGACACGGATCCAGCCAGGGAATTGTCCATGGCGATCCACAGTCTGTTCTTCCACACGGCCATCGACTGGATCTTTTCCTTTTTGCCGATGCCCTGTAGACCTGGGTTGCTCAGGTCGGTTCCTGACCGTCTTGGCTGCAGGGGAAGATGCTTGATCTTCCACAGACCATTGTCTGAGAAATCCTTGTAGATGATCACTGGCATTCGTCTATGGTCAATGACCGAGTTCTTGTTTTCAGACCTGATTCTCTGGAAATACGGATTCTTGGAGTATCTTGTAGCCCTGTAGAAACCAGCGGGGAAAGAAAGATACGGATTTCTGACAAAGTACACCTTGCCGAATCCCCTGTAGGTGTTGCTGCCAGCGTCCCGTTCTACGGCATCCAATCCGCTTGTGACATGTGCATAGTCGCCAAGGTTCCAGTTAGGGCTTCCTGGTGTTGCGATCTTGGTTGGAAAATCATAAAGATCCTTGATTGTTCTTTGTGCCTTCCATCCGTTTGGGTCGCTGACATCCGCCTTTACCTCGCTTGCTGGGTACTGGGGAATGACACTAAAGTCGTTCAGGCTTTGTCCAGTTTCCTCCTCTTCCTGTGTCGAGGAGTTGATGACAAAGTTGATGTTGTCTCTTACGTTTGTCCAGTACAACGCATCTTCGATGTCGTCTTCCAGCTGTGGCTGGCTGTTCTGAGGACCAACGGCGATCTTGTAGTTGATCGCATCACCAGAGTGGATGAACGCGTTGGTGTTTGTGGTCCACGAACCAGCGCTTACGATATCCGAACCAGAGTTGTCTGGGAGATAATCGGTCTCGACAAGCTTGTTCCACAGTATGAGACCAACCTCAAAATCGATGCTGCCAAAGGTGTTCTTGATCGATGTCGGTTCTTCCGACTTCTGCGTGTTGCCCATGCGATAGCTTGATGTCGTGCTCCTTGCACCATACACCAGGTACTCGTACAGGCCACGATTGAAGCTGGCTGAACTTTGATCCACGTTTTCCCTGACCCATTGAGTTGGTTCAATGCGGTAGACGGAGATAAAGTCGTTTGCCGAAAGGTTATTGAAATACCCAACGGCTGTGTACGGGTCTGCTGTCTGACCAGCCCTGTTGATCACTATGCAGTACCTGTTAAAGCCATCTACGTCGATGAAATGGAAATACAGGTTGTCTGGGTTGAAACCAGCTGGAGCAGAAACATTGGTTAGCTGTAGGTAGGAAGAACCACCATCTGCCGAAACCTTGGTCAATGGCGGTCTTTTCTCGACTGATCTTTCCAAGGTAACAAGGCAGTTGTCCAGGTTTTCGGCTTCGCTGACAAGTCTCTTGGTTGGGGCTTGACGGCCTACGCCACCTGACAATGAAT
>Ga0068876_10002417_pt1 | contig 13854 bp, 8 predicted proteins | sample NOAtaG_6_FD_66442 | JGI IMG/M metagenome (GOLD analysis project Ga0068876, IMG submission 66442) | Freshwater lake microbial communities from Lake Erie, under a cyanobacterial bloom - NOAA_Erie_Diel5S_2200h metaG | ecosystem: Environmental > Aquatic > Freshwater > Lake | place: USA: Ohio, Lake... | reverse complement strand
ATACTGTAGCAAAGATAACTCACACAGTGTTTTTTCACGGTGCCATTATTTGTCAAGACTACTTTAGGTCTACTCTCAGTGATTTCCGCACTTTATCGTCCAACCAAGATCAAAACGAAGAAAAAAATGAAAATGGAGAACGCAAATTCACTGAATGAAAAATAGGTAGTATGTTGAGTTACTTATAAAAAGAAAACTAAGAGTAAATGACCTTGAAAAAAAGGCTTCGAAAAGAGCGACACTATCCCCTTGCATTTCAAAGTAAAACGCAACTATTTTACAGCATATTGAAAGAAAACAAAACTTTCAACAAAGAAAAAGCGCACCATTACTAATTCATTGTCATATAACGACCTTGGTTTTCCATCGCATAAATCAGCTTTTCCTGAAACAGATTCTTGTCAGAATTGTAGGCATACTTTGGGAGGACAAGCTGTTGCTCACATGTGTGAGCATAAGGGTATATATCGTTCCTTGAGCTGAACAGAATCAAGATGCGAAAATTTTCATTTGGCAAATGATTGTACCCAGTACAAAAGAAAACAAAGCGAGACCTCTCTTCATCATTCCATTCTCTTATTGTGTCTTTCATGGGCCCATTAAAAAAATCATAGTGATAACGCTCCATCGCAACTTTTTTTTCTTCGCCGTTATCTGTTATGTAGGTGTCACCGTCCGGACCTGAAATTGCCGCAATGAGAGCATCAGCTGATACTCCTTTCCCAAATATTTTTTTTGACAATAAGTCTGCGCAGAAAATAGAATAGCGTAAGATAAAGAAAAAATCTGGTAAAAACATTGAGCGACTAACGACGTACCTATAGGAATTCTTGAGAAAAGTGGGGTAAAGTCAGCATCACCTGCATGATGGGATGGATCAAAAATATACTGAGACTAACTTCTTTGTAACAAGAATTAAAGAACCTAACACCACTCTTCCAACTCACCATCCAAAGTGATTCCTCTCTTCATATTCGTAATTGCTCTGCTATATCTTTCAACGTTGATTGTTTGCATGAATAATGAGACAAAATTTTCATCCGTAATTTTTTGGGAGCCCTCCTCTTCGTTCCTTACATCAAATGTATAATCAGTGGTAAGTTCACCCAATGTTTTGCCAATAACTTCTTCTCTTGTGATTTCAATACCAAACATTTCTTTACTATCTAGCAACACTTGTTTGCTGCTATACTTCTGAGTATCCTTAGGCTCACAATTTCTCAAGAGAACTGCCATTCAAAGCATAGCATCATATAAGAAAGTGATTACTGTAAGTCGATCTTGAAAATTCCCACGACATTTGAAACTTACCGTTTCGCAAAAATCGAGGCATTGCCTTGGGCGGGATGGAGTATCGTCCGACTATCGCCCTAAAAAAGAAAATTCCAACTGCCCGATAATAGAGATCTACTTGTCGATTAAATCTTTCAGCATGTTGAAGTCTAACCTTTTGCTCCTCTTTTGTGGCCTTTTCAAATGAACGCAGCTTAACATATTGCTCAACGAATTCTTCCAGATTTTTGTCCATCATGGGACAAAAGCCACTACGCGTGGGGGTAAACAGCTGTAAAGAAGCATTGTTGAACTTCAATACAATCTTATCCAGCCCCCCCCAGAATTCAGAAAAAAGCTGCCGCGTGGGACCACCATTGTCAACAGGAGAGTTTTCCCGTTTACTCTTACTATTCCAATGATCTTTATTGTTTAAAGCTGTAGGAAAGGCAAAATATATGAATCATCTAAAGGAGGCAGAGACTGAGAAGGTAACTTAAAGTTGTAATACAACATTCTTACCCTTGATTTCAACTGTCCAGTCATACAGTAGTTTGTGCTTAGCAGCTTTCTCTTCAAAAATGGCTGTCTGAGACTTCATCCTTTGGGCAGCATCATACTGCTTCAACAGCATTGCATTTATGTTAAACCTATGCTTGCCAAATTCTTGATCGACCTCAATTATGAATCTTTTTTTGTCTTTAGGTTCAGGAATTCCTAATCGTAAACATTTTACCATAGACTCAAATAACGTATCAAAGGTAACTTCATCTTCTACCGAGTAATTATCTCCTTCACCAATGAAGTCTTGCAACTCATGCTTCAATCCGAAAGCCTTAAAGCACGACACAAGCTCTGATATATTGCGATACCCTTCCTGATCTGTCAGTTTCAACCACCCCTGATATTCTCGTATCTGTGCCTCTTTTTGTTCGTTTTCTTGCTTTAGTTCCAATATCTTACGTTCTGCTTCTTGCAGTGCAATAATATCTTTAGTATGGAGCCTGGTAATATAGAAAGATTCATTCCCGGTGCGAAAGGGGAGCATAAAGCAATAGTAATAGAATACTGCTACAAAGTGGTTGATAGTTGTGTTGAAAGTAACTCACTCTTCTGCTTCTTTTTTTTCTAACGCTTCTGCTCTCTTATATTGAGAACTATTCGGGTTGAATAATGCCTTATGACCATACTTTCTTACGTTACCATACAGAATCCATAAATAATCATGAGCTACTAGATGCAAAGCACAAGAATTTTTCTTCTCTATCAAATGTGCCATAAGTTCCCTAGGTTCAAATTCTCGATTGCAACATTTATTACGCTTTTCCATAAAACCGTCTAGTGTACACTGCTCGCGCCAGGGAAGCATCTGATTACCCCTTAATTTGATTGACAAAATATAAAAAGAAAAGAGAAAAAAGAAATCTTGCCATTCTACACTTTTCTACATTGTTTCTGTTTGGAATACTACTAAAATGACGTCTAATATATTTCTTACCAAGGGCACCAACAGGTCTTCAAATGTTCTTCTTTCAGACCCTTTACACGAAATCCCATGTCAAAAACAAGATTTTGCGGTAAACAAGTGAAAAAATCTTTTATTTCATCCTTGGAGAAATGAAATCCTGGTTTTCCCTTCTTCTCATAAATAACCTTCATGACTTCTTGGACGGCAGCTGATATAGTTTCCTTTGGGATAACACGATCGATTTCATGCGGCAGTAACAGCTTCATCTCCATAGGATTTTTTTCCCAACGAAGATTAGTTCGGGACAACTAAACATTTGAAAAGGAAAAAACGAAGTGAATAGAAACGCTTTATGTATATATATAGAGAGAGAGAGTAAGAGAACCAAGAAACAGTAGGTACAGGTATATGTCGGGCGACGATATGGTTTCTGTTTGCCTACCTGATCTAGCAATCTGTTTTCATAAGGTATACCAGTAACCTCAATTTTGGGGGAGTTTTCCTCTGTTGAATAATTATTCCGTTCTGGTAAATGGTTACCACTACCATTTCCGTTATAGTTCGTTTGTGGTAAATGTGTTGAGGATGATGAAGCATAAACATTGTCCCTATAAGAAGGTGCTTGCTGTATTTGCTCATGCGCCAGCCTATTAGAGCTATTAGAGTGAGTACAATATAAATTCTGCTGCAGATATGGCTGCTTCATAGTAGTACCATATCTGTTGGGATTATCAAAGCGTCGACTACTGTGGTAATACCTCGTGTCACCACTGCTAGATTCGGTACTAGGATACTGCCTCTCATCATGAGGACGCTTCCGATGATTCAGAAGAGGATTCTTATTGGAATAATCCTTATACCCGAACCTAGATTCCATAGGTGTCCTAATGTTTTCAAACCTATTATTGCTATTAGAATATTGATGATGCATGATTTTCAATAATAGTCTTCAGATGTCCACTGTTTTTACTTTTACTTCCACTCTCTCTCTCTAGAGAGCTACTCTCTACAGCTCTCTCTCTCTCATTACGTATCTTACAGTGAGGCGATGATGCTTCTTGCCTTTTCTCCTGAAGCGTGCGGTCAACCATGACAATGTCCCAAAAAACTGGCATACTCTCCTTTTCTGAAGCGCGCAACCAAATGTAAGCACACCTGCTGATTTCCCTCAAGATTGCGATTCCTTCTCGATAGAAATTAGTTGAGCGCAAGAAATAAAAAAGAAGATATCCCAGATAATTGCGCCATCTTTTTTGAAATTTCCGTAATTTCCGCAAGTTCCCTCAATAATTATTTCGAAATTACTAGAGATATTACGGGAAAACAAAAAATCACAAGGATTGACAAATCTTCCTTATAGCAAATCGATCACAAGAATATTGAAACTCTAAACCCAAATAACCATGGATCATACAAGACAAAAACACCCTCAGGCAACTATACACCATTGTACCCCACCCAGGCATATAGACATCGGAAAATACTACACAAAAGATGATGAGACTATATATATTAGAAGTCCTAATTATGAATGCCCCATTGACTTTGATGATATAAGTACAATTCAAGATCTACAATTTTCATTGGAAGTGGATTCTATGGAATCAAACAGTGCAGATGACTATACAACCTTCTCTTACCCCAGTACATCGAAAAATTCAATATCACCTGATCTGGCGAGCCAATCAGATGCATATGAAAGTAGCTCTATAAGCAAGTCAATTGACACAGCTGATGATAATTCCTTCTTTACAAACACAGATAACGATTCAACACAGTCGACAAACTCAACCAAAACGACAAATAATAAGGATGACGAAGCTAGGGAGACTCTACCCCGATCATTCCTAGCCCTGAAAGGAATATCAATTGCGAATTATAACATGAAATGCAACTTCAGTATTGACATTGCAATCACACTCATGAACAAACACCAATTATTTATACTCACAATCCAGGAACACTCCCCATGGAATAGAGACCTCACTCAATTAGAAAAAGACTATATTATAAAAACAGGTGAAAAATGGGCATTCAAAATCATAATCACAAAGATGCAAATCATAATAATAGATAAACAAATACTACCTTGCCTCCAAGGCACCAAAGAATACTTTGATGGGCGCATTATTAGCAGCGAATTTACGATAACACAAGGAAACGAAGCTGTATTTGTATCCGTCTACGGTTATCCGCACTCACCGAATAATCGACAAGTAACCACTCAAGACTCAGAAGTCACGATGAATAATATGAGAGAGTTACAAAAGCAGCTAAAAACAATCATTCGTAAAGCCCAATCATGTAACAAAAAAATCTTTGTTTTCGGCGACCTACAAGACACCCCAGACGAAACAAAAACCTTTATGTATGGCTCCACAAGAATTGCAAAACACCCGCTAGGGATAGTCAAAACATGTGAAGAATTTGGAATGCAATGTACTATTTTTCAACACTTACATGCAATGGATAAACCTGTCACTTCGCGACATGGATCAAAGGGTGGTAGATTCTTGGATGGGATGTATACATTCCCTAAATATCTTCCTCTAATTACTGGTATAACCATACTTCAAGACACTGGGATATTCTCTGATCATGATCTTGTTATCAGTAAATGTGATCTGGGTATCCAACTACTATCCATATCTAAGGAGAAAGAAGAAAAAATAGACTTCAAACAAATAATGGCCATCCCAGTTAATACCCAAAGAGGACATGATCACCCCACACTTCGAGAAGATGTGTTTAAGGGAGCAGAATACAGATCTCATGCCAAATTGCTGAATTTATTACAAGAAATATGCGAAGACCCTCAATACAAGATACTTGATCAAATTACTACAGTCAAAAACCAACTTGAATCACTGGAAAATGAAATAATAAATAGAACTAAACAGGACATATCCCCGGAAGACCAGATACATGGAAAATTAATACAACGGATACCATTGGATGCACAGAGACTCAATGACGCATCCCACAGATTTTTTGAAATTATCTATGATATATGCCGACATGCACGACTTAGTAGACGGGTCCCAATCATCAACAATATGGCGAATCAAACTAAGAGACAGGACATCATATCAGAAAAAATTATCCCAGGTATTGCAGCCATTCCAATAACAAAATGCTTAGACGACACACAAAAGCGTGCTAGACGAATGCTCCAACGAATCCTAATAACCCTTCATCTAATAATAAAATACCAAAGGCTCCCACACAACAACAATGGAAAACAAAAAACATATCTACATCTCCAGAAAGCTATCAAAAGGATGATCAACTGTCACTCATTATTCATCAATAGCCTAATGAAGACCCATCAAATATGTTCAGAGATCACAGAAGATCGAGCAAATCATATACAAGCAATCGAACATGCTCGACACAAAAAATTCTTTGATAACCTGAATGAATTCCAATATATCGCAATAGAAAGTCAAGGTAAAAAAGAATATCAGGAATTCTTAGATAGCATCAAAAGACAACTGTTTCACGATCAATTGCCAAATAATACTGAAAGAAGACCAGCGTATGAAAGACTCGCTACGGTCATTCCTAAATGGAGACATATATTCCACATAAGGGAATCCTATAACAATGCGACAATGCAAATGGATGATACAAGTAAAGTGTGGTACAGAGCGATAAAGCAGAGCAAATCTCTGATAAAATCTACCATCCTACTCATAAAATCCACCAGACATGAAGAATGGAAAAGAGCAAAAAATCATTACATTAGAATAGGCAAACATGGCAACATAGCCCGTATGATCAATCCCAAGGCTCGCACTGGCCCAAGCGCGTGCAACGTCTTCCCCACTATCAAGGGAAAACAAGGAAAAAAGGCAATCTCAAATCAGGAGAGAAAAGATGCTAGCATAATGACACATACGATGTGGACTGCAAACCCCCCTGGTAACAAAAACTGCCATTTTCTTACCCTCACAAATGATGACATTGGTCCAAATGGAATTATAATTGACGCTGAAAAACCATTCGACGATGAGGCTCAGCAGTTGTACCTTGATGGCCCACTAGATGAAAAAGTTGATCCAGAAATTGCAGCACGTATACGGCAGGCACATCAAAAACTACCTGAACTATTCAAACAAATTAATACAGATAAAACCATCAAATACCCTTTCTACTATGACTGCTGCACGGGAAACTTCCACTATGAAGAATTAGAAAACGGATTAAGAAAAAATATACAACAAGGAAATGGAAAGGCAAGAGCCACTGGCTTCGCCATACCAGTCTTAGGTCGCCTACCAAAAATATTTACAGATACATATCTGATTAAATGTAAAATTCAACTTACTCTACGGCTGCTGGACCTAGCAACAGAAAACTCTCTTCGTATTTGCATTGGTAAACCATGCGGTGGTACCAGACCCCTCACGGTGGGCCATGACGATAACGTATTCCTAAACGGTTTTGCCCAACAAGCTCTTCAAACCGAAATTGCCAGACTTAAAATATTACCAGAGAATCTATGCTCCTATCAAAAAGGGAGGGGCTGCAGTGATGCTACAATCGTCAACTGTGTAACTAAAGAAATTGCACTGCAATCCAACAAATATTACTTAGCAGAAATAGACGACGATGCCGAGAAAATGTTTGACCGGCTATACTTAGAACTACAGGTAGCCCTCCTACAGATGGCAGGCGCGGGAAAACAAGGCTTTTCTGAGTGGCAATGCGCCAATCTCACTCAACGCACTAACAAGCTTATAACAGATATATTTGTTACAGTGGTTAACTATCAATGTGGCCTACCACAGGGTAATGGCTTCTCTGTAGAAATCGCAAACCTACATGCATTGTGCCTACTAGTTTGGTGGAACATGGATCCCATACAACAATCTGGCTCGATTTCATCCTTCGATCAACCAAGACATGGATTCCCATTAATAGCAGACGGAATAGTAAAATATGCAACGTCGTTAGCCTATGTAGACGATACCACAAGAGCAGTTGCGAAACATAAAGAGGAATGCACAGTTGAAGAATTCTTTACTGTAGTGCAAGGATACTGCGATCTATTAGCAGACTTGTCCTTAGTTATAAAAATGGGAAGAAATGTGAGCAAATGCTCTATTCGGTTATACAACATTCCTGAAGGTACCATCGTCCCCAAATTCACAAGCATTGCATGGGCATACGATGCTCAAGGTCCTATCAAAGGTACTCTAAAAGCAATAGTCATGCAAAGAGATCAGCAACAAAACCTACTTTGCTATAAAGCTGATAAGGAGATACTAAACAATGCACCACCACATATAAAGGATGTCCTAAGCACCAGAAAATACCTTGGCGTGGCATACGATACCCAGCTCGACGAAACGGAAGGGAAAGAGAAACTTATTAAAAAATTAACCCAAAGAATTGGACTCGTAGCATCGAAAATGAACAGCATAAAAGAAGCTTGTATCGCTCATAACATGCTAGCATGCCAAGTAGCAACCTTTTCTCCAATATGCATCCCCATGTCCATTCAAGATTGTCATACCATTGACAAAGCTATTCTAACAACTTATCACTACAGACTCAAACTAATGACACATGACGCAAAACACAGTATATTCTTACCAGAAAAAATTGGAGGACTGGGAGTCAAAAGCTTTACTCAACAATATATAACTGCATTAATAAGAGACATTGAAGTATACATCTCTAATGAAGGTAGCCTTCCCACGCACGGTCTCATTGCCAGCATAGAAGCAGCAACACAGCAAACTATGTTTCTCCTAATGCAAGATGGTAAAATCAAAGAAAACTTACAAGCACACAATCGCGTCATGACCTACAATATATCAAGAAGGCGAACATGTATATACAATAATAACTTTGAATCACCGAGCGCTGAAAATTATGATTATAATCACCCACATTGCATGGCAAAAGCTATAAATACTACTGCGAGTGTTGGCTTTATGTTAAGAGACTTAAACAAGGAATATGTTGCTAGATTCACCGACAACTTACTACTATTGGATAAAAAAGTTAAACTATTGGGAGGACAACTGGTCAAAAACCGCGCCACGCTAGGTCCAACATTAGGAGACGGAACAAAAAACTGCTACAAATACTCCCTCCTCGGACAAATATACTTATTCTCTAGCATTCTAATAGAGGAAATAGAGAAAGAAACAGAAGTAATAATAATTCAAAACCGAAATGCTGCTATCGAACAACGATTGACCAGACCTGCATATTACAAACAAACAGGAATTTTCTCAGGTATGATAGCGCCAACCAAACTAGCTGCATGTGCCAGAAAGACCCTACTGCAATTCAAAAATGACTACAAGATAGCGTCGTTCTGCCGTCTAATAGAATGGAGATGCAGAAAGGATGCAATACATCTGCCCCACCCTTCACAGCCGACATATGATGAATACAGAACCATTATCTCTGATAATAACTGCTTTCAACCACAAATACTGCACACAATGCAACAGAACAGTGAAAACTTATCAAAACATCTCCTAAACATTTTACAACTCAATAATGAAAGAACACCTCCCTTACCGAATAACGAATTATTTATATCAGATCAGGAAATCATAGAACATGCCACAAAACACGAACATCCTATGGTAATCAGTATTGATGGGAGCATCAGCCCAGATGGAATAGCTACAACTACTATCTCCATACTCGCCCCAGATATTCAAGCTCATGACCCCCCATCATCCACACAATGGCAACATCGATGCGCAAAGGTACTACTAATAAGATCATGGCAACACCCAAGAAGATGGGGGACAACCCAAACCAACATCAACCATGCTGAAGCAATTGGATTCATACTTGGAGCTTATACCACTCTTAATAATGTACCAGTCCTATATGTAACTGACTCCAATAATGCCAGAACACTTCAACGTAACATAAAGTTCCTAGACAACCATACCCACCGCAAACAAATACTACAAGTCAAACAAGGCATTGCAACACCAATAGCCAACCATTTAGAACACCTTACCAGACAATGGACACCAATAGTGGAGAACATACATGGACAGAATATCATTAAAAAAGGACTAGAAAGTTGTAAAATATGGGCTACAGCAAACAACCCAACACACACCCATCATAGGAATATAGATGATTTTTATTCTGAAGAAGACCAAATCTCAGACTATGACTCTGACGTAAGCTCGCATAACAACTTGAAAATACACGCAGAAAAAGACAGATACAAATTTGATGAGACTATGTTCGATGATCTTCATGAAATCCTAGTACTGAAGGTATTTTCTCATCAATTAGATAACTCTTTCCAAATACAGCAACATGGAAAACACCCAAGCCCGAACCTATTCATAGTATCTGCAAATCAAATAGCTGATAATGCGGTTACGCAAGCACGACATATTATCCAAATGGACAATGACGAATCTATGGACTGTCTCCGATACCCCCCATTTTCGCCCAGATGGTGTTTTTCTTATGATGGAATAGCCACCAGTAATGGAGCAGCAAACCTGTTCAAAAATATAACAGAGAAAGAACTCTATCTCCGACTAATGCATAGACCTAAACAGGGCCTTTTCGCAAGAATGCTACCGTTCATCGCTATATCAATGGATCAAATCGGACTTGAATCCCTTCATCGAAACATACTCAAAATGTCAGCCCCATGTTGGACAAGGTGCATATATAGATACCCTAAACTTGCCAATCGCATATGGAAATCCTGGAAAGCCCAACTCCCAGATCACCAAAAAATACTTATTGCAGAAAATATCCCCTCTGGCTGGCAAAAAATAACACATATTGAAAAGAACATCATAAAGGCCTGTCCTTTTTGCAACACAGTAGATGATGATGCTGACCGAATGAGTGGAAACCTTGAACATCTTCACGTGTACTGTCCCTCTCCAATACTAGTCTCTGCAAGGGAACACTGTCATCAAAAAATAGAAGATGCCATTTATGCTCTATATAACTATGCAGCATCTCGGGAATTCGGCACAGTACTGGAAAATTCTACTCGCATAACTATACTCCAAGAACGCATCGAAACCACTGCCAGAAACACGGAAAAAACAGAAAGACAAGTAGTACGTAATAAGCAACTAGTCATCGAAACCAGAACAGAAAATACAGCTATTCTATCCAAACACAGCATCGATAGAGCAATACTCCTGAACAAGCTACCGATAGAAAAAGCCCAGGACTACCAAAAATTCCCCCTATCCTATCGGGCAGGATTCATACACTCTATCCCGGAAGAAGATTTTGATGTCTCAACAGCCACCATTATTGATGTCGGCTTTTTAGGAATACTCCCAAAACCAATATTAAGTACTCTACATCAATATGGAAAAGATATTGAAAGAACCTCAGGGGACTCCAGTGAATTTGAAACCCTCATAACACAGATGCATAATGCTTTCATCTACAGGCCTATAACGATACAAAAAGTGATTCAACTCCTCATTACTAAGGAACAGCAGAAAATATCTACATACCTCACAGAATTAGAGACAGAAAAAGAAAGAACTAATATCACCCACATACCAGTCAACAACATCCAACAGCAAAATATGGAAGAAAGGCAGCTTCAAAATTCTTCCTCTCCGACTGGTAGGCAACCAAAACTATCTAGCACCCTGCTACGAATATGTTATGGTGATAAATGCAGATTATTCAAAGCTAAAGGCATTATCCGACGACCCATGTATTGTATGGAAAAGAGGAATATATGCTCAGGATGTCATAATGAAACGCTACGGCATCGAAAAACAGAACAAATGGAACAATCTATTCTAAATGACTTTACAGATAACAGGCATCTGATATATCTCACCAAATTCATCAAAGCACCCATCAGTTTACAGAACTTTCGACGTCTATTTCAATACTTATCTTCATTTGCAACCACAACTAGAAATGACCATATTTATGGAGCATCACGATACTTCGCTAACACACTAGGCTTCATAATATCTGATGAAGGAGATCTTAATCGAATTGATCCAAGCGTCACAGAAACCGAAAAGAAGCAATTATGGCGCATGGCAACATTTAGATGCCGATGTACTAATCGTTGCGAATCAGACACTGAATCCTTTGGCATCAGGAAATTTTGCAAAAAATGTTCTTTTTTGATATTCCAAGAAAACAACACTCATATTACCTTCTGCCCAGGATGTAATCAAAATGAATCATGGGAAACAATAGGAAAACCCTGTATCTCATGTACCCTAGCAGCAATTGTATACAAAAACCCATTTTCTAAGCGATTCCAACAGCAACTAACAGACTGGCTTGACGAAATAAGTTCAGAAAGTAGTGAATCGGAAACACATGTAATTAGGAGATCAAATATGCAGAACTCTCAATCCCCCAGAAATATAAGTAAAACACAAATAGCGCAACAACGGCGCGCTAACATAGAACGCAGCTTCCAAGAAATCAAAGCGAATGCTCCTGCATCACAAACAAGAGATATATTTAGGCATCTAGCAGTCCTACAAAACAGTATCCAAGCAGAACCAGCATCCCAAAAAGGATCAAATATTATTAACCCCCCAAACAATCGGCTTTGCCATACTCTAGACAATATCGAGAAACGAACCCCACTTAATGTTAGAAATGCGGGAGCACAAAATATCAACCGAACAAACGATATATGGGATGATGGAACTGGTCTAGCATATGGAAATACCAACAAGGAGAATGAATATGACACAACTTGGTCATCATCACCAATACAAAATAGCTGGACAACCATGGATAGTCAACTTGATGGCAAACCCAAAGCCCGCCAATATCCCAATGTGGCAAGACCCCCCCTTACTCAAATAGAAACAAATATAAGGACACACAACAACAGGCTCATATCTCCAGAAAACCGCACTATTTCGGAACACAGAAAAAATGAAAAACGTCCTAGAGTCAACGAATCATATAATAACACCTCTAAAGCTGCTCAGGAACGAACCAGACGAGCTAAAGAAAAGAAAAGAAAGCGAAAGAGTGAAAAGGAGGAGCTAAAACCTTAAGCACCTTCACATATACTGTCCGGCATCTCTTTTAAACTTTTCACAAACACACTGCCACCAAAAAATTGAAGAGGCTATTTATACTCTTTACGATTAAACGGCGCTTCAAGAATATGACGAAACACTGGAAGAAGCTACTCGCTTGACTGTCCTCCAAGAGCATATAGAAAATGCGGCTAAGGAAATTGAAAAAACTGAACGACAGGTAGTACGTGATAAACAATTAATTACCGAAAAGAGGGATGTTAAAATTGCTATATTATCCGAAAATAGCATTATCGACACCAACAAAAGACAAGTGCATTCCGACCCGCTTTGAACAGAAAATCACGTAATTTAAACGATTCAGATGATGCTTATTCGTCTTCATCTTCTCATTTGAGTGTAACCTCATAGGGTGTTTGGACCGTTCTCCTTGCGTTACTAAAGATTCATCAGATGCTCCTAAAGGACTTTCGCTGAAAGCGTCCCCCTTTCCAAATATTTCTGAAGTAAAGGAAAGTAGACCCTCTGAAACATGTCAGCACGAACAAACGGATGAAGGACCTTTAACTTCTATTGAAATGATTTTGGGAATGAGAAAATCGCATTCATCAGATGCTTCTAAAGGACTTTCGATGAAAGCGCCCCCCTTTCCAAATATTTCTGAAGTAAAGGAAAGTAGACCCTCTGAAACATGTCAGCACGAACAAACGGATGAAGGACCTTTTACTTCTATCGAAATGAATTTGGGAAACTTCAAAATGCATAACGTTGCTGAGGGAATGAATGACAAAAATCCCACTAAGAATAACAAGAATAAGTCACATTCACTCGAAGAATTTCATGGCTGTTGTATGAAATGCTCATTCCTGATTTTCCATAATAATCCAATATGCACGGTTTGCCCAGGATGTAAAAAAAAAAAAAATGAAGCATGGTAAGCAGTGGGGAAACCGTGCCTAACATGCATGATTGCAGCGATTATATATATAAAAACCCATTTCACAAACACTTCCAACAAGAACTAGAAGATTGGCTAGCCGATACAGAATCGGAAAATAGTCTTTCAGATACCCGTGAAAACACCCGTCTGGCTACAACCTC
>Ga0068876_10002414_pt1 | contig 13858 bp, 9 predicted proteins | sample NOAtaG_6_FD_66442 | JGI IMG/M metagenome (GOLD analysis project Ga0068876, IMG submission 66442) | Freshwater lake microbial communities from Lake Erie, under a cyanobacterial bloom - NOAA_Erie_Diel5S_2200h metaG | ecosystem: Environmental > Aquatic > Freshwater > Lake | place: USA: Ohio, Lake... | reverse complement strand
GCTAAAGGGCGTGAAGGCGCATTCAAAGCCTGCGACCAGGTTAGGGGAGAAGGACAGGTCCGTGTTGCGATAGGTAACTGCGGATTGTCCTTTCCAGATGGTTTCGCCAGACTGGGGGTCGCTGACATAATTATCGAGAAAATCTTCGAAAGTTATAATCTTGTTGCGGCTTAGGGTGATGTTGCCCTGGACGTTCAGCACGGGTGCAGGCTTCCATGCCCCGGAGAGTTCTGCGCCCAGGCGGTAGCTTTCCGGTACGTTCACGCGGGTGTAGGCACCGACATCGTTGATTTGACCATTCAAGGCAAGCTGGTCGCGATAAGCCATATAATACCCATTGATTTCCCATCCGGTAGTATTCCCGGCATAGCGATATCCGATTTCTGTATCGTATAGCCGTTCTGGTCGGGGGCGGCTTTCGGGGGTGGACTGGACATAATCGTCTCGATTGGGCTCGCGGTTGGCAATGGCAAAAGACGCGTATGCAGTGGTTCGGGCGTCAGGGGCGAAAGTGAATCCCATTTTAGGGTTGAAAAAGCGGTGCTGCGCCTCCTGGCCTACATTGCGTCCTTCATTATCATAACCGAGGAAGCGGTAATCCACCCCGCGTACCTGCAGATCTGCGTAGGCGTGAAAGTCGTCGGAAATGGGCAACTGTGCTTTCCCATAGACGTTGATATCCTGCTTCAAGCCGTCGTTTTCATAATAGCGATGCCCGGGAAAGCTGTTGGAGGCGTATTGTGCCCAGACCAATTCACCGAAGTGGAGGCCTTCGTATCGGTGTATTGCCCCTCCGGCGTTGAAACTCACGCCTCGCCAGGCATATTGCAGGCTGAATACTCCCCCAAAAAAATGGTTGTCGAGCCAGAGCCGGCGCACGAGGTCGGTATTCAGCGGACGTCCGTTTTGAAGGACACCCTGAAGGCCGTAATCCTCCGGGGATTGATCGGCTTTATACTGCTCATAGAAGCCTGATCCACGGGTGTAGTGCAACGCTGCATTGAGGTTGAGCGATGGGGATAGTTGCTTGTTGAAGAGCAGTTGATAATGCGTCTGGCGGTAGTCGTCCACTTCGTTTTCGTAGGGATTACCGGGCTTTTCCGTACCTGCCGGGTTAAAGGTACGGGTTGTCCAATCGTCCAAAAGACCGGGCGGGACACCATACCAGGCCTGATAGGTGCGTTCGTGGCCGGAAAAGGTGATCAGCCGGAGCATGGAGCGCTCGCCGATGTACGCACCGGAGAGATAATAGGATTCGAGGTCTGAGGAAGCCCGGTCAATGTACCCGTCTGAAGTGATTTTTGAAAGCCTTCCGTCGAGGGTGAAACGTTTACCCAGGAGACCCGACCCGAATTCGATATTGCGCTTCCAGGTATTGAAAGAACCTGCCGATACATTGATTTCACCATACGGATCGTGCTGTACATTAGCGGTATTGAGGTTGATAGTGGCTCCAAAGGCACCGGCGCCGTTGGTAGAAGAACCCACTCCCCGCTGGATCTGGACATCTGCCGTGCTGCTGGCGAAATCTGGCATATTGACCCAATAGACTTGTTGTGATTCTGCATCATTGAGGGGAATGCCGTTGATGGTGATATTAATGCGTGTGGGATCGGTACCCCGGATGCGGATTCCGGTATAGCCGACACCATTGCCGGCGTCCGAAGTCACTACGACAGAGGGGGTCCATTGCAGCAGAAAGGGTACGTCCTGGCCCAGATTGAGGGGCGTGAGCTGTTGCTTGGAAAGATTCAGGAAAGTCATAGGGGTGAGCCGCTCCGAGCGGGTTGCCTTTACGACCAGCTCGTCCACCTGGTAGGAATATTCCTCAAGGACGATATTTTCGTGTTTTCCCGTTTCTCCCGGAACGATACCTATAATTCGGGTAGCCGTAGCATACCCCAGAAAAGAAATCTGGAGGGTATAGGAACCCGGGGCCAGGTCTGTCAGTTGGTAAACGCCTTTTTCGTCTGCGGCAGTTCCTTTACGGATTTCTGCCAGCCATATATTTGCCCCTGCCAGAGGCTGACCCTGTGCATTTTGGACAGTTCCGGAAAGCGTAGCCTGTCCGGAAGCGCCAGTCAGTACCGATGCCAGGAGGCAGATGGTACACCCGGTAATCAACTTTTGCATGTATGTGTATGTGCGGTAAACCAATCCGCTGCCTCTGAGGCGTCGCAGCGCTTTCAACAAATAACCCGGCTTGAGAGGACAATGGCTGTTGAAAGTCCTCATTTCCCTTTCCGGCATTACCCGGACAGGTTCTATGGGTGTGATCTCAGCCTTTTCAGGCACCCCAAATGAGATGTGCGAAGATAATAATTTTCTGTTGATGCAGACCTTACTCTGTTTTTTTCACCTGAAAAACCCGGGATAGGTTAAACCCAAAGCGGATATCGCCATTGCCCCAGTTGCCATTATTGTCGGTGAGGTAGGCCCGCTCATTCATACCAGTGGCATTGGAAAAATGGAGTTGGAAGACGTGGCCGCCGGTCTCGATATCCAGGCCGATGGAAAGTGGGTTGAGTGAGGGGTCGTTGGGCTCCCGGTTGAAGGCATACGCGTAATCCCAGGTAAAGGCCATTCTTTTGTTCAATTTAAGGCGGCCACCTATGCTGAGTGCATACAAATCATTCGGGGTAAGGGCATCTTCGACGACGTTGCGGTGTACAAAGATGGGGGCGAGCTGCAAGGAAAACGCCTCGCTGAATTTGCGCCCGATAAGGAGTTCGTGGTAAAACCCTAACCGCTGGGCAGCAGTCGGGGAGGTAATCCCCGTGAATGGCTCTTCCAACCCGTTGCGCGTAATCCCGCTGACCCATACCAGCGAGACCGGAAATGCTTTTTCGCCAGTTGCCTGTGCCTTGATCTGGTATTTGGCGAAAGCATCGAGTTCTTTTTTGGAAGTACTCCGTCCAAATCCCAGGCTGAGATTGTCGCTTATACCATAATCGAATCCAATGCGCATGCTGGCCTGGTCGAGGCCAAATAACTGATAGGCGCCCAGGCTCAAAGGCCCGAAGCGGTGCAGGATGCGAAAATCGAGCACCCCTTCACGCAGCATTTCTATACTGTGCCCGTTGATTACCCGGGTACCTTTAAATGCGTTGCGCACGGTTTGTGTCCCTTCTGTTTCGCCCAATAAGTCGAGCAGGCTGCCGCCTTGTGCATTTGCAGAACTAAACCCCGAAAGAAAAATTATTAACGTAAACCAGCTTGTTCTCATATCGTTGAATTTTATTTATGAGGTTGTGTGAAAAGACGAGTTTTTCGCATAAGTATGGGGTTGTGTAAAAAGGCCGGAGGCCTTCCTTCGTCCTTCGGCGGCGTAAGCCGCCAAAGGACGTGCCGGAGGCTTTTTACACAACCCCTAAAATTCTTTGAGGAGGTTGTCCCACAAGTCCTTATAAAAAAAACTATCCTTTCTTTTCTGGTAAAGGCTCCAGTTTTGCCTGGATAGCCACCTTTGCCGTTTTAGCAATTTTAAACCCGACGACCGAAGGGATTTTGATATCGTAATCTGCCAGTGCGATTTCGATATCCGCAGAGGCACTAATCTGTTTGTTTTTTATCGCAATGCTGCCACTGGCGGAAACATCCCGCGTCACGCCGTGTATGGTCATTTTACCCTGTACCTTCACCGGATAAACTCCGTCCTCGGCCCATTTGACCTGTGCGGGGTTTGCGATGCTCCCTTTAAAGATGGCTTTGGGGAATTTATCGCTTTCGAGATAATTTTCGTTGAAATGTTCTTCCATCAGGGCATTTTCAAATTTGAAGCCCCGGATATTCAGCGACCATTCCATTTGACCATTTGCAGCGTCCAGTACGCAGGTGGCAGCAGTGGTTTTGGCATGAATTTTTTCAATATCGTCCAGGGGCCCATCCGCATCGAATACGATGGTACCGGACTTGGTGTAGTAACGGCCCTGTGCGTTGACGGCCAGCGGGAGCAGGAAAAGCGCAAGATGACAGATAAAAAGGGATACACGCATCATTAATCATTTTTGGCGCCGAGGTCGAGCCATTTTTGGATCTGGTCGAGCTGGCAGGTGGAAAGTTTGGTGGCGTTCCGGGGCATTGGGGAATAGCCGGATAGATGGCGCATAGACCCCATGAACGATGGCTTACTGGATAACGCCTTCAGGGCGGTATAGTTTCCTGTGCGGATATTTCCCTGAGGCGTGGTCCCGGTATGGCAACCATTACAATACTTCGCCATGAGCGGTGCGACCGTGCCGGCGTAGGTCACGTTGGCCACGTCACAAGTTGCAGCGGTATTGCCGCAATTGACCGTATTTTTCGCACCCTCCTGGATCCACTGCGCAATCAGGGAGATATCCGCCTGGCGCAACGGCTCATAAGGAAATGGGGGCATACGGTCATCGCCGGTTTCTATGAGGGATTCATAGATTTCGCTTTTTCGGTAATTGCCGGGTACGATACCTTTCATTATACCGTTATAATTGCTCAGGTCGTAGCCATCGCGTCGGTCTTTGGAATTATGGCATCCGCTCTGTGTGCAATTGCTCTGAAAAATCGGCAGGATGTCGGTTTCGAAACAAATCCCGGAAGAGGCCGGTTCGCCTGTATCCGTTGGGGTGATCTGCTCGTAGGTACAACCGGAAAGGCAAGTCAATGCGAAAAGGAGTAGGGCTCCCAACCATACAGGTTTTGTAAAACCACAATTCATCATGTTGCTGCTTTTTTGTTTGTTCTTAGCGTGGTAATTCTCCAGGCCACAAAGGAAAATACGTCGTTTTTTTTGAATTTGTTGCCTTCCCTCAAAAAACAAAGGCTGCTTTTGTTTTTTTGTACTCATATAAGGTGTATTGGCCAGCAGGAGATTGTACTTTTTTAGCGTTGGATAAATGGTATTTTTGTGCTGCCAACACTGACCTTCGACGACCTCAGGGCGGCAGCATGGTATAAAATGGATTCCAATGGCCTATAAAATCCCGGATACCTTCCCTAATACAGGCGCAAAGCACAAAAATGATGGGTTTTGGCGCTTGCTGATCATTGTCCTCTTTTCCTGGATGTTGGTGAGTTGGTGGCACCGTTCCTGTGTGCGGCCAAAGCGGCCGGAAGCGGTAGAAGCGTATGTGCAGCGCTTTGGCCCGACGGCTCAAAAGCTGCACGAAATCAGCGGGGTGCCAGCAGGGCTGCAGATCGCAGTAGCTGGCCTTGAGACGGGCTGGGGCAGCAGTGACCTCTCGCAGCGTGCCCACAACCATTTTGGAATCAAGGCATCCCGTCGCCATAAGCGTTTATGCCTTCAGACTTCAGAGTTTTATCAGCGCCGCCACCACCGAGTAACAGGATGTTTTCGTGCGTATGCCCATCCCGACGAGAGCTATCTGGACTTCTCGCAGTTCCTGCTTTCCAATCCGCGATATAACGACTTGTTTAAAATCCCAACGGATGACCTGGAGGCCTGGGCAGAAGGCCTCCAGGAATGTGGGTATGCTACCGACCCGCATTATGCCAGGAAGATTAAGCGGGTCATGAAAAAATATCGGCTGGACAGATTGTAGGGGGAATAAAAAATTACCCCAGGGAAATCTGTGTGGCAAAAGCCTTTTACGCGACCTCTTCAAAATAATCTCTATCGGTGCAATCCGCCGAAGTCCTTTTGAGACAGGACTGCGCGCTTAAAATCTAGTACCGGTAAAGCGCACAAATCCCCGCTTCTTCATAAGGCATTCCTTCTGCTTCCAGGAGGTAAACGTGTCCACCCTGGAGCAACGTCTGGATTGCCGCAAGCTCGCTGAGTGAAGTATTCGACCTGTCTGGGCCTGGGGCGATTTCCACTTCCGCACGGGCTGGATCATAAACCCCCCAGATATCGCTGTCCTTTCGGACAAACAAAGCTTCTACCTTTCCATAAATCGCAGCGGGAAGGATTTCCCTGATATCCGTGGAGGTCTGTGGGGTGTCGTGCAATTGCATGAACTTATCGAGATGCGCAAGCCTTGGGGTATTAAAGTGAGGGGCAACAACATCCCATGTTTTTTTATGGAGCGCCCCGGAATCGCTGTGCTGCTGGTTGCCAGGGATATGTTCCGGGTAGAGGGAACTATAACTGTTCGCTGTCTGGTACATTGCCAGCAGATAATCAGCACCGGTAAGGACGAGCGGCGCAGCTTCCCCGTTCAGCTTCCGGGTAATACCCTTTTCGACTTCCCGGATGTAGCTCATGATTTCTGCTTTGCGGTCATCTTTTCCTTCCCCGTAGCCGTGGTAAGATGCGCCCCTTTGACCAGCAGGTACGCTTCTGACCTGAATATTCCGCGGTTCATGGTCGTAACCGACTACTGCTTCGATCTGCCTGGGTACCCAAGCGGCCACATCTTCTTCTTCAAAGGTGTACTTACTGCCTTTGAACAGGCGAACGGTCTCGAGCGCAAGGTTGAGGACGTAATATTTTCCATCCCCCTCAAACAAGGGCAGGAGCGGCTGAAGGTAAAACCGATTGGCAAGAAAAAGGCGGGGATCCGGGGCGAAAGGCAGATGGTGGCAGACAAGCCGTCCTTCGGTCAGGAAAATAGCGAGTCCTTCCGTCAGTTTTCTCCAAAAGCCGGAATCTGTCAGCAGTGCTTCAAGCGGTTGGATATAACGCTCAAGGGCACCCGGGGCCATTCCCTCTTTTTCAAGCTGTTCCCGTAGCAGCTTGAGTTGGTATTTCAATGCTTTTGCATCCGCATGCTGCAGGGCAGCTTCCCCGCTACGGTGCGTCGGGAGGTAAATGGTGGTGCAAAATGCCCCTTGTACTTCGTTCAGCATGCTGAATTCATTCCTTGAGAGCGTTGCCATAAACATATTTTTAAGTGGTGACTTGCTAAAGGTGCAGTTGCTTTCAGCACCTTTTACAAGGTAAGATTAGCGGTATTCCGTGAAAAAAAAAGTGATTTTTGTCATCTTGTAGCATTGATTTTCCCTAAGCGACGCCCTTTTCTGTATCTTCGGCGGGCAAAAGAAAAGTGCCAGATGAAAATAGGGATTCTACGGGAGGGGAAGGTGCCGCCGGACTCCCGGGCACCGATTGCCCCGATACAATGTAAGGCGATTAAGGACCGGGCTCCGATCGAAATGATTGTACAGTCTTTTCCGGGAAGGTGTTTTTCAGATAAGGAATATTTGGCTGCCGGCGCCCGGCTGCAGGAAGACCTCGGCGACTGTCAGATTATCATGGGCGTAAAGGAAGTACCTGTTGATCTATTGATTCCGGACAAAACTTACCTGTTCTTTTCCCATACAATCAAGATGCAATCCTACAACCGCAAGCTGCTGCAGGCGGTGTTGAAAAAAAAGGTTCGCCTTATAGACTACGAGGTACTCACCGATGAAGCGGGCAACCGCCTGATTGCTTTTGGCCGCTTCGCGGGAATGGTCGGCGCGCATAACGCCTTATATACGTACGGTCGGCGCAGTGGTGCTTTTCACCTTCGCCGCATGAAAGATTGTAGGGACTATGCCGAGGCAAAAGCGCTCTACAGGAAAATCCAGTGGCCACCGGTAAAAATTGTCCTTACGGGTACGGGAAGGGTGGGGGCGGGTGCCGCCGAGGTATTGCGCGACATGGGTATCCGGGAGGTCAGTGCCGGGGATTTCCTGGAAGCAAACTGTACAGATGCCATCTTTACACAGTTGCGGGCGCCGCAGTATGTTGCACACAAGAGTGGTGCCCCTTTTGAGTCAAGGCACTATTATGCCCATCCGGAAGCATACCGCAGCGCGTTCGCGCCTTTCGCACGTACGGCAGATATCTTTATCAATGGTATTTTTTGGGATAATCGCGCCCCGGCTTTCTTTACGCTGGAAGAGATGTGCCGGGCGGATTTCCGGATCCGCGTCATTGCAGATGTGACCTGCGATATTGCCCCGGTCAGCTCCGTACCTTCGACGATCCGCGCTTCCACTATTGCACAACCCATTTACGGCTTCGATCCGTTTACCGGTCTGGAGGCCCCGCCACATCTGGAGCGCTCTATTGATGTGATGGCCATAGATAACCTGCCCAACGAAATGCCGCGGGATGCGTCTGCTGCGTTCGGCAACATGTTCGTCGAGTCGGTATTACCAGAATTCTTTAAATCCCAAAGTTCCGTCCTGGAGCGTGCCACCATTTCGGAGGGGGGGGTACTATGCCCTCGCTTTGCCTATCTTCAGGGGTTTGTAGATGGCAAAGTATAATCCAGGAGCAGGGCATTGTCCAGCCCCCGGATTTCCAGGCGGATGACGGGCTTATTGCCTGACCAGTCTAAGCGTATTACCCCAAAATTCCTTGCGATGATCATTTCTCCAATCCTTAGGGCATTGGGTTCCGGGCTTCCCCCCAGGGACCAGGTATGTGTAAGGCCACTGGAGGTGAGTTCAAAGGCATACTGCCCGGATTTTCCCAGCGGGGCTCGGCTTAGCTCCGCGATATGGCGGTCGCCGCTGACGAGTAATAGCCCCGGGGGGCGGGTGGCTGCCAGCAGGTCGAGCAGGCGCTTCCGCGCTTTGGGAAAGTTGGCCCATTTTTCAAATTTCTGTTCCTCGGCTAAAAACTGTATGCCGCAGCCAATAATGTGTACCTGGGCATCGCTGCCGCGGAGCTCGGATTCCAGCCATTTCCACTGCTTTTCACCTAAAATATCCCCTTTGGGATTGGGCTGGTAACGGATTCCGGAAAGTGGTTTGCCGGCTTTGAGCTCGTCGCGGAAGGACCTGCCGTCGAGCAGGATGATTTTGACTTTCTGGCCTTCTGGCCCAAAAGTATAGGATTGATAAGCCCCCTCCCTCGACCTGACAGGGTCGGTAGGGGGTACGTCCAGAAAGTCCAGCAGGAGTTGTTTGCTTTCCCGTTTCCTCGGGTAGTGCTTGTCGCCATCGTTGACCCCATAGTCGTGGTCGTCCCAGATACCGATAACTGGCGCGCCGGTGCGCAGCGCCCGGTATTCGGGAAATCTTTTTTGGATAAGGTACTGCCGCTTCATATCCTGCATGTTTTCGGTGTCGGCATAGACATTGTCGCCCAGCCAGACCCATAAATCCGGTCGGCTGGCGAGTACAGAGGCCCAAATCTGCTGGTCTTTGTCAATCCTGTTACAGGAGCCAAAGGCAATCGTAGTGAGGCGCTTGTCCTTGTTGATGGACTGCCCTTCATAGAGCATAGTGTCAATAGGTACACCGGTTGACTGGCAGGAAGCGGTCAAAAGACCAACAAAGAGAAAGAATAATGCACTTGCGGTGGCTTTCATGGCGCGGTGGATTTATTATTATTTGGCGGCGTAAGCCGCCCAGGGACGGCCGGAGGCTTTTTACACAACCACTAATCATTTTGAATGGACATCGTTTTACCTCATTTTGCGAAGCAAAATGAGGTAAAACGATGTCCATTCAAAACTTTCTTTCGCCGCAAAAGGCGGCGGAATATTTTTTGGACAACCCCATAATATTTTTCAGAACGCTGATTTTGTTGATTTTGCGAAGCAAAATCAACAAAATCAGCGTTCTGAAAAATATTATGCATACGCCAAAGGATCACGCAAATAAACTGGTGTAATAATACTAAATCCATAGATTTTACAATACATTTAGCGGCAAAAGCATTTAATATGGATATTGACGCGATAAGGATCAATTTTAATCCTGAACAACTCGGACTGCTCAATGCCTGCCTGGCTTTCATTATGTTTGGGGTATCCCTGGATTTACAGGTGCCGCGTTTTGTGGAAATATTGCGCAACCCCAGGTCTTTGTTTGTAGGACTTGTTTCGCAGATTATCCTGCTTCCGCTGCTTTCACTCGGACTTATCCTCCTCCTGAAACCACCACTGAGCCTGGCAACGGGTATGTTATTGATTGCCGTGTGCCCGGGTGGAAACGTATCTAACTACGCGACGCACCTTTCTGGTTCGAATACGGCTTTGTCAGTAACGATGACTACCATTACTACGCTGCTGGCAGCTTTGAGTACTCCTTTCTTTTTTGAATGGCTATTACCCCTGTTGCCATATGCGCAAACGGGTAGAAGCCGTCTGGAGGTGGAGGCTACGGCTATGGCGGGCTCCATTGTACAATTAATTATACTGCCTTTGTTGGCCGGATTTGGTTTTCAGCAGGCTTTTCCAGAGTGGACAAAAAAGTTGCTCCGGCCTATCCAGCGCTTATCCATGCTTATTTTTGTCGCTTTTGTATTAGTTGCCGCGTATGGCAACATAGCGTATATCTTCAGATACCTGCATTTGATTTTTTTCCTGGTCTTTTTACACAACGGCCTTGCCCTGGCGCTTGGATACCTGTGGGCTAAAGGCGTTAATTGTCCAGAGGTTGATGCAAGGGCAATTTCTATCGAAACTGGTATCCAAAATTCTGGCCTGGCTTTGCTGCTGACGTTTAATTTCTTCGGTGGTTTGGGGGGGATGGCACTAATAGCCGCCTGGTGGGGGATATGGCATCTGATTTCCGCATTTGCACTGGCTTTGTACTGGAGGCGGAGGGGAAAAGAAATCTCCGCAGATTGAAGGGCTGCTTAGGAGTATTTGGTGAATTTTATAGCATATTCGGGGCAATGCCTGTCAGGGCAGAATTGCGCGCCAAATCAGCAGGAAAGTAGTCGATGGCAAACCAATAGAAATTATCCATTGATTGGGATTTCTGTGGCCTGCCATCTAAGGAAATTGTGTTTCACAGTGTGAGGGGCTTGTTGCGAATTAATCGTACTTTTATATAAAATTCCTAATATAAAGATAATTTTTACGATTAATAAAAGGATGCTTAAGGTGATGAACGTCCTTATCAGGGTGATAAAGCTTGCGTAAGCTTTGGGGCTCAACTTGCGCGGAGGCCATCAGGTGGAAGATGTACGCTAAAGGTGCAGCCTTTATCCGGTTTGGAGTGCAAACTAAGCCGTCCGCCTAAAGATTCCAGGAGTTTATGACAAAGGGCGAGTCCCAAACCAGTACCTTTTTCTCCATGGGTGCCAGGGGTAGTGCGGAAGCTACCAGACTGAATACGGGAAAAGGAAGTTGCATCCATGCCATCCCCTGAATCGGAAACCTCGATTAGACAGTTTTGATTAGGGCATTGGCTTGCAGTAAGGGTTATTGTACCCCCTTCATGCGTAAATTTGATCGCATTGGTCAACAAATTGAGCAATACTATGCGCAGGATATTGCGGTCGGTATAGAGATTTAATTCAGCAGCACAGAAAATGGTAAGGTTTATATGCTTGGAGGTAATCCAGAACTCTACCAGTTCGAAAGATTCAATCATGACAGGACGCAGATGGAACTGTTCACGAAAAACCTCCTGTTTGCCAGCTTGGGAGAGCCCCCAGTAGAGCAGGTTGTCCAGGAGCATGCGGATGGAGAACACGCGGTGTCTGATATGTCCACCTAAAGAGGCGGCTTGTGTTACTTGTCCGTTCTGGAGCAGATAGCTGATAGTATCGCCAATATTTTGAATACTGAGCATGGGACCGCGCAGTTCATGGCCAATGATAGCCATAAGATGGTCTTTGGTTCGGTTGAGGACTTCCAGTTCCTGTTTTTGCTGGGCGATGGTCTGCCGCTCTTTTTCCAGTTCGCCGGTCCTGGCAGCCACTTCTCGTTCGAGTAGTTTTTTGATCTTGTCGAGCCGATAGAGGCGCCAGCGGATTCTTGCCCAGACGAAAATAAGCATTGAAAGGGTAAAGAGTACAAGAAACCATCCTTTCAGGTAAACCGGGCGTAACACCTCTATAGGAAGGGAAAGTTCATTGGGCGACCAGGTGCCTTTAGCAGCGGTGCCTTTGATGCGAAGGGTGAATTTTCCATAAGGCAGACTGGTGAACCGGAGATGGTTTTCCCATATCTTAGTCCAGTCTTCGTCCATCCCTTCGATTTTATATGCATAGCGGTTTTCAGAGAGCTTATCGTAATCCAGCAGCGCAAACTCTACCTGAAAGGAGATTTGTCCGGGGTGGAGTGTTATAGTATTGTCTTCCAGGAACTGATTGGTTTTGCTAATAAACCTTCTTTTTTCGGGGTCCCAAACATCATAGTTGGTTAGGTACAATGGGGAAGGCGGAAGATCGAATTCTTCGAAATCCCTTGGGTTAAAGCGGTTAATTCCTGCGATTCCCCCGAAAAGATAGGTGCCGTCCGATAGTTTCAGATAAGAACGACGGTTAAACTCGTCGTGGGTCAGCCCGTCACTTTCGTAGAAAATATGGGCGGTTGGGCTGTTGGGGTCAAAATAGATAAGCCCGCGGTCGCTGGGCAACCAAAAACGGCCTTTATCATCTTCAAATATGGCGTGCAGGTTGGGGTTAACAATGCCTTCCCCAGGGCCAAACTGGGTGATGCGGTCATTTTTGTGCTCCCATTTCAGTAGGCTATTTGCGCGGGTAGCTATCCAGAATACCCCTTTGGGTTTTTCATGAATATAGGAAATATACTCTTGGGAAAATTTAGGGAAACTGGCTTTAATACCTTTGTCTGGATCGAGTAAGTATAACCCCTCATTCGTAGCGGTCCAGATGCCTTCTTCGTTTTCCCATTGAAAATTGACCTGGCGCTTTTCCAGGCCATCGGTATTGAAGTGGGGGTCGCGATATACTTTTCTGCTAAGGGTATCTACGCGGAAGATACCTAAATTGCTGCCCACCCATACGTTCCCTTTTTTATCCACAAAGGGATTGAGCAGGTGGATTGAACCTGCTTTCCTTTCGTTTAGCCCCATAATGGGGAATTTTTCGTACTTTTCGGTACGGGAATCTATCCTGATCAGGTAATCGACATGGGTGCCAATCCAGACGTAAGGCCCATCCTTGCAGAGTCCAAACAAAAAGGGAGTTGGTGTTGGTATCTTCTTGACAACCGGACTGTGTGTGGAGAATTTGAATAATCCTGAATAAGTTCCAGCCCAGACCACACCTGGCTGTACCTCAACCATTTGCCGTACGCTAACTGATGGGTTGACCAATCTTTTTTCAAAACGCTTTTTAATAAGGCGAACGATGATGAATTGCTCGCGCTGAGTTAACCAGGCCCTATTGTTTGCATCGAAGTGAATTTTGGGAATATTCTGCATGGAGGTTTGGGCGGGAATTTTGCAGATTTCTTGACCTGTCTGATTGAAAACATGAAAGTTGTTTTCTCGCCACAACCAAATCCTGCCCTCTCTGTCGAAATCAATGGTTATAAACCGGGACAAATCGCCATACACGGGATGTATGGATTGGAGAGGTTTACCCAGGGTTTTATAATAGATAGCCGCACGCTCTTCTGGCTGTATAGTATTTATCCATACGGTTCCACTTTTATCAAGTCTTAACCCCCAAAAGCTTGTACTGAGGTCAATATACTGGCTGTCAATACATTTACCTTGAGGGGTAATGCATCTTAGGGTATCCCCGGCGACAACCCAAAAGGGCTTTCCGGGTCTGTCTATCAAAATGCTGCGGATAGGGGCTTTCGTGGGATGCTTATAAAAAAGGCTCCACTTTCCTTTTGAATAGGCAAATATCCGGCCATCTCTCATGCCGGCATACAATATTTCCTGACTGCAGGTCAGTTTTTGGATGCGCCCGTTAATGGGGGCATTTTTTCCAATGGAGGAAGAAAAGGGCAAAAGGTGTCCTTCCACCGGATCGAGCAGATAGGGGACGAAATATTTTTCTAATTTTTCTTCGGGGTTATCTCTAGTGGACTTATTTTCGGCAATGAGAAGCTTTCCATCAATCTCTCCCAAAATTTCTATCCCGGTATTGATTGCCCCAATGATTTTTGGATCCTTGAAGTACCGGAACTGATGTCCATCGAACTGCGCAAGGCCACCAGGGGTAGAAATCCAGATAAACCCTTTTTTATCTTGATAAATATCCCGG
>Ga0068876_10002408_pt1 | contig 13891 bp, 14 predicted proteins | sample NOAtaG_6_FD_66442 | JGI IMG/M metagenome (GOLD analysis project Ga0068876, IMG submission 66442) | Freshwater lake microbial communities from Lake Erie, under a cyanobacterial bloom - NOAA_Erie_Diel5S_2200h metaG | ecosystem: Environmental > Aquatic > Freshwater > Lake | place: USA: Ohio, Lake... | reverse complement strand
TTTCAGGTTTCGGTATTTTTAATATTCTGATGATGATCATCTATGAGAAAATGCCGGACATTGCAATTCTCAAGGCAACCGGCTTTAAGGATCATGATATAAGAACAATATTTCTGACGGAATCTTTAGTGATCGGAATATTCGGAGGACTCCTGGGGTTAATTGCCGGCTGGGGACTACAACAGATTGCAGGGAGTATCAAAATGGACATGCGAGGATTTGTAGCCATGGAATATTTAAAGTTCAACACCAGCGCAGGGTTTTACGCCATGGCATACGCGTTTGGACTAATCGCTACAGCACTGGCCGGCTATATTCCGGCGCGAAAAGCTTCAAAAGTTGACGCCATTGACATCATCAGAAGTAAATAACATGCCGGAAGATATCATTCTCGAAACCCGTTCCATCAACAAGTTTTTCCGCGATCCCGTGGACTTTCAGGCGTTGAAGAACATCAGTTTCAAAATATCTCGCGGACAATTTGTTTCTATAGTGGGCTCGTCGGGCAGCGGGAAATCAACTTTGTTGTATTTACTGTCAACGCTGGATACTGATTATGAAGGTGAAATTCTAATTGATAACGAACCGCTGCACGAAAAGTCGAAAAATCAACTCGCTGAAATTCGTAACGAAAAAATCGGATTCGTTTTTCAATTTCATTATTTGTTACCGGAATTTACGGTATTGGATAACGTGATGTTACCTGCTTTAAAACTTGGCAAATACGATGAAGACACCATTCGTAAGCACGCTTATGAAAAACTCGATTTGCTGGGATTGGGTGACCAAGCCCTAAAGAAAGCGAGCAAATTATCCGGAGGTCAGCAACAACGAGCAGCTATTGCACGCGCATTGATCAACAATCCCAGTATCATTTTCGGAGATGAACCCACAGGAAACTTGGATTCGAAAAATGCCCAAACCGTTTTTGATATTCTTAAAGAATTACAATTGAAATTTAATCAAACAATTCTCGTAGTTACACACGATCAGCAGTTTGCTGCAAGTACCGACCGGCGCATCACGTTAAAAGATGGTGAACTATTAAGCGATGAACTGCTTAAATAAATTTTAATCGACCTGTTATTGCATCTACATCCAGTTCAACGCGTGCGCCCAGCTTCAACGCGATATTTTTAGTTCCGTGTCCTGCCGGAAATCCAAACGCAACAGGATAGTTGTATTCTTCAACATGTGAACGAATAATCTCTTCCGCCGTATGTCCGAAAGGAATAGCATTGTCCTTCATATCATCCATTCCACCAACGACCAAACCTGCCAGATGTTTTAATTTTCCTGCACGCTTAAGACTCAACACCATCCTATCGATGTGATATAAATATTCGTCCAAATCCTCAATGAACAGTACTTTACCTGCATAATTTATATCCGAAGCAGAATTTTGAATAGCATAAAGCAAACTTAAATTCCCGCCAATCAATTCTCCTTGTCCAACGCCTACTCTGTTCAGTCGTAACTCACTAGATGTCATTTCAGCGTTAATCGTCTTCCCGCATAAAACCTCTAACAACGATTTTGTGCTCTCGGCATCCTTCAGAAAATTAATTGGCATAGTGCCATGCACAGTTTGCAATCCAATGTGCTGATGAACATGTGCATGAAAGACGGTTATGTCGCTGTATCCTACAATCCATTTGGGATGTTCCTTCAAATAATTCCAGTTAATTCCATCTACTATTCGCATACAACCATAACCGCCACGAGCAGCAATGATGGCTTTTACCTTAGCATCCGAAAGGAGTTCATTCATATCTGCAATGCGCGCTGCATCGGTTCCTGAAAACTGATTCTCCGAACCATACAAATTGGAACTGCATTTAACCACGAATCCTGCTTCTTCCAATAGTCGAATAGCAGGAGCCATTTCGTCACGACTAACTTTCCGTGCCGGTGCAGCGATGCCGATAACATCTCCCGGCTGCAAATACGGAGGCGTAATGGTTTGCGTCTGTTTCATTATCTTCGTGCTCCCTGATGAGCCCGTAAATCTAAGCGTTCAGGATGAATTAACATGAATCAAACACCAAAACGTTATACCGTAACAGCGGCATTAATTTATGCCAATGGCCCTATCCATATCGGGCATTTGGCCGGCTGCTATTTGCCATCAGATATTTACGTGCGTCATTTGCGCTCCTGCGGTGAAGATGTTTTGTTCGTTAGCGGCACCGATGAACACGGCGTTCCAATTACGTTACGTGCCCGCAAAGAAGGCTTAACACCGCAACAGGTTGTCGACAAATACTACGATATCATCAATCGTTCGTTTAAAGAATTCGGTGTGGAGTTTGACATTTATTCTCGCACATCACGCCGGGCACATCACGACTTCTCCTCCGCATTTTTCAAAACACTTTACGATAAAAAAGTTTTCACAGAAGAAACTACAGAACAATACTTCGACGAAGAAGCGGGTCAGTTTTTAGCAGATCGATACATCATCGGAACTTGTCCTAACTGCAGTAATCCCAATGCATACGGCGATCAATGTGAAAAATGCGGCACCTCATTATCACCCGACGAACTTATTGCTCCACACAGTACATTAAGCGGTTCAAAACCTGTTAAAAAACCAACTAAAAACTGGTTCTTACCATTAGATCAGTTGCAACCCAAACTGCAGGCTTATGTCGATTCGCATCAGGAATGGAAGGCCAATGTTTTCGGTCAATGTCAATCGTGGTTAAAAGCAGGTTTGCATCCGCGCGCGATGACTCGTGATCTGGACTGGGGCGTAAAGGTTCCCGTTGAAGGTGCAGAAGGTAAAGTATTGTATGTGTGGTTTGATGCGCCTATCGGATACATCACCGCAAGTAAGGAATGGTTTGAAGATCCATCCACACGTAATAAACTTTCGTATGGAGGCGCTCCGCGTTCTGCATCCTGGGAAGACTATTGGAAAAAAGACGATACAAAGCTGGTGCATTTCATTGGTAAGGACAACATCGTTTTTCACTGCCTGATTTTCCCGGCGATGTTAATGGTACATGGAAATTATATTCTTCCGGATAACGTTCCTGCAAATGAATTCCTGAATCTCGAGAGTAATAAGATTTCTACCTCACGCAACTGGGCCATTTGGTTGCACGAGTATTTGGATGAAATGCCCGGCAAACAAGACGAATTGCGTTATGTGCTTACGGCAACTGCACCGGAAACAGGTGATGGTGATTTTACCTGGGCCGATTATGAAGCGCGCGTGAACAATGAGCTGGCAGCAGTATTCAGCAACTTCGTGCATCGCACTATGGTACTTACGCACAAGAATTATGCAGGTAAAGTTCCGGCCGCAACACGCTACACGAAAGAAGATGTTTTGGTGTTGGAAGAAATCACCAAATTCCCGGACCGCATCAGTGCAGCCATTCGCAACTACCGTTTCCGTGAAGCACAACAGGAAATGATGAACCTGGCCCGTTTAGGCAACAAATACCTTTCCGATAACGAACCGTGGAAAAACCCGGATCCGGAACGTGTGAAAACAGTACTGAACGTTTCTTTGCAAATTTGCACCAACCTAAGTGTGCTCTGTGAACCTTTCCTACCGTTCACTTCATCGAAATTACTAAGCATGCTTAATATTAGTTCGTTGTCCTGGAATCAAGCACAGAATACGTCGAACTTGCCGGAAGGACATCAGTTAAATGAACCTGTGATGTTGTTTGCAAAAGTGGATAAAGCGTTATTGCAAAAGCAAATGGACAAACTCGAATCGATCAAGAAAATACAGGCTGCTGAAGCTGAACAAGCGCAATTAGCCGCACAACCCGCAAAGCCTTTGGAACCGCAGAAAGAGACCACCACATTCGACGATTTCGCGAAAATGGATATCCGCATCGGAACAATCCTTGCTGCAGAAAAAATGCCAAAAAGTGATAAACTCTTGAAACTTACAGTTGACACCGGAATTGATCAACGTACCGTATTATCGGGCATTGCGAAGTATTTTACTCCGGAAGAAGTTGTTGGCAAACAGGTCACTATTTTGGTGAATCTTGCACCGCGCAAAATGATGGGCGTAGAATCGAACGGGATGATCTTGATGGCGGAAAACGACAAAGGAGAATTAAGCTTTGTTGCACCTACAAAAGACAACGTCAACAACGGATCAACCGTACAGTAGGTTGTTCCTCTGAAATGAATTGTGTAGCTTAGTTACATGATGCGTTACTCCTACTTTTCTTTATTCGCGATCATCGGTTTACTTTCTTGTACACCGAACATCGAAACTCCTGAACCGTCTTCAGGTACAGCAGACTTCTCCAAATTTGTTGCTGTTGGCGGAAGTTACATGGCCGGCTATCAAGATGGAGCATTGCGTGATGATCATCAAACTAAAAGTGTTCCCATGCTTTTGGGACGCCAGTTTTCGTTAATCACAGAAAAAACGTACAATCAATATACGTTAGGCACCACGGAAGGAATAGGTTGGAATTACAAATCCTGGGAAAGCTGGTACGCAAGTGCTTCACGCCTAGGAGATAGAACTGATTGTCAGGGTGTAGTTTCCATGGGACCTGTTAAAGACAGCGTCAGCAGTGCAGCTGCGTGGAATATCTTCTCCAATAATTACCCGACTGAAAATATCAACTGGAGTATTCCATTCGCTTCGTTGCAAGAGCAATTCAATCCTGCTTTGGGTAATGCTCCTACAAATAACACCAATCCTTACTATCACCGCATTGCATCCAATCCCGGCACGTCTACCGTCTTGCAAGATGCACGTTCCGCAAATGCAACATTTTTTGCAGCATGGTATGGCATGGAAGAAATCTACAATTATGCACGCTCCGGGGGTGAACGCAACACACCGCCAACTGCAGCTCAATTCGCGGCTGCATTGGACACTGCACTTTCCGAACTTACTGCAAATGGTGCAAAAGGAGTATTGGCAACTATTCCCGGTCTTCGAAGTTTTCCTTTCTACACGTTAATTCCTTGGAATGGAGCAAACCTCACACAAAGCAAAGCCGATTCGTTGAACACAATTTACACCAACAGCGGTTTGTCGCATATTCAATTTCAGGAAGGTGCTAACGGATTTGTAATTAATGATCCTGCGGCACCTATGGGTGTACGACAGTTAACAGCCGGAGAATTCTTGACTATGCAATCGCCGCTGGATTCCATGAAATGTAATTTTATGGGCATTCTGTTCTCGGTTATTCCGGATCAGTATGTGTTGGATGCAACTGAAGTACAACTAATCGATCAATACATCGATGCGTACAATACCGTTATTCGTCAGAAAGCGGCGCAATACAATTTAGCGCTGGTTGATATGCACGATTACTTTTCACGTGTAAACGCCGGCGTAGTGTGGGATGGAGTCGACTACAATGCCACATTTGTAAGTGGAGGCTTCTTCTCACTGGATGGATTTCATCCACACGAAAAAGGCTACGCGCTAATTACGAACGAATTCATAACCGCGATTAATATCAAATACGGAGCGACTATTCCGACCCTAAATTGCTTTGATTGCAATGGAGTTTGGTTTCCGTGATTAATGTGTCGTATCGAGTAAATCGAGCAGATCCAATTTGATGACTTCCCAATGTTTACCTTGCAGACAAATTGGATTCAGATCATCATCTGCTTCATCTATGCGCTTAATACCTTCTTCGATTTCTTCGTTCGAAAAACCAAATGGATATCGTTCGGCATAGAGCATTAACATTTTATTCCAGGCAAAATGCTCTAAACAAGAATGAATATCCCAGAAGTCCTTTTTTCTTCGTACTCGCGCCATGACATCCAATTTCATCGCGACAATTTCCTCAATCGCTGCAACTCTAATTCCACCAATATCAATAGTATCTCTTATGAATGTATCTGTATACATCAAATCAATTTTGATTGCCTTTGAGGAAGATTCTCCGACAAAGTACATTCGTCCAAATCCGTCCTCAACGTCATTGGCCCTGTCTACAAAAGAGAAATTGTCGATAAAGTAGTTGTCGATCGCACTAAAATCAATAGATCTATAAGGAGCATCCGTGAACAAGTCAATATCTACCGATATTCTGTGCCCGATTTGCAAACTCAGTGAAGTACCTCCAACTAAGCGAAATGCATCAAATAACGGCTCGTCCATTAGTTTCTTCAAAACTAACTTCAAGTAAGGATCAACAGTGTCGTAATGCGGCTTAGTCATGTCTCTTTAATGCACTTCGCACTGTCTCTTCTCCATAAAATTGAATTATTTCTTCGCGTTCAACAGTATTTCCACGTTCAAACACGCGTCTGATAATCGCTCGCTTCTGCTTCATCCAATCGACTTTACTCAAATCCGTATCCCAAAAAAGCACTTTCCGGAATTTCCGCAAATCAGGTGAATTACTATTACCGGACTTTTCGTTCTCAATATCGTGATACACTTGCAGCACCATGAGCAAGCCCTCCTCCAGCCCCAATAATCGCTCAATTCGCAAAGCAAGCGATACATTCATTCTGCGCTTTCCAAGCGTAATTGCACCAAACGTTTGTGGGTATTCGCCAACTTCCAGCGCAAATCGACTTTTGTTCAAACCTCGCTTTCTAAGTTCTCGCTCCACATACAGCCCGGGATGTAGTCCTTTAATTCGTTTAATCAAAGTAATCATAGAATAAAAATAAACATTTTTGCTTATATATTTTTGCTTATCTGTTAGAAATTAAAAAAGCCCGTCGGATCCGACGAGCTTTCCTTTGATCGTTGTTTTACTTACTTCACAATCACTCGCTGTGTGTACTGTTGCGTTGCGTTGCGCACCGTGATCATATACATTCCGGGAACCCAACCTTGAGTCGTTAATGTGGTTGTGCCATCTGTTTCAGCGCGTTGGCGACGAATCAGCTTACCGGTGGAGTCATACACTTCAATGCTGTAATCATTACCTGCCAAACGACCTGTATTCACGGTAAACTCTGTAGTTGCGGGATTGGGATAAACATCCAACACCGAACGTAATGCAGGAAGCTCTTGCATACCGATAGGATTCGACCATCCGCAATCCAACTGATCGCCACAAATAAAATGCACCAAGAAATTTCTCGTGATCACCAACGTGGTGTCATAATACGCAGCACTACTCACATGCGGCACGTGCCCTTGACCTTCGTGAATTTCAAAACAATTGGTAATTCCCAACTGGTCCACTCGAGTGTCAATGGAAGCCGAACCGTGTACAGTTAACAAAGGATACGTCCCTAGCAATACGATTGTTGCTGAACCGTAAGGAACCGTTTGATCCGCTGTACCGTGAAAATTCAACACCGGCTCATCACCTGCATTGATCCACGCCGTATCACCCAATGCACCTGCAATATTGATTACCGCACGTACATTCGATGAATAACCCGGATTCCCACTATTTCCTTCAATGCCACCACTTAAACCCGGCTGATTCGTAGTATCTGCCCATGAAGGAAATTCATTGGGCTCATCCAAATACGCCACATGCAACGCCATAAATCCACCGGCACTCACACCCATGAAATAAATGTTAGCAGTATCAATGCCGTAGGTGTTGCCTTGTGTTGCATAATCCTTTTTGAAAAAACGGACAGCAGCTTTTGCATCTTGAACTGCACGCATTACCGCTTCAGTGGCATCGGTACTATCCGGACCCGGGAACGGAAAATTCGTCATGCCCACACGATAATCGATAGAAGCTACAACGTAACCCATTTGCGATAAGTCGTTACAAAATTGAATAACGTCACCACCTGTTTTTGATCCGGATAAAAAGTTTCCGCCGTGTGCCAGAATGATTAACGGACGATTGGTCACAGTGTCATTTTTGGGCATGTGCACATCCAAACGAAGTGATGTGTTGCTATTGTTAAAGCTCTGATTGGAACCGTAAACAATATTGGAAATCGTGGTATCCTGAAAAACAAAATCCCGATAACGCAATCCGTTGCAAGCACTCTGAGCTTGAATTGTTGCAGCACCTGCCAAACACAAGGCCATTCCAGTAAGTAATTTTTTCATCATAAGGGTATAGTTAAAACTTGAGGGTAAATCCGATTCCCGGAGCTATTGTTCTGCTTTTATATGTTCCGGTAAATCCTGTTTCAATGTTGGTGTCTGTACGCTCCATGCCTTCTACATACAGGCAGGATGCATCAATACGAATGTGTTCTCCGATTTTATAAGTTACACCTGCTGTAATTCCAATACGATCACTGTCCGGAGTTTCAGGAGTTAAATAACCGTCTTGCACTGGTGTTTTGTCGAAGTAACATCCCGCGCGTAATTGCAACTTATCCAAAATGCGGTATTCAACGCCTGCTCGTGCTATCCATGAATTCTTATACATCCGCGCCGAACTGATGTCTTCCAATTTATCCGTGTTATCGGCAAAATCAATGCGCAACGAGTCGTACGAACTCCAACCCACAATATTGACATCGGTTGAGAATGTCCATTTGTCAGTGGAATACGCTGCACCTACATTAATTACCTGTGGTAATCGCAATGCGGTAGAAAAAGTCGTAGTAGGGAAAAACTCCTGCAAGGCTCCGGGCACGGTAAACTCGGCACTTCCGCCATTCACCTCAACGCTTACCGCAGAACGATAGGAAGCTCCAAACGACAACGCATCATTATGCTTGTATAATATTCCCGCCTGAAAACCGAATCCACTTGCATCTCCCGAAAGATTGCCTTCGCCATATTCTCCATTCTGATCCTGCACCGGCACGCCTTTGCGCAACGCGAAACCTCCCGTTGCATAAATGAAGCCGGCTCCAATGCCCAACTTCTCATGCAACTGATAAGACACTGTCGGCTGAACAAAGATTGTTTTAAGATTAATCTCGCGAATCAGAAAATTCCCTTTCCAGTCAGACGGCCATTCCGCACGACTTCCAAAGGGAGTGTAAACAGCCACGCCTGCAGCCCACTTTTGTTTATTGTACATCGCGTAAACACCGAAAGGCGTTCCAACATTTTGCACCATGGATGCCTGATACACTCCAGGAGCAGGCTCGGCGTAAATAGTGCGAGGCATCAGAAAAGTACCGCTACCGGTTATTACCCACTTGCCATCGACAAACACGGAAGCTCCGGGATTAAAAAACATGCTGGACGCATCAAAAAACAACGCTGTGCCAGTATGTCCCATACCTAAATGACGCTGACTTTGAGCATTCACCTGAAAGCCTCCGCCAAATAACGAAGCAGACAAACACAAGAGGCAGACAATACAAAGGAGGAATTGGCGGGTCATGTTCAAATGTAAAGAAATCGTTCTCGTAATAAAAACAAATCCTGCCCTTTCGCTTGAAATATGTGAAGCGGTCATCAACGAGTAATTATTCCCGATGAATTAGCGTAGGTATGTTAATTTTGCGCGAAGTTCTTTATCATGGTCTCGTAGTTCAATGGATAGAATAGAAGTTTCCTAAACTTTTGATACAGGTTCGATTCCTGTCGAGACTACAAATAACTACGGGATTATAACTCGTTATCCTGTCCATTGCGCCACCATCAGATATAGCGGCATCCCAATCGTAATATTTATTGGAAATGTCACCGCAAGCGCCATGGGCAAATACAATCCCGGATCTGCTTTCGGCGCCGATATTTTCATGGCAGCAGGAACCGCGATGTACGAAGCACTTGCAGCAAGTATTGCAAGAATAAAGCGGTTACTGATATCGTGAATGAACGGTGCGCTGATCACCGCTGCCAAACATCCATTGAATAGCGGAACCAAAATGGCGAACAAAAGAGGGAAAGAGCCGTACGCAAAAAATGATTTCAATTTACGACCGCTGGTGATGCCCATATCAAGCAGGAAAATCGCAAGAAAGCCTTTGAACAGATCATTCGTAAATGGTTTAATGCCCTCCGCCTGCTTGGCATTTGCGAAATAACCAATAAGCAAACTACCCAGAATTAACAACACACTTCCATTGGTAAAAGAGTGTTTGATCACATCACGCTTTTTTACACTTGCTGAACGTTGCTTATCAAACAATGAAATCAACAGCAGTCCCATGATAATCGCCGGTGATTCCATCAATGCCATTGTAGCCACCATGTGCCCGTGAAAAATATACTGCTGACTTTCCAAATAAGTAACCGCGGTTACGAATGTTACTGCACTTACCGAACCGTAAGCGGCAGCAATAGCTCCGGCATCATAAACATTCAATTTCCGTTTTAGTACAAAAAACGTGTATAGCGGAATTAAAGCTGAAATAGCGATTCCGAGAACAATAGAGCCGATCACTTCTCCGTCAATTTCTTCATGCGACAATTCCTGGCCTCCTTTAAACCCAATAGCAAACAATAAGTACAAAGAGATAAACTTGGAAGAGTTCGCCGGAATTTCAAGATCGCTTTTCAAATACACAGCGACAATTCCTAAAGCGAAAAATAACAACGCGGGATTCGTGAGATTTTCTTGAAGTAATTCTAAAGTCATTGGTTTTTAGGGATGTTATCAGGGATTACAATTATCACAATACATGGGATCTTCATGCCGCTTCCCATTTGGGAATTCGACGTTTTCTTGATAGCTGCATTTAAGACAACTACTCACTATTCGCTGTATACCTTTAGTAGGAAAATGGCATTGTGCGCATGGTAGGCCTTTGTAAAATTGTGTCGGTCCAAAACCGGGAATACCGCACGCAGGACACACACTTTTAATTCGTTGCACTAACTTCTCAGCAGCACCTGCAATCACCTTCATACGCGTAGGATTCATGTGTGCCCGCATATCTGTTTGCACATGGAGCTGTTGATTTTGTTTCAAGAACTGAGAGCCTATTTCAAGTAGTGTTTTTTCATCGCGAATTCCTTTGACCATGTTCTGCAATGAATCCGGAGAAGGGCGTAGAATTAGCGCATGGCTTGGGAATCGGGCTGTTTGCGCGAACGTTGACAAGTCCTCGATGCTCGTTACTGTTGATTCGGCGTAGTTCGTATCCGGAGACAATTCCTTTACTACAACTTCCAAATCATTTCGCTGATCAATCAACAGTAAGATCTCTTCATCAGCAGGAATAAACGGAATAAAAGGGTGGGGACCGAACGAACCTTCGCTAGCCACAGCCAAATCTACACTCCCCTGTTCTAAACCATGTAGACATTTTTGACGGGCTGTGGCTAACGGGTCCGATTTACGCTCTACCTCGCCACTGAACGTCCCCCAACGATCGGTGTCAAAATCATCAAGCGTAAATGTTTTTACTCCCAACTCATGTTGCAGTACCGGACTGATTGCATGCTGTTTGCCGTGCATGGTAGCAATCAGTAACGGTCTGCCTCGAAAGAGTTGATCACTCACTGTACTTCAATCCAATTGTGATATCCGACTTGATATTCAGCTGAACGTTTTTTTCTCGTGCTTCACGTATCAAGTCCTCCACAATAGCCTTGCTCTTATACAAATCTTCAATGCGCTTTGCAGCAATGGGATCTTCACGATTATAGTGCACCTGGTGACTAAGATTCTTGATCTTATTGTAGTTGATTTTTGCTACAATAAACTTGAGCAATATCTCTTGTGCATCATCGGGAGTAAAACCTCCATCCATCAACACTAGTTTCGTGGTTGTCTCCATGATCTACGATTAAAAATTTGTAAGTGTCAGTTCCGCATCAACGCGCACTTTTCCATGCTCATCCTGCGATCCGGTCCGAATACGATGCCAGCTGTCTTGAAGCGATTTAATCTTCTGCTCACGGAATTTAATGTCTTCCTCTGTTCCCGAAGAAGATATTTTATTTTCGTGAAAGCGAATCTTCGCTTGAATCATTTCACCGATCAATGCGGTCGCTTCATCACGACGAAATTCTCCTTTGATTAAATCGATCTTCATAGTTGCTGTTTTTATTGTCCTTGACCTAAACTGTATGCAGGCTTGCCATCAAAAGCATAGAGATTTTCAGTTTTGATGCTATCGATTCCTTCGTTGAGCGATTTATTCAACAATTCAATAATATCTTGTTTAGAAATCGCAGCTCCATCTTGCGGCTTGAAGCGACAACGCCAGTGATCCGTGCAGAAGGTCTCTCTGAATCCTTCCGGCCATACTTTGATTCCGCGATTAGTGATCATCGACAGCTTCACGTGATTCAACTCCAGCGCTTTCACTTTTGACGCCAATTCATCTGCAGATTCTCCTGTCCAATGAACGAACACATCAACACCTACAAGCTCTTTTTTAGCAGAAGCTTTGCGCTTGTATTTTGGCAAGTTCAATGCTGAGCTGTTCGCGTAAGACACTGCTTTTAATGTCTTTGGTGTTTTGCCAAGATTCGCAATTACAGCTTGTGCAAATTCTTTTGTGCCTACCTTTTGCTTACTCACGCCTTCCTTATAGATGTCGTAAGTGTGAATTCCTTCTTCCAGTGTTGTTAACCATGCATTCTGCACACGTTCCGCCACTGCAGTTTGACCAATATGATTCAACATCATGATAGCTCCTTGCAATAATCCCGAAGGGTTGGCCACATTCTGACCCGCGCGGCGCGGTGCCGATCCGTGAATCGCTTCGAACATGGCACATTCTTCACCAATGTTTGCTGAACCCGCTAATCCTACAGATCCTGTGATTTGAGCTGCCACGTCACTTAGCACATCACCATACAAATTCGGCATCACGATAACGTCAAATGCCTCCGGCGTGTCGGCCATTTTAGCTGCACCAATATCAATGATCCAGTGTTCGTTTTCAATCTCCGGATATTCTTTTGCAATCTCATCAAACACCTGGTGAAACAAACCGTCAGTCTGCTTCATGATGTTATCCTTCGTGAAGCACGTTACTTTCTTGCGCTTCTGCTGCTTGGCATATTCAAACGCATAACGAACAATCTTCTCACAACCCGGGCGGCTGATCAACTTCAAACACTGCACCACTTCATCCGTTTGCTGGTGTTCGATTCCTGCATATAAGTCTTCTTCGTTTTCGCGCACAATCACAACATCCATTACAGGGTGCTTGGTGCTTACAAAAGGATGCAAACTAATGCAAGGACGTACGTTGGCATACAATCCCAAAAACTTGCGAGTAGTAACGTTCAAGCTCTTATATCCACCACCTTGAGGAGTTGTGATCGGAGCCTTCAAAAAGATCTTGTTTCGGCGAATAGTATCCCAGGAGGAGTTGGCGATACCTGAAGTATTTCCGGCCAGATAAACCTTTTCGCCTACTTCAATTTCATCAATTTCAATTTGTGCTCCCGCGGCCTTGATGATGTCCAACGTAGCATCCATAATTTCAGGACCGATGCCGTCCCCTTTTGCAACTGTAATACGTGTCATAGTTTAGAGAGTGTAGTTTAACGGTGCAAATGTGCATGGTGCATTTCATATATTTTTATTTATCTTTATTATACGTTCCATTAATCTTTTTTATGAACTACACGTTGCATCAATTACAGATTTTCGTGCGCGTTGCGCAAACCGGCAGTATTACGCGGGCTGCAGAAGAGTTACACCTGACGCAACCTGCCGTTTCTATTCAACTTAAGAATTTCCAGGATCAATTCGATATTCCGCTGACAGAAGTAGTCGGACGACAATTGTTCGTTACGGAATTCGGCAACGAAATTGCACACACAGCAGAACAAATTATCCAACAGGTGAATACCATTAAGGCGAAGACTATGGCTTATAAAGGAGAGCTGGCAGGACGCTTAAAAATTTCCGTTGTGTCAACCGGTAAATATGTAATGCCCTACTTCTTACGTGAATTTATTCAGCAACATACCGGTGTCGAGTTGCAAATGGATGTGACAAACAAATCGAAAGTAATTGAGTCTCTGGAAGCTAATAGTGTTGACTTTGCGCTCGTATCAATTTTGCCCTAACAAATTGCGGTTGAAAAAATGGATCTACTACAGAACAAATTGTTCTTGGTG
>Ga0068876_10002372_pt1 | contig 14021 bp, 13 predicted proteins | sample NOAtaG_6_FD_66442 | JGI IMG/M metagenome (GOLD analysis project Ga0068876, IMG submission 66442) | Freshwater lake microbial communities from Lake Erie, under a cyanobacterial bloom - NOAA_Erie_Diel5S_2200h metaG | ecosystem: Environmental > Aquatic > Freshwater > Lake | place: USA: Ohio, Lake... | reverse complement strand
CTGTAAGTCCCTGTAGCTGAACTGGCTCCCCATGCATAAAATCGAAAGGTGATGGCAGTTGTAACATTTTGATAAGAACCCGCACTTAATGAAATTGTAGTTCCCGTTCCGTTTGGTGTGCCAATGTTTGAAGTATAACCGTCAATGCTGCTTCTGAATGCAAAACTTGTTGGTCCTGTGCCTGAGGTTTGAGCGACATAGAAGAAACTGGTAAAATCAATTTCACATCCGGCTACTGGTGTCAGTGTGAATTCAAAATAGGCGTTTAAATCAATGGTGGCGGTGTTCCAACTGTTGGCATTATACCGATCAATTGCGGCATTCCCTGTGATACCAGAACCTCTACTTATTCCGCTGACGGTGATATTTGAATTGACTGTCTGGCCTGATGTATAAGGTGATGTCAGTCCGGGATCGACTCCTGTAATAGGATTCGTCCAAATGGATTGTCCCCAATTCCAGGTGGAAAGAAGTAAAAATATGACAACTAATAAATTTCTCATCACGTACCTTAATAACTCATTCGAACAGGTGAACTTTCTCCCGATACACGAAGACAAGCAGACGGATAGTGTTCAAGTGTTGATCTGTGACAACGTAGTATTCTGTCATATCCGATAATTGAAATCATGTGTGTTCAATTTAGTTGACCCCAAAGTTAGGTGGTAATTATCCCGCTTCAGTTAAGGAAATATTAACTTTCTACTACCACTTTTGAACAGCATTTGAAGGTATAACGGTTTAGTGATTTGAAGTGCTGAATTGAATCCGTAACTTTACATTGCTCAAATTCCCGAACGAGTGAATAAACCTGTTAAATATGTGATCGTGATACTCGCTTCGGTGTCGATTCTGACATCGATCTCATGGAGCTTATACCCGGAACGGTCAGCCGGGATCTATGCAAAGATGGTCAACGAGATGGGGATGAAACGAATCAAATGGTCCAGTCAGAGATGTTATCACGATACAACCTACTGGTTCGGTCTTTCAGACAATGTAACGGATTATTTGGAGGAGTCTTTTCAGAACGGAACTGGTAAGTTTCTGGATCGCACACGTGATATCCGAAAGTATGTCCTAAAAGGAAAACTGGTGCTCATCGAACCGAATGAATACTATGTCATGGATACCATGCATTACAGTTATCCATACCTAACTCCAAAGACGAAACAGTTGATTGACACGATTGGAGAACGTTTCCAGAGGAAATTGGAGAATACCACACTTCAGTGTACCAAATTCACGCTTACGTCTATGTTGAGAACAACCGGTTCGATAAAGCGTCTTCGAAAAAGGAATAAAAATTCGATCAAGAATAGCGCACATTTACATGGAACTACCTTTGATCTGTCGTACACACAGTTCTTCGGCGAAAGGGCCTATTCCAGAGTAGAGATCAGTTACCTTGCAGATCTTCTGGCAGAAACGATCTATGAATTGCGCAAAGAGAAACGTTGCTGGGCCAAGCATGAGATCTGGCAAACGTGCTTACATGTTGTGAGCAGGTGATCTTCAAATAAGGCACAAAAAAAAATCCCGCCATTGCTGACGGGATCGTTTCATCAAAAATGATATCTTATTTTACAGCACCTGTAAATGTTGCATTTTCAGCATACTTCAAGAACTCACGATCCTTAGCCGCTTTTGCTTTCCAAGCAGCATCTTTACCGAATGAATTCTTCAAGTGTCCAACTACTGCATCAACTTTGTCCTGACGAGCAGATGCAACTGCCTTCAGGTAATAACCTTGAGCACTTTCTTTGTCAGCAGAAGCGTCTACCGTTTTGATCGCTGCAGCAGCATCTCCGTTCAACAGTTGAGCAAGTCCCTTATTGAAGGAGTTATCTGAACCGAAAGAAGAGACAGCATCAGCATACTTGCCATTCTGAATGTGAAGGATCCCCATGTTGTAATTAACCTCAGAACCGGCTCCTTTAGCCTGCCCCAACAATTGAGCAGCTTTTGTACGGTCTCCTGATGCACCTGCGATAGCTGCCAGGTTGTTTTTAGAGATTGCGTTATCTTTCAAGCTGTTCGCTTTTTCAAAGTGCGTCTTAGCTTCAGACATTTTGTTCTGCATGTAAAGAACAGCACCTACGTTGTTGTGTGTTCTGTAATCGTTCGGGTAATTCTTCATTGCTACGTTGTAGACACGAAGTTTCTCGTTTAGATCAGTTGTCAAAGTTGCAGTGAATAACAATTCTTCAAGATTCAATGAATCCGGAGTTGCAACAGAGACCGCTTTCAACTCTTCATCAGAGTAACCTGTAAGATCATAAACTGTTGTGATCTCAGAACGACGTAGTTTCGGGAAGATGTTCTTGTCAAGGTAAGTGAATGTCTTACCCATGTTGCGCATTTCAGTTTCACGAGTCTTTGGATCCTGATGCATTTCCAATACGCGGATAACCAAGTTCTTCTCATCTTCGTTCATGGTGGAAGACTGCAATTCGCGCTTGAAACCTTCGTAGTCCTCTCCACGTCCGTTCAAGTTGTAAACTTCAGTTTGGGCTTTGTCGTTCTTCGCTTTCTTCGCAAGATCCATAGTTGCCTTCTTACCTGCCTCAGCACGGTCCGTAGACAATGTGTTATTCTTGTCTTCCTCTCCTTCAGGAGATGCATAACCAGTCACATTGATCGTCTTGATCGCGATCTTTGGGTTAGATTGCGCAGCTGTCAACCATGCTGAATAATCAACGATGTCCTTATCCTTCAATTCGTTCGGCTTAACGACAGACTTACCTTTGTCGTAGTTGATCTGTGCAACATAGGTTTGTTCAGTTACTCTTCTGAATTCATCCTTTGCAAGGATCACTTTGAAATCTTTGTTTACCAAATAAGGCGTTATAATAGTTGCGTCAGCGATTTTCATGTCCTCGAACTGACCAGCCTTCTCCTTACCACCTTTGAATACTTTACCGGTAACTTTAAGGTCGGCATTTTCGAACTCCGGCTTGTATGCAACGACATCCTCATATACCATTTTTCCTCCGGGCTTGTACTGGATCACAGATCCGTTACCTGTCGCTTTTTCACCTTGTACAGTTACAGTCTTCAATGCGGTGTTACCCAACATTGGTGTGATCTCTGCACTGGCCTTTTTCTTGATTCCTTTTTCAGGGAAAGTCACATCAACTTTCACACGTACAGAGTCTCCGTGCATTTCCAATGGATTTGGAGTCACTTTGTAATCTAGATCTTTCAATAGGTCACAACTGGTAACTAAAGTACCAGCTACAGCAATGAACGCTAAACCTTTGATGCTTTGTTTTTTCATGTTCTACAATTAAATTCTTACCAAAATTCACGACAATATTAATCAATTAATTTGTGTTAAAAAACAAAAAGCATATTAAATGTCAAATAATTAACCGAAGGTTTGTCATGGAGATTCCTGATGTATCTGTGCAGGATTTTAGTATGCGGGAAACGGGTATACTGGATACCGGATCGATCAAGTCTTTATTGAGTTCGATAAGGGGTAAAAGTACAAAAAGTCTCTCTGTGTAACGTGGATGAGGAATTTGTAGGTCAGGGTGATCCAAAACGTCATCTCCGAAAAGGATGATGTCAATATCAAGAGTTCTGTCGGTATACGTGTTGTGATTTCGCTTCCGGCCTGATTCTTCCTCGATGCTGCTGATTGTTGTTAAAAGTTCACGAGGAGAAAGTCTTGTTTCAACTTTTAAACAGGCATTTAAAAATTTTTTCGGACTCTCGAATCCAACCGGTTCAGATTCGTAGATCGGAGAAACAGCTGAAACTTTTCCCGCATATTTCGAGATTCCTGTTATGGCCAACCGCAGATGATCGAGCCTGTTCTCGATATTGCTTCCAATACTGAGGTAAACTGCTCTGGTTAGTTCCATTTAAAGGAGTTAACCATTTTCAAAAGATCTACTTTCAGGTAATCTAGTGTTGGTTTCAATGAATCATAGTTAGGGCGTGAATTGAAATAAACGACACCGCTCACGAATTTTGAGGTGGAATCAGTCAGATAGAACTGAAATGGGGACGCAACATCTCCTTGTAGTTCGAAAAACGTCCCAAAAACGCGTTTTTCAGGATGAAGGATCTTCAAATCTTCGATTGCCGTGGCTTTCAATTTATGCTCGTCCACTTTGTCATTCGCAAAATTTACATACGCACTGAGCGGTTCTTGCATATCAATGAACGATAAATGAATAACGCCATTCAACGGACCAAGATCAATATCCTTGTGACACATTAAATTACCCGCTGAGTCAGCAACATTCTTTACGTTAAAGAGTTCTGATGCATCAAACCGATACGAGCATTGACTAATATATTCTTTGTACTTGTGTTCAGGTAGGTTCAAACGCAGATAGGTAGGTGGTTTCGGAATTAAAATAGGTTCATTTGTGCACGAGACCATAGTTATTACCAGTATGAACATTGCTATCTTCTTCATTTCGATTCTTCCTTTAATTTGATTGCTTTTATTGTTCTGATTCTCCGCTTATCGGAAGATTCAACGACAAGTTTTATACCTTCGGTGATTATGTATTCATTATTCTTCAGGATTCTTCCTGCTTGTTCGACGATAAATCCCCCCAAAGTTTCTGAATCTCCTTTCATCTGTTCAAATTCTTTTCCTTCGGTCCCCATGATCTTGAAAAAGTCGATCAGTATGGTTCTGCCTTCAAATAAATAAGTGTTCTCATTGATCCTTGAATAGAGAATGTCAGAACCGTCAAACTCGTCATTGATCTCGCCAATGATCTCTTCAAGAATGTCCTCGAGCGTAATGATTCCGGCAGATCCTCCATATTCGTCAACGACAATAGCCATGTGTATCTTTTTTTCCTGAAACTCTTTCAGCAGGTCGTCGATCTTTTTATTTTCCGGAACGAAAAAAGGTTTTCTGATAACTTTTCTCCATTGAAAGTCCTTCGATTCTTCAAGGAAAGGCAGAAGATCTTTTATGAACAGTATGCCGGTCACGTTGTCAAATGAATCTTTGAAGACCGGTATCCTGGAATAACCGGTTTCACGCACAAGAGATAGAACACTGTTGTATGTTTCCGTTTCGTCAATTGCCACAACCTCAAGTCTTGAGCGCATTATTTGACGACTTTCTGTATTTCCGAAACGAACGATTCCTTCCAGAATACGCTGTTCTTCTTCAGATCCTGCTGATTCTTTTGTTAGTGCAATGGCCTGCTCAAGTTCTTCTGCATTGATCTTTATACTGGTCTCTCTGGTCAGACGTTGCATGAGGTTGGTTCCACCCACCAGCACACCTTTTAGCCATGAGATAGGGGGTAAGGATCCAAAGATACTGATCGGAACAGAGGTCATGGTCACCATTCGTAAAGGATTTCGGGATGAATAGATCTTTGGAATAACCTCCCCTAAAAGCAGAACGGTCAGCGTTATTCCTATCATTTCCATAATGTACAGGTATCCGTTACCTGGACTTGTTACCCTGAATACGTCATGAACAATGTAACTGGACAGGATGATTATGGCAATATTGGCAAAGTTGTTTGTTATCAGGAGGGTTGCCAAAAGTTCTTTCGGCTTTTCTAATAGTTTCATACAAGTTCTTGCCGACCTGCTTTCACCGGTTCTTAATCGTTCTTTTTCTTTGGGTCCGAGTGAATAGAACGCAGATTCGGCACCGGATGAAAATGCGGATATCAGAAAAAGTAAAAGAAGGATCAAAAGCGATAGGATCACTCCTCCGGCGCTAACCTCTTGCAAGTTAGGATTTAAATTTTGGGAAATAATAGCCGGATCAGGACTGTCCATACTTTTTCTAGAATGGAAGATTGTTATCGTCCTCATCCAGGAGCCCTTGGATCTTGCTCGGAGGAGTCGGTGTTCCCTGATCTGTATAAGGTGCTTGACCTTCAGGATTTTTGTCCGAGCTCTCAGGACGGGATAGGATGGTCATCTCGTCAGCGACTACCTCGGTTGTGTAACGGGTATTTCCATCTTTGTCTTGCCATGATCGTTTTTTCAACTTCCCTTCCACGTACACTTTATACCCTTTTTTCAGGTACTTTTCGCTCACTTCCGCAAGTCCTCTCCACAGAACGATGTCATGCCAGTCTGTAGATTCCTTTTTTTCACCGGTAGATCGGTCCGTATATACTTCAGAAGTGGCCAGTGAAAAATTAGCCACGACAGCACCGTTCTCAAGATGTCTTACTTCCGGATCCTTACCGAGATTGCCAATAAGGATCACTTTGTTTACGCTTCCAGCCATGTTGTTGTTTTATTAAAGCAAATATAAGGTTTTAATCAGGATGTTATTGGATCGAAATAATTTGGTTTTTAACAGCTTTTTAAAGGCTATTTGCCGTTCAGATAACGATCGATCAATCTAGGAAGTGGAAAGTCCTGAAGTGAGCTGGTTTCAATGCGTTTCCAGGTTGATGGGATGTGATTGGGAAACTCTCGGACATGATAAAATCGGGCTTTTATCCGCTGATGTGATAGGATATGCGTGATCTCGTTAGAAACACGCTGAATTGTGACTTGCCCGAATCCGGATATTTCGGGTCCAAGTTCCGGAGTTGCCGTTTCGATCAGAGGGAATTGCCACAGATTTTGCCAGATATCTTTAGCTGTTCGCTGTTCAAGTAGCGTTTCATCTTTTTCTTCGAAGATCAGATAGTGAAAATACCTGTCTTTGATGGCTGTTTTCTTTGACTTTACAGGCCTTTCCTTTATCGTGTGATTCCTTAAAGCGAGACAACTGTCAGAAATTGGGCAGGAACCACATGATGGCTGATGGTACGTGCATTGGAGCGCACCAAACTCCATAATGGCCTGATTAAAGAGATCGGGCTCTTGATGATCGATCAGTTCTTGTGCTAATTCCTGAAAGTATTTCTTGCCTTTTGGGCTGTCGATCGGAAGGTCAATATCATAATAACGACTCAGAACCCTGTATACATTTCCGTCGACCACAGCTACTGCCTCCTTGAAGGCAAATGAAGCGATGGCAGCAGCAGTATATGAACCAACACCTTTTAGTTTCAGCAGGTCTGTGTAGGTCTTCGGAAAGACACCCCCGAGATCTGTTTGGACAAACTTCGCTGCGGCATGTAAATTTCTGGCTCTGCTGTAATACCCCAATCCCTGCCATAAATTGAGGATCTTTTGTTCATCTGCTTCGGCAAGTTCCCTGACTGTTTTAAATGCCTCTGTGAATGCCGTGTAGTAGGACAGTCCTTGATCGACTCTCGTCTGCTGAAGGATTATTTCAGAAAGCCAGATCTTGAATGGATCGGTGGTATGCCTCCATGGAAGTTCCCTTTTGTTTTGTCTATACCAATCCGTTATTGATAGGTTAAAATCTGCCATTCAGGGAAAAAATATTTTTTTTTTGAGATAAAGCAAAATTATAATCTTTTCCTGAATTACTTTTGCGGTCTGAAAATCAAATTATTGAAATAACAAAAACAAAAAAAATGACAAAAGCAGACATCGTAGCAGACATCGCTGATGAAACAGGATTAGAAAGAGTTGAAGCTCTTAAGGCAGTTGAAGCGTTCATGACATCCATCAAATCATCTCTAGCGAATGGTCAGAACGTCTATTTGAGAGGATTCGGTAGCTTCGTTGTTAAAGAAAGAGCTGAAAAGACAGGTCGTAATATCTCAAAGAACACAACGATCATCATTCCTGCACACAATATCCCTTCATTCAAACCTGCAAAGACGTTCGTCGATGAGGTGAAGAACAAGGTGAAAGTAAATTAATAGGACGTTCGATTGAATTCTTGGTAATTCATTTGAATTTAGTATCTTCGCACTCCCGTTTTATTGATGGGAGTGTTTTTTTTCCTGTTTTACAGGAGTTTAGAGATTGAAAGTAACAATTTAAATATAAGATTATGCCAAGCGGTAAGAAAAGAAAAAGACATAAGATGGCTACGCACAAGCGTAAGAAAAGACTGAGAAAGAACCGTCATAAGAAGAAGAAGTAACATTTTGTTACACAGGTATACAAACTTAGTAGGTTTCGACTTGCTAAGTTTTTTCTGTTTTTAACATTTAAAAAAGGCTTTCGTGAGTTTAGAACTGGTAGTCGATGCCCGTCAGGGAGGCATCTGGCTTGCTTTGTTGCGTGACGGGAAGCTTATTGAGTTGCACGAAGAACAGGGGAATAATGACTTTGCCGTTGGAGATATTTACCTCGGAAAAGTTCGAAAAGTAGTTCCTAGTTTGAATGCTGCGTTCGTGGATGTAGGGTATGAAAAAGATGCTTTTTTGCATTATCTTGATCTCGGTCCACAGTTCAATTCGCTCAATAAGTTCACCAAAGATACGCTGCAAGGTAAGCAAAACGTAGCCGATCTGCTTTATTTCAAAGGTGAAAAGGATATTCCGAAGGATGGAAAGATAGATGATATTATATCATCTTCTCAATCGATCCTCGTGCAAGTGGCAAAAGAGCCCATTTCCAGTAAAGGTCCTCGTTTGTGTGCTGAGATCACACTGGCGGGAAGATACCTCGTTCTGGTGCCTTTTTCTGATAAGATCTCGATCTCCCAAAAGATCAGAGAGCAGGAGGAAAGAGACAGGTTGAAAGACCTGATGGACACAATTAAACCGAAGAATTTCGGTGTCATCATCCGCACTGTCGCCGAGAACAAGAAGATCGAATTGCTTGATCAAGACCTGAAAAATCTGCTTGACAAGTGGAAAACAATGCATGCGAACTTAAAGTCCGCAATTCCTCCAAAACGCGTTTTGGGAGAGATCGATAAAACGTCCTCTATCCTGCGCGATTTGTTGAATGCTGATTTCACAAACATTCACGTGAACGATGAAACGTTGTTCGGTGAAATGAAGGATTTCGTTGCAGGAATTGCGCCTGGTAGAGAAAAGATCCTGAAATTGTATGATAGCAAGATAAGCATCTTTGAACGTTTTGGCATCAACAAGCAGATCAAGACGCTCTTCGGGAAGAAGGTTCCCTTGCCAAGTGGTGGTTACTTGATCATTGAACATACCGAGGCAATGCATGTTATCGATGTCAATAGCGGAAACCGAAAAGGTGCTGATGGTCAGGAGAGTAATGCCTTGGCAACAAATATTGAGGCAGCTGAAGAGATTGGTCGGGTTCTCCAGTTGAGGGATATGGGAGGAATCGTTTGCATCGATTTTATCGATATGCATGATAAAGAGAACAATAAGGTCCTTTTTGAGAAATTGAAAGGATTCATGTCATCGGATCGTGCCAAGCACAATATTCTTCCTCCTTCCAAATTCGGGGTTGTTGAGATCACCCGCCAGCGCGTGAGACCCGAAACGGACATCAAGACTTCTGAAACATGTCCGACATGTAATGGAACAGGTGAAGTTCAGGCGAGCATCCTTTTCTCTGAGGAGATCGAGTCAAATCTCAACTACTTGTTGAGTGATCGCAAAGAGCAGCATGTCACGCTTTTGGTACACCCTTATCTTGAGGCTTTTTTCAAAAAAGGACTGATCTCTCGACGGATGAAGTGGTTCTTTAAATACAAGAAATGGATACAGGTGAGAGGAGTAACTGCACACCATTTGCTCCAATATTCATTTGTAAACAAGGATAACGAGGAAATTGCACTCTGACATGAAGTCGGAGTGCAAATACTCTTTTTTAGAGGCTAAAGCTAAATTGGAAGCACTTTGTGCTTATCAGGAACGCTGTCAGTTCGAACTTGATCAAAAACTTAGTTCATGGGGATTCAATGAGGAAGACAGAAGTGCCTTGCTTACAGATCTAATTGCGAACAGGTTTCTGGATGAGGAACGATTTGCCATCGCTTTCGTTTCGGGAAAGTTCCGGATCAAACGGTGGGGAAAGATCAAGATTCGGTCCCATATGAAGCAAAAAAGAATCTCGGATCATTCGATTAAAATTGCCTTTTCCGGAATTGACTCTGAAGAGTACTGGGCTGCCACTCTTCTTTTGGCCGAAAGAAAATTAGCTGAAATGAAAGAGAAGGAAGACCGTTGGCAGAAAAAAGCAAAGATTATCCGTTTTCTGCAATCTCGCGGTTTTGAAATGGACCTTTCACAAGATGCTGCCGATCAAATTTTGTCTACTGGACGACAAGTTTGAGATTTTCGGTCATTATATCTTGTAAGTAATTCTCGTAAGTCACCCGCAAGTGATAAGAACCTCCTGTATGTAGCTCGTCCAACTCAAGAAAACTTTGATTTTTGACCGTTTCGGACCTTACTTTTTTACCGACAGCATCAAAGAGTTCCACCGTAAATTCTACAATCTCATCGTTGGGTGAACGGATCATAACAGAACTTCCAACAGCAGTTGGATTGGGATAACAGGTGAATACATCTGTTGCACTTTCCGAAAATACGGAACGATCAAAATCGAAGAGAAATAGACCATTCTGCCTGTCTGATACGATGATCCTGTTCGAGGTGTATTGGGAATAGATACCCCAGGCACCATTCATTTGAAAACTGGACTCAGAGGTATAGGTGTCAAATGCGCCAACCTCGCGATCAAAATGCTGAAGATCGAAAATTCGAAGTCCTTCGTTATAATAGGCTACAAATGCTAGGTCATTGGTACACATGATGTTGTGTGGGATGCTGTTCTCTTCGAAGTTCACACCAAAAAGACTCGTAACCTGAATACTCAGATCAGAACCGACAGCACACTTTTTTAATCGTTTACCGGTTGTTTCATCTGCAAACACATAGGTCGCTCCATCTGGACTCAGCCATCCTTGATGATTGTAACCCTGATCTTGATAGAATGGAAGATTGTTTATGTAGATCGGGGAAACAGGATTCGAAAAATCATAGACCCTCAAACCGTTAAAACCACAATTCAGGATAGCAATATTGTCACGCACATAGCAGTCATGCACTTCCGGGATGTCTGACGGGCCCTCCCATAATAAGATTGGATTTATTGGGTCCGCAAGAGAAAAAACGCGCATAGGAGCCAATGACTGTGGTATCCCTCCAATTATGGGTGTTACAAGGCAGGCATACATTAAGGAATTTGCCGTATCAATGAACAGATTATGCACTTTGCCGAAATTGGAATCCTGGATATCGGCGACCTTTACAACTGAATCGGGAAGATGGGAAAGATCAATGATCTGCAGACTGCTGCTGCCTTCGTCACAAATGGCATACGCGTAGTGCTGATAGGTCTTGTATTCTCTGTGTATCACTTGAGCTGAGTTGAATCGACCTTCGATAAATCCTGCAGGCTGTAACGTGTTGGTTGTTGTTAGCATGAAAAAGTGGCTACCCTCAGTAGAACCAATGATGGCATATTCCTCGTCGTCTTGGATAAATCCCCAGCAACCGCTATAACGGACGAGTGTTGAGCTTGTAATGAGAGAATCCTCGTGCCAATTATCCAGCAATGTGATGTTTTTTATCTCTTGACCGGATAAAAGATGCGTGAAAAACAAGAAGAAGATACTAACTCTGAGCACTGGGATTGATTGCTTTCGACAAAGATACACCACAGCTTTCAATTAGTTAATTTTAACTTTTGATAAGTGAATATTAACTATTTTTGTTACTCAAATCCTTATTTAAGTGTCTGATTCGGTAATCATAATTCCTACCTATAATGAGATCGAGAATGTTGAACGCATGACCCGGACTATTATGGGATTTGAGAAAGATTTTCACATTCTTTTTGTAGACGATAATTCTCCGGATGGAACAGCTCAAAAGGTGACTGACCTGCAGCAAGAATTTCCCGGCAGGGTTCATTTGGAAAAAAGAACTGGTAAGTTGGGATTGGGAACTGCTTATATCCATGGTTTCAAGTGGTCAATTCAGAACGGGTACGACTTCATCTTTGAAATGGACTGCGATTTCTCTCATGATCCGAATGACCTTATTCGATTGTACGATGCTTGTGTAAAAGGCGCGGATCTGAGTATTGGTTCAAGATACTGTAAAGGCGGAAGGGTAAACAACTGGCCTCTGAAGCGAGTTCTGATGTCCTATTTTGCAAGTGTCTATGTCAGACTTATACTATGGATCAGCATTCACGATACAACGGCAGGGTTTAAATGCTATAGAAGGAATGTCCTGGAAACGATCAACCTTAACGGGATTACATTTAAAGGGTATGCATTCCAGATCTGCATGAAATATGCGGCAGTGAAACACGGTTTTAAAGTGAAGGAAGTTCCGATAACATTTATTGACAGACAGTTTGGCGTTTCGAAAATGAACTCTGGCATCTTCAAGGAAGCTTTCTTCGGTGTCTGGAAAATGCGAAAAATGAAATTATGAGTAAAACGTATGTCTTAAGGTCAGCAACAATCGTAAATGAAGGAAAGCAGTTCGAGGCTGATATTCTGATAAAAAATGGGATCATTCAAAAGATCGGAGGAACGATTACTGCTGATCCTTCAGCTGAGGTGATCGATCTTCAGGGTAAATATTTATTGCCGGGCTGCATTGATGATCAGGTTCATTTTAGAGAACCGGGTCTTACGCACAAAGCGAATATTGCAACTGAATCGAGAGCGGCTGTGGCTGGTGGTATTACTGCCTTTATGGAAATGCCGAATACTGTGCCGAACGCCTTAACGCAGGAGCTTTTGGAACAAAAATTTGACATCGCGGCAAAAACCTCAATTGCGAACTATTCATTCTTCATGGGGGCATCGAATGATAATCTCGACGAGGTCTTGAAAACGGATATTCGTAACGTATGTGGTGTGAAAATTTTCATGGGTTCATCGACAGGAAACATGCTGGTGGACAAGGAACAGGCACTCGAAGCTTTTTTCGAGAAATGCCCGCCGGTTCTGATCGCGACTCATTGTGAGGATGAAGCTACCATTCGAGCCAATATTGAAAAATACAGGAATATTTACGGGGAAGATGTTCCGATTGAAATGCATCCGGTTATTCGCAACGAGGAAGCGTGTTACTTGTCATCTTCGTTGGCGGTGAGGCTGGCAAAGAAATACGATACAAGACTTCATATTTTACACATATCAACTGCTAAAGAACTGGAGTTATTCGATAATTCTATTCCGCTGGAGCAGAAAAAGATCACCGCTGAGGCTTGTATCCACCACATGTGGTTCTCAGAAGAGGATTATAAAACCAAAGGGAACTTCATCAAATGGAATCCTGCTGTCAAGAAAGCATCCGATCGTGAGGCGATCTTTCAGGCAGTTCTGGATAACAAGATCGATGTGATCGCAACGGATCATGCACCGCATACGCTCGAAGAAAAACAACAATCCTATTTCAATGCTCCCTCTGGAGGACCATTAGTACAGCATGCTCTTCAGGCCATGCTGGAAAAGGTGGAAGAGGGCAAAATAACAATTGAACGTGTCGTGGAAAAAATGGCACATGCTCCTGCCGTGCTTTTTAGAATTGAAAAACGAGGATATATACGAGAAGGATATTTTGCGGATCTTGTAGTAGTTGACAAAAAACCATACACGGTTGAGAAGAGTAACCTGTTGTATAAGTGCGGTTGGTCGCCTTTTGAAGGAACTACATTCTCTTATGCGATCGATAAAACATTCGTTAATGGTTCGCTTGTGTTTTCTGATGGAAAGATCATTGAAGGAACGAACGGGTCAAGAATGACCTTTGATTGGGATTAATGCGGTGGATTTTTTATTCCCTGATCACAGCGATTCTTTTTTCATGCAAGGAGAAAGGCGCAGTATACTCGGAACCCGATGACCTCATCCCGAGAGATACGATGGTGATCCTGTTAAAGGATCTTACGCTTATCGAAGCGCATGTCCAAAACAAATACAATAGCGTGGTTCAGTATCAAAAAACAATGATACGTTCCGGAAACGAGGTCTTGAAGGCATACGGGATTTCACCTGACCGTCTTGATCGAAGCATGGACTATTACAGTTCCAATCAAAAGATGTTGAGTGGGATCTATTCTGAAATACTGGATTCGCTCAATCGAGAGGCCAGTATGTTAGAACCATCTCAGATGGTAAAGAAAGATACGGTCTTATTGCCACAAAACCGCCAAGGTAAAGGTCCGCTATCGGTTCG
>Ga0068876_10002371_pt1 | contig 14023 bp, 8 predicted proteins | sample NOAtaG_6_FD_66442 | JGI IMG/M metagenome (GOLD analysis project Ga0068876, IMG submission 66442) | Freshwater lake microbial communities from Lake Erie, under a cyanobacterial bloom - NOAA_Erie_Diel5S_2200h metaG | ecosystem: Environmental > Aquatic > Freshwater > Lake | place: USA: Ohio, Lake... | reverse complement strand
CTATAGCAAAATAACATGCTTCCTTTTGTTGGAGTAATATGATGTGTTGTAAATGGAAGTCGTTCGTCAAATTTTCCAACCGGCTGTTTGTTGCCTTTTATTTCCTGCAACGAATCATTTGCGCAAATAACTAAAGACAGATTAGCTCCCGACCACATAAGTTCATTCGTGTGTGTATTAAAAACACATAAAGAAATATCCATACCGTCACGCACGCCTGCTGCATTTTTGGAAAAAGCAGATTCGACTAAGTCATTGACTTTATCCAAAATCTTTCCGGGTTCATGTAGCTGATGCTCTTGAATGGCTCGTTGCAATGCGTTAGCACAAACTACGGACACCATTGCTCCCGGAACACCGTGGCCGGTACAATCTGCGACAGCAATAAATTTGTAGGTGCCATATTCTTCAAAAAAATAGAAGTCGCCCGCAACAATATCTTTGGGTTGATACAAAACAAAAGCTTCAGTAAATGCAGCTTGAATAGCTTGATCGGATGGGAGAATGGCGCTTTGCAGGCGTTTTGCGTAATTAATGGAATCTAAAATTTCCCGATTCTTTTCATCCACTAACGACTTCTGGTAAACAATTTCTTCGTGACTTTTTTTCTTTTGCCGGTAGCCGCGGTAGGCAATTAATCCTGCAATTAAAGCCAATATAATTACGACAACAGCGGCGTATAACATAAGTTGCGATTGATGTAATGCGGCTTCTTGTTGTAACGCTTCCTGTTCTCTGCGATGTTGTTCTACTTGTAACATCATCTCTTGATTGAGACGCGATTCAAAATCAGCATACATCAATTCATTGTCTGCTGCGTGAAGAGAATCTTTCAACTTCGTGTATGATTTGTACAATAAAGAAGACTGTTCATGGTCTCCTGCGGCGGCAAATATTTTTCCCCCTAACAAAAGGAGTTCTGCCTTAGCCATAGGGAAGTCATATTTATCTGCGGAATCACGCACCGCTCTCCATTCTTGTATAGCTTGTTGATGTTGTTGTAAACCGGAAAGTGCTTCGGCGTGACCGGCAAGAGTGTACACCAACAACTCCGGATTTTTAGCACGAGTTGCATAATCACGTGCCGTGATAAAATATTGTTGTGCAACCTTATATTCTTTTTTTACGAGCGCAAGATCTCCAAGCCCTTCGTAATTGGCAGCCAGCACCCAATTGATTGACTTTTGACGTGCGATTTCCAAAGAACGCTCGAAGAATATTTCTGCAGAATCGGTAATACCAAGCTCAGAATAGCAATTACCCATATTGAGATAATTGATAGATAGCCACTTGGTAAACTTGTTAGGTTTGTTTACCCTGCTTGCTTTGTCATAATATTCCAACGCGCGACGATGCTTTTTTTCCGTCAAATAGATATTCCCGATATTGTTTAATGTGGCCGCAATGTGGTATGGTGAGCTGTTAATAATCGAATGTATTTGCAATGCTTTTAGCAAGTATTGAATAGCCATTTGATTTCTTCTCATGGCTTGATATAGTGTGCCAAGATGCCCGTAGGCGGACGCGATTCCCGAGCTATCTTTTAGTGCCTGATAACCGTCCAATGCTTCCAGGTAAAATTTTTCAGAAGACTTGAAGTCGCCACGGTATTTATATATGGTAGCTAGCGTTAGGCGGGCATAATATCGATCGGGTGGTGTACCCGATTGATCTGCGAGGGCAACAGCTTGCTTACTATACAAAAAGGCATTATCAAGGTCAATGTCTTTAAGGTATTCAGAATGTTTCAGCAAGGCCTTGAGTCGAGCCGAATCAGGTTGATTAGCGTCGTTAATAACACGCAGAATAGAGTCGGCATTGTATTGAGCGGAGAGATGTGTATGTGCTGCAATAAGCAGGACAAGTACAATTATAATTTTGGCACTTGATAACGTCACCCTCATTGGCTCAAAGTTAAAATTAATTCACCGGAGTTACTTTCAAATCGTCTATGTAAAGCAATGCCGGTGCTCCCGAACTGTTTGCGGTTATTCCCACCTCTATTTGACGTAAAATACCCGACGTGCCTTGCGTAATATACAGTAAGTCGCGAGGAAGGGTTTGAACATTATCGTATTTTAAAATGAGCTCATTGTTCTGCCAAACTAATATACTGCCGCGACGCCGTTGATGCAGCAGGATCTCAATTTTTATGTGTACCCACGTGTTTAACGGAAAGACCTGTTCTGTGCCCTGATTTTGTTGCAAGGTGGAGGCATTCATTTTTTTTCGTTCAACACATAACGCGCCATTTTCATTGAGCATTAAACGCATTCCGGGTCCTGAGCTGATAGCAGCCGGATCTTCGAAGTCGAGTAAGAAGAAATCTTTAGGTTGACTGCACTGCAAATGAAACCGGCATTCCGTAATAAATCGATCACCTTCCTGAAATCCGAAATCGTTTTTGAAAATACTTGCTTTGGACACCATGTCGCCTTCCGTTGTGTTTGCCGACATTTTTAAAGCGCGGGAACCCGTGTAAACATTCAAGGTGTCAATGGTAATGCTGTTATCACCTAGCGTTAGTTGCGCCGCGCCCCAAGGTCCGGGATCGAAGAGTTGATCTGTGATAGTATACGTCTCAAAATCCTCATGGAAATTAGTCGTTGCACTGTTCAAATAATCTGCTTTGCGCTTCGTACATGAAACACAAAAAAGCACAAAGCAAATTCCGGCAAAATATCTCATGACGTTAAACGGTAACTGATTCCAATTCCTCCCCAATGCTGCCATTGAAAGTCGACTAAGAACGAAACTAACGGACTATAATATGCCCTGTAGCACCATCTGCTATCTATTGCTTGATAACGCCATCCAACCAATCCAATTCCACGCACGAAGCCGTTAAGTCCGTTGCGATTAACTAATGAGGTTCCAAGTCCCAATCCAATTTCGGGATGATGCGATTTATTGCCGTGAACGTATTTAAATACAGCAGGCACAGTAAAAATGAGTTCTCCGTCAGCAGGAATAGCTGATAGTCCGACTTGCAATGCGTATGTTCTTTTTGCAAAACCTTCCCACCCTAGGCTGTACAAACCGCCTGTGCCGCCAACTTCGCTAAAAGCATAGTGTTCCCATGGCTTTTGAGCCGAAAGTGAGGTCGACAGTAGGAGAAATATTATTAAGCTTTTCAGCATCCAATCGAAGATAGTAAAATCCGCGGTGGTGCTAACTATAAACCCCGCAATCGGTTATCTTTGCGCCCTATGGCTAATCAAGAAGATCTTTTTAAAAACATCATTTCTCACGCAAAGGAATACGGATTCATTTTTCCATCGAGCGAAATTTATGATGGATTAAGCGCAGTTTACGATTACGGCCAAAACGGTGCGGAACTGAAAAAAAACATTCGTGAATTCTGGTGGCGTTCTATGGTGCAGATGAACGAAAATATTGTCGGTATTGATGCTGCAATCTTCATGCATCCCACTACATGGAAAGCTTCGGGTCACGTGGATGCGTTTAACGATCCGTTGATTGATAATAAAGATTCCAAAAAGCGTTATCGTGCTGATGTGTTAATTGAAGATGCTGCCGCGAAGTTGGAGGATAAAATCAAAAAGGAAGTAGAGAAGGCGGCAAAACGATTTGAAAATTTTGATGAAGCTATGTTCCGTTCCACGAATGGTCGTGTGGTGGAATATCAAAAGAAAATAGACGAGATCAATACGCGTTTCAAAACGGCGATGGAAAATAACGACATGGCTGAAATGAAACAGATTATTGTTGATCTTGAAATTGTTTGTCCGATTTCGGGAACACGCAACTGGACGGATGTACGCCAATTCAATTTGATGTTTGGTACGCAGGTAGGTTCGGTCGCTGAAGAATCCAGTACGATCTATTTACGTCCGGAAACAGCTCAGGGAATTTTCGTGAATTTTCTGAATGTGCAGAAAACAGGACGAATGAAAATCCCATTTGGAATTGCGCAAACAGGAAAAGCTTTTCGTAACGAGATCGTGGCGCGTCAGTTCATTTTCCGTATGCGCGAATTTGAACAGATGGAAATGCAATTCTTCGTGCGTCCCGGAACTCAAAAGGAATGGTACGAACAATGGAAGGCAACACGAATGAGCTGGCATCGTGCTATGGGCTTTGATGCTTCCAAATATCGTTTCCATGATCACATCAAGTTGGCGCACTACGCCGATGCAGCATGCGATATAGAATTTGAATTTCCATTCGGATTTAAGGAGTTGGAAGGGATTCACTCGCGCACCGATTTCGATTTAGCGAATCACGAAAAATTCTCGGGTAAGAAGTTGCAGTACTTTGATCCCGAGTTGAACCAGAATTATGTGCCGTATGTGGTAGAAACATCAATCGGATTAGACCGTATGTTTTTGGCTGTGATGTCAACCGCGTATACAGAAGAAAAACTGGAAGACGGAAGTGAACGTGTTGTACTCAACCTTCCGGCGTTCTTAGCTCCAATTAAAGCAGCGGTATTGCCGTTGCTGAATAAGGATGGCTTGCCGGAAAAAGCAAAAGAGGTGATGGATCTGTTGAAGTACGATCACATCATTACTTCAGAAGAGAAGGATACCATCGGTAAACGTTATCGTCGTCAGGATGCGATTGGGACTCCGTATTGCATCACAGTGGATCATCAAACACTGGAAGATAATACGGTTACTATCCGCGAACGCGATACGATGAAACAGGAACGCGTGGCGATTGATCGTTTACCTGAGATCATTGATGCTCGCGTGAGCATGAAGCACGTGCTCAAAAAATTAGCTTAGTCGATAAGCCCTAATTGTCGCATCAGGAAAGAGGCTGTTCTGTTTTGAACAATGCCTCTTTCTATTTTATAGGCGAAATGCAATTCGTCATTCGTCACAACACCTTCAAATTTATAATTGTTAACCGCCGGAGCATGTGTCTGCTCCATACTGCATAGTTTTAAATCGTGTGTAGCGAATACTGTTAATGCAGGCAGAGGTAACAACTTCTGTAAAAATTGAAAAGCTCCGTTGTATTTGTCTTCTGAATTCGTACCGCGCAAAATTTCATCCAACAGTACAAATGCAGCTTGCCCCCGCTGCAACTGCGTTAGAATATGCTGCAATTGTTTCAGTTCTTGAAAGAACAAAGACGTATTTTCTTCAAGCGAATCGGTTACGCGAATACTACTTAGTACAGGCGCGGGAGTGTATGCGAAGTTTGATGCGGCAACTACACATCCGGCATTGGCAAGCACGATATTGAGTCCTAATGTGCGCAGAAACGTACTCTTTCCTGACATGTTGGAGCCGGTAACTAGAAGTAATTTTGTTGGAGTAACAAATGCGATGTCGTTGGGAACCACACGTTGCGGTGCGATGAGTGGATGCGATAGTTCTTTGGCCTGAACTTTTAATTCTCCTTCAAGTAATAGTGGTGTCGCGAATTGAGGATGATTAAATGCAAACGTTGCAGTACTCACTAACACCTCCATTTCTGCTAAGGCGACAAACCATCCGGCCACCTGTTGACCATATTTGTTACGCCACAGTTCTGCTTCGTTGATGCATTGTAAATCGTATAGCCCAAACGTGGTAAGCAGGAAATTACCCAAAACATTTTTTCGACTGTCGAAACGCGCCGAAACTTCGGACAATGCTTTAACACCTACAGCTGCGTCCAGCGCCTTAGCTTGCAACTCTTTCAATGCTCTCGCCTGAAAATTTTCCTCTTCAATGGCGTGAAAAACTGTCGCATATTTTTTCATCAGAGCGTCGTGTTTGCCGATAGTCTCGCTCAGTTGATCGCAATACGATTTAAATCTTCCGTTAATTCCCCACGCTAAAATGATAATTGGAGTGAACAACCAATTCATGTTGAAATATAAAGCTGCCACTGCACCACCTATACTGATGATTGTCCATGCGTATCGAAGCACTGCGAAATAGGAGGTCTTCATCCGAGGCGCTTCAGATGCCCATTGCAAGAGCGAATCGTAACTCATGTTTTCATCGGAATCGTGATTCGTTAGCGCGATAAAATGTTGACGAAATTCATCTTTTCCCTCCAGTTCTTTATTCGCTTCGTGGGCACCAAGAATGTGTTGCGCATCCGGAATACGCTCCGGAGATAACAGTTGTGCTAGTCGCTTTCGTCCTGTAGGTGAGGAGATGCGGCTGATTGCTTGAAACAAACTATGTGTGCCGAAAATATCGAGATCATCCCGTTCTGTTGTGGAATTCATTGCAGGAAATAAATCAGGGGATTGATGCGCGGAGACATAATTCAATTCTTGCCGGTTCAGCTTTAGTTTAAACGTAATCAACTGCTGCAATTCCTCTTGTTCCGCAAAACGTTTTACTAAATACAGAAAGGTTCCTGCTAAAAACAGTAAAGCAATGTAGAAGTAGGGCACATAACTTTGATAGAATACAATCAATACAGCGGTGATGATTACAGCCAAACGAAGTCGTGCGAGTAATGTCACTTTTTTATCGATGCTCTGAAGTTCTTGTTCAAAACGCTCAACGCGCTTATGGTAATATTCCTGACGTGTGGACATAAGTGTAAAGGTAGTTTTACTTCATAATTGGAACGAAAAAAGCCCCACATTGGTGAGGCTTTTAACGTTTGAAAAGTAAAATAACTTAGTTGCGCACAAACTTTAAAGTTTCCACTTTGCCGTTATGTACTACTTTAATAAAGTAAACACCTGCAGCGAAAGATGAAACATTAATGTAGTTGTTTAACGCTACGGTGTTAGTTTCGAAAACTACTTTACCTGTCACGTCAACAATTTGCATTTGCATCGCATCCATGTTTTCACGACGAACGCGAATGTTTACGAAGTCGGAAGAAGGATTCGGAGACACAGATAAAAAGTCAACCGGCAATGTGTTGTCCTGAATTCCGGTGATTCCTGCAATGTCGTATGCAAATAGGTAATTAGCTGTCCCTTGAAGAATACCAACTAATGTTAAAGCAGGAGAAGTAACAATGTGACACCCGCCTGCAAGATCACCTGCAACACCCATATCCGCCGTTACATCATGGATTGCTCCCGTCTGAAGCCCTGTCGAGATATTCACTTGAATCAAATCGGCATTGTTATTGGTTGTTCCGGTTTGGTGAAACGACCATAAGTATGGTCCACCGGCGTTAGTGTTATCATATGCTAATCCGTATGACGCCGTTAATCCGTGTGTGCCTGCCGTAACTTGTGTAATTGGAGTTCCGGTCATGTCGATTTGTGTGAAATCAGTAGCCCAGGTTCCAACCCAAAAACCGCCGGCATTGGCGTTGGCTGTTGGATCGTAAGTGCAGTAACGAATGTTTGGTACACCCGCAACATTAATTGTTGAAGTTAATGTGCGTGTTGCAGGATTGATCTGATAAATTACCGCAGTGTTAGCACCCGCATAAATGCTTGTTCCGTCGGTAGTCAACGAACGAACGCCTGTAACTCCGGGAATTGTAAAGCTTCCATTTAGTGCACCAAGTAAGCTGAAGCTCCAAATGGTGTCACTGCCCCAGCGAGAAACCCAGAACTCGGTTCCAAATTGTACAACGCCGGCATTTCCTGCGCCTGCACCTGCGGCTGTAATGTCGTAGTTAAATAAAACCTGCCACGGTGCAGCAAGTGTGGGGTTAAAATTGTGTTGACCAACATTTGGGGCTGCTTCTGCAGTGTTGTTGGATTGTTGCGCTTGTGCAGCAAAAGAAAATACTGCAACTGCGCTGAGTGTTAAGTAGATGTTTTTCATTAATAAATGGTTTAAGGTGAAACAATATTAGGCATATTTCCGCCACCTCGCAATGATTACCACAGACATCCAAACAATTCCATCATCCACGCAATGCCGAGATGAATGATGACTCCGCCCCAAATAGATCTGCTTTCAATAGCCCAAACACCAAGTAGAATGCCGCCAAATAACGAACTAATCGCTTCAGCAGGAGGTTTACCTAAATGAGCACAAACGTAGAAGAGTGCAGCCGGAAGGATGATTTGTTTCCCGAGATATTTAGTGAATGCCAACATCAGAAACCCGCGAAAGAAAAACTCGGTGGTCACAAAATCAACTCCATAACAAGATTCGAACAGCAACGTATACGCTGTTTGGTTTTCGTTGATTTGTGCTGCACGAAGAACTTTTTCCGCTAACGGATAAAATTTTTGAAACGACGGCTGAACGGCCGCTATTGCAACCACTGCGGAAAAAATAAGCAGGATTATCAGATAGCCCTTGGGTTTAAACTGTTTCGTGCTAAATCCGTACAGCGGTTGCGTTTTCCGATCCACGAAATACCAAAAGATAATTACCGGAAAAGCCAACGTAAATACACGGATAACATTGTTGATGCATTTTAGCCAGAAACGAAATTCCGGAGATGTGTTGAAGTCTTGCAGCCAATTTTGGTGTTGGTAGAAGTATATTCGAAATGCGAATACACTAACTGCAAAGGACGCGGTGAGCCATAATGCGCGTTTATGAAATGGTGTTTTGTCTGCAGAAAATGGAATCAGTAAAAGCAAGCTGCCCATGAATGCGACAGCGTAAAAAAGCCAATTAATTAAATATTGATGATCATTTTGGTTTCCGCTTCGACTGACTACTGCTGCGAATCGAAACTGTTCCTGCAGATACACCAGTAAAAGAGTAATCACAAGCAGCACAATAAAGTAACGCTTGTTAAAATCCGTTCTATAATAAGTGTAGGCGCTAGTCCACAATGCTCGCATCCGGTAAACATAACGATAAGTGCGATAAATAAACAAAGGGTCGCTTCCCCAAACGACCCTTTGTACTTGCAGATGTGTTGAACGGTATTCCGTCTAACTGACTGATCCCAAAACCCTCACGGACAGTACAGCGATACAAATGTATGCGAGCATTTGCGTTTGAGGTAATTGGATTTTAGCAAAGGGTTTGCAAATAATGACCTGTTTTTGAAGTAACGCTATCGGAAATGATTAAATATTGACTATTTATGTGTAATTTTTGATGGTTTATGAAAACATTACCTTTCAAAATTCCGTTGCCATCTGAAACCTCTATCGTTGTTGAAGAGGAGATTCAGCCACATTTCTATACGTATTTGCATCAGCATCAGGAGGTACAGATTACCTGGATTTTGAAAGGTGAAGGAACATTGTTGGCCGGCAATTTTACGGGCAACTTTGGTTCCGGAGACATTTTTTGGTTCGGTCCGAATCAGCCGCACGTCTTTCGTTGTGATCCGATTTACTTTCAGAAAAAAAATTGGTTGAAGGCACAGTCGATATCCGTTTACTTCAATATCAATGAAGCGCAATCTGCTTTAATGGGTTTGCCGGAATTGGAATTACTCAAAAAATTTTCACAACGATCGTCAAGAGGTTTTCGTATTGAACCGGACGACTACGTAGCGATTACAGAAGCATTTTTAAAAATACGCGTCAAACACGGCATAGCGCGGCTAACAGCATTTTTGGAGTTAATCGACCAAGTGCTGAGTAATAGCAAACACATTCCGCTTTCTGATGAACCTGTTGGACATAATTTGTCCGAAAAGGAAGGAACGCGCATGCATTCCATTTATGATTTTACATTGAAGAATTTTCATAAGGACATTTCTGTTACTGAAGCCGCGGATATCGTACACATGACGCCGGAGGCTTTTTGCCGATTCTTCAAAAAACATACACGCAAAACATACGTCACGTTTTTAAATGAAGTACGCGTGGATCATGCATGTCGTCGCTTAAAAAATGCAGACGATAAATTGATTAGTGAAATCGCTTATTCCTGTGGGTTCGGCAATGTTTCGCATTTCAATCGCGTGTTCAGAAAAGTGACGGGTAAAACACCACGCGAATATCAAACACAAGCATTAGCGCGCCTCAAGAAGGGCGATATGCAGGAAAGACTATAAGGATTCGAAGCGTAGATTGGAAACACCTACTTCACGATAGGACGTTATATAGCCCAATCGATTAAAACAAATTTCTATTTGAACCGTGCAATATTGTGTTGCTTCCTTTGAAGGACGGTACACTTCCATATCCATCGTGAAGGTGACAACGTGTTCGTCGTTTATTTCCTGATGAAAATAGGATTCGGGTTGAATAGAGTAGATTGGATTTTGAAAATCGGCGTGCAGTGCCGCTTCTTGAATTTCCTGCACAGATACATCGGTTAATCCGATAAATTTCCGAACAGTTCCTTGATAGTATGTGGCAGCATCAAATCTGTTGTTGGACAAATCATCGTAATAGCTTGTGATGATTTGTTCGTATTGCTCATTGGACATAAATGCAGCTTCTTCCATCTGTTGAAGAGCTGCTACATCTAATGCGTCAACAAGGGGCTCCTCTCTAGTTTGTGCCTCTTTTACTGCAAGTATGATCACAACTGAAATAATTAATACTGCGGAAGGAATAATGATGGCCCACCAATTGGTTTTCTTCTCAGCCTGTTTTAAGTTATGTTGAACTTTTGGTGCGTCTTTATCTTTTGCTCCTGCAGGTTGTGCACTTTGTGATAAGGCATGTTGCAGTGCATGTGCAAACTGATCGCAAGTTTGAATTCGCTTGGCGACGTCCTTGGAAGTAGCAGCTTCAATCACGTATTCCAAATGTAACGGAACAGCAGGATATACTTCCGAGGCGCGCGGCAAAGGCACACTTACAATTTTATTAAATACTTCAAACTCGGAGGTCATTCCGTCATACGGACACTGTCCGGTAAGCATTTGATAAAAAGTAACACCCAATGAATAAATGTCGCTTCGCACATCTGCAGCCTCACCTTTTACTTGTTCAGGACTCATGTAATATACCGTTCCCATCTGTGTGCCGGTGCGCGTGAGTTTTGCGTTGCTATCGTTAAGCAATTTAGCGATACCAAAATCGAGAATCTTAATTTGACCTTCTTTTGTTATCAGGATGTTTGAAGGTTTAATATCTCGATGCACAATGTTCTTGCTATGTGCAAAGGAGAAAGCACTCAGAATTTGCAGCATCCACGCAGAGGCTTTTTCAAACGGTATTGGACCCGAAACAGTTCTGATGTAATCGTCCAGCGGAGTGCCATCCACGTATTCAAGAATCAGGTACAAGCCTTCTCCGTCCTCAAAGTAATCAATAAGATTTACGATTCCGGGATGTTGCAGTTGTACTAACAGCGCAGCCTCATTTTTAAATCGTAAACGCAATTGTTCGTTGCGTACCAAATGAGCATGCAACGATTTGATCGCTACTTTTCTTGGAAGATGCGTGTGTTCTGCTAACCAAACCGCACCCATTCCTCCTTCACCAATCAGCGAAAGAATACGGTATTGTAAAATCTGTTTGCCAACCATGTTTCCTATTTACAACTGGAATTTGATCGGAATTTTCTGGTCAGTACGAACAGACTGTCCGCCAATTTTACCCGGATTCCATGCCGGCATTGATTTTACTAGACGGATAGCTTCTTTGGTTAATCCGGGACCATTTTTCACCTCAACAGATGCGCGTACATTAGAAAGGCGACCGTCTTTTTCAATGGTGGCAACGATCATCACGGTTCCGGTAATTTCATTTTCGCGCTCGTACGAAGGATATTTCAAATTACGCGATATAAAAGCAGACATGGCGTCGTAACCACCAACGTAAGTTGGCTTTACATCCACATCATACGTTTGATAAACAGTACCTGTTCCGGGAGTTACTTCCGGTTGTGGTTTTGTTGTTGGTCCCGTAACGACCGTTGGTCCAGGTGGAGGTGGAACTACCGCCAAACCTTTATCCGCTTCTGCAATCTTATTGTCAACAGTGGTGTTGGATGGATCTGCTTGTTTCGCTGCTGTGTAAGCATCCTTCGCTTCTTTCCACTTCTTTTGCCTTAACAGCTTATCGCCAACTTGAATTAAACTGTCGGCACGCTTTTTCAAAGCTTCCGCATTGCCCTTGTCAACAAGCGACTGTGCAGCCGCCTTGTCGGTACTGTCTTTGGTTTTAGCTTCAGCAATACTGTCGTTTTTGCGAACGGTTTCAATACTGTCTTTCTTACGTTTTTCGGCAATAGCCGGATCTTCCTTGCTTCCACCGGAATTCATAACCATGATTACTATTGTCGCAATCACAGCAAAAACTCCCCCAATAATGCCAATCATTTTGCCATTACTCTTCTTTGCGCTTGCTGGCGCGTCGGCAAGTGCAGCGTCACTTTGGTACGTAGGTTTAGGTGTTGGAGTAACCTGCGGATTGGTGCGATCAAACGCAACAGTTTTTTCAAAATCAGGTTGCTTTTCAACTACAACCGTTTTTTCAAATGGGGCAGAAGCGGCAGGTGTGCGTTCAATGTTTTCAATAGCGGCTAAAAACTCGCGACAGCTTTGGAAACGGTCAGCCGGATTTTTGGCGGTAGCCTTTGCCAACACTTGCTCCATAGCTGAACTTACAGCAGGATAAACCGTGCTTGCATTCGGCAGCGGTTCATTAACGATCTTATTGTAAATCTCATACTCAGTTGTTAAATCTTTGTAAGGATTAGTTCCGGTCAACAACTGGAAAAACGTAACACCAAGCGAATAGATGTCCGAACGTTGGTCTACATTTTCGCCACGAACTTGTTCCGGGCACATGTAGTAGATGGTGCCTACCTGAGTTCCTGTTTTGGTCAACTTCTTATCAACCTCCGATAAAAGTTTTGCAATTCCAAAATCAAGAATTTTGCAACGTTCGTCCTTAGTTAATAGAATGTTTGATGGTTTAATATCGCGGTGTACAATTCCTTGATCATGTGCATAAGCAAATCCGGTTAAGATCTGCTTCATCAGTTTAAGTGCGCGTTCTTCCGGAACAGGACCGGTAACTTTACGAATGTAATCATCCAATGCAGTACCATCTACGTATTCCATAACGAGATACAAGCCGTCAGCTTCTTCCAGATAATCGTACAAAGCAACAATTGACGGATGTTGCAAATGAGCCATCGTAGAAGCTTCTTTCTTAAAACGCTCACGAATGCTTTGGTTGTTCGCCAGTCGCTCATGCAATGATTTGATCGCCACCATGCGGCCCAACTTCACGTGCTCAGCCAGGTACACATTACCCATGCCTCCTTCACCAATCATCTTTTTGATTTCGTAATGTAAAATCTGCTTACCGATTAAACTCATGTTTTACTGATATTGAATGAATACTTTATTACTATTATTTGCCGCCCATTCCCGGGATGGAATCTTTCTTTTTCAATGCCATGTAGATACCTACAATGAAAATCAATGAAATGATTCCGACTGCGTAATAATCTAATGACATTTCTCCCGCACTTTCAAATCGTTCGGTGTAATCCTTGTAAAACTGTTTGTGTAAAATTTCAACCGAGCTTACATTCACAGTATCTGTTACCGGTTCGGGAATAATTAATTTACCCGGATTGGCACTGTCCATTTTGATTTGTGCCGTGTCAATTTTCATCACTTCGGCAACTACCGTGTCTTGCAAAATGCTGAAGCCTTCGGTTCCCCAACGCGATAATGTTCCGTAACTGATAAATTCAACTACAGGATTTTTAATTTTGGCAACAAGTCCCGCAAGCATAATTTGTGGAATCAGTGCCAAAGGAACAAGCGTCATTACTTTCTCCGCAGTATCTACAACAGCTGATAACAACAAGCCCATTAACGTTGAGCTCAAAGCCAATACCAGCATCCAGTTGAAAGAACCGATCGGGTCGTTCCACTCCGGATTATCGCCGGAATAATTTAGATATACAATTCCTACAAACAATAATGACTGCACCGCACTAAAGAATCCTAACACGAATAATTTCGACAGCATGTAAGTCGGAATTAACATGTTGAACATACGCTCACGTTTGTAAATCGGAAGCTCGCTTACAATTTCCCGAGCCGCATTATTAGCTCCAAACCAAATTGCACAGATAGCCATCAAGAACGGAACCGACTGCACCACATCTTTAAAGATCAAACAAATAAGGCCGGCAATAATCGGCGCTTGCGCAATCATGATAATGGTGTTAACGCGATCGTTGGTTTTGATTTTGAAGTAACGTGCCGTTAACCAACGCAATTGATCGAA
>Ga0068876_10002368_pt1 | contig 14028 bp, 7 predicted proteins | sample NOAtaG_6_FD_66442 | JGI IMG/M metagenome (GOLD analysis project Ga0068876, IMG submission 66442) | Freshwater lake microbial communities from Lake Erie, under a cyanobacterial bloom - NOAA_Erie_Diel5S_2200h metaG | ecosystem: Environmental > Aquatic > Freshwater > Lake | place: USA: Ohio, Lake... | reverse complement strand
GGCATTGTATGCAGTTAACGATACGAATAAGGTTGTTGCCGGTACTTCTACTGATGTGGAAGGTTTTTTTACCATGAAAAGTGTTCCTCGCGACACCTACAATCTGCGTATTAAGTATGTAGGAATTTCTTACAGCAAAGTAATTGTGGTGAATGCGGATACTCTGGATCTGGGGCAAGTAATCGTTTCTACTGATGATAAATTATTGGGAGAAGTTCGCATCACGGAAACCATGATTCGGGTTCAACAGAAGGGTGATACTACAGAGATTAATGCAAATGCATTTAAGACAAATCCTGATGCGAATGCGGAAGACTTAGTGAAGAAAATGCCGGGAGTAACCGTAGAAAACGGACAGGTAAAAGCACAAGGCGAAAACGTAACGAAGGTAACCGTAGATGGGAAGGAATATTTTGGAGATGATGCGAATGCTGCATTGAAAAACTTACCTGCAGAAGTGGTTGATAAAGTGCAAATTTTTGATCAACGAAGTGATCAGTCGCGCTTTACAGGAATTGACGACGGTAACACACAAAAGGTGATGAACATTGTTACCAAGTCGGGGAAAGGTAACGGTGAGTTTGGAAAATTTTACGCAGGTTATGGAACTGATGATCGTTATCAGGCGGGTGTTTCATACAATAACTTTAAGAATGCACGTCGTGTAACGTTAGTTGGTGGATCCAATAATATCAATCAACAGAATTTTAGCACTCAGGATTTTATGGGGACATCGGGTGGCGGTGGACGTGGCGGTGGACGCGGTTTCTCGCGTGGCGGAAATTCTTCGGATTTTATGCAGGGCAAACAAAATGGTTTGACTGTTGCGCATGCTGCCGGTATTAATTATTCGGATAGTTTAGGCAAGAGCGGAATCATCAGTGCGAGTTACTTTTTTAATCAAACTGATAATACGGTTAACACGGATTTGTCACGTGCATTTTTTAGCGCTGAAAACAATGGACAAACATATGTGCAGAATAGTTTAACCGGAACTGTGAACACCAATCATCGTGCTAGTTTACGCATGGAGTGGAACATTGATTCGATGAACACCATTGTTTTTGCTCCGCGTTTCAGCACGCAGCAAAGTAATTACACGAATTCCTTTTCCGGTGTGAATGCCGTGCCGTCCGCATTGATCAGTAGTTTACAGAATAGTCAGGAGTCAGATAATTTTTACTGGCAATTGAATGGTAATTTAACGTATCGCCGAAAGTTTAAGAAGCCCGGACGGACTTTTACTGCCGATGTTGATGGGAATGTGAATGAACGTCGTGGAGATGGTTGGCTATATTCTTCAAATACTTTTTACCGCATGGTTGATTCTGTCGAAGTGTTGGATCAGCAATCGAATACGTTCAGCAATGCATACAGTGTAAGTCCTACGTTTACATGGACAGAGAAAGCGGGAAAGAAAGGCATGATTTCTTTAACCTATAATCCAACGCTGTCTATAAATCGTTCCGATAAAGAAACTTCAAATTTTGATTCTTTGCAGAATTCTTATTCATCGCTGGACAGTATTCTATCCAATCGTTTTGATAATCGGACAACGGTACAAAGTGTAGGTACAGATTATCGCTGGTCTGATGAAAAGCGAACGATCAATATTGGTTTACGCGGGCAGCAAACGGATTTGTATAGTGATCAACTTTTCCCGAATGAGTTATCTGTTCATCGCACTTTTCGTATTCTTTTACCTACTGTTACATTCACTTATAAAGTGGATAAGTCCATGAGTATTCGGGTGAATTATCGCACATCTACTTCCTTGCCATCTGTGTCGCAGCTGCAGAACGTTATCAACAACACGAATCCGCTTTCATTGTCCATTGGTAATCCGTTGTTAAAGCAGTCATATACACATCGTGTTTTTTCTCGCATTAGTAAAAGCGATTCAGAATCGGGGCGCAGTTTGTTTATGATGGTTATGGGCTCGTTGAATAATAACTATATCGGAAATTCTATATGGGTCACAGGTGCAGATACTGCGGTATTCGGAATTAATGTTCCAGCAGGTGGTCAGCTTACTATTCCCGTAAACATCAGCGGCTATTGGTCGGCAATGACATTTGGTGTGTTCAGTACACCGCTTAAAGCGATCAAATCCAATGTTAATATCAACTGGGGTTACACTTATAATAATTCGCCGGGATTAGTGAATGGAGTTAGAAATATTACCAAGAACCAGATACTTACCGGTGGAGTAGTGGTTGGCAGTAATGTGAGTGAAGACATTGATTTTACATTGAGTTGGAATGGTAATTACAACATCGTACAAAATTTGCTGTTACCACAGCAGAACAACAACTTCTTCTTTCATACTTCCGGCGCAAAGTTCAATATTATTTTAATGAAAAAGTTGGTGATCTCCGGTGAAGGGAACTACACTGTTTACACAGGACTTGGCAGCGATTTTAATGACGATTTCCTGTTGCTGAATTCGTCGATTGCGTACAAGTTTTTGAAGAAAAACGCTGCGGAAGTTAAGTTGACTGTATTTGATATTTTGAAACAAAATACCGCTATCAATAGAACGGTGAACGAAATGTATATCGAAGACACGCGTTCTGACGTATTAACTCAATATTTCATGTTAACATTCACGTACAACCTGAGAAAGTTTAGTGGCAAAATTCCTGAAGAAGGAGCAGAAGGTCGCCCATCCGGAATGCAATATCGCCCGCACTAAACGGTTTCAAGCGCTTTTTCATCTCCCGGTTTTGCCACGATGTAATCACCGATAACCAGGTAATCCATATCCGCTCTCGCAAAAGAATAAACCGCATCTTCCGGTGTTGCTACAATAGGTTCTCCTTTAATATTAAAAGACGTATTCACCAAAACGCTATACCCCGTTTCCTTTTTAAACGCTTCCAGCAGTTGGCGCATTTCAGGATTTTCGGTTTGATTGACGGTTTGTATTCGTACGCTATTGTCAACGTGTGTAATGGATGGCAACTTCCCTAAATATTCAGGACGGACATTATATACTAACAACATGTATGGATTAGGAAAATCGCTGTCGAAATATTTTCCGCAATCTTCTTCTAAAACAATGGCTGCAAACGGACGAAATCCCTCACGGAATTTTACGCGAGCGTTCAGGATAGTCTTCATTTCCGCAACAGTTGGATTCGCAATAATACTTCTGTTACCTAAAGCTCGCGGGCCAAATTCCATTTTGCCCTGAAACCACCCGAGAATATGACCCTTAGCCAATTGCTTAGCAGCGAAGTTGAAATGTTCTTTCGTTTTTTTGAAGGGAAGTTGATGTTTCGTCAATGCAGCTTCAATCGATGTATCATCATAGCTTGGCCCTAAGAAAGCAGTGTCCATAATCCATTTACGCTTTCTCTTAAACTTTCCATGATTCAACAACAATGCGGCACCAAGTGCAGTGCCTGAATCGCCGGCTGCCGGTTGGATGAAAATGTTTTTAAACAATCCCTCTTTAGCAATGAGACCATTAGTTACACTGTTCAACGCCACACCGCCGGCCATACATAAGTTTTCGGACCCCGTAACTTTTTTCAGATGTCGTGCCATGTGCAGAATTACATCCTCGACAACATGTTGTGCAGCTGCAGCTACATTAAGTTCATGATCGGACCAATCTTTACCTTCTGTTTTGGAAGGACCGAACAAGTCAGTAAACCTTTTTGTTACCCCCGATTTTCTGGTATAGTGATAACAGAAGTAGGACATATCCAATTCAAAACCTCCGTCATCAGTAAGCTTGACAAGCTTTTGCATTTTTTGGTACGCATCCGAATCGTGTTGGCCGTATGATGCTAAGCCCATCAATTTCCCCGGACCTTCAATGAGTTTAAATCCGAGATGGCGTGAAACGGCCTGGTAGAAAGCGCCCAGTGAATACGGCGTATCGACGGTAGAAATTTTTCGAATCTCATTTCCTTTGCCGTGCGCCAACATGCTGGTTGTCCATTCTCCGGCGCCGTCAATTGTTAAGATTGCTGCGTCTTCATAAGGGGTGGGAAAGAATGCACTCGCTGCATGACAGAAGTGGTGTTCCAGTGTATGAAATTGGAATTTGAAACCTTTAGAAGATGGGAAAAGTGCCTTCAGCGTTTCGGGTAATTTGCGCATATCTTTCAGGTAATTCAGCATACCTAAATTCTCTTCTACGCTGAAGCTGCGTTGTTCACGCATCAATGCCGGAACTTTATTCCAAAACTTCAACAGATACACCGGAATCTTGGCGTAAGAAATGGAAGGCTTCCAGAAAAATGCGATATGATCTACATCGGCAAGTGTAATGTTACCCGCATTTAAACATGCTTGTATGGCGTGTTTCGGAACACCGCCAAAATGTTTTTTTCTATTGAGACGTTCTTCTTCAACGGCAAACACAACTTCATCATTAATCATCAATGCAGTTGCGGAATCATGTCCGTAACAATTAAATCCTAAAACGATCATAGTCTTATTTCTTGTTTTTACCGCGCTGAGCTTCGGCTAAATTGTTTTTCGCTAATTGTGAATTGGGATCTCTTGCAACAGCTTTTTCTCCTGCGGCAATGGCTTTATCCCATAAACCAATTTTATTCGCAGATGCGCAGATGTTGTTCCATCCGGCAAATTGATTGGGATCCAGTTGTGTTGCTTTTTCAGCTGCAGCAATACTGTTTTCATAATGCCCTTGATTATACCAATCTAAGCTCAGTTGAATGTAACCATTGTAGTTTGGTGTTTTTTCTAATTCGCTTTGCTTCTCTGTGAAGTATTTGTTGAGTCGAACCGCCTCTTTGTAGTTGTTGTTGGCCAACTGATCATTCGGTTGCAACTTCACCGCTGTTTCTCCGGCTGCCATGGCTTCTTCGAACATACCTGCTTTATTGTAAGCAGCACAAACGTTATTCCATGCAATACCATAATCCGGTTTAAGTTTTGTTGCTTCCAACGCGGCTTCTGCAGATTTTATGTATTGCCCGCTTTGATAGTACGCTAAGCTGAGCTCAACATAATTTTCCGGAGTTGGTGCTTGTTTAATTTTATCCAACACGATGTCAATCGGTGATTTGATTTGTCCGGATTCAAATGGAGCGAGTGCGGCTTTTATCTGTGCATGTTCAGGACTTATTTCCAAACCGCGCATCAGCCACGCACGTCCTTCTTCTATGCGCCCTTTTCGCAATAAAAAATTTCCGTAGTGGTAGTAGCCTTCCGGATTGCTGGCATCCAATTCTGTTGATCGCTTGAGGTATTTTTCTGCTTCGATATCTTCATTAATGAATGCTTTAGCAATACCCATGTTGATGTGGGCGTACATGTAGTTCGGATAAATTTCCAGCGATTTTTCATAACACGAAATGGCTCCTTTAATATCGCCTTTGGCCATAAGTGCATTACCGTAGTTCATCCAGCCACGGCCGTTTTCGGGACTTTTTTCTGTTACATCTTTCCACAATGTTTCTCCACTACCCCAAACTTCATTGCGTTGATAAGTTCCATAGCTATGACCCATAATCACTACAAGTAACGCAGCTATTGTAGCACCGCTGATTATTTTTTTGCGTGCTTCTTGAACTTGCTGCAATAAAAACACGACTAACACGCAGCCGGCAATAGTTAAACCAATAAACGGATAAAAAATCCGGTGGTCATTCAACACTTCCGCAAACGGATATATGCTACTGGTTGGTGCAAGCGCCAGAAAGAACCATGCAATACCAAAGGAAACGCCTCGCAATTGCTGATGTTCGCGTAATCTCCAAACAATGTAAAACATGCCCAAAACAAATGCAGCTCCAACCATCACCCGATCGTCAAAGAAATTGGTAATCAGCACCCAGTCGGTATCGGCACTTAAATTAACCGGAAGAAGCCAAGTGTTGAAATAATGCACTATCACAAAACTCTGAGTAATCAGATAATGATACCACGTTCCTCCTCCTGATGTCCATGTTTCAGAGGTGTTTGCACGGGCAATCAGGAATAAAAAAACTGCAGCACCAAATGCCGATGCTACATACCACTTCGCTTTTTCTTTTGTCTTCAGTTCCTTGTGGAACAACCATTCAAGAACCATTAAGATCGGACCAACCGTAACAGCAGGTTCTTTAATTAAGAAGCCGATAGCTAATGGAATGAGAAACAGGTACCAATTTCTAAATTGACGACCGAGCAAGTAGAACCAAATGCTCACCAGAATAAAAAATGTGGAATGCGTATCGGTGCGCGCAATGATGTAGTTAATAGTTTCTGCATTTGCAGTATGCAGCATGTAAAATGCGGTACCCAGCAATGCCGCCCAAAGCATATTTTTTCCGTTCGGGAAACACCATTTCAGGAGTTGATAAAGTATTGCAAAAACCAACCATCCGATCATGAGGTAGTTGATAAAAATGCTACGGTGAAATACCGAAGAGTCAGGAGTTCCTCCGCTGAGGTACGTGTCAATTGCGTTGATTGTTGTTACTCCCGGACGCCAGGCCTGATTGGCAGGCAAACTACTTGATGTAGCGGGATCTGTAAAGTAACGTTTCCAGTTGCCCAAATCGCGAATGGCAGCGTTGGTTTCAATGGTATGCGAATCGTCAAAATGAAAAGGATTATCAAAGTGATTACTGTACACGACGGTAATCATCACTTGTAACATGATAAAAGCAAGAACAAAAGCGATGTTCTGACGAATAAATTGAATCATGTGGTTTAGGGCCTGCGGTTAAAGAGCCGAATTTAGAAATAATACCTGATGCAACCTGTAGGTAACCGAATTAGAATGTGTTGAAAAGGATATCTTTGCCACGCAATATGGCACTATTTGGTAAATCAGAGCCTGCGGAAAAGGGTGAGATGTCTTTTATGGGACATCTGGAGGCGTTGCGCTGGCATTTGGTGCGAAGTGCAGCTGTAATTTTCATTTTTGCCGCTGTGGCATTTGCCTTCCCCGAAATATTGTTCGGTAAAATTATTTTGGGTCCCCGCGATCCACAATTTGTAACGTATCAAACACTCTGTAATATCTCACACGCGTGGGGTATGGGGGACGCCCTATGTTTTACCAAGTTCGATTTCAAATTTCAGAATACGGATGTTACCGGCCAGTTTACATTGCACATGTGGGCAGCTATTGTGGCCGGCATTATCTGCGGATTTCCATTCTTGCTATATGAACTTTGGAAGTTTGTGAAACCCGCGTTACAAGAGAAGGAAATTAACGCAGCGCGAGGTTTTATTTTTTATGCATCGTGCTTGTTTCTGATGGGTGTTTGTTTTAGCTACTTTATTGTGGCTCCAATGGCTATTTACTTCTTAGGAAATTATCAGGTGGATCCGTCCATTCAGAATATTTTCACTATCGATTCTTACATCTCTGTGATGACAACGTTGGTGCTGATGATGGGACTCGTTTTTGAGTTGCCGATTTTGGCATTTTTTCTAGCCAAGTTCGGAATACTGACCCCCGGATTTATGCGTAAGTATCGCCGACATGCACTTATTGTAATTCTAATTGTTTCTGCTGTGATTACTCCAACTACAGATATTTTCACACAAATGTTGGTGGCGATGCCGCTTTGGGTCTTATATGAAGCCAGTATTCTTGTGGCTGCGCGGGTTGAAAAGCAACGAGCTGAACAAAACTTATAATAATGAGCGATTTAGTAAACGACTTCAACGCGTATCGTGCCAAGATGAACGAACGCATTCTTGCAGAAGATAACCTGGTACTTAAACGATTGTTTAACCTGGATACGAATACTTATCAGGATGGCGCGTTGTCATCAAAGACAAAAGAAATGTTGGGATTGGTGGCATCTATGGTGTTGCGTTGCGATGATTGTGTTAAATATCACCTCGAAAAATGTCATCAATTGGGCGTAACCCGAGCAGAAGTTTTTGAGATTTTTTCCGTTGCGAATATCGTCGGAGGAACTATTGTAATTCCGCATACTCGTCGCGCGGTTGAGTTTTGGGATGCGCTCGAAAATCGTCAATAAGTTTTTACGTATTCAAGCGTAACACACAAAAGTTTCTGTAACTTTAAGTGTGAGTTTATCCCCCGGTTTATTGCGATTTGTAATTCTTTTGATTGGCGTGTGTTGTGCTGTTCAAGCAAGCGCGCAAGCTACTCGTATTTCGGGTAAAATTTATGACACGCAGACCAACGAACCTATGCCGTTCGTGAATATTATTTTGGTGGGCACCAAAGTGGGCGGCATTTCTGATGTAGATGGTAATTATACTATTGTTACTGAAGTTCGGGCTGATTCGATCAAAGCCATGTACATCGGCTATCAACCCACAACACTGAAGATCGTTCCGGGTAAAACGCAACAAGTTAATATTGGGCTTGTTCCGAATTCGGTACAACTCAATGAAGTCGTCATTCTCCCCGGCGAAAATCCTGCTATTACACTGTTGAAGAAAGTTCATGCCAATAAATACAAAAACGATAAGGAACGATTAGATGCTTATCAATGCGAGATTTACAATAAACTGGAATTTGATTTAAATAATATCACGGACGACTTCAAGAAAAGTAAAGTCATGCGTCCGGTGAAATTTGTTTTCGATAATATCGATACCACCAACCCGACAGAAAAAGCGAACCTTCCTATATTTTTCAGTGAAAGTGTTTCTGAGTTTTACTATCTGAAAAGTCCGAAGACGAAAAAGGAAATTATCAAAGGTTCCAAGCTTTCAGGAGTTCAGGACGCGAGCGTTTCGCAGTTTACCGGGGAGATGTATCAGAATATCAACATTTACGATAACAATATTTTACTCTTCAATAAACTGTTCGTTAGTCCTGTTTCTAACAATGGGACTTTGTTCTATAAATATTATCTGGTAGATAGTATGTATATCGGTCAACACTGGTGTTATCAAATTCAGTTTAAACCCAAACGCAAACAGGAACTTTTATTCGAAGGAAATATCTGGATTGCCGATTCCAGTTTTGCCGTTAAACAAGTACAGATGAGTGTCGTGGAAGACGCGAATCTGAACTATGTAAAAGCATTTTATGTAATTCAGGAATTTAGTGATGAATCCGGAAGTTGGATGTTGCGTAAAGAAAAGATCATCGCGGATTTCGCTATTGCCGATAAACAAATGGGCTTTTACGGAAGAAAGACAACCTCCTACAAGAATTATAAAGTCAATTCCCCTAAGGAACAAGAGTTTTATACGCGTACGGATAACTTAATTGTTGAACAAGGAGCAGAGAATCGTAGCGACAGTTTTTGGGTTGCACAACGCCATGATTCGTTGACGGGAAAAGAGCAGGGAATTTATGATATGGTGGATTCAATTCAGAATTTGCCGATATACAAAACGTGGGAAGACTTGGTAATAACGCTGTATTCCGGATACAAGATTATTGGTCCAATTGAATACGGTCCTTGGCATAAAACGGTTAGTTATAATCAAATTGAAGGTGTGCGATTACGTGTTGGAGGAAGGACTTCCAATAATTTCAGCAAATGGGTAGAATTAAGTGGATATGCGGCATATGGTTTAACGGATCATGAGTTCAAGTATGGCGCTTCGTTTAAATCATTCATCACGAAAAAACCACGGCAATTAGTGGGAGGAACTTATAAAAACGATTATGAAATTCTTGGTCTAAGTTCCAATGCATTCTCTAACGATAACATCATGGCAACGCTGTTCCGCAGAACTCCGTTGACTAATATGACACGTGTGGAGCATTATGAGTTGTGGTATGAGCGTGATATTCGTTCAGGCCTGAATGTGCGTACATCGTTTGTAAATAGAAATATGTTCCCGCTGAATGGTGCACAATTTGTGCGACCATTGCCCGATAATACGGCAGCATATGAGTCAGGAATAACAACAACAGAGATTCAATTGAAGGTACGGTGGTGTCATGATGAAAAATATGTAGAAGGAGTATTTACGCGTGTTCCTGTTGGTGGTTATTGGCCAATTGTTCAGATGAACTATACTTCCGGATTGAAGGGTGTGTTCAATAGTGAATACACATATCAACGCTTAAGTATTAATGTAGATGATCGTGTACGGATCAATCCTATCGGTTACTTGAATTATATTCTGGAAGCAGGAAAAATTTGGGGCGTAGTCCCCTTCCCTTTAATGGTGCTGCATCCGGGTAATGAAACTTATGTATATGACGGTACGGCTTACAACATGATGAATTATTATGAATTTGCGAGTGATCAGTATGCGTCTGCAATTTTAATTCATCATTTCGATGGATTTTTCCTGAATAAAATTCCTTTGATGCGAAAGTTGAAATGGCGTGAAGTGGCGTCGTTCAGGGCTTTATACGGTACAGTTTCTCAGGTCAATCACGATGCATTATTATTTCCCAATACGTTGTTCTCCTTGAACAAAGGTCCATACATGGAAGCAGGTGCAGGTATTGAAAATATCTTCCGGTTCTTCCGCGTTGATGCGTTCTGGCGGTTAAGTTACCTCGACCAGCCGCGTGTGAAGCCTTTTGGAATCCGCGTATCTTTACAAGTGTTATTCTGATTTTAGAGTTATGATTTTAGGAGCGGATCACCTGGTAAAAAAATATAAGAAGCGTACCGTCGTTAAAGATGTTTCTATACGCGTAAGGCAAGGAGAAATCGTTGGATTGTTGGGGCCGAATGGGGCAGGGAAGACCACATCATTTTACATGATCGTGGGTATGATTAAACCGAACGAAGGAAAAATATTTCTCGACGATATTGACATTACGCGTGAGCCGATGTATCGCCGTGCACAACTGGGAATTGGTTATTTGGCGCAGGAAGCATCAGTGTTTCGCAAGTTGTCCGTTGAAGATAATATTAAAGCAGTTTTGGAAATGACCAAATTAACTGCCGGTGAACAAGCTAATAAATTGGAAAGTTTGTTGGATGAATTTGGCTTGCAGCACATTCGTACGAACATGGGCGATTCACTTTCCGGTGGAGAACGTCGTCGTACCGAAATAGCACGCGCATTAGCTACTGATCCGAAATTTATTTTGCTGGATGAACCCTTCGCCGGCGTAGATCCTATTGCAGTAGAAGATATTCAAAGTGTTGTAGCCAGTTTAAAGAGTAAGAACATTGGAATTCTGATCACAGATCACAATGTACACGAAACTCTCTCCATTACAGATCGTGCCTACTTGTTGTTTGAAGGTTCTATTTTAAAAGCAGGAACTGCAGAAGAGCTTGCTGCGGACGAACAAGTGCGTCGTGTGTATCTCGGAAAAAATTTCGAGTTACGACGTCCGGGTTAATGGCTGTTGCTCTTTCTAAAGTTAGCACTTCCCTTTCTCAAGAAGTTCGCATACTCATTAGCATCCGGAGTGTAAGGCTGAGGCGGTAACAATGTTTTTTCGTTGTGGTCTAACAACACATACAACGGTTGTGCATTGGAACCGTAACGGTCAATCTGCATTTGACTCCATTTGTTGCCCCACGTGCGAATCTTTACGCCGTCCTTTGTGGTGTATTTCTTGTCTTCCGGTAATTCTTTCTTGTCGTCACAGTACAAAGAGATGACTACATAATCTTTTTCCAACTGCGATAATACATCCGGCTCAGGCCACACGTTATCTTCCATACGACGGCAATTCGCGCAATTATAGCCCGTGAAGTCCACGAAAATGGGCTTGTTCACTTTCTTGGCATACGCCAATCCCAAATCGTAATCGTGGAAGCAAGATAAATTCAATGGACAGTGTGATGGATCAACACCTTCCGGCAATGCTTCTTCACCTGATTTGCTTCCACCGCCACCTGCGAAAGTGCCGGCGTTCTCGCTATAGTATGCAGGAGGTAAAATACCGCTCAACGCACGAACAGGAGCGCCCCACATGCCCGGTGTAATGTAAATCACGAAGGAGAAGGTGATAATCGCGAAAACAATTCGTGGTACACTAATGTATGGCAAGTCACTGTCATGGGAGAATTTCAGTTTGCCTAATAAATAGAAACCGATTAAGCTGAAGCACACCACCCATACTGCAATAAACACTTCTCGTGTTACGATACCCCAGTGATAAGATAAATCTACGTTGGATAAGAACTTTAAGGCTAATGCAAATTCCAATAAGCCCATCACCACTTTAACTGAGTTCAACCATCCGCCTGATTTCGGTAAAGAACTTAACCAACCCGGGAATAGTGCAAATAACATAAATGGCAATGCTAATGCAATACTGAAGCCCAACATCACAAACAGCGGTCCTGTGATACCAGCTTGTGTGGCTTGAACCAGTGCTGTTCCAACAATAGGACCGGTACAAGAAAAGGAAACCAGAGAAAGTGTGAAAGCCATAAAGAAGATGCCAATTAATCCGCCTTTGTCGGATGCTGCATCAACTTTATTTACAAATGATGAAGGCAATGTGATTTCAAATGCCCCCAGGAACGACACACCAAAAACAATGAATACCGCGAAGAAGATTAAGTTGAACCAAATATTCGCACTAAGCTGATTCAATACTTGTGGATCCCCTGTTGCCAGTGTTACTAATAGACCTAAAGAAACATAAATTGCAACAATGGACAAACCATAAATGATAGCATCACGAATTCCTTTTTTGCGATCCTTGGCACGCTTCGTAAAAAAGCTTACGGTCATAGGAATCATTGGGAACACGCAAGGAGTAATAAGTGCTAATAATCCACCCAGAAATCCACCTCCAAACGCAGTCCAAATGCTTGATCCTTCATTAAGTGTTGCCGGCGCCGGAGTTTCTGTGTCTTCAGTTGTTGTTGCCATTCCTGCCGATTTCGCAGTGTCTGCTATTGCTGCAGTCGTGTCGTTAGCTCCGTTTCCTTGTAGCGTGGCAATAACTGCTTGAAGACTGTCGCAGCATCCGGATGCTCCATTGGTAGCCGACACAGTTCCTGTGGTGCCGTTAACAGGAGTTACATTTTGACCATTACCTACAGCACAAGGTTTGCCTTTTACAGTAAACTTAAATTGTGGTTGCGGAAAAAAGTTAACGCAAGCACCATCATTACAAACCATTCCGTCAATGGCTCCCGTAATTGAAAATTCTTTATTAGTTTTAACACGAATTTTTTGTTTGAACACCGCAATGTCTTCAAAGTATTTGATCACCTGATTATCAAAAACAGGTTCCGGTTTTTCAATGGGTTTTGGTTCTGATGTTTTTCCAATAAGCTCGTAGTCCGCGCTTTTGTCCCACAAAAATTCTGTCGGTAGCGGTCCATTATCAACAGGGATTTGCGAATATAAATGCCACCCTTTTTCTATGGTTGCCTTAAACTGAAGTTCAAATTCACAATCCGAAAGTTGCTTTACGGTATACGTCCAAGCTACATGCTGCTTGGGTTGGGCAAAAGCAGAAATAGAAAAAATGCTAAACAGAGCAAGGAAAAAATACTTGGAGGAATATGCGAAGCGCTTCATAATTCAGTATAAAATACGGATCAAAAATAAGTATTATCGGTTGTGACCGGTTGTTAATTAAGTTTATTGCAAAGGAAACGTCAGAAAATGCAAAAGGGCTGCAGTTCATGCAACCCTTTCGCGAAGTTCAATGATTTTATAATCCGCTTACGGTGATGATCACATTTTCGTCATCCGGTTGCAGAATGTCGCCTTTCTTATTCAGCATATAGTTTACTGAAGCTTTAATCTGGAATGGATCCGTAGTGTTGATTTTAATTTTTTGCGTGTAGCGAGCTTGTTTCTGAATGCAGGTTACTTCCTTGTTGTAAGAAGGTTCCATCCACTTAACATAACTGCCCGATTCAGTCATTTCTCCAATTAACTCAAATTGAGCAGATGGGTCAATTTCGATGGAAGTTGGCAATGGACCATCAAATTCCGACATGTTTTTCGAATAGATGAACCAACCTGCGGGAATGTTGCAGGTAAAACGAATTTCCGCTTCGTTATTGGGTAATGCAACCACCATCGCCGACCAATCGCATTTCATGCGATCGCGTTGAACTTTAAAAGAGGTTAGTGAAAGTGTTAATGCGACAAGCATTAATGATAAAACAAGTCGTCTACGATTTGTTTTAGTGTAGGGCTGTGACATAGTTTGTTTCCGGT
>Ga0068876_10002366_pt1 | contig 14030 bp, 8 predicted proteins | sample NOAtaG_6_FD_66442 | JGI IMG/M metagenome (GOLD analysis project Ga0068876, IMG submission 66442) | Freshwater lake microbial communities from Lake Erie, under a cyanobacterial bloom - NOAA_Erie_Diel5S_2200h metaG | ecosystem: Environmental > Aquatic > Freshwater > Lake | place: USA: Ohio, Lake... | reverse complement strand
TCATTTACAGATATGGAAATAGGTTGGCTTGAAACTGCAGGGCAAATCCCATTGGAAACTGTGTATGAATACGATCCTGAATTCGAAATAAAAATCGAAGTTGAAGTGTCTCCATTTGACCACAATATATTGGTAGTCTGGTTTGAGGTGAGATTAATACCAGAACCTAGGCAAATTGTCTGAGGCCCTGATGGTGAAATGGTTGGATTCGGTGGCGGTGGAACGGTCGTAATTGTTATTGAATTTGATGGTGGTGAACTGCAATTTCCATTCGTTCTTGTTACAAAAAATGTTCCCGGGGAGGTGACGATAATCTGCTGAGTTGTTGCCCCGTTGGACCAAACATTTAAATTTTGGAAGGAAGAGCTTAAGGTAACCGAACCACCTTGACAAAAAGTTGTTGGTCCGTTTGCGGTAATTATTGGTTGGCTAGGCGCTGATAACAACACGACGTTTACAGGATTGGATCTTGTTGGACAGCTACCTCCTAGGGTATGCTCGACACTGTACGAGCCTGGAGTACTGACTGTAATGGAATTGCCTGTGCCAACTGGGGTATTCCCAAGGAACCATTGACATTGTCCAATGCTTGTTTGGCTTGAGGAAGCTGTTAATGTGACCGAATTTCCAGGACAAATACTCAATGGGCCGCTTGCAGTGATTGTAAGTTGGGGCGAATTTGGAATTACTGTGATTTGCACCGTGTCGACTGGGAACAAACTACATTGAACATTAGAGTTATTAAGCCAATAATTTCCAGATGAACTGACGATTATGGAATTGGATGTTTGCCCGGTAGACCAAGTGTTTCCTGTTGAATAATTTGAAGTTAGAGTGACAGAATTTCCTTGGCAAAATACTGTTGGCCCTGATATGTTAATTGTTGGTTGAGACTGCAATTTAGAAATAAAAATATCTGTCATCCATTGATTGCCATTTGGTTCAGTTTGAAGATTATAGTTATTTTGAGAAGGGTCAAAATCTATATTGTTCGCAAAAATGCCACAAATGATTGGGTTGTCGTAGGCGTCAATGGAAACTGATCCCCCAATACATTGGCTATAAGTATTGGGAACAGGTTCAAAAGTTTTTACATTCAAAAACACTCCTGAACTATCTAGTTTCAATAAAAACGCATTGGAGCCGCCTCCCGTCCCAGACGTAAAGACAGAAGAGCTTGGATCAAAATCAATTGGACCGTATATCGATCCAAATATATTTACATTATTCTTGCTGTCTAAGGCAATTGAGCTCGATAAATTAGGTGGAAAAGGATAAATATTTTTAGCCCATCGGAGAATTCCTGAGTTTGATAATTTGATAATATACAATCCACCATTTGTTAGGTTGTATACATTTGGTCCAGGATCAAAATCAACTGTGCCGCTAAAAGCTCCGCATACATGATAATTTCCATCATTGTCCCTAGAAATGGACTTACCCACAGACGTACCAGCAAACTGTGCTACGAACACAAAATTTAAAATTGAGGAGCCTAGTGACAAAATGTATGAATCTCCTCCATTTGAAGCCGTTAAAATATTGGTGGCGCTGGATGGGTTAAAGTCTACGGCGTTTTCAAAACGTCCTGTTATACTAATCTCACCACCACCATAAAGTGCTGATGAATTCACAGTTTCATCTCCAGTCCCACCAAAGCTTGTACCTCCTATGAAAGTTCCATTTAAGGTGCTGATAACTGAGATGAAAATGTCGCGACTTCCGTTCGAATTTACTACAAAACTTCCCTGCGGGTTCAAATTTGCTGAATTTCGAAACTCGCCAACAAGATAAATACCATAATTGGGAATAACTTCCATCGATTTAATGTTTGTTCCTCCTAGTACTTTAACCCAGGCCAAATTGCCGTTGGGTAGAAGCTTTATCACCACCCCAGTTAGAGCAGCGCTACTGACAAAGGAGGTTCCAACACCAGGGTCGAAGTCTATTGTTCCCGTGAAGTTTCCCGTTATATATAACGTATCTGAATTAAACGCTATGTCTGTTAGCCATATAGCGCCAGTTCCATTTACACCTTCAAATATTTTCCCTTGTAAGAATGTGCCATTTGCACTCGCTTTATGGAGAAATCCCGTGTAATTATAAATCGAATCTGTTGGAAGAATTCCCGAATCGGTGTTCAAATCTGAAATCGCGAGGTTAGTTAAGTTCCCTATTGTGTAAATATTACCTTGTGAATCTGTTTTAACTGCAGATACTGCGGTCGAACCACTGCCAATTGCAAATGATGACGAAACTATTTGTTTAACAAAAAAGCAGTTTGAATTTGTATTACTAGAATTTGTGGTTGTGGTGAAGCTCCAAATCGGACAATTATTTGGTGTGCCGCCAATTCCAACAGGCACTATCTTCCAATAATATGTTGCATTGGTCGCCAGTGTTCCGGTATTAAATGTTGTATTCGTTTGATTACTGGAAACTAATGTTGTCGGTGCTGTATTTGCATTTAAGTAAACATTGTAGCCTGTTGCACCTTGTACAGGAGGCCAAGATAGAGTAATTCCAATATTTGATATATTTATGGATCCACTTAAGGGATTAATGGGTGATGGTATGCAGTTTGGTGGTGGGTTTGTTCCTATACAGGTAAGGGTAGTGGTCATGCCTGCCGAGGCCGTCCCACAACAATAGTTTGCATTGTAATGAATAAAGTATGTACCTGATCCCATGGAGGCTGTCCAATTAAGCGGTGTGTTTCCTGCGGCAACTATAGGACCTCCAATGGTGCCAAATCTTATGGTGATGTATGTGCCTGTTATGCTAGCGGTAGAGGTGTAAACGTTACCAGCAACAACACCGTTCACTTGATTGTATTCAGATTGGTTTTGAAACGTGGTGACGGTGTAGGCACCGGCACCTGGAAGTGGAGCGATAAAGGCACTTGGGTAAAGGCTGCTATTCGTACAACCACTGGTGGTAAAGGAACCAGGGTTGCCTGAGCTACCGTTTGTGTTGTAACTTCTTGCTCCTGAATTACAGAATTCATAAACACGTAGGTAGTAATTAGTGGCTGCAACCAAACCTGTGACGGCTACTGGACCGCTCGTGGTACCATTGAAGATGCACTGTTGACCGGAAGTGTAATTTGTAATTGCTGTTGGATTTGTACCATTCGCTGGTGGGAAAAATGAGTTGACGGTATTGAGGTATACCACGCGTCCATTACCGTTGCCGTTTGTCCAGCTAATGTTGGCCGTACAATTGGTGACCCCGGAAGTTGCAATGCCAGAAGCTTGTGTGGTGGGCGGCGTACAAGGAGGGGTAGGTGCAAAACGATACATCCTTCCCGAAGCAGGCTGGCCTGTATTGTTATTGTAGGCAAACGTTGTACTTGAAAAGTTTTGTGAAATATTAACAGAGCGGTAATTCGTTGAGTTGGCGCCACCGATTCCAACTGAGGCTGACATTGAAGCAGCACCCATAGTACCATACCTGAACTCAATCACTCCACCGGTTTCGTACAACCAAGCTTGAAAGGTTGAGTTGGAAGCACCAGTGGTGGACCATGGAATGGTAACCCGCCATTGGATTTTCAAAATACGGTTTGGAGCGGTTCCGGTAACAACATATGTTACCGCACCGTTGGTCCCCGTAGCCAAATCATCCCAATAAGGCATGATTTTGGGTCTGTTGGTTGCACTCGTGATGTTGTTGTTATATTCAGCAACGCCGGCACTGCCCAATCTGAGCCATCCATCGGGAGAAACTGAAAAGGTAGTATAACCGACACCTTCAAACGAAAAACTCATCCCGCCAGGAATGGTGATTGCTCCAGAAGGGGTGTCGTCAGTATTGGATGAAACAGCAGTGGCTGCACCCGTCATCACATCCAAGGCGTTTCCAGTGCTGGTGAAGAATGAGTAACTGTCAGCTGATTGCGCGGAAGATTTATAATTAGTTATTATGAAAATCAATATTACAAGAAAGTTGACCAATTTTTGTTTCATCGTAGAAAGTATTATAATTAGTAGTGAATATTTTTTACAGATAATTAGTTACAACCTTTTATCTCTTAAATAATGGATTATATTTAAACAATATTTCCTTTTCTGTTAGTTCCCCATCCATCAAGGCCATTTCAATTAGTTTTTAAAGTTGTTCGTTGTACATTTTATCTTAATTATATTTTCCCTAAACTTCTTTTTTTTTTTCTGCAAATTTTTCTTTGTACACTATTAATGCATGTATGTCGATTTAAATAAGATTTTCATCGTGAAAAAATCTGATTTCGGGTGAATTCAGAATTTTGGCCAGTTGTTGGTTTTCCCGCCCTTTCACTTTCTGCCCCCCCTTTCCTCCCTTGTTAACCTTCTGTCTCGGGTAATTTGCTACCTTGTCAAGCATGGAGCCCAATCCTTCATCTGACGCCATCGGCGGGTTGAAACAGACCTTGCACGGGTATCTCCGCGTGAATGAGGAGGTATTCCTGCGCTACGCGGGTTCCAAAAGCCTACCGGACAATGCCTCGGGCATCCATCAGCTGCGGGTTTCGGTGAAGCGTTTGAGGTCGGTATTCCGCTACATGGAGTGGGTGGCACCGGGACAATTTGAAGCAAGGGATGCCTTGCAGGAGGTCCGGAAGTTCTTCAAGACTGCCGGCAATCTCCGCGACCTTCATATCCGGGAGGCCATGCTGGACAGGTTTTGCGACGAATTGGGTTTGGGCTTTCCAAGGTATGCCAACCTGCTCAAAAAGGAGAAGGCAGCCGCTCAGGTTTCATTGGGCAAGCGTGTGCAGCAGGTCCGCCCGCAGGGATTGGCGCAGGCCATGGAGGACATGGAAAACATCCTGTCCGGGATAGAGGAGGCCGAATTATTGGAATTGGCCCGTGGACTGTTGCGACGGAGGATGTTGCAGGTCCGGTTGGTGTTTCCGGAGGCCCACGATGCGGAGCGCTACCACAAAGTGAGGGTTTTGCTCAAGGAAAGCTTGTACGTGCTTCAGTTGCTGCTGGAAGCCAGCCACCGTGAATGGGATAAAAAATGGGTGAATGCGGTGAAAGAAGCCGGGGAGCGGGGGGGCGAATGGCACGATGTGGAGGTTTTCCTGCACGCATTGGATGGGGCCCGTCAACAACCTTCCCATGTGTTTCCGGACGAAAGGGCCTTTTTGAGGTTGCGCGCGGCCGTACAGGCTGCCGAGACGCGTGCCTTGGAACGATACCGCAAACAGGTGGTCAAGGTCTTGGAAAAAAGTCCCTTTGCGTGAGGGTCATTCGACGGTGGTGCTGAGGATTCGGCTGCCCACTTCCAAACGTTCGGCCACTGAGATGCCGGAAGCCACATATCCGAAAACCGTGTAGCGGCCGTCCAGGTGGGGCGTGGCGCTGTGCGTGATGAAAAACTGGCAGCTTTCCGTGTCTTTGCCCGAAGAGGCCATGCCCACCGCACCACGGGAGTACCGCAATCCGTTGAATTCCGATCTCAAGGTGGGGCTGCAGCTGCCGTAGCCATCTCCGCGGGGACATCCTCCTTGGGCCACGAAGTTGGGCACGATGCGGTGGAAGGTCAGCCCGTCGAAGGCCTTGGCGCGCGCAAGTTTCACGATGTTGGCCACGGTGGCAGGAGCGCTTTCCACGGAGAGCTGAATCACGATTTCACCCAAATCGGTTTGGATTTTCCATTTGCAGGTTGCGGGAATCTGCCTGACGGCTTCCCAATCCACCGGGTAGGCGGAAGGGGGAAATGGGGCAACAACAGCGGTTTTACGGCCTGCGATCTTGTCCAGGGCTTTGCGGACTTCGGTGTGGGTTTCGGCATCGCGGGGGAGTTGAAGACGACCGAGTGCTGCGTGCAAGGCCGAGCTGTCCCGCATGGCTTGGGCCAATCCGTTTCCATCGGTGGCGATGAGGAGCGCCGCCTGTGCGGTCAATCCCACGTCTCCGGCATTCAGCACTTGGTTCAGGAAGGCCACCCGGGCAGGAAGGTCCTGTTGGTTTTGGTTGTAAATCAAGCTGAGGCCATCCATGGCGTAGGTGCTCACCACCGGTTTCACCGGGAGGACGGCTTGGCGAAGCAGGGATTCTTGCGCTGGGTCATGTGCCAAGGCGAGGTAGGCATATCCTTTGCGGTAGGGCGATTCGGCATCCCGCAGGATGGTTTTCACATAGTCCAGGGCTGTTTTCAGGCGATTGGGGTCCGATTTGCACAAGCGCACGTAGGCGGACATGAGTTGGCCTTGCACGGTCGGGTATTTGCGGTCGGAGCGGCATCCGGGCAGGTTCAGGATGCGTTCGATGCGGGCAAGGTCTCCAGGCTGACCTTGGGTCTTCAGGTACAGGGAGGCTTCCATGGCCACGAGGGGATGGGCGCGCATGCCCGGGACCGGTGAAAACAAAGGTTCGATGGAGCCGAAAATCGCTTCTGGGGTGGTTTTGGGTGTCAATTCGGACAAGGCGCGGACGGCATTGACTTTCACGGGCCAAATTTCGCTGCTGTCGGTCAGGGCTTTTTCCAACCGTTGTAAGCATACAGGGGCGTTGCAACGACCCATTCGGCGCACGAGCAATTGACGGGTTTCCGGATTCACCTGTCTGTCGAACGCGCGGATGAGCCTCTCGGCATCCTTGACGGGGCCGATTTCCTTGGTACGACCCAAGAAAGCGCCTGCCCAAAAGGTGGCTTTGGGTTGTCCGGTTTCCAGCAGACGCAGGGCAAGTTCCTCCGAACCAGGTGTGGTGACGCCCCTCAATCCGGCCCGGTACAAGGCGGCCACCATGCCCAGCTGTCCCAACGCTGTCGAACCGCTTTGGTTGGATTTGTCCATCATGGATTTCAGGTCGCTTGGGGAGGCACATTTGCCGAATGCTTCGTAAGCTGCCACCACCAAGGAGGTGTCCACTGCGTTTTGGGCCGTGGAAAGCAGTTGGGATGCCGAACGGTTTTGTGCCGTTTGACCCAAGGCGAAGGCTGCGGAAGCCTGCACCCGGGGATCGGAATCTTTGAGGAGGTTTTCCAGCTGGGTACAAAAACTGCTGTCTTGGATGGAGGCGAATGCCATGGTGGCGGCAATTCTTACAGCCTGGGGGTAGCCTGTTCCGGTGTAGGGTAGCAAGTCGGCGCCTTTCCGTTCGTGTTGGATTTGGGCGATGCGCAGTCGGATGCTGTCGGAAAATACGTTCAGGACGGAGTCGCCGTTGGGGTTTTCAGCATCCTGTTTGTTGTTTCCACCGCATGCGGCAAACAACAGGAGGGTGGCCACGCAGGCCCATGCGGGCAGGCTTTTTTTCAAGGAGGGCAAATGAAACATGTTCGGTCAATTTTTCAAGGCGTCCCAATCCAGCCAGGTCGCCACGGTGCTCAAATCCGGCATGCCGTCTTGCAGGGGCAAGCTCACGGAAACAAAATAGCGTGCATCCAAGATCACGAAAACCTCCGCGCTGCGATCCAAAGAGTTATAGGCAGACCAAGTACAGGAAGCGGGCAAGGAGGCCGGCAGAAACCCCGGCATGGTACGGCGGTCTTCGGTCAATCCTGAGACGGGCACGGAGTCGGCCAAATTGAAACGCCGCCAATTGGCACGGAGGAAGTCGGCATCCCGCACATAATCCCCGATGCTCAATTCGATGAAGTCGCCTTCGGGATTGTAGAACACTTTCCGGGCTTCCACGAGTTCGGAAAGGGGAAGCTGCAGGGTGTCTGCGGAAGCGATTTCCAAAAGGTAGCCGGGGATGCTGTCGGCGAGGACCGCCAACAATTTTTGCCCGTTTGCCGGCAAGGTATCTCCCGAATCGTGCCACGCTGCAAGCCGGGTTTCAAGTAGCTCCATGGGCAGGCGGCCGCTCGTGTCGGGTTGCAGGTTGTCCAACAAGCTTTGGGGCTCACGCAAGGTGGAGGAGGAGGGGTCGCAACCGCACAGGAAGCACAACAGGACCCCGCAGCCGAAGGCTGAGAAAAAACTTAATCCGGATTGACGCAATAAGTTAATCAAGAAACAGTTGCGGTAATTCGTTTCAAGTGTTGGTTCAATCCAAGCACATCGAACATGGCTTGGTCTTGGTTCACGGCATTGTTGGGCGTGGTGAGGAGTTTGTCACCTGCGAAGATGGAGTTGGCCCCGGCCAGAAACAGGAACCCTTGTTCCACCTCAGACATCCGGATGCGTCCTGCGCTGAGCCTCACGCGGGCTTTGGGCATTAAAATCCGGGCGGTGGCCACCATGCGGATCATTTCCCAGATTTCCACCACGGGTTGGTCCTCAAGCGGGGTACCTTCTACTGGTACGAGGGCGTTCACAGGCACCGATTCGGGGTGGGCAGGCAAGGTGCAGAGGGTGTGAAGCATGTCGATGCGGTCGTCTGCGGTTTCTCCCATGCCGATGATGCCACCGGAGCAAACATTCACGCCGGCCTTGCGCACGTTTTCGAGGGTGTCAAGGCGGTCTTGGTATTTGCGGGTGGTGATGATATCGTGGTAGTGGTCCTCACCGGTGTCGAGGTTGTGGTTGTAGGCATGTAGCCCAGCCTCTTTCATTTTGACGGCTTGGTCTTCTGTGATCATGCCCATGGTAGCACAAACTTCCATGTCGAGGGCATTCACTTCTTTTACCATTTCCAGCACCTTATCGAAGTCGCGGTTGTCCCGGATTTCACGCCATGCGGCGCCCATGCAAAAACGGGTGGAGCCATTTGCCTTGGCTTGACGGGCTTCGGCAACCACGGTGTCTACATCCATGAGTTTGTGGGCCTTGAGTCCGGTGTTGTAGCGGGCGGCCTGCGGACAGTAGGCACAATCTTCCGGGCAGCCACCGGTTTTCACCGAAAGGAGGGTACAAACCTGAACTTCTTCGGCCTTGTTGTGGGCCCTGTGGACGGTTGCGGCGCGGTAAACCAAGTCCAGCAAGGGACTGTGGTAGATTTCACTGATTTCTTCGCGCGTCCAATCGTTTCGAGTCATATGCAGGGTTTGGTTTTGCCGCAAATTTAATGAAAAGGATGATTCAGACGTGGCTCAACGGAGGGTGATTTCCAAAATGAAGGATCCTTCTTTCAGGCCTTCGGCTCCAGATACGCCCACCACCACGCGGTAATCGGAGGTCGTGGAGTTCAGGTGGACGCTTCGGGTGTGGTCTTGGGTTTGGCCCCGCTTGGGATAGTCCCATTTGTGGTCGGCCTCGCAGGTTGTGCAGCGCAGAATATCGGGGGGCAAGGCGGTGTTGTTGGCGGCATCTTGGATGGCGAAAAGGCTCATGTTTGCTTTGGCATCGGATGGCACGAGGCGGATGTCCATCTCGGATTGGGCGGGCAACTGGACGAGGAAATACACGTGGTTGCCATTGAATTTGGCGTTTTGGGTGGAAGGCCAGCAGGCCATGGAACTGTTTGCGGCCCATGAAAGGTCCAACAAAGGGGTTCCGTCAGCGAGGTTGCCTTCGTAGGCCATGGTTTTTCCCTTCACCGCCTCTGCGGTGTAAACGGTAAGAGGAGCCTGCTCAATGGTGTTGGGCACTTTGGATTTCATGGTCAGGTTCAAGGAATATCCACCTTCTTCCAAACCTTCCGGACCGGTCACGCCCACCACGACGGTATAGGAATTCTCGATGGAGTTGAAAAAGATGTGACGGGTATGGTCTTGGGTCTTCCCCCGTTTGGGATAATCCCATTTGTGATCGGCCTCACAAGATGTGCAGGCATGGATGGCGGGTGGCAAAACCGGGCTTGAGGTGGATGGCACCTGATACCCATAGAGACTCATGTTTTGGTTGGGGTCGTCCGGCACAAGGGTGATTTCGACTTCGGCGTGGGGTGGCAAATTGAAATGGTGGAACTGATGCTTCCCGTTGAATTTGGCGTTTTGCGTTGCGGGCCAGCATGCCATGCTGCTGTTGGATGCCCATGTGAGGTTATCGAGGGTTTGGCCGGATGACAAATTGTTTTGGATTTGGACGGTTCCGTTGGGGTTAATTTCCACGAAGGTGGATTGAGATTGGGCCATGAGCAGGGAAGTTTGGGTGAAGGCAATCAGGAGAGTGATAATGCATTTCATGGAATGGAAGTTTCCAACAAGATAGGGACTATGCCGGCCAAAAAAAAGCGCTCTCAGGGATTTGCAGCTCGCATCAGATGGACAAAACCTTCACCATGTCCAGCAGGTGGGCCGGGATGGGGTTGTGTTCTTTCACAGCTTTTTCAAACGGGATTTCCACCAATTCGCCTTTCATCTTGCCGATCAGGATGCTGTGTTTTCCAGCCATCAGGGCCTTCACGGCAGCATGCCCCAATTCACTGGCCTGCACGCGGTCGGCACAGGTAGGGGACCCGCCCCGTTGGATATGGCCTAGCACAGTCACACGCGTGTCGTATTGCGGCAAACGGCCCTTCACGGCCTCCGCTACCTTGAATGCACCGCCCGCCTCATCGCCCTCTGCCACCACCACGATGCTGCTGGTTTTTTGACGCTGCCAACCTTGCTCAAGTGTTTGGATCACGGCTTCCAAGTCGGTGTGCGTTTCCGGGATCAATACGGCCTCTGCTCCGCCTGCAATCCCGGCATGAAGTGCGATGTATCCTGCATCCCTGCCCATGACCTCCACGAAAAAAAGACGGTTGTGCGAGGAGGCGGTGTCCCGGATTTTGTCGATGGCCTCAATGGCCGTGTTGAGTGCCGTGTCGTACCCAATGGTGTAATCGGTGCCCCAAAGGTCGTTGTCGATGGTACCCGGCACCACCACGAAAGGAATGCCATGTTCCGCAAAAAACACCCTTGCCCCTGCCACTGTGCCGTCTCCACCGATGCCCACCACGGCGTCGATTCCATTTGCCCTCAAGTTATCGGCAGCTTGCTTTCTTCCCTCCGGGGTGAGGAAGCGCTTGCTTCTGGCTGTTTTCAACATGGTGCCACCTCGGTGGATGATGTCGCTGACGGAGCCTGCATGCATTTCGGTGATTTCTCCTTCTATCATGCCTTCATATCCTCGGTGGATGCCAAACACCCTCAGGCCGTGGAATATTGCCGTCCTCACCACGGCACGAATACAAGCGTTCATGCCTGGCGAGTCACCGCCCGAAGTGAATATCCCGATGGTTTGCTGTTTGCTCATGTGGTAAAGCTAAATTCAAGAAGGCGAAGGGGCAAGCCTGATTGTTGTCAATGCCCGTCTTACCGCCTCTCGATTCGATAGCATTTGACAGGTTTGGACCAATTGATTTCCAGGGGGATGGACCACTGCATGGTCTCCACATGCAATTCGGCGATATCATATCCATTGTCATAGGCTTCTTTCAATTCTTTGTAGGGGTCGTCGCCTAGGCCGAATTTGAAGTTGCGCTCCTTGCTTGTAAATGTGCGATATGGCTCAATGGCCTCCTCCCTGATTTTGACCCACAGCTTGCCCAACACATTTTCACCCTCCCAGTTTCCATCCGGCAGTTTCTTGGCTCCCCAAAACAGGTTATGGTCCTTGGCACCGTAAGGCGACACGTCAAAGTAAATGTCATGCCCCGCCGTGTACAGCAACCGCTGCAACAAGAAGGGATGTTGCTGGACCTTCAATCGAAGGGCCATTTCCAAGTTGAAGACGTCTTGTTCACTGCAGGGTGGGGTAAAATACAGGTCAAGTCGACCTTCCTTTGTGAGTGATTTGATGGCAAGAGCGGCCCGGTGCTTGGCATCCATGGGGGAGGTCTCCTGTCGGATGCTTTCCTGGATATCCTGGTCGGCAAATCTCAACCCCAACAAAAGATTTTCCACGGTAGGCCATTCGAGTTCATCTTTTGTTATCGCATAGGGAGCCAAATTGCTCATCCACCCGTATGGGTCGTGGACTTTGTAGAAGGTGACTTCTTTTTTCAAGGTTGCGCGCTTGTTGTTTCAGAGTTTTACAAATCTAGGGATCTCGATGCCTTCCTTACCTGAAAAAGAAAGAGGGGCCCCGAAAGGCCCCTCCCATGAAAAAAGACTCTACCAAATTACTGCATCAATGAGAGTTTGGTGGTGAAGCGTTGGCCGTTTTGGGCTTGGGCTTCCATCAAGTACATACCGGCTTCCAACCCTTCGATGGAAATGTTGGCCGTTTGGCCACCACGGATCGTGCGGGTCATCAACACGGCACCTTTCATGTCGCGGATGGTAACGTCGAAGTTGGAACCGTTCATTTCGGGCAACATGACGTTCACATTGTTTTGAGCAGGGTTAGGGAAAACGGTCAAAGCCTGTTGGCTGAGGTCGTTTTCAACACCCGTCACAACGGAGAGGGGCACCAAGTTTCCGCCGGATGGCAGAGCTACCCACAAACCGAAGGCAGGACCGTTGCTGTTCTGGGAAGGGTCCAAGAAACCGGAAGCTACTACCGTGATGGCAGTGTTGGCCAAGCCCAAAGTCTGCAAAGGAGCGGAATAGGTCACCACAGGGGTGTTGGTGGCGGAAACGGAGAGCTGAAGCTCATAGTTGAGTTCGGCCAAATCCAGGTAACCAGCATAAGCAGCATAGGACAGGTCATCAACAATCAGGCCTGCAGGGATGCCCACTTCGGTCACGTCCACGGTTGGAGCGTCGGTGGAGCCGTGAAGGACAAGCACGTCAACGTTGCCAGCGGTATTCGAACGCTCACGACCAGCAGCGAACACATCAAGGTTGAAAGCTTGGGCAGGGCTGTATCCGGAAGGGGAAACAATGCCGTTGGCAGTCAGGATGTAGCGACCACCTCCCGTGAGGTTGTAGGTGAAGCGAGCCAAACCGTTGGTGGTGTCGGTAGAGGTGGAAGGTTGGATGGTAACATCAAACGCAACACCTGCAGGGGCATCGATGAAGGGGGTAGCCGTGCGGAAGGCAAAGTTGTCAAGCAACAAGGCATCGTTGAGCCAAACGTCGACGGTGGATGCAGCAGCATCAGCGCAGTTGTGAATAACCTGCAAACGTGCAGTGGAAAGTGTTTGGGATGGGAGTTCAACCAAAGCTCCACCGGTTGGCAATGCTACCCAAAGGCCGAAAGCGGCACCGTTGCTATTTTGTGAGGGATCCAAGAAGCCAGAAGCGACCACCACTGCGGCAGCTCCTCCCAGGTTCAAGGTGGCCAAGGGAGCGCTGAATTGAGCAACTCCGTTGTCCCCTTCGGCGGTGCGGATTTGCAACGAATAGTCAGAAGCCGGAAGGCTCAAGTATCCTGCATATTCCACGTAGTCGAGGTTGTCGATGATGCGACCAGCGCCTACACCGACTTCAACCACGTCTACCGTAGGAGCGTCAGTGGAGCCGTGAAACACCAAAAGATCGGTGTTGGAAGGGTTGGAGCCTACTTCACGCGCACCGGCAAACACTTCCAAGTTGAAAGCAGCGGCAGGGCTGTATCCCGAAGGAGAAACAATCCCGTTTGCCACAACCACGTATTTTTCGTTGGCGGTGAGGGTGAGGGTGAAGTTAGCGATGGTATCGGTCACCATCATGGAGTTGGCAGGGGCAATGCCAAGCTGAATCTGAGTGCCTGCAGGAAGGTCTACAAAAGGAGTGGCTGTACGGAAGGCGAAGTTGTCCAACAACAAGGAAGAAGGGTTGTTGCCAACGGTGGCCCAAACGTCTACCGTGGCTGCAGCAGCATCGGCTGAGTTGTGGATGACCTGTACCCTTGCGGTTTGGGCAAAGGCAGAAGCACTCACCGTGGTGGCGAATGCGCTTGCTAAAAGTAGTTTCTTGAAATTCATAATTGTTCCTTTTAAGGTAAAGTTTAGCAGAGGAACACCGCGTGGATTTATTTTGTTTAACGAATGGATGTAAAAAGTTAAACAAAAAATATAAAACATTGAATTTCAATGAGAAAAAATCACTCCAATGCCCGCGCGTAGTTTATTGTGCAGGCTCCGGAAAGCAAAATGAACTTCAGCACCACGGATTGGTCGGGCATCAAGTCCAAACGTGCCAAACCCTTGTTTCCCCGACTATACTGACACCATTTGCCGTGGCCCACCGATTGGGATTTGGTTCCGCTGCCACTCACCACGTGGTGTACGCGGCCCTCTCGATTGTATTGCAGGTTGTGTTCATGGCCTGCTGCATAGATGAGACCCGGATGGTCTGCA
>Ga0068876_10002364_pt1 | contig 14048 bp, 10 predicted proteins | sample NOAtaG_6_FD_66442 | JGI IMG/M metagenome (GOLD analysis project Ga0068876, IMG submission 66442) | Freshwater lake microbial communities from Lake Erie, under a cyanobacterial bloom - NOAA_Erie_Diel5S_2200h metaG | ecosystem: Environmental > Aquatic > Freshwater > Lake | place: USA: Ohio, Lake... | reverse complement strand
ATCACGCAGGGCATTATCATCATTGGAATTCCACGATTCCCCTGCAAAAGCCACCAGGCCTTCCTTAAACCATACCGGAAGGTGCAGCATCACGGCATTCTGGACGACTTCCTGGATATTCGAGCCAAAAAGCATGGTATTGAGGTACACCGATGCGATACCTTCCCTGATCTGACGCCGCAGGTTGCTCTGGTTGCCGTCATAATAAACAAAAATCGTACTCCCTACAATCTTCGTCTGGCCGCCAGTACTGCTGAAAGCCTCCTCTTCCCCGATATTACTTTGCTTGAAATCCGTGATATCGGTATAAACAATAATCTGTATTTTTTCGTTAATGCGATGTTCGAGAAGGGCCTGAACATCGGGAAAGTCGAGTTCTGCCAGTTGGGCGGCTGTCTGCCCGATATTCCGGGACTGTCCGTACCAGAAAATGTAAAAATTATCGCTTTCGTACTGAGACCACTCTTCGAAGTTCTTGTGATATTGCACCCGGTTTTTCCCAAACTCCACCTGAGTGCCCTGCCCGACGGCGGAGATGGACCCAAAGAGGGACAACAACAGCAAAAAGCAGGTTTTCTGCATGACTTGGGATTTTCGGAACTGAAAGAATAAAGCCTTTACCCTTTAGGCCGTACGCGAAATAAACCACCCGGGAATACCCGAATGACAATATAAGAAAATAAACATATAATTTCACTAATCGGACAAAAAATATCAGGCGTACTGCGGCCGCTTCGCACTTATCATCCGCACCAGCCTGTTCAACTGCTGCAAAACCGGAGCCATGTTACAAATCGCGCATTTTACCTTCAACCTTTTTCAGGAGAACACCTATCTGTTGTACGACGGGACAGGTGCCTGCATCATTTTTGACCCGGGATGTTTTTACGCCCATGAAAAGGAAGAACTCAGGCAATTTATTGAACGTAACGGACTGAAACCGGAAAGGTTGATAAATACCCACTGCCATTTCGACCATATTTTTGGAAACAAATTCATCCAGGACACCTATGGATTGGTGCCGGAAATCCACCCTCTGGAGCAGCAGGTATTGGAACGTGCCGGTGAGGCCGCGCTGCGCTTCGGGGTACCTTATCCTGAACCCTCCCCCCCGGCAGGACGCTTTATTGAAGACGGGGAAGGGATTATCCTGGGTGGCAACCACCTGGAAGCCATCCTGGCCCCCGGGCATTCTCCCGGCAGCCTATGCTTTTTTGCCCCGGAGTCGCAGTTGCTCATCGCAGGGGACGTCCTTTTTCAGGGAAGTATCGGCAGAACAGACCTACCCGGAGGGGATTACGGCACCCTTATCCGAAGCATCCGGGAGCGCCTGATGCCGCTGGACGATGCCGTGCGGGTTTATCCTGGTCACGGGCCGTCAACGACAATCGGGGAAGAGCGGCGCAGCAATCCTTTCCTGACCTGAGGGCATCGTTACCCAGCAGCCTGCTCATGCTTCTTTTCCATGGCACTGCTTATATTTTTTTCCACTCCCACAGGGGCAGGGATCGTTGCGTCCGATTTTTGGTTCTACGTTCCGGATGGTCTGGACCTTTGAGACTGGCTGGCTGGCCTGGGCAGCGGCCCTCCTACGCGCATTTTCCTCTTCCTCCCGCTGACGGTTGGTGCTTGTGCGCGTCATATCGGTGCGCTGTTCCCTGGCCTGCTCCAGCGTCGTACCGTCTGCAAATATCAGCGTACCTTTCGCCAGGTAGGAAGTGACCTCCTCGTTGACTTCCATAATCAGTTTTTCAAAGAGGTTGAATGCTTCCACTTTGTAAATGACCAGCGGGTCGCGTTGTTCAAAAGAAGCAGCCTGCACAGAATCTTTAAGTTCATCCATGGAGCGCAGGTGTTCTTTCCATTTTTCGTCAATGATCGCCAGCGTAACCGCACGTTCTACATCCTGCATGATAGATTTGCCTTTAGAGTTCACTGCATCGACGATTTCCGCGGTCACATTATAGGGGCTTTTCCGGCCATCGGTAAAGGGGATAAGGATACGTTTATAAATATGGCCCTGGGTACGATGGACTTCTTCGATCTGCGGATAGAGCAATTCTGCGATATGCAGGGACTTCCGGTGATAAAAGTCCCGGAACTCCTTCAGGAAGGCCTCGGCAACTTCCTTTGCGGGGGCCTCTCTGAAAAAGGCGGCATCTATATCCGGGTCGAGACCCAGGACACTCAACGAAGCGCGGCGGAAGCTATCGAAAGAACCCGATTCCCGATGCGAGAACACCAGGGCCTCGGTAATCCCGGTGAACATATTATTCAGGTCAACGGAGATACGTTCGCCATAAAGTGCGTTATCGCGTTTTTTATAAATAGCTTCACGCTGGATATTCATGACATCGTCGTATTCCAGCAGGCGTTTACGAATCCCGAAGTTATTCTCTTCTACTTTTTTCTGTGCCCCTTCGATAGAGCGCGTGACCATGGAATGCTGGATGACCTCCCCATCCTGGTGCCCCATACGATCCATGAGCCTGGCAACGCGGTCGGACTGAAAGAGGCGCATGAGGTTATCTTCGAGGGAGACATAGAACTGGGAGGTACCGGGATCTCCCTGGCGCCCCGAGCGGCCGCGCAACTGCCGGTCCACACGCCGGGATTCGTGGCGCTCGGTCCCGATGATGGCGAGGCCACCGGCTTTGCGCACCTCTTCAGAAAGTTTGATATCCGTACCACGGCCAGCCATGTTGGTAGCAATCGTCACTTTGCCCGGCCGGCCGGCTTCGGCCACGATTTCTGCTTCGCGCTGGTGTTGTTTTGCATTGAGGACGTTGTGGTCAATTTTTCGGAGGGAGAGCATTTTGCTCAGTTTTTCAGAAATATCCACCGATGTCGTACCCACAAGTACCGGACGGCCAGCCTCGCTCAGGTGTACAATTTCATCAATAACGGCATTGAATTTTTCACGCGCGGTTTTATAGACCAGATCTTCGCGGTCCTCCCGGACGATTGGTTTGTTGGTCGGGATGACCGTAACATCGAGTTTGTAGATTTCCCATAATTCCTGGGCCTCTGTTTCCGCCGTACCGGTCATACCCGCCAGTTTGTGGTACATTCGGAAGTAATTTTGCAGCGTGACCGTTGCATAGGTTTGGGTGACTTCCCCGATTTTTACATTTTCCTTTGCTTCAAGGGCCTGGTGCAGGCCATCCGAGTAGCGTCGTCCTTCCATAAGGCGGCCAGTTTGTTCGTCAACGATCTTGACCTGACCCTCGATCACGACATATTCCTCATCGCGTTCGAAAAGGCTGTAGGCCTTGAGCAGCTGGTTGATCGAATGGAGGCGGCGGGACTTTACGGCATAATCCTGGGCCAGGTGGGTTTTGGCATCTTCTTTTTGATCCGGGGTCAGGACGTTATTATTATCAATTTCGACCAGACCGGTCACGACGTCGGGCATGACGAAGAAGGCGGGATCGGAATTACCTCTGGAGAGGAATTCCACACCTGCTTCAGTCAGTTCTACCGAGCGGTTTTTTTCATCAATGACAAAGAGCAGCGGTTTATCCACGAGGTGCATATTGCGCGACTGTTCCTGCATATAGAAATTTTCGGTTTTTTGCAGCAGGACTTTTACCCCTTCTTCGCTGAGGAACTTGATCATCGGCCGGTTTTTGGGCCATGCGCGGTAAGCGCGCAACAAAGCCATGCCTGCCTGACCTTCTTCGACGCCGAGGGTTCCCTCCTGGAAGAGCCGCCTGGCCTCGGCGAGGTAGTCGGTGGCATTTTTCCGCTGTGCGCCGATGAGCCTTTCGATTTGGGGTTTCAGATCAATATATTCCTGGTCTTCAGCCATTTTTCCGACCGGGCCGGAAATGATGAGCGGGGTACGCGCATCGTCAATCAGGACGGAGTCCACTTCGTCCACCATCGCGAAATGGTGCCGTCGCTGTACTTTTTCCTCCTGGCTGCGCACCATATTGTCCCGGAGGTAATCGAAACCGAATTCATTATTAGTACCGTAGGTGATATCGCACTTATAGGCGGCGATACGCCCGGGGGAATGTGGTTGATACTTGTCAATACAATCAATCGTAAGCATGAGGAACTCGAATATAGGGCCCACCCATTCGGCATCCCGCCTTGCGAGGTAATCGTTTACGGTCACGATGTGTACGCCCTGGCCGGCGAGCCCGTTGAGATAAGCCGGCAAAGTAGCGACCAGGGTTTTGCCCTCCCCGGTGGCCATTTCGGCGATTTTACCACTGTGAAGGACCATACCTCCAATGAGCTGTACATCGTAGTGGACCATATCCCACACGATTGCCCCTCCGGCCGCCATCCAGGAATTTTTCCAGACCGATTTATCCCCTTCGATTTTCACGTAAGATTTGGTCGGATTACCAGCCAGGTTCCTGTCATGTGTAGTGGCCGTTACTACGAGCGTCGGGTTCTCCTTGAACCGGCGGGAGGTTTCCCTTACCACGGCAAACGCCTCCGGCAGTATTTCGTTGAGTATTGTCTCGAGTTGTTTGTTGCGGTCTTTTTGTAGCTGGTCAATATACCCGAATATCCTTTCTTTTTCCTCCAGATCTTCGGTATCTGCCGCTGCTGTATGCTGGAGTGCGATTGCTTCGTCTATTTCGCTGAGGTAAATAGCGATGCGCTCCCTGAAATCCAGGGTTTTCTGTCGCAGGGCATCGTTGTCGAGGCTACGCAGCTCCATACCAATCTGGTTAATCTCCTCTACGACGGGAGAGAAGTTGCGAACATCGCGTTCGTATTTGGTGCCGAACAATTTTTTAAGCGATTTTCCGATTATTCCGAACATAGCGTTATTTTGCTTTGACGAAAATGATCAATATAAGACAGGGTTTTGTGGCGGATACCGGATTGCCGGCGAAGCCCACGTGCACAACCAGGGCAATGGGTCATTGCTCCTTTCGCCATGCCAACAAAACGCCGCGAAGATAAGAATATTTGGAGCGCTTTGTGGCAATTTCGTCTCATCGCCCGACACTTTTTGATTTTACCCGTTGTTAAATGCACTGCCCGGCATTGGGCACCCTCAAAATATCCTGTACATATATCCAATAACAATGAAAAGAAAATATTGGTTAAACATCCTTTGCTACTTTGGAACATTCTCCTTCTTGGTGTTGTCCTGCCAGCAGGAAGATGAAGGCTACCGCGATATCCGGAACTATTATTTCCCATTGAAGCGCCTGAAAGAAGGGGTAGTCTATGAGTTCCGTTCAGTGAATTCCCCTCAAATGGCCCCGGCATTCTGGTATTTCAGGTCCGTGGTACAGGATGGCAAAAAGGTACTGACCTCCACATATTACGAACAAGATCTCCTGCCCATGCAATTCATGCAGGAGGAAATGGTCACCAACGGGATGCTGCTCGACAATATGTACATTTACGGGCCGGGAAACGCGGCAGATGGACGGCAAAAAAAATCAGTGGCAACAATCGTCGCCGGCAATACCTTTCCTTTCCAGGTACGCGACTCCGGGGGCGTATTTGTATATCACGTACAGTGGAAAGACCCTGCAGATTCGCTCATCGCCCACGCGGTAATCAAGAACCGGTATTTCGTTGGCGATACGGTCATTGTGCTGGAAGGCCGAAAATATCCTGCTATTAAATTTGCGCTAAAGGAAAGCTATGAAATGGATAATTATGGCGTTTTCGAAACCTTTTACACCGGCGAGGAGGTTTATGCCAGGGGCATTGGACTGGTATATTACAAGAAAAATATCAATCCCGGGATGACCCTGGAATTCCAGCTTGCCCGACGTTACCCAATGGAAGTTCTGGAACAGTATTTCCGCAGGCGATACGGCGAATAAGCCTTTATTGGACCGCGTTGCAATGGGTCCGCAAAAAAAAGTTCCCATTATCGGCAAAAGTGGGAAAAACCCCTTATATTTGCAACTCCAAAACAAAGCAGTTTTGGCATTCAAAATGGTCGGGTGGCCGAGTGGCTAGGCAGAGGTCTGCAAAACCTCGTACGGCAGTTCGAATCTGCTCCCGACCTCCCAAGCCCGTTACAGCAATGTAAGGGCTATTTTTTTGCCCCTAACCTGATGGCATCTATGTGCCCACAGGAATTATTCAATGACTATGGCATTGTTTTGGATTGGTTTCATCCTTTTGGTCATCCTCTTACTCGCCATTGACCTTGGCGTTTTTAACAGGGAGGCACATGTAGTCACTACTGCAGAAGCCCTGCGATGGACGACTGTCTGGGTAACGATTTCCCTGCTGTTCAGTATTTTCATCTACTTTGCCTATGAGCACCAGTGGCTGGGGGAGTCTGTCCAAATCGACAGCGGCAAACAGGCGGTACTCACCTACTTGACGGGATACCTGGTAGAGCAGTCGCTCAGCGTGGATAATATTTTCGTCATTGCAGTGATTTTCACTTACTTCCGTATCCCGGCAGAAAGCCAGCACAGAGTATTATTCTGGGGTATTTTGGGTGCCATCGTCTTCCGCGGCCTGATGATTGGCGTCGGCGTCGTACTGATTGAGAATTTTTCCTGGATCACCTACGTCTTTGGGGCATTTCTCTTTTATGCTGCCTACCAGATGCTCCGTTCCGGGGAGCATAGTGCCGTCGAGATCGAACAAAACAGCACCGTACGCCTGGTCAAGCGCTTTGTCCCGGTCACGCGCAGTTTTTACGGCAGCCAGTTTTTCATCCGGAAAATGGGCAAATGGGCTGCAACGCCGTTGTTTGTTGCATTGATGGTCGTAGAGACCACCGATGTCATGTTTGCATTTGATAGTATCCCCGCGATCTTTGCAATCACTACCGACCCCTTTCTGGTCTTCACTTCCAATATTTTCGCCATCCTTGGTCTGCGCTCGCTGTATTTCGTATTGGCCTCGGTACTCGACAGGTTCCGCTACCTGCGCTACAGCCTGGTCTTTATCCTGGCATTTGTAGGCTTTAAAATGATTGCCGTCCATTACGTTCACCTGCCGGAGTGGCTTTCCCTGGTGGTAATCCTCCTTTCCCTGGTAGCAGGTATTGTACCGTCGTTGATAACAGAGCACAAAGATAAAAGGGGGTAAAAGGGAAAAAGCTGTTTTTCGAACCATGCCGGGCATAAAAAACGGTTAAAAATAGTAACTTGCCCCAACGAAAGGGCACATGTTCCATGGAATCTATTTTATGCCTCACCGATTACGCCAGCAATAGCGCACAAACATTTCGATTTGCCCTACAAATCGCGTGTTCCCTGCATATCCAGCTCTTTCTGGTGCATGTGTTCGATGCGCAGGGCGCTATTCTGGAGGAAAAAGACCTCTCTTTGGACCAGGCCGAGGGGGCATCCTCAGGGCGGCATGCCACCGAATTACAGCGATTAAAAGCGTTTGCAGCAACCAATGGCGCAGAGGTATTGACCAGCACCATGGTGCGATATGTCGTTGCCGGTGGATCCCCCAGGGAGCGTGCGCTGGAGCTGATCAAAGTACACGATATTGACCTTGTCGTGATGGGTATGCGCAATCGCAAAGCGCTTGCGGAGCGGCTTTTTGGCACCCTTGCCAGTAAAATGATTGACCAGTGCCCATCTCCCCTGCTCCTCATCCCCCCTGAAGTTACTTTCCGCCATATCCGCGGCCTTGTCTATGCCACCGATTTTAGCCATGACAACCTCAACGCGATCGAGCTACTGCTCCGGTGGGGGGAAGTGTTTGATGCACCACTGTATCTTTTACACTTTTCAGGTGCCCTCGAAGCGCACTCCAGGGCAGAAGCCATCATGGAGCGCATTGTGCATACCTTTGACGATGAATACAAAAATCAGTTGATTACCTTTTCCGTTCAGGAAGGAGAAGTTGTCGAGGGTATCCAACGCTTCATCGCCAATACCCCCGTGGATATTATCGCCATGACGCGGCACCCAAGAGGGTTATGGGCAAGGTGGACAACCTCCAGTCTGGCCAAACAGCTTGCGGAGACCGCAGATGCCCCAGTCTTAATTTTCAAGGCAGAGTGATGAAACAGACTTATTGCGACAGGTCAGCATGTGGAAAAGGGCTGTTCTTCGTCCACTCGAAGGCTCTTTGAGCGAAAGGAGACGGGCTGTGTGACCGAAAAAAGGCATCGTGTGGGTACAAAAAAGCCATTTTTAGCCCGGGATCATCCTGGTACAACAAGTCTAATCAAATGGAAAGGAACAAGGGCCTGAGCCTGGAGTAGCGTGTGTGCGTAAGGCCGGTATCCCTGCTAAGGCCAAGCACGAACCCGCCGCCGCCTGCCCCGCACAACTTTAACGCATGGGTTTCCTCTGAAAGCGCTTCGAGCCATATCTCCTGCCAGGAAGGCAGGATAAATTCCCGCATATAGCGATATTGAAAGTAACTGATGCGGTGGAATTCCTCATATAATTGTACGAGGTCACCGGCAATCAGGCACTGGATGGCATCTTCGGTAGCCGGCACCAATTCTGCAAGGACGTTGGAAAGAAAAGGGTCGTTGGTACACCATTGCTGGAATGTGCGCACCAGAGGGCCGGTTTGACGGGATTTGCCGGTATCCAGCAAAAAAAAGTGCCCACCGGCGCCTTTTAGTTTTATTTGCCGCACTACGCCCCCATGATCAAAAAGCAAAGGTTGGTTAACATAACTGACCAGCGGATCTGCTCCTGAACTCGATCCGTGGAAAAAGCTTTCAATTTTCCCCAGGATGGTTTTTAGCTCAGAATATACCGATTCTTCCGTACCTGGCAGTGGTGCCGTCGCATATCGCTCATAGAGGGCAGCACTCAGTGCGCCGGAACTCCCTGCGCCGTATCCTTGTGGTATATTTGAGCGGAAGATCAATCCCTTGCCGAGATCCTTTCGGAACGTGTCCAGGTCGAGGCGACAGCCGAGGTTACCAGTGCTTTGGGTTGTTTCCAGGTAATCCGCCCACTCGTATAATCCGGTATTGCCCCCGGCGGCCCCATTCGATAAAAAATCCCATGTGCCGCTCAGTTCGGGCAGTGGCACCGCAAGCGCCTGTGCACCCTGTACGACCACATGTTCACCAAAAAGTAGTAATTTACCCGGGTAAGAAAGGCGGTCTCCCTGCATAGGAAGGATTTTTTACTCCGCGAAAAGAAAATCGTGCGGGTGCGCAGACGAGATTTTCCAGGGGCTGTCTCAGTGAGACATCTGCCACCTTCGGCAGCAAAAGAACGTTTTTTGATGCTGTCTCTCCGGTCTTTTGGCGGCTTGCACCGCCAAAGAATATTTTTTTTGAAAGAGACTTTCTCATAAGTCTTTTAGCGACTTGCGCCGCTAAGGAATATTTTCTTGAAACGCCGGTTTTGTTGATTTTGCTAAGCAAAATCAACAAAACCGGCATTTCAAGAAGTTTTATCCTGCCGCCGAAGGCGGCGAATACTTATAAGGCAGCCGTCTAGAAAGCTTATTCTTTATTCTCGGCTTCCCGGTCCTGCTGTTCAAGTTGTTCTTTGAGCTGTGCGAGGTCGTCGAGTTCTCCGAGCGTAGTCCGCTCAATAGTGGACTGTTGCTTTTTAACTGCCTGGCGGGTACTTTGGCGTTCGCTGTCCTTTTCGCGCTTCACCTGTTCATCTGCCTCGCGGCGGATATCCTCCAGGTATCGGAGATGGGAGACCAGGATACGCTTATCATCGCGATTGAATTCGATCACTTTTACCGTGAGCGTTTCGTCCACTTCGGCCAGGGTATTATCCTCTTTACGGATATGTTTGATGGGCGCGAAAGCCTCGAGTCCGTAGGGCAACTGGACGATTGCGCCCCTGTCGTCCCTGCGCAGCACCGTAGCCTCATGATAAGAGCCTACCGGGAAGACTGTTTCGAAGGTATCCCAGGGATTTTCTTCGAGTTGCTTGTGGCCGAGGGAGAGCTTACGGTTATCCTTGTCGATATCGAGGATGATGACCTCTATTTTTTCGCCGACTTTAGTAAATTCGGAGGGATGCCCGTAGCGCTTCGTCCAGGAGAGGTCGGAGATATGGACCATACCGCCGATGCCATCGCCGAGCTCTACGAACACACCATAAGGCGTGAGGTTTTTGACCTCTCCCGTATGGCGGCTGTTGACCGGGAAGCGGGCTTCGATTTCGCTCCATGGATCTTTGGCAAGTTGTTTGAGCGAAAGTGACATTTTACGGTCATCGCGGTCAATTGTAACCACTTTCGCTTCGAATTCCTGGCCAAGTTTGAAATACTCCCGGGCATTGATCGGCTGGTTGCTCCAGCTCACTTCGGACACGTGGATAAGGCCTTCTACCCCAGGCTGGATTTCGAGGAATGCGCCGTAATCTTCGATATTGACGATCTTGCCTTTGACCACCGAGCCTTCCTGTATAGAGGGGTCGAGGATTTCCCAGGGATGCGGCTGGAGTTGCTTGAGGCCGAGGGAGATACGCTTTTTGTTTTCGTCGAAATCGAGGACGACCACGCTGATTTTTTGGTTCATCGAAAGCACCTCGGAAGGATTGCTGATACGGCCGTAGGAGATATCTGTGATATAGAGGAGGCCATCCACCCCGCCGAGATCGAGGAACGCACCGAAGTCTGTGATATTCTTGACAATCCCTTCCAGGACCTGACCTTTTTCCAGACTTGCGATAATTGCTTCCCGTTGTTCGGCGAGATCGCTTTCGATCAAAGCCTTGTGGGACACGACGGCGTTTTTGATGGTTTCATTGATTTTCACCACTTTGAACTCCATCGTTTTGCCAACGTATGCATCGTAATCAATAATCGGCTTGATATCAATCTGGGAACCGGGCAGGAAGGTTTCCAGGCCACCACAATCCACGATAAGGCCACCTTTTGTTTTGCTGATGACCGTCCCTTTAATCACGGTACCATTTTGGTAGGAATCGACGATGTTTTCCCAGGCGCGCAGCAGCTTGGCTTTACGGCGGGAAAGGATCAGCTGCCCACGGAGGTCTTCCTGGCTTTCCACATAAACCTCCACCGGATCACCGACTTTGAGGTCGGGGAAATCCCGGAATTCGGAAACGGGCAACAGGCCGTCCGACTTGTAGTTGATATCCAGTACAACGTCGCCATCGTGGATGGCCGTTACATAGCCTTTCACGATTTCGTTCTCCACTACCGTTTTCATGGTAGCATCGTACTGCTCCAGATAGTTTTTCCTTTCTTCGCTGGAATACGCGATCCCACCTTTGTTGGTCACGTTCCAATTGAACTCATCGTGCGACGAAGGCAGGATCAGCTCTTCTACGAGCAGGGATTCCTCCTCTTCCTCCTCTTCCTCTTCGACAACAGTTTCTTCTTCTTCCGATTCGGCGATAACTTCGTCCTCTACTTCATCAATCGGGTCGGCGAGTGTTTCCTCGTCATCCCCAGGCTCGACAGCCTCTTCGGAAGTCTGGTCTTCGAGGGCTTCATCGTTTTCTTCGAAGCCCGGGTTGTTTTCGTCCAGCATGGCAGTTGGTTTTACCCGCGAAAGGCAGGCTTTGGTGAATAAATTTTTAAAAGCGGTGCAAAGATACGTTTAATCTATGGAATAAAGTTCCCGGGTTTATAAATAAATGCTGGTATTATGCATAAAAATAGCGATTTTTACCGCATTAATTGCCTTTCAGGCGTGATCAGACTTGTTGCCGGGGGAATTACTAAAGGTCAAAGAGGTTTTTTTGCCGCCTCACTGACCTCCCGCAACAATTCCAGTAGCAGCAATCAACTTCAAACCGATATCTGATTATGGGACCCAAACCTTGGCTACATCACTATCCTGCCGGAGTACCGGTAAAAATTGATCCGGAACAATATCCCACCATACTGCACCTGCTCCGGGAAACTTTCGCCAGATACGGGAAGCTGAAAGCCTTTTCCTGTATGGGCAAAGAACTGACGTTCGAAGAAGTGGACCGCATGGCGAATGACCTTGGGGCATACCTGCAATCGCGGGGCCTTCAGCCGGGCGACAAAATCGCATTGATGATGCCCAACCTGCTGCAATATCCGATTGCCTTGTTTGCCGCATTGCGGGCCGGGCTGGTCATTGTCAATACCAACCCGCTCTATACGCCCCGGGAAATGCTGCACCAGTTCAACGACGCGGGGGTGAAAGCAATCATCATTGCGGAGAACTTTGGCGCAAACCTCCAAAAAATCCTGCCCGAAACGGGAATCAATACCATTATCACCACGAGTATCGGGGAAATGCTGGGCACGGTTAAAGGGGCCATTGTAAATTTCGTCGTACGCAAGCTCAAGGGTATGGTCCCTCCGTATCAACTGCCCAACGAGGTATCCTTCACGCAGGCCCTCAGGCAGGGACGGAAACTCGCCCTGCGCCCACACGAAGGTACACCCGATGAGGTCGTGTTGCTGCAATATACGGGTGGCACCACCGGAGTTTCCAAAGGAGCTATGCTGACCAACCGGAATATTGTGGCGAATATGCTCCAGATTAAAGCCTGGATGCAGCCATTTCTAAAGGAAGGTACTGAAGTCGTCCTCTGCCCGCTGCCGCTTTACCATATTTTTGCCTTCACAGTCAACCTGCTCGCGATGATGAGCTATGGCGGCCTATCTGTACTGGTGACCAACGCCCGCGACCTTCCGTCGGTGATCAAAGTCCTTAAATCCTACAAGGTCAGTATCATCACCGGCGTAAATACCCTTTTCAACGCTTTACTCAACCACCCCGATTTTGCCGCACTGGATTTCAGCGCCCTGAAAATTACGGTCGGTGGCGCCATGGCAATACAGCGACCAGTTGCAGAAGCCTGGCAAAAAGCAACGGGCTGTATCCTCTCCGAAGGCTATGGCATGACGGAAGCCGCACCCGTCATCACGACCAACCCCCTGGACGGGACGAGCAGGATCGGAACGATCGGCCTGCCCGTACCTTCTACTGAAGTCCGTATTGTGGACGAACAAGGCAAACCGCTTCCCCCGGGACAGGTAGGCGAAATCCAGGCTAAAGGGCCACAAGTGATGAAAGGCTACTATAACCGTCCGGAAGAAACTGCGCTTACGATTGTCGAAGATGGCTGGCTGTGTACAGGCGATATCGGTATCATGACCGAAGATGGCTTCTTCCAGATCGTTGACCGAAAAAAGGATATGATCCTGGTATCCGGATTCAACGTTTTTCCCAATGAAGTGGAGGAGGTCGCCATGATGCACCCTAAAGTAATGGAAGCGGCTGCGGTCGGCGTCGCCGATACCAAATCCGGAGAAGCCGTCAAGTTGTTTATCGTCAAAAAAGATAGTTCCCTCACCGAAGACGAGCTCCTGGCATTCTGCCGGGAGCGGCTCACGGGATATAAACTACCCAGGACGATCGAATTCCGAAAGGAGCTGCCAAAAACGAATGTCGGCAAAATCCTCCGCCGTATGCTGAAGGACGAAGCCTCTTAGTCCAGGCAGTCTATTACGGTTTTCATCAGGACGAAGATGGGTTCGCGCCCTTCACGGGTAATCGGCAGGGTCCCCCCTTCTTCGTCCTCCAACAGCGCGTCCTCCACAAAGGCCAGAAGGTCTTCCTGCTGAGAAGACTCAAACAGGACGTCCAGCCGTTCCCTGAATTTTTTGACATTGGCCGGCAATTTCTCCAGCATTTCCCAGTTCTCTTCCTCCGCCTCCTCTAAATCTTCGGGAGCAATCGGTGCCTGTGGCCCGTTCACCTCCTCGTGAGATTTCCAGACTACGAGCAGCAGGAACAATAAGAGGGCATTTTCCGCTTCGTCGAAAGCGCCCTCATTATTCGAAAGGATAAATAATGCCAAAGCCGGCTGGCGCTCATGGAGCTCCGCCAGGGTGTTTTCAAGAAAATCGGGTGTACTGTCCAGGCGGGCAATTACTTCGTCAATGACGGCTTCGGGTACAAATTTCATGATTCAGGTAAATTTATGTGATACTTCCCGCTGGCAGCTTACCCCAGTATCCGAATACCAAAAATCCGGGAGCAAGGGGTGGCAGTACAGACAATGTGCATAAGCATCAGGAGCGGGTTATTTGTTGGATAACGTGAAATAAATTTCCACCCGTTGATTGGAGCGTCGGCCCTCCGAATCGTCATTAGATGCCAGGGGGGCATACTTACCCTTCCCGGT
>Ga0068876_10002358_pt1 | contig 14060 bp, 9 predicted proteins | sample NOAtaG_6_FD_66442 | JGI IMG/M metagenome (GOLD analysis project Ga0068876, IMG submission 66442) | Freshwater lake microbial communities from Lake Erie, under a cyanobacterial bloom - NOAA_Erie_Diel5S_2200h metaG | ecosystem: Environmental > Aquatic > Freshwater > Lake | place: USA: Ohio, Lake... | reverse complement strand
AAGTTTGGTAAGTGGATTGGTGGTGGTCTGGGTTGGGTTCTTGGTGGACCCATCGGAGCTTTAGCGGGCTTCGCGTTGGGCAGTTTGCTGGATAATGCGGAGGTCACCGTTGCCACAGAGGGAACTGCGCCGGGATACAATCCACAAACGGCGCGCGGCGATTTTGCTGTGAGTTTGTTGGTGCTGACATCTGCTATCATGAAGGCAGACGGCAAGGTGGTTAAATCCGAGTTGGATTATGTTAAGCGCTTTTTAGTAAATCAGTTTGGTGAAGCGCAAGCCGCCAAGTTATTGCCCGTGTTGAAAGAGCTGCTGGATCGTGATGTGCCGTTGCGTGATGTATGTATGCAGATACGCCAGTACATGCCCGAGGCGCAGCGTTTGCAGCTGATGCATTATCTGTTTGGTATCGCCAATGCGGACGGTGTGTTGCACGCTGCAGAATTAAATTTGCTGGAAGAAATGGCAGGGTATATGGGCATTTCCAATGCGGATTATGCTTCTGTAAAAGCCATGTATTACCGCGATGTGGACGGTGATTACAAAATTCTGGAAATAGATGCCAACGCTACGGAAGAAGAAATTAAGAAAGCGTATCGTCGTATGGCGGTGAAGTACCATCCCGACAAAGTTGCCGATTTGGGCGAAGAAGCGCAGCGTGCAGCTAAAGAAGAATTTCAGAAGGTACAGGAAGCTTACGAAAACATTAAAAAGCAACGCGGCATAAAATAGCCGCGTTGTTTATTTCATATATACATCAATCGATTCAATTTGCAACGGATCAAGAATGTTCACTGCAGCACGGTTTAATTCCTGCAACCACTCATCCAGGCGCGAGTTTGGCACAAAGTGAACACCCGTTTCAAAGGAAGATGGATCGTTAATGTTATTGAGTAGTAAGCCGGTAGTTTGTGAGCCGTCTTTCAGCGTAATTTTTGCCGGCTCCGGAGAAATCATATTCATCATAATCATCATTTTATTTCCGGTAAAGGTCCGGTAGTAATATTAAGCGGGTGTTACGGGAGGATGAACTCACCAATAAGATTTACACAAAACAAAAGGAGGTCAAAATGACCTCCTTTCGCCCAAACCACTCCCACCACACTGGTGATGAAGTTTACCCCTGAGCAGTCTCTTTGCGTTGACTGCACCTATAAGACAAGCCGCAAACCATATTGTTCACGCTGCCGTAAAAAAAAAGTGTTAAAATGTATTTTGTTGAACATTTCAATATAATTCGGGGTGATTCATTCATCAAACTGAACAGTTAAACCTTTACACGAACGCTGATGATAAAGTTTCTTCCCGGTGCGCTGATGCCTGAACCATAAGGACGGTAGAGTACATCAAGAATATTCTCCACGCCACCTTGCACGGACAAATATTTGTTAACGTAATAACCGGCTTTGAAATTGATGGTGTACCAGCCCGGCGTATAAGGCAAGCCGTTTGCGTCTTTCAGGTAGGTCACACTTTCCACGCGCTCTGACAATGCAAAATCTTCGTAACGCATACCCACATTAAATTGTGAATTCAAATCGAGCATCCAGCCTTTGCGTTCGTAACGGAAATGCACTGCACCAAATGATGGAGTGATGTGAGTGGGCGGATAAAATCCTGCACTATCAGTATTGAACTCTTGTCCAGCGATGTAGTTAAACGTTGAACGCACCGCAAAGCCATTGCCCAACGAGAAATCCAACCCAATTTGTGCTCCGTAAATTTGTGCGTAGCTGATGTTTTGTATCGCAAAAATCTGACTCATCACGCCATCATATAACATGCTATCGGCACCGTTCACCTGAAACTGACGACGTGCCAACGCATTGTCCAAATACGTGTAATACGCCGCGAATTCCATTTTCATCCATTGCCCGAATATTTTCGTGAAACCTAACTCGGCATTGTACGCGTATTCCGGTTTTAAGTCGGGATTAGGAACCACAATAGTTCCCGGCTGTGAATCGAATACTTTGCCGATATCATCAATGTTTGGCGCTCGGAAACCGGTTGATACGTTAGCGTACCATTCGAAACTTTCGGAATGTGCATGCACCCAACCTAAACTTCCGTTCAATGAACCGTTACTTAACGTTGATGACACATACGGATAAGGGAACAACGTGGTATCGAAACGCGCCTGAATAATGTTGTGACTGTAACGCATGCCCCAGTTGATGTGATTTTTTTCATTCACACGATAACGCAGGTTGTGGTACACACCTATTGATTGCCACGTAGAGCCATTCGGATAACGGGTGTTGATCGGTGGATCAATAACGCCTGTTTCAATGTGTTCGCGAAACGCTTCTGAATTTACACGGTTAAATACATATTCAGCACCATAGTAAGAAGACAAACGTTCGCTCCATTTTTTGTCCAGATCAAGATTAGCGGAATAGATTGTCACATTCTCGGTTTGATGACGCAACTTTTTATTGCCGAAACGACGATCGTGACGACTCTCTTGATACGCTTGCTGTGCAATAATGAGTCGTGCGTGATTATAAAAACGATTTGGCTTTGAATGCGTAATGCTTGCTCGATTCATCATCCACTTTTGCGGACCGTAATACCATTGTGCGAAGTCCAGCACTCCGTTATTGTTATTGTCTGCAATCAATCGATCATAACGAGGCGCATCGGATGTTTCTGAATAATGAAACGCATAATCGAACAGCCAATTGGAGTCGGGACGAAAAGCAACTTTTTGCACCACATTATACTGACTATAGCCGCTGTTTACTTGTAGGGAAGGATCGTTGTTAACGACCATAGAATCGGTGAAGCCGAAGGTTTGCTGATAAAAAGGACGCAGATAAAACGTATCGCCTTTGCTGCCTGCGCGAAGATCATCATAATCGGAGTACGTGAATCCGGTAACGAAAGACCACTTCTTAAATCCCGCAACAAAATCTACGTGACCTGTTTTTTCGTTGTTGGCACTAGAGTAACGTGTCATGGCATTAGCAGAAAAATAATTGCCGCTGTCCGTTGCGAATTTTGGAGCAAGTGTTTGAAAATCCATTACACCACCGATGGCATCACTGCCATACATTACGGCACCCGGACCAAAAAGTACTTCTGCACTTTCCAATCCACCTGCATCCAATGAGATGATATTTTGCACATTGCCACCACGAAAAATCGCGTTGTTCATGCGAACACCATCCACAACAATCATCACGCGATTCGTTGCGAATCCGCGTATCATCGGTGATCCGCCTGCCAGTTGACTTTTCTGTATATAAACGTAACCGGATGAGCCCACCAGATCTGCTGCGGTTTGCGGGTTCTGCAGTTGTGCTTCACGCATACTGATTTTCTCAATCTTGTTGGGCACCTCCTGCTTTTCGTTTTCCCAGCGGTTGGCTGAAATCACTACTTCTCCTTTCGATATCACCGTTGGTTGCAATTCGATGACACGCGAAACAGACCAGACGGTGCGCGCAACAGCAAGTTCCTCATAACCGTATTGACGAAAGCGCAAGGTGTCATCGTTTTTAAACAGACCTAAATCTGCAAAACCTTTATTGTTCGTGGTGATACTTAGTTTGTTTGCGTTATAGATAATCACACCGGGAATTGCTTGCCGCGTGGTGTGATCAATCACTTGAATAATTTGCCCTTGCAATGTGGATAACGCCATCCACATTACCAGCAGCAATGCTTGTAATTTCATTATGATTTGAGTTTAGTTAATAGCACGTTGCTACATCACTGTGGATGTAGGATAAACACGACGAAAACTAAACTTGAGGTGGTTTACCTGTTAAGGGTTTGAACGAATTGTAATTGGGTTGAAGCAACTCCGCAAATACAACAGCACTCTCGTTAATGAGAAGCAACATTTCAGCTAATGATGCAACATCGCATTTGTCCAGTTGCAACAATTTGGAAACTGTTTTAGCATCTTTATTGTGTTGTTCTGTCCAATCTTTCAACCGTTTTTTGAGCACCATTTCGTTGCTATCTGAGATACAACGAATTTTGTACACGTTTCCCGATTTGGTAATCGAGATGATATCAAACAGGTTATTGTCCCAAGTAAATTCCTTGCTATTGATTCTGACAAAACGGCTGCCGGGATTTTCAAATTCATTTTGCGGAATTTCAACTTCCTGCGCGAGTTCTCGTTTAATCTGTTGTTTAACGGCACTCATGGTGATTTTATGCTGTTCCAGTTCAATCCATGCAACAATCCCTTTCAGGGCGGCACCCCAAAAGATGATGGAAACTAAGAGTAAACTAATAGCTGATCGCAACATCAGAGCAAATATACATTTAAACAGCTCGTATGACATAAGGGCAGGATTTTCGTGTGGCACGGCTATTGACTTTTATTTGCCATGAACAAAATACGTGTGTGGTTCTCCGAGTTGTTGCCGTTTACTTTTGTGACGGTCATGTGGTTAACACATTTGTATTTGGGGTTTGCGCAGGAAGATGGACTTTCGCTGGCCATGCACCCGCGCAGTATAAGCGGTTTATGGGGCATTATCTTTTCGCCGTTTTTGCATGGAGATTTTGTACATCTGTTAAATAACACCATTCCGCTATTGGTGCTCGGATTCTTATTGACTTCGATGTACGGTCCTGTATCACGACGTGTATTTATTGGTGTTTATATCATTCACGGAATACTGTTGTGGTTTTTTGCGCGAGATTCCTATCATATTGGTGCAAGCGGAGTGGTGTATGGACTAGCGTCTTTTTTATTCTTGAGCGGCATTATTCGAAGACATCCAAGGTTAATGGTGATTACACTGTTGGTAGTTTTTCTATACGGCACTATGGTTTGGGGGGTAATGCCTTTCGATCCGAAAATATCATGGGAAGCTCATTTGTACGGAGCGTTAACAGGTCTGATGCTTGCTGTTGTTTTTAGAAAAGAAGGCCCACAGCGACCACATGAAATTATCGAAGATGAAGATGATAGTGACGCACCATTAACTGATGAAGAACTACAGTTGCTTACACCCGAGCAACAGGAAGAATTGTTGACAAAGAAGGAATCAACACCGGAAACTGTTCAGCAGCCCGTAATTCGTGTGTTGTATGATTACACGGAAAAGAAGCCCGATACCGATGACCGTTCATAGAGATGCGGTACCTTAGCGGCGATGAATTTACTATCAGTTGAAAATTTAAGTAAGACGTACGGAGAACGCGTGCTTTTTCAGCATATTTCCTTTGGTTTGGAGCAAGGTGATAAAGTGGCGTTGGTAGCCAGAAACGGTTCCGGAAAAACAACTTTATTCAATATACTCGCCGGTAAAGAACAACCTGATTCCGGGCATGTCACATATCGTCGTGATATGCGAGTTGGTTTTTTAGAGCAGGATCCTGTTTTGCCGCAAGGAATTTCTATTGTGGAAGCAGTGTTGCGTTCGGCGGGTAAAGTGGCGCAAATTGTGAACGAATACGAACAGGCACTAACGGCAAATGACGAAAATCGTTTAGCGCGCGCAACTGCTAATATGGATTTAGAAAACGCGTGGAACTTTGAAGCGTCGGTGAAAACGCTGCTCGGGCGTTTAGGTTTTGACAATATGTTGCAACAGACCGAAACGCTGTCGGGTGGGCAAGTTAAACGTGTGGCCTTAGCGAAAGTGGTGTTGGAGCGTCCGGAGTTGTTGATCATGGATGAACCTACGAACCATTTGGACTTGGACATGATTGAATGGCTTGAAAACTTTTTGAGTGGAGAAGATATTACGTTGTTGCTGGTTACACACGATCGTTATTTTCTGGACAGTGTTTGTAATGCAATTCTGGAGATTGATCAACAAAAAGTATTTCGTTACGATGGTGACTTCGAATATTACTTAAACAAGAAATCGGAACGCGAGGACTTGCAACAAAGTGAATTGGAGAAGGCAAAGAACTTATACCGTCGCGAATTGGAGTGGGTAAGAAAAATGCCTCGTGCACGCGGTACCAAAGCTAAAGCACGCAAAGATGCATTTGAAGATGTTTCCCAAAAGGCACAAGGTCGTAAGAAAGAAGAAGCCTTGCAGTTGCAAGTTAAAATGGCGCGATTGGGCGGTAAGATTCTAGAATTAGTGAAACTGCGTAAAAAATTTGGCGAGAAAATTATTCTCGATGGATTTGATTACACATTCGTTAAAGGCGAGAAAATTGGAATTGTAGGTAAAAACGGAACAGGAAAATCTACATTTCTGAATATCATTTTAGGTAATGAACCTGCGGATAGCGGTAAAATTCAAACCGGCGAAACGGTTGTATTCGGTTACTATTCTCAGCACGGAATGAAGTTGGAAGAAGACAAGCGCGTTATTGAAGTGGTAAAAGATATTGCTGAATATTTTCCGCTTGCTGACGGCTCTAAATTGTCGGCATCGCAAATGCTGCAGCGTTTTTTGTTTGAGCCGGCTCGTCAGTTCAATTTTGTGTCTACATTAAGCGGAGGTGAGAAGCGTAGATTGTTTCTATTGACGATTCTCATGAAGAATCCTAATTTCCTTATTCTGGATGAACCTACAAACGATCTCGATCTTTTAACGTTAAGTGTACTCGAAGATTTTCTCAGCGATTTTCCCGGTTGCGTCATCATCGTATCTCACGATCGTTATTTTATGGATCGACTCGTCGATCATTTATTTGTTTTTGAAGGACAGGGAGAGATACGGGATTTCCCCGGAAATTATACGCAGTGGAGAAATTCGGAACGATCAAAACCAAAACAATCTGCTTCTAGTACTGTTGAAACTATTAGTGAAACTCCTGTGGTAAAATCGGAAGTTGCCGCAGTATCCAAAAAGAAGATTTCGTTTAAAGATAAGTTTGAGTTTGAGCAACTTGATCAGGAAATACCCAAACTGGAAGCAGAGAAGAAGCAATTAGAAACAGAAATGTCGGCAGCAGCAGATCACTCAAAATTGAATGAATTGGCGAGTCGTTTTTCTGAAGTTGAGCGTCAACTCGAGCAGAAGTCGATGCGCTGGATGGAATTGGCAGAATTACTGGAAGGCTGATGATGAATAAAGCTGACATCAAGAGTGCTGTCCTGGAACAATTGCAACGCGCTACCGCTGATTTAAAGCAGCAGATGCAAGTTTTGATTGAAGATGCAGCCAATGAATCAAAAAGTTCTGCAGGAGATAAGCATGAAACAGCTCGCGCGCATATGCATTTGGAACAGGAAAAGCTGGGACAATCGCTGCGCATTCTGGAGCAACAACTTTCAATAGCAACGCAACTCGATGAAGCGAAACACGATCGGATTAGTCCGGGTTCATTAATTCAAACTGATTCCGGATATTTTTATTTATCCGTTGCTAATGTAATCGTGTTACATCAAGGTCATCAAGTGCGTTGCATCAGTGCAGTTTCTCCTCTAGGAAAGGCACTTCTCGGCATAGAGGTAGGTATGAAGATTGTGGTGAATCAGCGGGCTCTAACTATTCTGAACGTATTGTAACTTCTGGCTGCATTATAGTTTAATTTTACCCCGCTTATGAGTCTGATGCGATTTGCGTTATTGTGCCTGATGTTTTACACTGTGTCGCTATTTGCACAGAATCCTTCGGCCATTTCGTACAGCACAGAGAACGGGCTTCCCTCCAATACGATTTACAATATTTTTCAAAATGGTGACGGTTATCTGTATGCCGGGTGTGATTTAGGTATTGTTCGATTTAACGGACATCATGCCGTGTTGTTCGATTCCAAAAAAGCCAGATCAAGAGCAATAACCGGTTTCGTGACAACGCCGGATAGCATAGTTTATGGTATTAATTTTTCGGGCGAGTTGTTACGTTGGGACAGTGTATTGACTATAATGCCAACACCTAATACTAATATTTCACAATTGGCATGTGACTCGTTGGGACGCGTGTGGATAGCCGGTGATCGTGGGTTGTTTGTGATTTATCCGGGAACATCAGAGGTGAAGGAGATCAAGGTTATTATGGATGCGTTGAAGAAGGATATAGGATTATTCACCGGAACTCCTTGGGTAACTCAAGATAGTATTGTATGGTTTACCGGAGTCAATTTTGTGTACTGCTGGGATGGAGTCCGTCTTAAAAAATATAGCGGTGATTTCAATAAACAATTGCCCGGACAAGCAACCGGCTATATGCTCTTCGAATCGCAAGGCGAGTGGTATATGATGCATAAGTTTTCTCAGCGTTTATTGAAGCTGCAAGGTGAATATTTTAAAGATGTGACAGTTCCGGGATTCAATGTTTTAGAGGATAAAGCCAAGCTTACCAATGTAGTGCTGTTAAATAATTATTGGTGGATTTGCACCTACAATGGTGTGTTGCGTTACGATCCGGTTAGCGGAAAAGCAGATCATTGGTTTAAAGATAAAGTGATTACCGATGTACATTATGATCACGAAGGCAACTACTGGTTTTCTTCACTTTACGAAGGATTACTGTGGTGCAGTGATCTGAATATCGCACATTGGCGCTTAAACGACGATTCACATTTTACAGTGAGCACATCGAACGGTACTTCGTGTTTGGCTGCTAAACAAAATGGGGACCTTTATCTATTTGATGAATTAGGAAATAGTCAACAGATAGACAGAAAAGAAAACTCAGATATACAATTTATCGGATGGAATGCTACAACCGGTAATTATGAAATTGCTTCGAACGGATTCTTGTACAAAGTAGTTGGCTCCAAAACGGAACTTGTGCATTCCTTGTTCAGTTCATTGCGATTCATTTTGTATCGGGACAACCAATCCATTTACTGTTCCCGGTCAGGAACCTTTAGAATAAGGAACAATGTTGCCGGTTTAAAAGTAGATACGCTATCCGTCACTATATCTCGAATTGCAGAGTTTGATGAACGCACGAGAGTCCTTGCTGTTGCCACTAATTCCGGTCTCATGTTGTATAACGATTCTGCAAGCAATTTTAGTCTAAGAGGAACTTGTTACCCTGATTCCGTGATCTATACGCTTTGTCATGGTTTTAATCGCGGTGAATGGTTGTTCTCCACCGCCAGCGGCATTATTTATTCTGTTAATGCATCACTTCAACCTAGAGTTTATTACCGTCCACATCCGGGTCGTTATCCAAGACAATTAGTAAGGACCGATGATAGAATCTGGATATCTACCAACGATGGATTGTTGTATATACCGCGTAATGTAGAAACTCCTGTATTGCTAAATCGTAATGATGGTTTGGTTTCTAATACAATGGAGCATATTTTCATTCAGGGATCAAAAGTTTTTATCAGCACCCCTGCAGGGATCAATCGTTTCCCTGCTAACATTGTTCCGGACAGAAGGCAGCCGCGTGTTCGATTAAATGCAGTAATCGTAGATGGAAAGCAATTTCAAATTCCGGCTAATGGTCCTATTGAATTGCCCTATAATGGAAATCTTACATTGCTTGGAGATATCTCCGGATTCTGTTCTGAGAAGGGCTATGAAATTGGTTACCGATTTTCATCCAAAGGCAGTGAGTGGAACTATGTGACCTTGATAAACGGAGCATTAAATTTTTCCGGATTTCCTTCGGGCGAATGGGTATTACAAGTAATTGTTAAAGATGAAATGGGAAGTGAGACTCCCGTATTTAATGTCGCTGCATTTAGTGTAATTCCACCGTATTGGCAGCGGTGGTGGTTTTATGTGCTCGTTGTATTGGTCGTTGTTTTACTGGTTGTCGTTGGATTCGGGATGTACATCAAACGTTTACGGGCAAGACAACTGTTCGATCTAAGACAATTGCGGTTAGTGAATGAAACCCGTCTTTCTCAACAAACTGCATTAACGGCTCAGATGAATCCGCATTTCATTTTTAACGTACTAAACTCGATCAAAGCATTCATCTATGAAAATGATAAAAAGCAAGCTTCCTTGTATCTCGATAGGTTTTCTGATCTTGTGCGTCGTGTATTGCAAATGAGTGCGGTTCCTGCCGTGAGACTGGAACAAGAACTGGATTTAGTGAAACTTTACTTTGAATTGGAGGCATTGCAGTTCGAGCAGGAACCGGAACTGGAAATTAAATGTAACAATCCGGAATGTTTGGAGTTTTCTATTCCATCCTTGCTCATTCAGCCTTACGTGGAAAATGCATTGAAACATGGCCTACGTCATAAAAAGGGACCAAAAAAATTAATTGTTGAAGTTGATTTGCAGAAAGATCAAGAAATTTTAACCATAAGTGTTTGCGACAACGGAGTTGGTCGAAAGGCTTCAGATGCTATTAACAAGGATCGTCAGCGATCGCATCAATCTTTTGCTACGGGAGCAACTGCAAGAAGGATTAGTTTATTAAATTCACAGAAACCCGGTTTGGTTGGAGTACAAATATTGGATAAGGTTAACGAATCGGGAGTTGCAACAGGAACGCGGGTAGAATTACAAATACATTTGGAGCGATATGAGCGCATTAAAGGCAGTGATAGTTGACGATTCAGCGCAAGCCAGAAAGTTATTGAAGCTGATGTTGCAGGAGATCACAGACGCAGTTATTGTTGTAGGTGAAGCAGAGGACGGTGAGTCGGGATATCAGTTGATACAAGAAGAGCAACCTGAAGTACTCTTTCTAGATATTGAAATGCCGGGAAAGTCCGGAATTCAATTGGCGGAGCAGTTGTATAGTTCCGGTCATAAGTTGCAAATAGTGTTTACCACAGCTTATAACGAATACGCAGTTTCTGCATTTCGTTTGGCTGCAGTTGACTACTTGCTCAAACCCATTCAGGAAGCACATTTATCGGAAGCCGTTTCAAAAACACTTGAAAATTCGCAGCGTCGCGGAGTTGATGAGCGCTTGCAGAGTTTTGTAACCAATATTAAAAGTGAGGAACCAACATTTATAACTGTTCCTGTATTTAACGGATTTGAGAATATTGAATTATCACGATTAACTTATATTGAGGCCGACGGTTCATATACTCATGTATACATTGATGGGAAAAAGTACCTCACGTTGTCCAAGAATTTGAAGTATTTCGAATCTATCTTGGAACAACATAAAAATTTTATTCGCGCACACCGTTCTTATTTGGTGAATTTGAATCATGTGATTCGATTTGACCGAAAGGGTAGAGGAACGCTAGTATTGAATAACGGCGTTGAATTGGATGTTGCCCGTGATCGACGTGACGATATTATCTCACGTATAAAGAGCGAATAGACGCGGAAGATTTACAGTTCACAAAGTCTCCCGTGCAGTTCACAAAGTCGTGTGGCCTTGCTATGTTGTTCATGTTTAGATTTGATGCAACAAAATCAAATCGTCATGAATCTACGTATTCCATTTGTAGTAATATCTTCATTAATCTATCTTTCTTCTGGTGCACAAAGTTTTAGTTGGGGAATAACGCTCCCGGGTAATAGTTCATCATCTGTAGAAGCAATAGCTACTGATGCTCAGGGGAACGTGTACTCTACAGGTTATTTTTTCAATTCTGTTGATTTCGATCCGGGGCCGCAGTCGAATATTCTTACCTCTGCCGGCAATTCGGACATTTTTGTAACTAAAGTAGATTCCGTCGGTAATTTGATTTGGGCAGCAAGAATGGGCGGCACTGATGCAGAAGGAGGAGGTGCGATAACAGTTGATGCTTCCGGTAACGTCTACATTACCGGTGCATTTCGAGGAACTATGGACGCTGATCCGGGTCCCGGTGTCACTAATATTTTTACGAATGGCAATTATGATGTATATGTCATAAAGTTAACTTCCTCGGGTTTATTTTCGTGGGTTAAAACTGCTGTTGGTGGTGGTACCGAGACGGCAAATGCAATACAGGTTGATGCCAACGGTCACGTTTATATTGCAGGAAAATTTTCGGGAACAGTAGATTGGGATCCGAACTCTGCGGTACAATCAACTACAGCCATTGGACCTACTGATGCGTATGTGTGGAAGTTAAACAGTGCCGGCGGACTGTTGTGGATGGCTCGTTTTGGAGGAACATCCAGTTTAGCCGAGGCAGCAGACATAGCAATTGACCCGGCAGGTGTGCTTATGGTTATTGGAAAATTCACCAACACTTGTGATTTTGATCCAAGCGCCGCTGTTTCAAATCGCGTTTCTACCGGTGGTTACGAAGGATATTTATGCGCGCTGGATATAGGTGGTAATTATTTGAACGCTTTAACTTTTGGTGGTACAGGTAACGATTACTTCGAAAGCTTAAAGTTTACACCTACAGGACACATGTACATCACCGGCTTTTTTGATGGGACGACAGACCTCGATCCGGGGCCCGGAGTATTCAGTTTAACATCAGGTGGATGGGATGATGCGTTTGTTTTAAAATTAAATCCATTCGGATCTTTCGCATGGGCTAAAAAAATAGGAAGCGCTGACGTGGAAAGGGCATATTCCATTGATGTAGATGCCGAAGGTAAAGTTTACACGGCGGGAACATTTAACGGCACAGCTGATTTTGATCCTAACTCCGGAACATACAACCTTACCACCGCAGGAATTTATGATGCATTTGTTTCCGTGTTGGACTCAACAGGTAATTTTTTAGAAGGGTTGCAAATTGGAGGTATTTATAATGATGAGGCATACGTAGTGCGTTTGGATCCGAATGGGGTCTTATTCGTCGCAGGTTATTTTCAAGACGGTGTTGACCTTAACCCGTACGGCGGTTCGTACAATGTCGGTACGTTTGATCAAGATGGTTTCTTAGTGCGTTTGGGTGCGTGTATCAGTACCAATTCTTTCCAAACGATTTCATCATGTAATACGTATACCGCTCCTGATGGCAATGTTTACACAACTTCCGGAGTTTACACGGCAACTATCCCCAATTATGCGGGGTGTGATAGTGTTATCACGATCGACCTTACCATTGATGCAGTTGATGTAAGTGTAATTCAAAATGGATCGTTGCTTACTGCAGTTCAAGGTGGTGCTGTGTACCAGTGGTTAGATTGCAATAATAACAATGCTCCTATCCCCAATGCCGTAAGTCAAATGTTTAACGCACCTGTTGGCGCTTATGCCGTTATGGTATCTTATAACAGTTGTGTTGATACATCAGCTTGCGTATTTGTGTTGAATACAGGAATTGAGGAACAACCCGGTGTTGCAAAATTTGAAGTTTATCCAAATCCTGCACAGGATCGAATTACGTTAACACTTCCTGCTCAATCCATCGTCAGAATAACCGATGTTGCCGGACGCGTAGTCGGAGAATCTGTTGTTGGTGCGGATGGGATGATGAGTGTTCATCAATTGTCTCCCGGTACGTATTTTATTACGGATGTGAAATCGGGGAATACTGCCAAATTGGTAAAGCAATAGGAATAAATATGACGGTTCACAAAGTCATCTGATCAGTGCACAAAGTCTCTATTGTCAGATGACCGTGTTCAGTATAAATTACTTCCGAGTTTGGTAAAAGGTTGTCGAGAGTTAAAGCGAAGTTGATCATTTGCTAACCCCGCAAATAGATGAACTAAAAGAGTGGTTTCAACAGAACCACTCTTTTTTATTGGTGCTCATAGCTGAATTGCTAATTTTCAAATTGATTTTATTGGTGTTTCGGGATTGCATCACTTTTCTTTGCCGGAAATCAACAATTACTCTAATGAAGATCTTTGCTATTATTTTAATCGCACTAACGTGTTTCAGCTCGGCAAATGCTCAGTGTGCATTTGATCCTACAATAACTCCTGTTGCTCCGATTTTGTGTCCTAACGAAACAGATACATTGTGGACTCAGCAGTACGACAGTTATCAGTGGTACAAAAATAACGTTGCCATTCCGGGTGAAACCAATCAGTTTTTGGTGGTATCTGCTGCACAGGATGCAGGATATAATTTCACTGTTGAAGCCACATTGAATTCGTGTACGGAAATGTCTCCTCCGGTTTTGGTAGACAGCTGGGTGTTTGCGGGCGCTACCGTAATGACGGATGGTCCATTTACGGTTGATAGTATGGGAAACTTTTTGGTATGTACAGGTGATACACTGTTACTGATCTTGATGTCGCCTTACACGGTGAATATTCAATGGTTCAATAATAGTGCACCACTTCAGGGACAAACGAATGACACGTTGATCGTAACGTATACCGGAAATTATACGGTTCA
>Ga0068876_10002352_pt1 | contig 14108 bp, 14 predicted proteins | sample NOAtaG_6_FD_66442 | JGI IMG/M metagenome (GOLD analysis project Ga0068876, IMG submission 66442) | Freshwater lake microbial communities from Lake Erie, under a cyanobacterial bloom - NOAA_Erie_Diel5S_2200h metaG | ecosystem: Environmental > Aquatic > Freshwater > Lake | place: USA: Ohio, Lake... | reverse complement strand
CGCATAATTCGAACTGTTGATGTTCGTGCCAACCAACGGCAATCCGATTAAACGGTACCACAACCTGTTGTATGGAGTTTGCACGAGAATCACCGGTCCGCTAGTCCAACCTTGCGGGATGTAAATGTCCGCAGCGAGTTTTTTGTTATCACTCATTGGAATGGAATCTACTGCAGGTGCTAATACCTGAGCGCGCACACCAATCGTGAGGATAAAAAATAAACTAAGCGCGGTTATGATTCTCATCTTTCGTTCGGATAAAAAATCCCGGATAAACCGGGATCAGTTAAAATGGTAAATCATCAGCAGATTGTTGAAACGACGCCGGATGCATCGGATCATTTCCGGTATCTATAGGTTGCACCTGCTGTTGTTGCTGTTGTTGTTGAGTTGTTCCGTTGTTTTGCTGATACGGTCGATTAGTTTGTTGGTCTTGAGGACGTGACAAAATCGTAACTACATCACCAAAAATTTCTGTGGTGTAGCGCTTGTTTCCGTTATTGTCTTCCCAGCTTCTGCTTCTGATTTTTCCTTCGAGATAAATTTGTTGGCCTTTTCGTAAATACTTCTCGGCTACTTCTGCAAGCTTTCTCCACAATACAATTTGGTGCCATTCGGTTTGTTCGTTCTTGTTGCCATTCTTATCACGGAACGTTTCTGTTGTAGCCAATGGAAAATTAGCCACTGCTATGCCACCTTCCAAATAACGTACTTCCGGATCCTTTCCTAAATTTCCAATTAAAATGACTTTGTTAACGCCTGCCATAATAGTTACTGAATAAATTGAATACGTAGCTGTTTTAAATACATCGACTTTTACCAAAGATAACGAACACGAGCTGACATTAAAAGCCAGCGACAACGATATTCGGGAAGTATTTAAAAGTGCTTGTCCAAAAATCGGGCGATAACAATCGGGACAGGATATTCTACCACGTCGTTTAACGGCACTTTTTCAAATTGGCGCTTACCGTTGAAACTACCTTCTACTTTAAAAAACCGAATGTGAAGATTGCGGTGCGAGAGTTTATGCAGCACCGATTCCATCAATTCAGGTGGAGTTTTTGCTTTAACTAACGCCTGATAGTCCGTGTTGGAGGACAGCGTTTTTTCTGTCAACGCGTTACTCGAAATCACGCATGGAAATTGGTATAGATTTTTCCAGATACCTTCATTACTGCGGTGTTCCAACGTGACGTATCCGTTTTTTGCGTGGACCAAATAATTCAGGTGCACATCTTCCACTTTAGTCTTTTTAGCTTTTACGGGCAAGACGTTCACCCTATCATTTCGAAATGCATGACACTCTTGCACAAACGGACATGTTTCACACAAGGGTTTTTTGGGCGTGCAAGCGGTGGCGCCAAATTCCATGATAGCCTGATTGAACTCTGCGGCATGCTTTGCGGGCAACAGCTCTTCAGCGAGTGCTTTAAATTCTTTTTTGCCTTGTGTGCTGTCGATCGGAGTTTCAATTCCGTAAATGCGACTCAACACCCGATATACATTTCCGTCCACCACCGCTCGTGGCTCATCAAAACAAAAGGAGCTGATCGCTGATGCGGTGTAATCGCCGATACCTTTTAATTGAATCAGCCCTTCGTACGATTCCGGAAATTTCCCTTTATGTTTTTCGGCAACCTCTTTGGCTGTGGCGTGAAGATTTCGGGCTCTGGAATAATAACCCAATCCTTGCCAAAGTTTGAGCACTTCTTGTTCGGAAGCTCGCGCCAGGCTTTTTACGTCGGGAAATGTGCGGGTAAAAGCCAGATAATAAGGTAAACCTTGATCTACACGGGTTTGTTGCAAAATGACTTCAGATAACCAGATGAAATAAGGATTCCGTGTGTTTCTCCACGGTAAATCTCTCATATTCAGGCGATACCATTTTAATAAGTGCCCCGCAAAATCCATAAAATCACTTAAATAGAGGGGTAAAATTACACGGAAGTTTGGTCGTACCGCAGAAAAATGTATTTTTGCAGCCCCGTTAATCGGAAACGACGGATATAATTCATTGACAGTAAATAATTTAGACGTATGACAAAGGCAGAAGTTGTAGCAGAGATCGCTGAAAAGACAGGCGTAGAAAAGGTAGCCGTACAGGCTTCCGTGGAGGCATTCATGAAAGTAATCAAGCAGTCATTGGCTAAAGGCGATAACGTGTACTTGCGTGGTTTCGGCAGTTTTGTAGTAAAGCGCCGCGCCGAAAAAACAGGTCGTAACATCTCCAGAAATACCACAGTAATTATCCCCGCTCATAACGTTCCTTCATTTAAGCCGGCTAAAACTTTTGTCGATCGCGTGAAGAAGAATGTTAAAGTAGGAGAATAATATCATGACGCTCTCATCCAACGGATTAAAATGGATCATGCTGGTAGGAGCAGCAGTAATTATCGTTCTTTTAAATTTTGTAAGTACCGTGCCGTCTGCACAACCTAAAGTGCAGATTGATGATCATCACGATCATGGCATTACGCTGGAGCAATTAGTAGCGCGTAACAAGGAGTTAATGTCTGCTGATTTGCAGGCTTCCGTGAAGTCGTTGCAATCCGAATTGCAAAAGACAACTGCCATTGCACAAAAAGCATTGTTGTACGATTCATTAATGAAAATTTTGGGTCGCAACGGGCAATATGCATTCGCATCACAACTGGCTGAGCAGAAAGCTACGGAGCTGAACGGTTCCGGAACCGACTGGATGTTGGCAGGCGATCGTTATCGTGCATCGGCGGGTTTTGAAAAAGATCCTGAAGCTGTACATGTGTTGGCAGAAGCTTCTATGCGTTGTTACAGCAAAGCATTGGAACTTGAACCGAACAATCTGGATGCAAAAGTTGGTTTGGGAATGGTGATGGTGGCAGCAACCAGCGACCCGATGAAGGGCATTACATTGTTGCGTGAAGTGGAAGTTGCAGATTCAACGCACGTTAATGTGCAATTGGCATTAGCAGATTTCGCCGTGCAGAGTCAGCAATACGATAAAGCTATCGAACGGTACAGTAAGGCAATACGATTGAAACCGGAATATTATGGTATTCGGTTAAATCTCGCAGAATTATATCAGGTGAAAGGGGACACCGCCGCAGCCATTCAGCAATTGGAGTTGTATGTGCAGAAAGAAACAGATCCTCTTGTAAGAAACGATGTGGAGAATGCCATCAGGCAGCTTCGCAAAAAGTAATGAAGTATTAACCTTTTTAAAATTTTCTATCATGCCAAGCGGAAAGAAACGCAAACGTCATAAGATGGCAACGCACAAGCGCAAGAAGCGTCTTCGTAAGAATCGTCATAAGAAGAAGCGCTAGTGTAATCGGATGTAATTAAGTACATCCGAGTCACTTTAATTTATTGAACATTGGTAATCTCCCAAACCCGCAAGGTCATTGGGTTTTTGCCGTTTAACCGTATTATAACGTGAACAACGAACTAATCATTGATGCCTCAGGGCACGAGATTGTCATAGCGTTGCTCAGCGATAAGCGTTTGGTCGAACTCAATCGTGAGAAAGTCGATACGCAATTCGCTGTGGGCGATATTTATCTCGGCCGGGTGCGTAAAGTGATGCCGGGATTAAACGCGGCGTTTGTTGATGTCGGTTATGAAAAGGACGCCTTCCTGCATTATTTCGATTTGGGTCCGCAAGTATTGTCGTTAAACAAATACGTGCGCCACACCATTACCGGAAAACAAAAACATGCATCACTGCAGTATTTTAAACCCGAACCTGATATTAATAAGGACGGAAAAATAACTGAAGTGTTGCAGTCGGATCAGCAAGTAATGATCCAGGTAGCGAAGGAACCTATTTCAACCAAAGGACCACGAATCACTTCCGAGATTTCAATCGCCGGACGTTACATTGTTCTTATTCCGTTCTCCGAAAAAGTTTCGGTGTCACAGAAAATTAAGAGCAGTGAAGAACGTGAACGATTAAAGCGATTAATTCTCAGTATCAAACCGAAAAACTTCGGAGTGATAGTACGCACCGTAGCAGAAGCGAAAGGTGTTGCCGATTTGGATGCCGACATGAACGACCTGGTGAACAAGTGGAATACTTGTTTTCAGGCATTACTTACCGCCAAACCGCCTCAGCGTGTGCTGGGCGAGTTGAACCGCACATCCGCAATATTGCGTGATATGCTGAACGCTTCCTTCAGCGCAATTCATGTAAATGATGAGCGCATGCACAGCGAAATATCCGAGTATCTGCAGACAATAGCACCGGATAAAGAAAAGATTTTAAAACTGCACAAAAATGGTGCAGCGATGTTTGATCAACTGGGCGTTGAACGCCAGGTGAAAGCATTGTTCGGTAAAACCGTTACCATGAAAAGTGGTGCGTATTTAATTATCGAGCACACCGAAGCACTTCACGTGATCGACGTTAACAGCGGTAATCGTTCCAAGTCGCAATCGGATCAGGAAACCAATGCACTGGAAGTTAATTTGGAAGCTGCAGTGGAGGTTGCGCGCCAATTGCGTTTGCGCGATATGGGCGGAATCATCGTAGTTGATTTTATCGACTTGCATTCACCGCTAAATCGCAAGACACTTTTCAATAAGTTGCGCGATGAGATGAAATCGGATCGTGCAAAACACACCATTTTACCTCCAAGTAAATTCGGATTGATTCAGATTACACGCGAACGTGTGCGTCCTGAAACCAGCGTAGATACTGCAGAAAAGTGTCCTACGTGCGGAGGAACAGGCGAAGTTCAAGCGAGTATTTTGTTGATGGATCAGATCGAGAACAACCTTCGTTATATTCTGACAGAACAAAACGAAAACGGTGTTACGCTTTGTGTACATCCTTACATTGCAGCATACCTCACCAAAGGATTTTGGTCGCAGCGCATGCAGTGGTGGTGGAAATACAAGAAGTCTGTGAAAATTAAACCTGTGAGTTCTTATCACTTTCTGGAATATCATTTCCTGAATAAGAATGAAGATGAAATTAAAGTGTAATGAAAATCCCGATCATTCGATCGGGATTTTTTATTTGCCTTTATCGAATCCGTAATGCGCGTAATCGGCCAGCACAATATTCAGAAACTGCATCGTTGGCAATTGTTGTGGATTCGGAAATACACCTAGCGTTTGTTTTACTTTACTTCCCAGTTGTTCCAGTAATCCGTAGTTGCCGGTTTGCACAGCCTGCATCATAACATCTTTGATGATGTTCATGTCACGATCATTAAGCTGACCAACTTGCGGAAATACAATTTGGTATTGAGGATTTAAACTTGCCAAAATTGTACTGCGCAGTGAAGTGCGTTCTTTTACATTGATGACGATAGTTCCCGCCACCATATCTCCAATACGTTGATTGCTATCGCTGATCATTGCAACCGGAAGTGCGAGCCAGGAAAACACACCGAATTCAGCTTCCAGTAATCGTGTTACCCAGCGCATGGCAAAATCACCAAGCCCTGCAGGTGAGCCGTCTTTCTTCACCACTTTCAATCCGAGAATTAATTTTCCGAACGTTCTTCCGTTAAGCAATGTCTCGCACCACACCGTGTAAGTAAGTACAGGCAGTGGTACAAGAAATGTTAAGGCCAAGACAATTTCTTCCCGCGCTTCCCAACTTCCCGCATTTACTACCCAATTACTGACGAGGTAGACTGCAACAAATAAATACGCCGCGAAAAAAATAACATCAATCAAACGTGCAAGTACACGATCACCAATACTCGCTACCGGATAATCGATAACGACATTTTGTGAAGTAACTATGCGAGCGTAATCGGGCATGTAATTTGCTTAATTTTAGATCAGTGATATTATTACAATAATAAGTCTTTTGATGAAGTATACGAAACTATTTCAAAGAGGTGTGATGATTATGACACTTCTGTGCGGGATTTTCATGTTCATGAGTCTTAGGTTATCCGACGACCCTTCAATGATTAAAATTAAATCATCTCCTTACGGTTCCATGTGGTTTAGTGAAACTTCGAACGGCGATGTTTATTTCATAACAAGTAACCTGAAATTTGAGGATGATACTGCTCTGGGAATTTATAGGTACAACGTTCAACAGAAACAGTTGAAGTTGATTACAAGTTTAAAAAATATTGGATTAAAACAACCTGCTAGCGCGCTGACCGCGGGAGAGAATGGTATGCTGTATGGTGTTGATATGTCGGCAGGACACGGGAATGCGGGGGCTATATACTCGGTCAATGAGCAAAATAATAGGGTTGAGATCGTTTATCAATTTCGGAGAAAAGACGATATACAGCATCCTCAACTTGGACTTGTAAAAGTTGCGCCGGATCTATTCTATGGCATTGGTATTAATAAGGGTAACGTGGCAGTCTATTCGTTTAATTCAAAAAGTAAACGAGTCAACACGTTGCAATTAACTACCGATACCTTGTCTTTTGCCCCGCTTTTGCCGGTATACAGCGGTGATTCTCTATTGTATATTTCTGCTCGGAAGTCCAATTCCAAGTCAGATGATTGTACTTCATTGTTAGTATATAATTTAAATACAGAAAAAATTATTCGTGTTATTGATGTTACCACTGATATGAATTTTGCCTCGGGTTGGGTTAAAGCGGCCGATGGGAATTTGTACCGCAATAGTCACTATTCTATTAATTTCACCGGAAACGCTGTATCGATGCAGTTCTTAAAGGTTAATCCACGAGTGGGAGCTGTTGAACAAATTGTAGACCCATTTAAAGATTTCTCAACCTTCTCCGGACCTGCTTCGATTGATCAGTTGGGTCGCGTTGTTTTTTCATATGTATATGGAGGCCCCGATAATTGTGGAGGAATTGGGTATCTCGATTTGCTAACCGATACGGTAGCTTATATAAAAGTGTGGTCGCGAGAAGAGCCCGGTTGTATCACTTCCAATTATGCCGGTTTATTTGTGCATTCGGGCGGGGATATTTTTGCTGTAGGATCAGGTGGTGACGAAAGCGTTCTATACAGGATGAATCACTCCACCGGAAAAGGTATTGTGATAGCTCGCTTTGTAAGGCAATAGGTATGTTGGTGAATGTGATGGGCTATTTACTATCTTGTAGCGTCTTATGAAAGAAATCACATTTCTGCGGAAGAATCACGAAAAGTGGTTGGAGTTCGAGAAGATGCTGAATAGCAAGGATGCGGTAAATCCCGATGTGCTTTCTGATCTTTTTGTTCGCATTACCGATGATCTTTCATGGGCACGTACATTTTATCCCGGTTCATCAACCGAGCGTTATTTGAATGATCTTGCGGCACGTATTCACCAGGAAATTTATAAAAACAAAAAGGAAAGCCGCAGTCGTCTCGTTACATTCTGGACGAACGAATTTCCGCTGCTGATGCGCGGTCATTTGGGTAATCTGATGATTGCATTTTTAATTTTCGCAGTTTCAGTTTGGATTGGCGTTATCTCCGCTCAAAACGATTCGGAATTTGTGCGCATTATTTTGGGTGATTATTATGTGGACAGCACATTGGACAATATGGCGAATGGCGATCCGATGGGTGTGTACAAAAGTGAAAATCAATTCGCGATGTTTTTTCGTATTGCACTTAACAACAGTTATGTGGCGTTGATGTGCATTATGGTCGGCGTGTTTCATTGGATGGGCGTTGGATTCATGATGTTTCGTAACGGTGTGATGTTGGGTTGCTTCATGTATTTTTTGGGCGAGAATGGTTTTTTACGCGAAGCAACACTCACGGTATGGATTCATGGCGTTATTGAAATATGGTGCATCATTGTTGCCGGTGCAGCAGGAATCGCTTTAGGAAATTCGATTTGGTTTCCCGGTGCATGGCCCCGTAGTGTGGCGTTTGGTCGCGGTGCACGTGAGGCATTAAAAATCGGATTAGCGCTTATTCCGTTTTTCTTTTTGGCGGCCTTCTTCGAAGGATTTATTACCCGTTATACGCAAATGCCGGACGTTGGTAGAATAGCCATCATTGCGGGCTCCGCTGTTTTTGTGTTGTGGTATTTTGTTTTTTATCCGCAGATGTTATTCTACAAACAGAAGAAAAATGAAGCAGGCATGAGTAGTCGCATTGCATTTGTGCTGTGGCTCGTAACACTTCCGGTTTCTGCACCGATATTGTTTATCATCAATCGTTCCCGCGAGAAGAAATTGTCGCCACGTGATTTGTTTGCACAACTTAATCCACGTACGGTATTTATGGTCATCTCCGGATTCGTCTTAATCTTTCTGCCGCTCCTCTCGTTTGTGATGCAATTGGTTACGGGAATTCCTTCGGACACTACAACATATATCTTTTTCGGATTATTGGCTGTTTCCGGTTTAGTAATGATTGTACTCGCGTTGTTGTGGAACGATCGCATTGAAGAAGAAGATTTGAGTATTGCACGTAAGTCGGATAAAATATTAGGTTCTTATGAGCGTTAGACAGTTTCCGATACGACTGGATAAGGTGCGCTCGTTTGGTGCAGTGTTTAGCGACACACGACGATTTTTGCGAGAGAACTTTGCGACGTACTTTTTGAGTTTATTGTTGTTGGCCGGGCCGTTCGTTTTGGTGACGTGCACTATGGAAAGTTATTATCAGATCAATTTATTTTCCGGTGACGATATATTTCCCAGTTTCGATCGTTTCGGTTCTTGGATTGCCATTAATGCATTAGTAGGACAGTTTCGTTGGCTGATCAACGGTCTCATCATTGCGTTGGTAGTAAGTCACATCATTAAACAATATCAAGTCAAAGGTCCGGGTAAGTTTGATACACACGATGTAAGTGTTTCGATCGTGAAGTCGTTTGCATCCAATGGCATTACCTGGTTATTTCTACTTGTGTTGTGCACCATTATCGGTGTTGCCATCGCGGGATTCATTTATGCAATTTCGCGTGAGAGTATTCTGATGGGAATTACTTTAATTGGTTTAATCGGGTTAGGTTATATTTTAGTTCGCTTTCCGTTTTGGTACATCATTTTTTCAACGTTTAATGCACGTGCAGAAAATGGAGGAAAAAATCCGATGAAGCATTTCGGTTATGCTGCCGGATTGATCAGTGGCAGCTGGTGGCAAACGTGGGCGGTGTTTTTTATCATGTGGCTGCTTTTGTATGCGCTTGGAAAAGTGATTTCTATTCCTGCGGAAATCATGACTTATGTCGCGAAGATGTACAGTCTGGATATGTATGCATCCAAAACAGATTGGAAATTGATAGAAACCATATTGACTTCCGTTGCTGAATTTGCGAAGACGATGGTGAACAGCATTTTTTGTTTAGCGGTCGGTTTGCACTTTTTTAGTTTGCGTGAAAAGCAGGAAGGTCGAGGAACAAAAGAACTTATTGAAAAGATTGGTACAAAAGCAGACGATGACGGTGTGGAACTTACATATTAAGCTTTTGCTGATCGGAATGATGTGGGCTTCCATGTCGTTTGCTCAAGTCGTGCAACAAGTGCCCGATGAAACGCGTCGTCCTCCTGTGCAGTACGATACAATTGATCCGAAGCGCACTGATACTGCAGATATTGCAAAACCGTATTACGAAGATGAGGCGTATCGCTACGGTCGTGATAAGGAAAAGAAAAAAATGGACGAAACAGTTTTCGACCGTTTGTGGAGTGCGTTGTGGGACCGCACATTTGATCCGCCAAGTTTTGATAAACCGAATTTCGATTCACCATTCAATTGGCAAAATTTATTCATCATCATTCTCGTAATTGTTCTGGTGTGGGCCATATTACAAGCAACGAAGTCAGGTGTGAGTGGAATATTCAAAGGCAAGAGTCGCTCGAAAGAAGAAGTTACTGATGCAACTTTGGAAGACGTTGATATTTATGCCATCAATTACGAGCAGCAAATTGCCGATGCACAGGCGCGCGGTGATTATCGTTTGGCGGTGCGTTTGTGGTACTTGCGCATGTTAAAGGAAATGTCGGAGAAAGAACTGATACACTGGCGTACCGACAAAACCAATTTAGATTACGAACGGGAATTACGCACTACGCCTTACGCACAACGATTCGGGAAATTGAGTTTGCTGTACGATTATGTATGGTACGGAGAGTTTGTTCCGGATCGTTCGCAATATGGAAATGCGGAAGAAGAATTTAAGTTGATGTTGAATCAAATCGGTAAAAAGTAAATGCGTAGAGCGTGGCCATATCTGATTTTGTTGGGCATTGCCTTTACGATACTGTACAAGTATTCGGAGAAGCAGGCTGCGCAGCACATTGATTGGTCTACGGATTATTCAGGTCGTTCTAAAATTCCTTTCGGTTGTTATATCACACGCACGATTGTTCCGAAGATTACGCGTAATGATGTAACAACGGTGAGCCAAACGATATACCGGCAAATGCGCACTAGCCAGAACGCTTCTTTCGGCATGGACGATAGTACGATGATTGCGATGGGCATGACAGAAAGTTTATTCCGCAACGTTGATAAAACAGCATACGTATTTATCAATAGCGAGTTTAAACCTTCAGCACTGGATGTAGTTGCACTGTGTCATTTTGTGGAGCAAGGAAATGTGGCGTTTATTTCTGCACATACATTCGGAATGTTATCCGACACGTTAGGTGTAAAGGATTATGATTTCACGTATACTGATATTGACACAGATTCTGCGTTAACCTTGGAAGGTGTGGTTGCGGGAGATTATTATACACCACAAGCAAATCTTGTCCATCCGAAGTTTCGTTTAGATTCATTCGCTATTTATCATAAAGCGCGACAAAGCCGTTCGTTTTATGATTTTGATACCACGCGGACGATGGTGTTGGGCGTTGACGGACATATGCGACCGAACTACATCAAAGTTCAATTCGGCAACGGGCATTTTTTACTCCATAAATTACCGGAGGCATTTACCAATTATTATTTAAGTGAAGAACGTTCAGGTAAATACGCCGTGAATGCATTACGTTATTTGCCACCGATGGAATTGTGGTTTGACGAGTATTACAAGGACGGATATGTTATACATAACGATTCGCGACGTTACATGCTCTCGGAACCTGCCTTAAAGCTGGCTTATTTTGTTGCAATAATCTTTGGAGGATTAGTTTTGTTGTTTGGCGGGAAACGCATGCAGCGACCGGTTCCTGTTATAAAACCACTAAATAATGCTACGCTTGATTTTGTTGAACAAATAGGAGCGTTGTATTATCGACAAAACAACCATCACCTTATCATTCAAAAAAAGATTACCTACTTTTTGGAATCGATACGCAGTCGGTTTTATGTACAGACGAATGTTATTGATAACACCTTCGTAGAACGCATTTCTAATTTGAGCGGTGTTACGAAAAGCGAAGTTGACAAACTGTTTAGGGCAATTAATTATTTAAAAGACAATACACGCGCATCGGAAGCAGACTTAAAAAATCTGGAACGCGCAATTTGGGAATTCAATCAAAAAAGTAAACGTTAACCTTCAATACCAATATCATGTCAGACTCTTTGAATTTTTCTAATCGTGTCCAATTGGACGATCTTCAGCAAGCTGTCGGTGACATTCGCGCCGAAATCGGAAAGATAATTGTCGGGCAAGAACGTGTAGTGGATTTATTAATCGCAGCATTATTGGCTGACGGACACGTGTTGATTGAAGGTGTTCCCGGGGTTGCAAAAACATTAACGGCGAAGTTGTTGGCGAAGACGATCAGCGTAAAGTTTTCGCGTGTACAGTTTACGCCTGATTTGATGCCTTCGGATGTAATTGGTACAAGTGTATATAACTTAAAAACCAACGAATTTGAATTTAAACGCGGACCAATTTTTGCGAATATCGTTTTGATTGACGAGATCAACCGAGCTCCTGCAAAAACGCAGTCAGCATTATTCGAGTCGATGGAAGAACGTCAGGCAACAGTTGACGGTATTACCTATAAACTGGATGTGCCGTTCATGGTGGTGGCTACACAAAATCCGGTAGAGCAGGAGGGAACGTATCGTTTGCCGGAAGCACAATTGGATCGATTTATTTTCAAAATTCAGGTGGACTATCCCGATTTGCATCAGGAAACAAAAATTCTCGCAGACTTCCACGCTCGCAAGAACAGCATGAATTTGGATCATATTCGTCCCGTGATTAGTGCAGAGCAATTAAAAACTTATCGCGAGAAAGTTTACAGCTTATATGTTGAACCAAACTTGTTGCACTACATAGCTCAGATTGTTAATATGACACGGAACAACAGCGCGTTGTATTTGGGCGCATCACCACGTGCATCGTTGGCAATCTTAACAACAGCGAAAGCCATTGCAGCCATGCGCGGACGCGACTTCGTAACTCCTGATGATATACGTGAAGTTGCTATTCCTGTTTTACAACATCGTGTCATGTTAACTCCGGAGAAGGAAATGGAAGGACAAACATCCCGCGATATTATTATGCAGATTTTGCAAATGGTTGAAATTCCGAGATAATGTTTTTAATACGCTTCATCAAATCGTTTTATTTCGCTACGCGTTTTTATATCGCGGTGGCAGCGCTTTTGGTGTTGTGTATAGTAGCTTATTTTCTTCCCGGACTTTATCCCATAGCCGTAATCGGAGCTACTGCAATACCGATTTTAATTGGCGTTGATATTGTACTGCTGTGGATTCGCCCGAAAGGATTTCATGCTGTACGCGGAACATTGGATAAATTATCGAACGGTGATTTGAATCCGATTGAGATTACGTTAGAGAACAAATATCCATACCCTGTATTTGTCACTGTAGTTGATGAGTTGCCGGTGCAGTTTCAGGCACGTGATTTACAATTCTCTGCGTATTTAAATCCGTTTGCTTCCAAGAAACTATCGTATCAGGTGCGTCCTGTAAAGCGCGGACAATATATTTTCGGCGCGGTAAACGTTTTTGTAGCAACCATGCTTGGCATGTTGCGTCGACGTTATCAATTCGGACAAGATCATGAAGTCCCGGTGTATCCGTCTTTTATACAAATGCGTCGTTTCGAGTTGCTCGCCATTTCTCACCGCCTCACGGAAGTGGGTATTAAGAAGATTCGTCGTTTGGGTCATAACATGGAGTTTGATCAGATAAAAGATTATGTTTCCGGTGATGATCCGCGCACGGTAAACTGGAAGGCCACTGCACGACGCGGTCGTTTGATGGTGAATACTTATCAGGATGAGAAGTCGCAGCAAGTGTATAATGTGATCGACATGGGTCGTAATATGAAGATGCCATTTGAAGGAATGACGTTGCTGGATTATGCGATCAATGCTTCGCTTGTGATTTCAAATATCGCTATGTTGAAGTACGATAAAGCGGGACTGATTACGTTTTCCAATCGCATACACTCCGCATTACCTGCCGACAGAAAAGGAATGCAGATGTATAACATTATGGAGTTGTTGTATGCTGCAAAAACCGGTTTTCTGGAATCGGATTACGGACGATTATATGCTACACTCAAGCGCACGGTTAGTCAACGCTCGTTAATTATTCTCTATACCAATTTCGAAACACTCTCTTCCGCACAACGACAAATGACTTACCTGCGTCGAATTGCAAAAGATCATTTGTTGGTTGTTGTGTTTTTTGAAAATACGGAATTGAGAAATTTCCTTGATACGAAGCCGAATACGGTACAGGACATTTATTATCAAACCATCGCCGAAAAATTCACCTACGAGAAAAAGCTGATTGTTAAGGAACTTGAAAAAAGTGGCATCCACGCCGTTTATACAGCTCCCGAAAATTTGACGGTGAATACGATTAATAAATATCTCGAACTGAAAGCACGCGGATTGATTTAGTATTTCAACGCTGCTGCTTGCCCATAAACATTAATTTCAGCCAACTTAGCTTCGTAATACAAACCGTACAATCTGATTGTTGAGTTGGTGAAAAGTACTTGCGCCGAAGCGACTTCCAATCCTTGTGTCTGACCTTGTTTCAATCGTGCCAATGATAATTCCATGTTTTCTTTTGCCCAAAGATTACTTTCTTTTTCCAAGTTAAGCACTGCAATTTTCGTATCGTACGTATTTAATGCTTGATGAAAAATCAATGATGCATTTAAACGTGCCTGCTGAAATTGTGCATCGGCAGATAACATGTTCAGTGCGGCAAGTTGTGTTTCGCGCTTGAGTTGTCCTGCGTTATATATGGGAAGAGCTAAGGTAACGCCGGCATTC
>Ga0068876_10002350_pt1 | contig 14114 bp, 8 predicted proteins | sample NOAtaG_6_FD_66442 | JGI IMG/M metagenome (GOLD analysis project Ga0068876, IMG submission 66442) | Freshwater lake microbial communities from Lake Erie, under a cyanobacterial bloom - NOAA_Erie_Diel5S_2200h metaG | ecosystem: Environmental > Aquatic > Freshwater > Lake | place: USA: Ohio, Lake... | reverse complement strand
TCATATTACACAACAAACCACATGAAGGATATTTTCAAAAAAGTTACGGATAACATGGGGCCCATAGGCGAACATGCGAAGGAATCTCACGGATATTTTACATTCCCAAAATTAGAGGGCGATATTGGTCCTCATATGATCTTTAGAGGAAAGAAATTATTGAATTGGAGCTTGAACAATTATTTGGGATTGGCTAACCATCCTGAGGTTCGTAAGGCTGACGCAGATGCTGCTGCGCAGTATGGTTTAGCGGCTCCAATGGGAGCGCGTATGATGAGTGGAAATTCTGATCTTCATGAGCGTTTAGAAAAAGAGCTTTCTGCCTTTGTAAAAAAGGAAGATACCATACTTTGTAATTTTGGTTACCAAGCCATGGTAAGCGCTATTGATGCATTAGTTGACCGTCATGATGTGATCGTTTACGATGCCGAAAGTCATGCTTGTATATTAGACGGTATGCGTTTACACATGGGGAAACGTTTTGTGTTTAAACATAATGATGTTGCAGATTGTGAAAAGCAATTACAACGTGCTACAAAAATTGCAGAAACAACAGGCGGTGGAATCTTACTGATCACTGAGGGTGTTTTTGGTATGCGCGGCGATCAAGGGAAGTTAAAGGAGATAGTTGACCTGAAGAAAAAATATATGTTCAGAATGTTTGTTGACGATGCACATGGAATTGGAACCATGGGTAAAACAGGCGGTGGAACAGGTGAGGAGCAAGGTTGCCAGGATGGAATTGATATTTATTTTGGAACATTTGCTAAATCGTTTGCCTTAATAGGTGGATTTATTAGTTCAACAAAAGACATTATTACTTTCTTACGCTATAATATGCGTAGCCAAATATTTGCTAAAAGTTTACCTACGCCTTTGGTGGTTGGAGCTTTAAAGAGAATTGAATTAATGCGTAATCATCCGGAGTATCGCGAGAAGTTGTGGGATCTTACACGTTTATTACAAAGCGGTTTGCAAAAAGCAGGCTTTAATATAGGCGATACCAATTCACCTGTAACTCCGGTTTATTTAAATGGATCTATTCCTGAAGCTACAAACATGGTAAAGGATCTTCGTGAGAATTTTGGTGTGTTTTGTTCAATGGTAACTTATCCGGTTATTCCAAAAGGAATGATCATCTTACGTTTGATTCCAACTGCCATGCATACGCCTGAGGATGTTAAATTTACGATCGATAGTTTTAGTAAGATCGTGAATAAATTAAAAAATGGAGAATACATGAGCGATAAGCTTGCTCAAGTAAGAGTTGATTTATAGGATTGCTATTTAACACACTAAATTGTTTTAAATTCCCCTTTTGTTAAAGGGGAATTTTTTTTTCACAATATCTAAAATTAATTTAAAGTGATTGTTTAATTCACTAAATTTGGAATTCAAACCTATAAAAAACACAAAATGAAAAAAATCTACTTCTCTTTGATCGCAGCCGCTGCAATTACTACGGCTACAGCTCAAAAATCAAACATCTTTGTTACTCCAGGAGAAAAAACTCTTGTTGAGCATAAACTTGCATTCAATTCTGGACCAGAATTTGTAGCTGCAAAATCTTCTAATGCTAACGCCATTGTACAAGATACAAACTGGTACGTTGTAAATAAGCACACTTACCGTAATACGGCAACTAACGCGAATTCATATTATACAATTAAAACTGCTCCAAGTTATACCGGAAACACTATTAACTCAGGTGGAGCGCTTTTTGTTAATAATGGAAATATGATCGTTTCAGGTGCTGAAGGTATTGTAGTTCGTCAAGCAAATGCTCCAAGTCCGAATGTACCGGTTCGTTTTTATGTGTTTAACGTAATGGCAGGTATGCCAACAGGTGCTGCATTAGCTTCTTGTACTAGCGCTATTGCAAGTTCAACCATTGGAAACTACATTGGCTGTAACTTCGCATCTACAGTGCTTGTTACTGGTGATTTTGCTATTATCATGAAGAACGTATCAGCAAACAATGCCGATACTATTCGTTTGTTCATGAACAATGCAAGAACAGCAACTGCTGCAATTTCTCCAGCAGGTCCTGAACAAACTTTCGGTGAAGGTTATGGTCTATTTGGTTATGGTGCTACTTTCCCAGGATTATGGGATAATACTACAGACGCATTCAACTTAGGTGCTGGTAATACTGGTTCTGATTTTGAATTCTGTGTAGCTCCTCGTGTTACTTATACGTTTTCAGCTGACCACGCTTCTACTACAATGACAACTTGTAATACAGCTTCAGTGAACTATATTAATACTACATCAGCTAATGCTTTAAGCCGTCAATGGAACTTAAACAGATTCTTCAAATTATGGAAGCCATTCTCAAACACAGCTGCATTAGCTACTGCTGTTCAAGACTCTGCTGTAACTTGGAATTTTGGTGGAAGTCCAGCTGTTACAAAATATATGGATTCTCCAAGTCATGCTTATAACATTACTGCAGGTCCTCCATCTTATACTGCTACAGTTAATGACCAATTAATTATTAAGCTTCAAAAAATGAGTGACTATTCTGCAGGTAACACTGTATTAGATAGCAAGTCATGGAGTCTTAATGTTAAAATTTGTAACGTAGGTTTAACTGAAAATAGTCTTGTAAGTCAAGTAGGTGTTTATCCAAACCCTGCAACTGATAAAGTAACTGTTTATGTTAACAACGCAAGCCAAGACACACAGATCCAAGTATTGAATGCTTTAGGTCAAGTTGTGATCACTCACGCAAACATTACTGAGAAAAATGAATTAAATACTGAGTCTTTAACAAAAGGAATTTATTTTGTTAAAGTTGGAAATGCTAAGAATTTCACTACATCTAAACTTGTTATTAGCAAGTAATTCTAGCATCATATAGATTTTAAAAACCCTCCCCTTAATACGGGAGGGTTTTTTTATGATTCATTTTACTGTGATTACCGAGCTGTTAGCTTTTATTTATTAAATTTGATAACCAAAATCACGGAAAATGAAAAAAATCTACTTGATCAGTTCTTTACTTATAAGTACTGTGTTTTATAATGCGCAAGTTAATATCGTAACTACCGCTCCATCTGCAAGTCTGGCAAACGGAACAACCGGCCTAAGAGCGCCTAACGGGAATTCATCGCATACAAGTTTACGCGCGTGCTACCATGTTCCTGCTTCTGAATTATCTGCGCTGTCGCCAAGCATCGCATCGTTCGGATTTGTTTTAACCAACACCTTGGTTAATGCGCCTGCAAATGGTACACTTACTGTTTATTTGCAAAACACGCCTGCAAGTTCATACACCTTAGGAACAAGTTGGTCAACGGCCACAGTTGGGATGACACAAGTATTTTCAGGTATCTATAATATCCCCCAAGGTTCAACAGCTACCGTTGTTGATTTTCAATTCCCATCAAATTTCGCGTATACGCCGGGAAATGCACTTAATTTAGCTTATGAATATGTAGGAGGTCAGTTTGCTTCAAATTTTGCAGTGTATTCTGCTTTCACTAATTCTGCTATTACTTGCGGTGCTACAAATGCCTCTGCAATATTGCCTGCAGTAAATACATTATCAACTACCACGTTTCGTCCTTTATTCAGATTTGGCTCGCCAAACTCCTTCATAAACGAAGCGGCAGTACTTATTTTAAATGCTCCAGGTAAAGTATCTCAACAAACCGGTTTAACTCATACGCTTAGCGCCAATATTTTTAACGGAAGTAATATCACTAAAAACAACATCAATGTTGACTTAACAATTGTTGGAAGTAATGCCTTTACTGCCGCAGTTAATGTTCCCTCGCTGGCTGCGGGTGCAAGCACCACTGTTTTATTTCCGTCGTATACGCCAACTGTATTAGGAATTAGTCAAATTGCTGTGTCTATTGCTAATGATCAAAATAATGCAAACAACCAGGTAAGTTTTACTCAGAGTGTAACATGTGATGTTATTGCAACCGGTCCTGCTAGTTTTGCACCTACATCTTACAGCTCGGGTGTTGGATTTGGTACAGGCTCTGGTGTTATTTACAGTAAATTTAGAACCAGCGCGAATCAAACACTTACCTCAGTTAATATTGGTATCAGCAGTGGTGTTTCCAATGTTGGAAGAACAGTTTATGGTGTTGTTTGCAACAGCTTAGGTATTATTCAGGGTACATCTAATGCATTAGTGATATCTAATTCGGAGCTTGATCAATTCTTTACTTTTAATTTTACTCCTATAACATTTTTAGCTGGAGATCTATATTACGTTGGTTTAGCGCAAACACCCGGTTCGCCTGCTTGCTTTCCTTTAGGAGCAACACCGGCGCCAAATGCAACTACGCTTTATGTAACGCAGCCAATTGCAGGTGGAGCGCTTACGCCACTAAATACTAATTTAGGATATTTTGCAATTGAACCACGGTTTATGTCGCCTTGCAATAGCGTTGGTTTTAATGAGATCAATAACGATGCAGTAACCAATTTTGTAATACAACCAAACCCTGCAAAGGACAAGGTTATTATTCGAGTAAGTAATACAAATGCAAAAATGAACCTAGAGATCCGCACTTTACTTGGACAATTAGTGATGGTGAAACAAAATATTGAGGAGCAAAATGAGATCGATCTTTTAGGAATGAAGAGTGGTGTTTATTTTGTAACATTAACCAAAGATAATACCCGAGTTACTCATAAACTTATTATTGAATAAGAATTAATTCAAATAAAAAAGCCCTTCCATGTTTGGAAGGGCTTTTTTATATCTGCTTATTATTTTTTAATACGTTCTACATATCCGCCGGTGCGCGTATCAACTTTTATCCAATCACCTTCATTCACAAATAAAGGAACCATTACTTCAGTACCGGTATCAATTTTTGCGGGTTTTAATGTGTTGGTTGCTGTATCTCCTTTAACACCGGGCTCAGCGTAAGTTATTTGTGCTTCCACAAATGTTGGAGCTTCGGCTAAAATTGGTGTTTCTCCGCCTTCAAAAACAACTTTTACTTCCATGTTCTCTTTCAAGAATTTGGCTGAGTCGCCAAACATGCTCATGTTTAAATGGATCTGTTCAAATGTTTCGGGATCCATTACCACTGCAAAATCATTTTCAGAATATATATATTGCATTTGTTTGTACTCCACACGCACTACATCTACCAATTCCCCACTTCTAAAGCGGTTCTCGGTTTGTTTTCCATTAATTAAGTTGCGCATCTTTGCTTGATAGAACGCGCGTAAATTTCCGGGAGTTCTGTGTTGCCAGTCAATTACCTGAACTAGTTCACCATTGAATCTGATCACTGAGCCTACATTGATATCACCTGTATCTGCCATGTTTTTTTATTTTATTTTTAATATTTAATATTTTAGGATGAATGTTTCATGAGTTATTCAAAAATCATACATCGCTCAAAATTCTTTAATCTTCTAACTCATGAACTACGCCCATTGCAGAGAATTTGGCTATTCGCTGATCAATACGTTGTTCGGGTTTTAATTTCTTTAACTCTGTAAGATGTTTTTTAATCTCGGCCTTTACTGTATTAAATATTTCTTCGTGATTGCGATGCGCGCCACCTACGGGTTCGTTGATAATGCCATCTACTAAGCCATTTTTACTCATGTCTTGTGCAGTAAGCTTTAATGCTTCAGCAGCAGTTTCCTTAAAATTCCAACTTCTCCATAAAATCGATGAGCATGATTCAGGTGAAATAACCGAATACCATGTATTCTCAAGCATTAACACTTTATCTCCAATTCCAATTCCTAATGCCCCGCCGCTAGCGCCTTCGCCAATGATGATACAAATTACAGGAACTTTTAATTGAACCATCTCTAAAAGATTTCTAGCAATGGCTTCACCTTGTCCGCGCTCTTCTGCTTCCAAGCCGGGGTATGCTCCGGGAGTATCTATAAATGTTACAATTGGTTTGTTGAATTTTTCGGCAAGTTTCATTAAGCGCAATGCTTTGCGATATCCTTCAGGGTTTGCCATTCCAAAGCGGCGAATTTGACGCATCTTGGTATTGATACCTTTTTGCTGACCAATGAACATCACAGATTCCTCATCAATAAAACCAAAACCGCCTATCATTGCTTTGTCATCGCCAACTGTTCTGTCGCCGTGCAATTCAATAAAGGTTTTGTTCGTGATGGTTTCAATGTACTCTAAAGTGTAAGGTCTTTCGGGGTGACGGCTAACTTGAACTTTTTGCCACGCACTTAGGTTGCCATAAACTTCCTTGATCTTGTCTTGGATGTTTCTTTCCATTTCAGCGATCTTATCCGTAAGGTCAACTTTGCTTTTAGAAGCAACCTCTTTCAGCTTGTCTAATTCTGTCTCCAAATCCTGGATCGGCTTCTCAAAATCTAAATAGGTCATGCTTTAATTTTAAAGGGATAAAGATAGCGATATTATAAGAAAAACGAGCCTTTTAGAATTTAACTAATTGAAATTCAGCTAAATAAATTAAAGGGAAAAATTTGTCTCTAGTAATTGATTTTTTACGGCAAACATCACTATGCCGGCGGTGTTATTTACGCCTAATTTAAGCATGATGTTCTTGCGATGGGTATTTACGGTATGAGTGCTTAAGTGTAATTTATCTGCAATTTGTTTATTTGAAAGTCCTAGCGCAATCTCTACAATGATCTCAATCTCTCTTTCTGTAACTGTTAAGCCATCACACTTTAAGGTCTTGATATATGAGTTGTTAGGGTTGATCTCTTTTTCGGTTGTTAGCAGTGAAATGATCTTGCCACAAACAAATTTTTCGCCTTTTAAACTTGCGTTTATTGCTTCTAGGATCTCGGCCTTTTCGCATTCTTTAAGCAAATAGCCACTGATACGGCAGTTTAAAATTGATTTCATTTCGTTCTTGTTTATCATTGATGAGAACGCTATGAATTTTGTTTTTTTGTTTGTACTTGTTATTTGGTTGAATTCGGCAATACTCATTCCTAATGAGGAAAAATCAACTAAAACAATGTCGGGTTTTGAAAGAGAAATTTGACTAGAAAGATCTTTCTTATCTCCACAAACAGAAGGCACAACCTCAAAACCCTTTAATTCGCCAACAAGCAACTCCAAACCCACACGGGTTAAGAAATTTTTGTCGGCTATAAGGATTGACGAAGGCCTCATTATTTAGAATAATTTTAAACAAAAATACGAATTGCGATCGAATGTTCCAAAGTGATTTTGGCCTTTATCTTAACAAAACAACAGTGCCTTGATAACTGTGTTCCACGCCATAGCAATCCATTACCGATACCATCCATACATAGGTGTCATTTAATCCCAATGAACCTTTCAGTTTCCCGTTCCAACCTTCAGAGATGTTTTTTGTTTGGAAGATCATTTGGCCCCACCTGTTAAACACTCTAAATTGATAGTTATCAGAAACCCACGATTGACCGAATGGCAATAAAACATCATTTAAGCCGTCGCCATTTGGTGTGATGGTATTTGGCATATAAAATGTGAAGCCCGGCTTAATACAGATCAGTCGTGAGGTAGAATCTTTACAACCGTAATCATTATTTGCTATCAATTTGATGATGTAACAAACGGTATCGTTAAATTGGATATTCAAGTTTGTGGAATTTCCTTGATAAACTCCATCTACAAACCATTTATAAAATGAGCCGTTGCTTGTTGTATTTAATATGGTTCCCTCGCCAAGATCATCTGTAAGGATCTCTGGTTTTGTAATAAAGTTTGGCTTAGGTTGTGGTAACACGTTAATGTAGTTACTGTAGGTGGCGCTTACTTTGCAGCCATTGATGTCGGTTAACGAAAGTTTAACGTTGAATTTACCGGTGCGTGTGTAACAGTAAAATGGATCTTGCACATTTTGTTCAAAGGGCATATCACCAAAGTTCCAATAATGATTGATAGATGTTGGTGTTGTGTTTTTGAACTGTACACACAAGGGTTGGCAACCAATAGCTGTATCGGTACTAAATGTTGGAACTGTAACAGGAAATATTTGAAGATTGATCACTGTTGTTGAAGTTGGACTTCCGCAAGCATCACTTACAATGTAAGTATAACTTGGGTTGGTGAGGTTAGCTAAAAAAATACTTGGCGTGGTGATATTTCCCGGTAACCACAGATACGTATAATTGCCATCGCCACCACTTACAGATGGTGTGATCTGCGCCGTTGTGCCAGGGCAAATTCCTGCGTTTTGCGGACTAATAGAAACTGTAATAGGTGCTTTTACATTGAGGGTGAATGTTTCAGGAAGCAAAGTACAGCCGTTGGCGTCAAAAACATTCAAGCTAAAAACGGTAGTAGCAGTTGGAGAAACAACAATATTAGGTCCGCTTGCGCCGCCCGGCATCCAACTGTAAGTGTAAGGAGAAGTACCCCCGCTTGCTTGGCCTATTAATGTTGCGCTATTGCTTACGCAAATTTGCGATGTTCCATTCACTGAAAAGCTGTAGGGGGCAGGATTGGTGAATGTTGCGGTTGTAGTTGCGTAACATCCTATATTATCTGTTACTTTAATCGTATACGTTCCCGCGCAAATATTAGTGATGTTGCTTGTAGTGTATGTTGGAAGGTTGGTTAAACTATAGGTAACAGGCGCAATGGCATTTACAACGTTCATGAGCAATTTCCCATCACAGTTATTATAACATAAAATATCTGTTTGAGATGAGATGGATAATAGAACCGAACTTGTATTGCCAATGCTGAAGGTACTTACCAAGGAGCATGTATTAGCGTCGGTTACGATCACCGAATGAATTCCGGTACTTAGATTACTGAATGTGTTCGCTGTTTGTGATGGAAATGGATTAATGGAGTAGGTGAGTGGTAAAGCGCCACCGGTAACATTAACTGTAACTGCTGCGTCTACCGCACTGCATGTTTCAGGTTTTGTGATGAAGGTGGTTTGAATGTTTGATATTGGTAAAACATTTACAGTGTTTGTGAATTTACAATTAGACGCATCTTTTACAGTAAGTGTATAAATTCCTTTTGGGATGTTAGTAAGAAATGCATTGGTATTGGTTGGCGCTGTCCATGTGTAATTGTAGGGTGCCTGCATGTTTACAATATTCACAGTTAATCCGCCATTACTAGATGTTGGACAACTTGGTTGTGTGATATTAAAATTAAAAACAGGAGCATTAGGTTGGTTAAGCGTTATGATATTTGTTTTACTGCAGTTGTTGGCGTCTTTTGTAATAACGGTATATGTTCCTGCAGAGAGATTGTTGAGCGTTGCAGAAGACACTGAACTTCCGTTTACGGTGTAATTCATGGCGCCAATTCCTCCTGTTGTTGAAAGCACTGCGTTAACTGATCCTCCAAAGCAACTCACTGAGTTGGTGAAATTAGTGTTGATATCGTTTGGTTGCAACACATTATAGGTTGAGGTCTTTACGCATCCCGCAGCGTCTGCAGCGCTTAGCGTGTATATTCCCGCCGGAACATTGGTAATGCTATTGGAGTTACTGCTTGTATTCCATGTATACGTACATGGTGGTGTGAACGCGCTGCCAACAACAGTTGCAAAAACAACACCATCAGATCCGCCAAAGCATGTTACACTTTTTGTGATCGAGGTGCTTGTAAAATTAATATCCATTAACGTAGAAAGATTAATGGATCCAAATGTAAAGCCTATGCAATTATTGGCATCCTTTACGGTTATATTGTAGGGGCCGTTACTTAAATTAAAGGCAACAGATGTTGTGCTTACTGCGGGCGACCATGTAAACGAGTAGGGAGGTACAAAATTTGTTGGTTGAACGGTCATAGCGCCTTTACCTGTGAGGCAATCGAGCCCAATAATGACATTGGCTTGCATAGTTGGGCATTGACCAAATACATTGATCGAAAGCAAGCAAAAAATTATGCCTAAATATCTAGCCATTAACGATTTAAAGATAACAAAAAAAGAAGGCAAAGAGTGCTTTTTACAATAAGTGGTAATGGTTTTTCAATAGACGGTAAAGGTGCTAATTAAAAAAGGCCTCATAGGAGGCCTTTTTTTTATTTTACTGTTTTTAAAACGTCTTCGTTGATACTTACTTTGTATTTATTTTTTAAATAAGTCAACCATTCAGATTCTAAATTATTTTGGAAATCGGCTGTTACCATACCACGGCATTCAGGCAATGTTTTTGGAGTTACCGGTAGGATCTTATTTACAACGATCACAACCACCTTTTTTTCATTTGGATCTTCATAATCCTTCGCTACAATTCCGGCTTTCCAATTCTCATTGATAATAGGCTTCTCATTCTTAAGATAAAAGATGTTCTCTATGCTTAAGTTTAGTTGAGATGTTTTATTTACCGCTTCTAAAATTTCTTTGTCAGATTTCTTTGAGGCTAACATTTTTCGCACATCCTTAGCAACGGCAGCATTCACGCATTTGTAATTAGTAACATCCGCACGCTCTTCCCACTGGTACGAGTTTTTATGATCCTCATAAAACTTCTTTAATCCAGTTGTGTCTTTAACTGCTTTACTCCAAACTTTTTGGTCGGTAAGATCAAATAATAAAATTCCTTCACGGTATTCGCGAACAAGATTTCTGAATTCAACATAATTTTTTTCTAATTGCGAATCTTCAAAAGCCACTACACATTCTTCAACCCATTTATTATACATAGGTTTTGCTACTTCCCAAGCGTCATCTTGAGTTCTAATGGTCATTTGAGTTTCAAGGTACTTCGCAAATTCATTTTGAGTGTATGATCTGCCACCAAGGTTGAACATTTCTTTATTACCTAAGCTTTGAGCGCGCTTAGCTGTCCACGTTGCTTGCAGGTAAGTACTATCCATAATGGTTTTAAACTCGTCGCGTGTTTTTAAATTTTCTTTAAAGCCGTTGTTCTTTTTAACGCGAGCTATTAAAGCAACTTTACCCATTTGTGAACGTGAATCGCGGCTAACCTTTGCCTTTAGTTCATTTTTCATGTCGGCAAACGGAGGAAGTGTTTTTTTATCAATGCGTTTAATGATATGCCAACCGTAAGGTGTTTCAACCGGCTCACTTACATCATTATTGTTTTTTAAGCCAAAAGCTGCGTCTTCAAATGACTTTGGAAAACGTCCGCTTTTGAAGGGTTGTAATTGTCCGCCCTGATCACTTGTTTGTTTATCATCACTGAATTGACGAGCCACTTCTTCAAATTTCTCACCAGCTTTAACTTTATCGTATAATTCTTTCGCCTTATTTTTTGCGTTTGTTTTATCTTGCTCAGTACCTCCTTTAGGTATTTTCACCATGATATGCGCTACCAGAATCTCACCGCGGCTATTACGTTTTTCGTAAACCTTTAAAATATGGTAACCAAATCTAGTTCTTACAATAGTGCTTAGCTCGCCAACCTTTGTATTATAGGCTGCATTTTCAAATGGATACACCATATCCATAGAAGTGAAATATCCAAGGTCACCTCTATTCTCAGAAACCGAAGCATCATCACTTGTTACAGGAGCAAGCGCGGCAAATCTGTCCGGATCTTTAGTAACATTTGTTGCAAGATTTTTGATCGCGTTGATCTTTATTTTGTAGATAGCGCTGTCTTTTCTTCTAAATAAAGAAAGCATCTCTGTTGTATTCTTAAGTAATTTATCATACTCAGCAATTTGTGCATTGGTAGGTAGTTTACCTAAGATCGCGTTCCTGATGATATTTGCGCGCGTCCATGCTTCTAAGGTATCTTTAGGCAAAGAAGCTTCATCACAACGGATCAAGATATGACTAGCCTTAACTTCAGTTTTTAAACGCTCATAAGCTTCTGTTAGAATGCTTTCATTCGTGTTCTTATCAGTCAGGTAAGGTGCAGCCAATTGTTTTCTGTAACCATTCAATTCGTTACGAAAAGACGCTAAGGTATCTAAACCCATTCCTTCCGCTTCTAATACTTTCATTTTAAACAAAGAGTATAGATCGGCATATTCTTTTACTGATTTAGCATCCGATTTTTCTTTGTTGTTGTTCTTGTTGAATACAGCTTCAAACTCTGATTTAGTAACAGGTTTGTTGTTGATGGTCATTACAACCGGTTCTTGAGCTTTTACTGCAAGACTTGCAGTAAAAATAAAGCACATACTTAAGATATTTTTTTTCATAACGAGGGCAAATTTATTCAATTTTAATAGATAGAGGTGGTTATTTTAAAAGTTCTTCTAATTTTTGTTCAAGGGCTGGTCCTCTGAGGTTTTTGGCAACTATTTTCCCTTCTTTATCTAGAAGGAGATTAGCCGGAATTCCTGTGATGCCAAACAGTTTGGCCGTTTCGTTACCCCAACCTTTAAGATCGCTAACCTGAGGCCACGTAAGCCCGTCTTTTTCTATGGCACCGATCCAACGTGCTTTATCTTGATCATAAGAAACACCAAATACAGTAAACCCTTTGCTTTTGAATTTATTGTAAGCTGCTACAACATTTGGGTTTTCAGCCCTGCAAGGCCCGCACCAGCTGGCCCAAAAATCAACAAGTACATATTGGCCACGAAGACTTGATAATTTAATAGGTTTATCATTTACATCGTTCTGAGTAAAATCTGTTGCTACATTTCCAATCGTGGAGCCTTTCAAAAGTTCGATCCTCTCTGTAGCTAGCTTTCCGAATTTTGTTGCCAAAAATGTTTTATCCAGATACGAAGCTGCCTCAACGGAATGTTCGACCGGAATGTTAGGATTATTTAGATCGCGATAAATTATCCAACCACTGATGGCTGATTTTGGATGAGATTTAATAAACTCCTTTAGTGAATTTACATATTCGTTGTTTAACTCTTGGTATTTTCCACTTACTGCTGTTGCAATGTCCATTCTTCCTTCGCTTTGAGCTTTGTTGTATTCATTTTGAAGGTCCATTTGTTTTTTAATGAAAACATTCATCAATGCTTGGTAATCCATTTGATCTTTCTGAGTTTGTCCTCCAACGGCGGTTGACGCAAATAAAGAATCTCCCTTTAGCTTCACGGTTATTTTACCCGGATCAACAAAGAAAATATAGTTTGGTTGGTACTGAATGTTGTTCTCTGAATTGAACCAATACATGTTTGGCTCTTCACTTTTTCCTGTAAAGCTAAACTTGCCGTTTGTTACTTTAATTGAATCGGTAAAATCTTTATTATCCCACTTATGATGTAGATAAATGTATTTTTTAGAATATTTTGTTACCTCACCGCTGATAGTAAAGTTAAATGTTTTTTGAGCATTGATCGAATACGAGCAAAGCACTAAAAGTGATAAAATGATATGACGCATAATTTAATTTCCTAGATTAACAAATTTAGTAATACAAATGGAATGCCAAAAAATGGATTATGATATTTTAACATTAAACCGCTTCAAACAGGTGGATATCATCTAATGAAATGATAACTCTGCCTTTTTGGTTAACTTCTTGTTTGATCGGCACAAACTTGCGTTTATCCAGAAATTGAGATGCTTTGTAGGAGTGTCGAGAAAATACCGTTTGAGAGAAGGTGTCTGTTATGCCTTTGATCAAAATAATGATCTCCGCATCACGTTCTAACATATCGGCAATGCTTAATCCCTTGAATGGACTTTTTTCATCTATGGGGTGCACAATTGTCCAGCTCAGAGGTAAAAAATTGATCTTTTCTAACTCCAAATTCAAGCGAAAGAATTCACGTTTATTTGTAAGCGGGTTTTTCATGGTTAGAACAACGCTTGCCTCGTTCTCAATGAGTTCGTATTGTTTTGTATTTGCAACCCTAAACATTAAAGCCGTTATGTCTTTGTAGGGTGCCACTAAAATGTTTTTACTGTACAGTAAAGAATTTTTTGGACGCGAGAAGCGCCCGAAAAGTACGCCTGTTACAATGGCAAACAACATTAAGCCAAACAACGACTCAAAAGAAGCGATCAAGCTTGCCAAGTGTTCTTTTGGATACACATGACCGTACCCCACAGTTGTAATGGTTTGCGCGCTAAAATAAACAAGGTCAAGAAAACGCTCAGCCCCTCTGCTATCTTCTAGTGCCCCAAAACTATTGTTACATAGAGTGAAGTATACACTAGCAAAGAAAAGATTAACAATCGAATAAAAGCCTATTATTATAAAAATGAATTTAGTAAAAGGAATAGTGGTTAACCAATGGTAAGGGTCGAGATTAGCCATCCCCATTCCGGTGC
>Ga0068876_10002349_pt1 | contig 14118 bp, 12 predicted proteins | sample NOAtaG_6_FD_66442 | JGI IMG/M metagenome (GOLD analysis project Ga0068876, IMG submission 66442) | Freshwater lake microbial communities from Lake Erie, under a cyanobacterial bloom - NOAA_Erie_Diel5S_2200h metaG | ecosystem: Environmental > Aquatic > Freshwater > Lake | place: USA: Ohio, Lake... | reverse complement strand
CAATGGTGTTCATCCTTTCTCGATGGCCTTTGCTACCACTTTTGTTGAATTTGACGTAACTTAAAACACAGGTTGGGCGTTAAGCTCTCCAAGTGGGCAAAGCTTTGTCTGCTGTTCAAATCAACTTTCTAGACCATGGTTCCCTCTACGCCCTCCTCCCTGTCGCACCCTTTCAGCGGTTCGATTTCCATCGCTGCTCTCCCAGAGGTTCCGGTCTTCGTTTGGGGCTTGATCATGGCCGTTTTGGTGGTGTTTTTGTTGGTCCAAATCCGTCAAAACCCTCAGAAAATCCAAACTTGGATTCATAAGGTTGCAAAGGCGCTCGGATTGAAAGGTCACCGAATGGAGGCTCGTTTGGAGCGTGTGGTTTGTTCCACTTGCGGAAGGGGCAAGGGCGTTTATGACCCAGTTTACCTCAAATTCGATGGCGAACAATTCATCGAGGGCATTTGCTCCCATTGCGGCAGCTTTGTGCGTGCCCGGCTCCGTTGATTCGATAAATTCGGCTTACTTTGGCCTGTTTTAAGTTTCCTCTGTTCGGATTTCGGCGGTCTATTTTAACCCGCAGCCTCGATCAACTTTGAAATTCAGCGTCCACTGTTTGTGATTAAGGACGAAAATATCCTTGGAAGCGTCCGGGATATGGATAACCTGCAATGTGTAGCTTCCCTTTTTTCAGATATTTGGGGCTGTAAGCATGGGCGTCCTCCGCAAATTGGCCAGCCAAACGGCTATCTATGGCTTGTCTTCCATCGTGGGAAGGGTGGCTGCTTTTGCATTGACCCCGATTTACACCAACAGGATGGAACCCGGAGAATACGGGATTTTCAATGACCTGTACGCTTTCACGACCTACTTTTTGGTGATTCTGACCTTCGGGATGGAGACCGCATTCTTCAGGTTTTCCGACTCCGACAAGTCCGACGAGAAGCCCTACACGCAATCGTTCCTTTTTGTTTCTGGGTTTGCATTGCTCTTTTTGGTGGCATCATTGCTCGGATACAATGGATTTGCCTCTCTGTTGGGGTATGAGTCACGACCCAATCTCGTACTCCTGATGTTGGCCATCACGTTTTTGGATGTCATCACCTCCATCCCGATGGCCAAATTACGGTTCGATGAACGTCCCGTCGCATTTGCAGCCGTGAGCCTCGTCAGCATTGCATTCAACATTGGATTGAACTTGTTTTTCATCCTGGGGCTGGGGTATTCCAGTGCAGAATCCGTCTTTTTGGCCAATTTGCTCGCCTCCGTTTTCAAAATCGTGGTCCTGTTGTTTGTGGCATCCCCCCTTCCGGGAAAATTCAATCCCGCTTGGGGCGCCAAAATGGAAGGAGTGAGATTGTTGCCGCGGGAATGGAAGGTGGATGGTGACATGATGCGTTCCATGGCTGGTTTTGGATTTTACATCATGTTGGCGGGGTTGTTTGGCATGATCAACCAAAACAGCGATGTGAATTTTGTCCAACGCTTATGGGGTTCGGAACCACAACCCTATGGGGGTGGATTGTACAACGGCGCCGAGATTGCAGGTATTTTCAGTGCCAACAAGAAATTGGCGGTCATGATCCTGCTGGTCACCCAAGCCTTCCGATATGCTGCCGAACCATTCTTTTTCCGGCATGCCCAAGAAAACCAAAGCCGCTCAGCTTTCGCCAAAGTCTTCCATTATTTCATGCTCGCCTCACTTGTGGTGTTTTTGTTGGTGAGTTCCTTCGCTCCCGAAATGGTAGCAATCGAAATTGCAGGATTCCAATTGGTGGATGATGCCTATTGGATGGGCTTGGAAGTGGTGCCACTCATGTTGTTCTCTTTTGTGTTGTGGGGAGCCTATACCAACCTGGCTATTTGGTACAAATTGACGAAACAGGTCAGGTTTGGATTGCTGTTCTCGGCATTGGGCGTCGTCACCGTCATGGTTTGCAATTTCGCCCTGATTCCTACTTATGCTTACATGGGAGCGACCTGGGCCATGGTGATTTCCTACGCCGTGATGTGTGTGCTGGTCTACATTTCCGGGCAGAAATACTACCCCATCCCTTATCGAATGGATCGAATGTTGATGTATGGGGTGGTCTTTGTGGGGGCTTATTTTGTCAATGCGGCCTTGATGGACATGTCGGTCGGTGGTCAATTCTGGGGAAAGATGTTGGTGTGTCTCGTCACCATCGGAGGAGTGGCGGGATTCGAAAAATTGGCTCCCATCAAGTGGGAACAGGCAGCCTGACAATCAGGCAATGATCTTGGGGATGAAAACGAAAGCGGCCACCGCCAACGCGAAAATGGAGGCTAACAATACTGCCCCTGCTGCCAAATCTTTGGCCATTCCTGCCAACGGATGAATGTCAGGACTCGCCAAATCGGTCAGTTTCTCCAAGGCAGTGTTCATGGCCTCGGAACTCCACACCATGCCGGCGGCTACCATGACGGTCGCCCATTCAGCGGTGGAGATTTCAAAAACAATCCCTGCCACCACAACGGCAAAGGTCGCCAACAGATGGATCCGTGCGTGCGGTGTGTACCGCAACAGCAATACGATGCCGCGGAATGCGTATCGGAATCCCAATACGCGAGCCCTCCAGTAGCCTGGCTTTTCCATGGCATAAAAATACGACTTCATTCATCAATTCCTTTTTTGCTTTCGACGGGTCAGGATCTTTATGGCTTGCCGGCAGGCTTGCAACGCATGTGTTGATCCACCCGTATATTTGAACCATGAATCAACCGCTTCCATTCGCCATGAAAAAACATGCAGTTTTTTTTCTTTTGATCTGCATTTCCGTCTTGGGTCTACAGGCCCAGCCTGCCATCCAGCCCGAAGGCAAGGTGGTTTACGACCTGAGGCTCTCCGGAAAGGGTGTTGACCCCATGGCAGCCATGATGATGGCAGGAAGTACATTGGAAATGTCTTTCAAGGGTGACATGACCCGTGCGGTAATGAAAATGACCATCATGAAAACCACCGCCATCATAGACACCAAAACCCAAGAAGGGGTCATGTTGATGGACATGATGGGTAAAAAAATGGCCATGGAAATGAAGCCAGAGGATGTGGCCCAAAACAAGGTTGGAAGCAGCGAAATGAAGGTTGAAAAGGCCACCGAGACAAAAAAGATTGCTGGCCACCTTTGCAACCTGGCCTATGTGGTGGATGATAGCACAGGAGAGAAATTTGAAGTTTGGTACTGTCCCTATCTGAAGGTAGGTCAAAGTGCCGCCATGGCAGGATTCAATTTCGAGGGAATCGATGGCTTGCCTATGGAAATGGATTTTTCCCAAAACGGGACACGGATGCGCATGGTGGCCAAATCCGTAACAATCGGCCGGCAAGACGAAGCGCTGTTCAAAATGGAGATTCCTGAAGGGTACAAACTCACTACCCAAGAAGAACTGCAAGGGATGATGCGGTGATAGGGTAAGGTTGTCGGGTATCCGGACTTTCCCCTGAAAATTGATGGGTACATCTCAAACATTCGTCGAAAACCGTTGTTTTACAATTGAATTTTGCGGTCATATTGATCGAAATTCATGTTATTGCGTGGCCCAAATGTGTAGGCAATCTCGCTGTGGGTCGTTCAGTTCAGTTTAAAAATTGTAGTATGGGAATCAGAATCGGAGTTGCCTTGCTTGCGACAGTTGCTACCTTGGTGTCATTGGATTTGGTGTTTGGAAATGCCGGTGCTCCCCCGGCTGCCAAAACAGGAGCGCCCGGAGAACAGACTTGTGCAACCCAATGCCACACCGGCACGGTGAACAGCGGTACGGGAAATGTATCCATCTCATTCAATGGTGGAAGCAACACTTACGTGGCCGGCCAATCCTATCCCGTTACGGTCACGGTCACCGATCCTACCATGCTTCGATATGGATTTCAAATCACCGCGCTAAACCCAGGAGGGGTAGGTGCCTCGGTCGGTACGTTTACCCTCACCAACACGACCAATACCAGTGCCCAACAGGGCAATGTGGGTGGCGTAAGGCGCTATGTTGGTCACAAGACCGCCGGATCCAACAACACATGGACGTTCCAATGGAATGCACCAACGAGTCCTACTGGTCCGGTGACGTTTTATGCTTCGGGCAATGCGACCAACCAAAATGGCAGCGGCAGCGGTGACAAGGTATACACCACCAGCCTCACGGTCGATTTGGCAGTTTCCAATGACCTTCCGCAAGACGCCCCGTTCCAAGTTTGGCCGAATCCCGCACAGAATGAACTCTCCATCAAGTTCCAAGAAGAAACTTACAAGTGGCGGATTTTTGATTCTAACGGAAAGGTAATTCGACAAAACCAATCACAAGGAAGCATTTCCGTAGTGGACATTCAGGATATCTTGCCCGGTGTTTATTTCATCCAAATTCAGGGTGAATCCGGAAGCAGAACGGAAAAATTCGTAAAATTTTAATTAGACGCTCGTTTAAGCGGGCGTATTCAGGAATCCAACAATACCACTTCCTTGGCAATTTCATTGCCTTGCTCGTTGATTTCCATCCTGTATTCCAGCAGGTCACCCACCTTCAGGTCACGGTAATCTGCGTTTTGTAGCTCACTGTAATGGAAAAAAACGTTGTTTGGTGGGTATTTGATGAATCCGTAACCCGGTTTCAGGCTCAATACTTCCCCGCGTTGTATACCGATGCTGGCTTTGGCTTCTTTTTTCGCGGGTTTGAGTGCTTCTAAATTCAAGAATAGCCCCTCCACTATATCATCGTCCCGGTTGGTTTTGAAGTTCATGACATTGTGCATGGGCACGGGGTATGCACAGGCGTCCAACAAGTCTTGGGAAATTTTGGTGACGTATTGTTGGCCATTGTCGCTGAAATAATCAAACTCCCAACCGAGCACCATCACGCGGGTACCCAATGCTTGGATTTTGCGAACCAATGGCACGAAATCCCCATCAGATGCAATCAGGACCAAAACATCGTACTTTTTTTGGATGGCATTTTCATAGGTGTCCAGTGCCAACAAAACGTCCAGCCCCTTCTCAGACCTCACACCTTCATGGTTACGAAGAGGGGAGTAATGCCACGTGATTCCTGCAGACATCATGGAATCCTCTATCACCCGCTCCACGTACATCAAATCACCCCTTTGACTGGCTTCTGAGGCGTTCAGCCTGCCACGGTAGCTATGGGCTCCAATGATGGGGCATTGCGAATAATCCGAACCCTCCATGTCCGCCACTTCGTGACGAATGAAATCGTGTAAACCCTTGAAACTGATGTGTTGCCTACGCGGATGTTGGTAATAATAGAAACTATTGACCTGGAAAAAATACTGCCCGTCGTACGCGACCCCGATTTTGATGAATGGCTTTGTTTTCAAAATATCCTTTTAAATGTTTTCGTCCAGCCGTATGTGGTAGAGTTTGCTGTTGGCACTAAATTACGGAATACACATTTTTGTAGACAAATAAATATTATTTATCGACTTATAAAATTGGCTTAACGGTGAATTTGTCGTGGAAGCGATTCGATATATTTAATAAAACATAAATTTGTTAAATCGTATATTAAAGTAATTCAAGGATAATTAGAAATGTTTCAAGGGCAAAACCCCAAGCGATCACTTCCAGCTTTTGAAAAATGAGCTCCACTTCAATTTCAAGACTCCAAAAAAGGCCTCGTTGAAGATTTTTCCACTCATTTTGGACTCACCCAAGGTTCTGTCTTTGAACACAATGGGGACCTCTTTGATTTTGAAACCGTATTTCCAAGCACGGAATTTCATCTCGATCTGAAACGCGTATCCCACAAAACGGGGAGGTTCGGCCAAGATTTTTTCCAATACGGCTTTTCGGTAACATTTAAATCCTGCAGTGGTGTCATGAACCGGCATCCAAGTGACGATACGGACGTACACGCTGGCGTATTTACTCATCAACACTCGGTTTTTGGGCCAATTTTCTACGCCTCCGCCTTTCACATATCGCGATCCGATGGCAACATCAAATCCTTCATCCTCGCAGGTATGAAGCAACTTCACCAAATCATCGGGGTTGTGGGAAAAGTCACAGTCCATTTCGAACAGGTATTCGTACCCGTGGGAAATGCCCCATTTGAATCCGTGCACATATGCCGTCCCCAATCCCAACTTGCCAGTTCTTTGTTCCAAATGGAGGCGGCCAGGAAATTCCAATTGGAGATTTTTAACGATGTCGGCAGTTCCATCTGGGGATCCATCGTCCACGATGAGGAGATGGAACGGTTTAGGCAGACTGAACACCTTCCGCACCATGGCTTCCACGTTTTCCCGTTCATTGTAGGTGGGAATGATGACCAGATACTGCGACATTTGCTCAAATATAGGGGTATTTTGGCAAGTGTCGAAGGCCAAATTCCATGGGTCGCGGGCTCTTACCGCATCGGAGCATGGTTATTTCATGGTTGAACTCAGGTGCTAGCCAAGGACTCCGCAAATTGCAAGGTGTAGAGTTTGTGGTACATCCCGCTTTGGGCCAACAAAGAGGTGTGGGTTCCAGACTCCAGGATGCGTCCTTTTTCCATCACCATGATTTGGTCAGCTTTTTGGATGGTGGAGAGTCGATGGGCCACGATGATCGATGTACGTCCCTGCATCACGGTCTCAATGGCTTTCTGGATGAGTTCCTCACTTTCGGTGTCTACGGAGCTTGTGGCTTCATCCAAAATCAGGATTTGGGGATTATAAACCAGCACCCGGGCAAATGCGATGAGTTGTCGTTGGCCGGCACTCAGGGAGGCTCCACGTTCCTGCACTTGATGAAGGTATCCGTCGGGAAGGTTACGGATGAATCGATCTGCGCCTACGAGTTTGGCAGCCTCTTCCGCCTTCTGTTGGCTGATGTTGGGGTTGTTGAGGGTGATGTTTTCGTAAATGGTACCGCTGAATAGAAAAACATCCTGTAATACGAGTCCTATCATGCCGCGCAGGGACTCCAATTTCAGTTCCCGTATGTCGGTGTCGTTGATGAAAATGGTGCCGCGGTTGATGTCGTAAAGCCGGCTCAAGAGATTGATGATGGTGGACTTTCCAGCGCCTGTAGAGCCCACGAATGCCACTTTTTGTCCAGGTTGAACGTTGAAGCTCAGGTCTTTCAATACCCAATTTTCCTCTTTGTAGGCAAACCAAACATGCTCGAATCGGATGCTTGCCGCGGGGTGTGACGAGGGTGCGGAAGTCAAATTTCCTGTGTCAGGCAAGATGTCATTGTCGTCCAAAACTTGGAAAATCCTGCCCGCACTCACCATGCCCATTTGGAGGGTGTTGAATCGGTCGGCCAACATGCGGATGGGTCTGAAAAACATGTTGATATACATGAGGAAAGCCACCAGGGTTCCAAAAGTGACTTGACCTTCCAAGACACTGCCTACGCCGTACCAAACCAACAAGGCTGTGGCCAAAGCAGTTACGATTTCCACCACGGGGAAAAAGATGCTGTATGCCAACACGGATTTCAGATTGGCGTCCTCGTGTGCTTGATTGAGCTCTTGAAAACGCTTGTGCTCGGTTTCCTCCCTGTTGAAAATCTGGATGACCAGCATGCCTGTGATGTGCTCCTGCAGGAAGGCATTCATGAGGCCGACATATTTGCGGACATTTTGGAAAGCAACTTTCACAGCATTTTTGAAAATGCTGGTGGCGATCAACAAAACGGGCACCGTTGTGAGCACGACCAAGGTCAGTTTCCAACTCGTGGCCAACATCACCCCAAAAATGAATACCAACGTAAGCATCTCCCCGAGGATGCTGACCAAACCTTGTGAAAATACTTCATTCAGGGTTTCCACATCCGAAATGGTCCTGGTTTGGAGCATTCCAACCGGATTGGTGTCAAAAAAGCGCGTCCGCAAGGAAATGATGTGGTTATACACCTGTAGCCGGATGTCCCGGATGATGGATTGGCCCAACCAACCCGTCACATAGGTGTTGGCATACATCACTCCGCTTTGGAGCAGTAACACGCCGATGAGCAACATCACCCACGTTCGGACTCCCGCGACATCACCCGTAAGGGTGGGGCCGTCCAGGATGTATTGGCAAATGGAGGGCACAGCCGGAGATAGAACCGACCCCAACAGGGTCAGGCCCAAAGCCAGATAGAATTGAATGCGGTAAGGGCGGGTGTAGGTGATGATCCGGCGAATCAAGGGCCATTCAAAGGCGCTGCCTTGCCTGTTTTTGGGCTCCTTGCCCTTGTTTTTTGCAGCTTTTTTGAAACGCACGGGACAGGAAGCAAAATTCAGTTTTACTTGATTCTGAGGGAGACTTCAGTGACTCTTCACTGGCTTTGGCAAAGTCGCGGCAGGCTGCTGATGCACCAATGGCTCAGCACTTGTGGTCTTTGATGATGGGCTGCAGCACACTGAAAAGGGTTTTCTCTTCCCATGGCTTCACCACAAACTCACGCAACATTTTGTCGCGCATCAAGTCGGTGACCTGTACCGAATTGGCCTGTCCAGAGAGCATGACGCAGGACATATCTGGATATTTTTCTTTGATGGCACGAACGAGTTGCGCACCATTCATCTGGGGCATTTGGTAGTCCACAATCACAAAAATCACATCGATTTTCATGCCCATCAATTCATCGATGCTGTCCAAAGCCACCACAGGATCGGTGAAGTACTCCAACAGGGTACATTTTTTGTCGATGATTTTCTCCAACTGAAAACTCAGGACCTGAAGAATAATCGGGTCATCGTCCACACAAACTACGGCGTATCTAAAATCCTGCATGATTATTTGTTGAAGGTAATGGAGAAACGAGTCAGGTCCTCATCGGACTCCAACTTGATTGAGGCGTGGTGGTCGTCAATGATATTTTTCACGATGTTCAATCCCAACCCTGTACCGTTTTTGGCGGCCTTGGTCGTGTAGAATTTTTTGAAAACAACCTGTCGGATGGATTCGGGTATTTGTGGGCCGTTGTTTTCTACTACCACCGTGACGTGTTTAGGTTCTTCAATCGTGTAAATTTTCAACAATCCGCTGCGGTCACTGTCTTCCATCGCCTCTATCGCATTTTTAATGAGATTGGACCAAACTTGGAATAATTTGACGTCAAAAGCCTCAATAGTAAGCGCTTCAGGTACATCGAATTCGACCCGCGCAATCCTCTTTAGGTCAAAGTTAAATATATTCAGAACAGTGGCAATGTTGTTCCTGAGATTAACAGTGGTTTTCTCTGCTTTTTTCTCCTCCTTGGTGTAGGCCCGGAGATCTTGTACCACGCTTGCCGCCCGGTCGGAGGATTTCAAGATGGTATCGATGAAAGACCGCACCATGCGGATGTGATAAATCAAATTCAGGTAATCCACTGCGTTATCGACCCGCACAACTTCCTCCACAATAGGGTTTGGGTCCATCTCAATACGCGCCTTTACCAACAAGGGTGCTAATTCCTCTATTTTCTCTTGCGACAAATCAGGGTATCGATTGGCCAAAAAGGATTTGAACTGATTGGTTTCCCGCATCTGTTGCAAGCCGCCGATGAAAAGTTCGCTTTCTTTTTCCATGGCACGGAAGCAAGCTGTCTGGACTTGCTCTTCTGTGCAACGGGAAATCGTGCCGTGGAAAATACGCTCTAAAGTGAACCGAACATTTTCCGCCCCGCTCTTGATTGCTCCAAGCGGTGTGTTGAGGTCGTGTGCTATGCCCGCAGCAATTTCACCGATGGTTACCAATTTTTCTTGGTCGGCAATGGATTTTGCAAGGTCAAGGTTGGTTTGGGTTTTCTCTTGCACCAAACGCTCCAGGTTGGTGTTGATTTGCTCGATTTCCTTTTTGGAAGTTTCGATTTGACGGATGTAGCTCGTTCGGACATTGACGCTCACCAACATGCTTGCGAACAATTCCAAGAGGTTGCGTTCATCTTCCGTGAAACTTCTGATTTGCTCAACGGTCTCAAAATTGACAAAGCCCTGACAATGAGACCCATCCATCATGGGGATGGAAATGATGCTTTTGACTTTAGATTTCTCCAAATCAGTCCTAAGATTCACCGTTTCAATGAGGTCGACATCTTCAGCAATGAAAATCTTTCCATTGAAATGGTAGTCGGTCCACGTGGAATATGGACGGTAATCCAAACCTTGTAAGTTTTTGATTTGGTGGGGTGTGCCCTCTGATGCCCATTCAAAAAGGCAGTTCATGGTATGGGCGGCGTGGTCGTAGAGCACAATTTGGGCCCTATCCACGTTCACGAATTGACCCAAGCGCTCCAAAGACTGCTTGACTACCGGATTGATTTCATCCAATGGAAGGTTGATGTAGCGCGTAGAAATGTCCATGAGGATATTCTGCAACACGCTTTTGTACCGGAGGTCGATTTCGCTTCGTAAGCGTTCGGAGTTTTCATAAGCCAACGCAATTTGGTCCGCGATGGAGCGCACGAAGTTGATGTCATCTTCACTCCAAGTAACTCGATCTTGTTTGTACTCGTGGCTGAGCATACCCAAAATTTTATTGCCGACCCGTACAGGCACTGCCATCAAAGATTGGACGCCGTTGTGGCTTAGATATGCCTGACGCAACAATTTGATGGAGGCATTTCGGGATTTGCCCGAAATCATGATGATACCCGAAGGTGAAAACAATTGCTCGAACAGGTAGGGGAAATCTTCCACGAAGAATTCCAAATCCTCTTTCAGTTCAAGACCCTCCAAAGCATGGATGATTTCAGATTCAATGGATTGATTCTCTTCGTTGAACAGCCAAAATCCTACTCGATCACATTGAAGCAGTTCTCCGTCCACCTTCACGATTTCTTGCAGCTTTTGCCTGAATTTCACCGTGGAAGGAATCTGAGAGAGCTGCAGCAAGGCAGCCTGACGTTCAAGGAGATTTTTGCTTCGGGTTTTTTCACGCTCCTCTGCTTGTTTACGGGCCGTGATGTCGGATCGGATGGACAAGAATCTTTCAACCCGCCCCTTCATATCTCGGATGGGGTAAATCACAGTATCCACCCAATAAAGTGATCCGTCTTTGGTCCGGTTGCATATTTCTCCGGTCCAAATTTCCCCGGCGCAGATTTTTTTCCAAACCGAAACCCAAAAATCTTTTTTGTGCACCCCGGAATTGATGATGCGATGGTTTTGCCCGATGAGTTCGGCCTCGCTGTATTTTGAAACCTTGCAAAACTGTTCGTTCACCTTCAAAATCATTCCCTTTCGGTCTGCCACGGAGACCAATGCACTTTGGTTGAGCGCATCTGTGATTTCTTGTAGGTTTTTATTTTGTTCCGCAATGGCAAGCTCGAATTCCTTGCGTTCCGAAATATCGAATTCAACCGCCATGAATCCCGTATGACGACCCGATTCATCGAAAATCGGTTGAATGTTCAGGTCAATCCAATAAGGAGTTCCGTCTTTGCTTCGGTGTTGCACCTCTTCGCTGACGGTTTCTAGGTTCATCAACTGCTTTTTGATGCGGGCGGTCACGGTTTTATCTGTTCCATCATAGTGGAACATGCGGGGAGATTGACCCAGTAATTCCTCTTGGGTGTACCCGCTTCTTCTTTGCATGGATTCGTTGGACCAAGTGATCCGCCTGTTTTCATCCATCATCAAGATGCCATTGTCAGTGTTTTTGGCCACCAATGACAACTTTCGAATCTCAGCTTCAGCCTTGTTTCTTTCTGAAATGTCACGCAAGGCCGCGATGATGAATCCTTTCCCATCGATGACCTCATATTTGACGTTTGCTTCGATCGAAACTTCTTCGCCCGTAGAAAGATTTCTGTTTCGACCAAGCGTTTGCATGAATCCTGAATGTTTTAGCTCCTCAACATAGCTCTCCCACGCCCCGGGCTTGCTAAAATGCATTGCAAAATCCTTGACGAAGTATTCATGTGCTTTTTCGGGCGGGAATCCCAGCCAATTGGAAGCAGTAAGGTTGATGAAAACAATCCTGCCATCTTCTTCCGCAACTTGGATGGCATCGCTTGTCCGGTTCAAGAATTTTTCCAGTAAGGCCATGCGCCTGTTGGCTTCCTGAAGTCGCTCTTCTGCAATTTTTCTGTCCGTAATGGTGACACCATACCCAATTACGTGGGTGACTTCTCCTTGTTCGTTGAAGATGGGGCCCATTTTGCGGAAAACGACCCTTCGGTTGCCTAATCCATCCACAAAATCGTCTTCCCAATCTACGAAGTCGCTGTTCTGCAGGATTCGGTTGAAAAACGCTCTCCTTTGCCTGGCCAGATCATCGGGAATGCCCTTGTACTTGCAGTAATCAAAATCATCCTTGCCGATCATGAATTCACGCAGCTCCTTGTTTTGGATGCCTTGTGGATTCACGAACAGGTATTTGTGGTCTTTGCTGAAAACGGCGATGTCTGCCGGGATGTTGTTCAACACGAACTCATAGAACTCCTGTTTTTCAACGAGCGCTTGCTCCAACTTGACTAACTCCTGGTTGCGTTGGACCAATTTTTCAGTCAAATCCCGCGAGTCCTTGAGTGAACGGTCGGTTGTTTGTTGCAAAAAAAGGTATTCGGCTATGTAGTCGTGTTGCGCAAAATCATTGATTTTAAGACCATAATCCTTGAGTTTGAACTCTGCATTCACGACTGGTGTGGATGCAATCACCAAATGCCCCTCAATCTTTTTGAGGGTACACTTGAACCTCTGCCGATGGGATTTGGCCGATAAAAACACCAATCTTTGGTTGGTTGGCTGTGCCGATCCGAGGAAGGCTTGGAGATCGAAATCGCCCTCGAATTTAAAGTGTTGATGGAGGGATTGGCCTGGCTCCAAATCAGGGAGCACCTTTTTGAAATTTAGACCGATTTCAACCATCCTTTCTTGACGATCCAGAATCAAAAAGAAAGAGTTATTCAGCGTCAAGGCCTCGCTCAGGAGGTTTAGCTTTGTTTCCAGCGCTTTATTGGCCTTCCGGGCCTGCATGAGCCTGACAACGCTTTTGGCCAAAATCCGCAGCATGTCCAGTTGTTGCGAATTCAGCTCTCTGGGCACACGGTCTATGACACAAAAAGAGCCCAAGGCTTGATTCTGCTCGTCCAAGAGCGGCACGCCCGCATAGAACACGATTTTAGGTTCATCGGTGACCAACGGGTTGTTTTTGAAACGGTCATCAAGGCGGGCATCATTAACGATGAGGGGTTCATCCGGTGTACGGATTGCATGGGCACAAAAGGAATATTCCCTTGGGGTTTCCCTGACATCCAAACCTTGTACCGATTTGAACCACTGCCTTTGCTCGTCGACCAAGGAGATGAGGCAAATAGGAGTGGAGCATACTTGGGCTGCCAAACGGGTCAACTCATCATATTCCTCTTCGGAAATGGTGTCCAAGATGTCGTAGCCTTTCAAGGCTTCGAGTCTCAATTGCTCCTGCCGGTCGGTTGTTTGTTGGGTCATTTGACTACCATTCAATCTTGAATATGCTGCAGTCGTGGGAGTCGTCTTTGGCTTGGATTTGGGTGATTTGGGTTGTCAATCCGAACCTTTTTCCAAGTCCTTTGATGAGTCCGACCAACATGGGAGAGAGCCCGGCACGTTTGGAGCGGTACTCCAACAAAAGATTGTTGTTGTTCACGTCGCGGACGGTAAACTGCGGCGCAGTAAGCTCAGGCATGATGTTATTGATGCGGTAGTGCAACATGTCAAGGTTGCTCAAAAAGTCTGGGAAGGTATCCCCCGACAATTCCATCAATTCTCCATACCCTTCCTCGGCGGTGTAAAGGATCCAATATTCACCGAATGCCTCCAATATGGCTTCCGGTGAAGCCCCCAAAACCTTTGATGCGTTACCCACCAAATCGTAGGTAAGTTGGTCGGGATAGGGGTTCATGCCGATGAAATCCTCCTCTGAATGCCCCGAAAGCCGACATATTTCACGCCACTTGTCTTCGCCATGATTGTTGACGATCAGGTCCTTGATGGCTTTATTTACCAATCCGTACATACACTACCCTTTACAGTTCCAACTGTAAAATTAGCAAACCTTAGGCAAAAAAGGACCATTTATCTGCCTGCAAATTAGATTCTTATGCGAAGTAAATCACGGCTTGTCGAACTTTTGGCGCAATTGTTGGATTCAGTACCCCACTTCGCTTAAAAATAGGCCTCCAGGGAATACCGCCGTTCCTGCCAATTTACGGTCTTTCGCTT
>Ga0068876_10002346_pt1 | contig 14132 bp, 8 predicted proteins | sample NOAtaG_6_FD_66442 | JGI IMG/M metagenome (GOLD analysis project Ga0068876, IMG submission 66442) | Freshwater lake microbial communities from Lake Erie, under a cyanobacterial bloom - NOAA_Erie_Diel5S_2200h metaG | ecosystem: Environmental > Aquatic > Freshwater > Lake | place: USA: Ohio, Lake... | reverse complement strand
TGCGCGGCGCCTCGTGCCACCACCGGGTGCGCACGTGGCGGCGCTCCACGCCGCTGTGATCCACGAAGGCGTGCCCGGCGTGCAGGCGCAGCCCCAGCCCCTTGGTGAGGCCTTCCATGGGTAAGCGGCTACCCGTCTACAGCAGCAAAAACGTCATTCAACGACTTGGCTGTAAGGAAGCGCGCGGGGTTTTCTCCCACGGCCAGCGCCTTGAAGTGCGCCTTGCCGCACTCGATCTTGGCGCTCTCCTTGTTGCGCAGGTCGTCGGTGAACAGGCTGCTCTTGGTCTCGACCACGAAGTACAGGCGCCGGGTGCCATCCTTGTTCACCAGCACGGCCCAGTCGGGGTTGTAGGTGCCCAGCGGCGTGGGCACCTTGAACCAGCCAGGCAGTTTGGTGTAGAGCACCACATCGTCGTGCTTCTCTAACTCATCGGCGAAGTCGCGCTCGGTGCCCGAGTCGTAGACCACGTGCTCGTAGATCGAGCGCTTGGTGTCGCGCAGCATGTTGGTCAGGTAGCCAGTCAGCTCCTCGGTCTCGAACAGCTCCTGGGCCCAGACGGCGTCGTCGCCCAGGCGCTGGTAGCGGATGCCGTCCACCAGGGCCATGCGCTTGCAGCGGTTGATGATTTCGGCCGCCTGCTCGATGAACTGCTGCGGGTTGCGCTTGAAGTCGTCCAGCCGCTCGCACTCGGTCAGGATCTTGACCAGGGTGCGGCGCGTCAGCTGCGTGCGGTCCTGCAGGTCGGTCAGCAGGTCGGGCAGCTCGATGTCGGCCTCGTCCAGCGTCACGGTGTAGGCACCTTCCTTCTCGCGTGCCTCCACGCCGGCCTTGCCGATGCCGATCTCCGCCTTGCGCCATTGCAGCCGGGCGCGGGCGATGTGCAGGTCACGGGTCAGCGCGGCCGTGCAGTCCCGGATGAGCTTGTCGTTGTCGAACTGCACGCGGTACGTGGTCTTGTGCTTGATGCGGTCCCACAGCGCCTTGAAGTCCTCGCTCAGCGTCACGGCCTTGCCGTCGGCGCCCTTGCGCAGCGGCACGGTCTCGCGGTCGTCGCGGTTCTTCACCTCGACGCGGCCGGTCACCTTGCGCAGCAGCTCGACCACCTGGCCCCGGTAGGGCTCGAAGGCGTCCGGCAGGGCCAGCTTGCCGTCCTTCAGGGCGATCTTCAGCGAGTCCTGCACCTTGCCCTTGGCGTCGATGTGTCCGGCAGCGCGCAGGTGGTCCCACAGGGCCTTGGACTGGTCCACGCCCAGCGGGGTCACCTTGCCGTCGGGCGTGGTGATGGCGACGGTGGCGAACTGGTGCTGCTCGACGATGCCGAAGCGGATGCCCGTGTCGTCCTCGATCTCCTTCTGCAACTGGTCGGCGAACTCCTGGTACGACTCGGTGGCAATCACCGTCAGCCGGTTCACGTCGTGCCCGTAGACGCGCTGCCCATCCTGGTTGACGCACAGGCGCAGGCCTCGGCCTAGGGTCTGGCGGCGCTCGCGCTCGCTACCCATCTCGCGCAGGGCGCAAATCTGGAAGACGTTGGGGTTGTCCCAGCCTTCCTTTAGGGCCGAGTGGGAGAAGATGAACTTCAGCGACGTGCTGAAGGTGAGAAGCTTCTCCTTCTCCTTCATGATGAGGTTGTAGCCGCGCTCGGCGTCGGCGCGGCTGGTCTCGTTCTTCAGGCCGCCTTCCTTGTCCAACTCGGGGTCAGCCCAGCGGCCCTTCTTGTCGATGGAGAAGTAGCCGTCGTGCACGGCGGCGGCTTCCTGCGCCAGGTCTACCTCGCCGAACAGGCTCTGGAAGGCCGGCAGCTTGGCCGCGCGCCGGTACTCTTCCTCGAAGATGCGGGCGTAGTCGCCCTTCACCGGGTTGCCGTCCTTGTCGTACTGGCGGTAGCGCGCCACCGACTCGATGAAGAACAGCGACAGCACCTTGATGCCCTTGGGCCGCAGCAGCTTCTCCTTCTCCAGGTGCTCCTTGATGGTCCGCCGGATCATCTCGCGCTGCACGGCCAGGGCATCTACCTCGCCGTGGGCCTGCCCCTGGGCCAAGAAGGTTTCGCCACCCGGGTAGCGAAGCTCCACGTACTCCGCCCCCTTGGCCGTGTTGACCTCGCCGATGCGGTACCCGGCATAGACGGCACGACGGGTGAGCTGCTGCAGGTCGTCGCCGTCGCTGACAGTCAGCACGTCGGTGGATACCTTGCCATTGGCCCCGGTACCCGACTGGGCGTGTACCTCCACCTTGGCGAAGATGCCCTTCTTGGTGCTCACCTCCAACAAGCGCACGTAGGGCTTGTTGAAGGCGTCCTCGACGGTGGCCGCTGCCACCTCGATCTGCTTGACCAGCTTGCGCTCGTAAGCGTCGACCGCATCCAGCCTGAAGACCATGTGGTGCTTGTGGGCGTGGGTCGCGGAGTAGCGCAGCGTGCACAGCGGGTTCATCGCGTCCAGCGCAGCCTTGCCGGCGCCCTTGAGGCCGCCATCCACGCTTTGCGGCTCGTCCACGATGACGATGGGCTTGACGGCGCGGACCAGCTGAATCGGCGCGCCTACGGTGAAGTCCTTCGACGGTGCCACGCCATCCAGCGTCAGGTCGGTCTTTTCGCTGTACTGGTAGAGGTTGTTGACCTCCTTCTTGTTGATGGCGCCCACCGTGACGACCATGATCTGCACATGTGCGCTGGTGGCGAAGTTGCGCACCTGCCCCAGGTCGCTGGAGTCGTACAGGAAGAAGTCCACCGGCACGCCGGCATACATGCCCTTGAAGTGCTCTTCGGTGATCTGCAGCGACTTGTAGACGCCTTCCTTGATGGCCACTGAGGGCACCACGATGACGAACTTGGTGAAGCCGTAGCGCTTGTTCAGCTCGAAGATCGTGCGCAGGTAGACATAGGTCTTGCCGGTGCCGGTCTCCATCTCGACCGTGAAGTTGTAGTCGCCCTTCGCCAACTGCCCGCTGGGCGGCAGGCCGTGCCGCATCTGGACAGCCTGCAGGTTCTCCAGCAGTTGTTCCTCCTGCAGCGTCAGCTTGTTGCCCAGGCCCAGGTCGGTGTCGGCCATGCCCAGCGTCATCTGCTGCGTAGGGGCCTTCAGGGTGACCGTGAACTCGGTCCGGCAGACCTCCTGGCCACGGAACAGGTCGCAGACCGACTCGATGGCCTGCAGTTGGTAGTCGAGATTGGGCTCGAAGTGAAGTTTCATCGCTTCAACCTCACAGGCTTCGCACGTTGACGATGCCGTTCTGCTCCAGGATCGCAGCCATGTTGGTCTTGGCCACGTCGTCTGCGAAGGCGCTGTCCCGGAACACGCAGGTCGTGTCGCCAGCCGGTGCGAGATCCTTCCGCCAGGCCACGAGGCCTTGTGCCAAGGCCTCCACCTCGTGCGCCCCGATGCTCGGCTCCAGGCAGGTCATCAGCACCCCTCCGGCCACGCTCTGAACCGCCTTGCCGGCGATCTGCTTGGTGGTCAACGGGACGCAAAGGTCCAGGCCCAGCTTCAGCAGCAGCTCGTTCAGCACGTCGGCAGGCGTACGGCCCTCGACGATGTGTTCCGTATGGTCGAACAGGGACGCCTTCAGGTCGGCAGGCTTGGGGGACCAGGCCGCGATGTTGGACGTGTCGAGCCGGTAGCAACGGAAGCCCACGTCCCCCGCGAACATCGGATCCGCCTTCTTGTGACGATTGCCTGCACCGCGCACCCGTGCCTTGGTCACGTCAGCAATGGTCTTCCATCCGGCGGCCTCTGCGCCCTCCAATGGCTCGGGCAGCTGCACGAGGATGCAGCGCCGGTTGCCGCCGTCCTCGGCGTTCTGCGCGAACAAGGCGTCCATCGTCGTGCCGGTGCCCGCGAAGAAGTCAAGGACAAGATCATTCGTTTCCGGCGTCGTCGCAATTTGCAGGATTCGCCGCATCAATCGCGTTGGCTTCGGAGTGTCAAAGACCAGATCTGAGTTCGGGAAGGACACCAAGGCCAGAAGCTCCTTCTTGGACTCCTGCGTGTTTCCAACCTCGTCGTGGAACCAGAGGGTCTGAGGAACCCGTCCGCCCTGAACTTCAGTTAGGAAGCGCTTCAAACGCGGCATGTTGTCGCCGTCTGCTCCCCACCAGATCCGCTTGTCGGCATCAAGCTCTTTGAACTTGGTCTCTGAGACTGCCCAGTACCTTCCTGGTGGCGGACCGTCAATGCGACGCCCAGATGGGCAGGTCACACCGTATGTTCCTTCGCCGTAGTAGTTGCGGGCAGAGATGTCGCCTGACATCCACGGGCCGCGTGGATCGTTGTCGGGATTTGAGTAGCGGGCCTCCATCTCCTCGGTTCGAGGGAGGAGACGGGGAGTCCACACGTCCGCGCTCTTGGCATACACGACGATGTAGTCGTGGTCCTCAGAGAAGTGGCGAGCTGAGTTCTTCGGCGAGAACACCTTCTGCCAGATGACCGTGGCAATGAAGTTCTCCTCCCCGAAGATCTCGTTCATCACGGCGCGCAGGTTGTGCACCTCGTGGTCGGCGATGCTGACGAAGATGGCGCCGTCCTGCCGCAACAGGCTGTGCGCCAGCTTCAGGCGCGGGTACAGCATGTTCAGCCAGTCGGTGTGGAAGCGCCCGCTGGCCTCGGTGTGCGAGCTGATGCGGCGCCCACCCTCGGCTTGGCCCGTCAACTCCAGGTAGTTCTGGATGCTGTCGTGGAAGTTGTCCGGGTAGACGAAGTCCTTGCCGGTGTTGTACGGCGGGTCGATGGTGATCAGCTTGACCTTGTTGGCGTAGCTTTTCTGCAGCAGCTTCAGCACTTCCAGGTTGTCGCCTTCGATCAGCACGTGCTGGGTCGTGTCCCAGTCGACGCTCTCGGCCGGCACTGGGCGAAGCGTGCCTGTCGTCGGCGACAGGGCGAGTTGGCGAGCCTGCCGCTTGCCGTGCCAGTTCAAACCGAAGCGCTCGTCGGCATCGGTGATGGTCGCGTCACCGACCAGGGCCTTCAACACGTCCACATTGACGGCCGGGCCGTTCGGCCCTTCGGTCACCAGCTCCGGGAACAGGGCCTTGAGCTGAGCCAGGTTGCCGGCCGTCGGGTTGGCGGATTGAGCCTCCGGGCTGGCCGCTTCGATCTTCTTCATCTTCGGGTCTTTCATTCGGTCGTTCTTGCTTGTAGGGTTTTCGCGTCACAGCTGCGCACGGGCCGCGTTCAGGTCGGTCTGCAGGCGCTGCAGCGCCAGGTTCAGCTCCGCCTGCTTGGCAATCTGTCGTTCCTTGGCGGCCAGGCTGCGCAGGCGCGCCGCTTCTTGTTCCAGTCGTTGGCAGGTGCGCAGTGCTTCGCGCTGGGCGGCGGCAGCGGTCGGGCTGTTGGGCTGGCGGAAGTGCCCAGTCAGGCGGGCGGCATCCGCAGCAGTGAGGCAATCCATCCAGCCCTGGTACAGGGCCATCAGGTCTTGATGCGGCTGGCGGTCCAGGGCCATGGCCTCCAGCAGCGGACCCACTACGGATGCGGCGCAGGTGTCGGGGCCAAGCAGCTCAGAGAGGACCAGCTCACCGTCGAGCACCGTCCTGCCCGCCTCGTTCTGTGCAGCGCGCTTGTGGGCCAAGCTGAGGGCGAGCTGCTCCGGGGGCGATGGCGGCCCGTCATCGGGCGTTGCTGCTGCACTGGGCACCAGAGCTTGAAGCAGCAGCACGGGGTAGGGGACTGCCCGGTGCACCAGCTCGGCCAACCGCAGCCACTGAGATGCCTTGCTATGCGTTGCACGCACCTGCAAGCCCAGCACGGCCACTTCCAGGTACTCGCGCCCGTCGGCACGGTGCTCCGGGATGGCCACGGTGCCGGGCTTCAGCGCAGCGATCCACTGCAGCTCCTCAATGCCGTCAGTCAGCAGCCGCCGGTCGGCCGCCGTCGGTGCGCCGTGCTCGGCCAACATCTTCTTGGGCACGCGTTGGTCCACCCGGCAGGATGCGGGCAGGCGCAGCGCGTTGACCAGGTCGGCGATGCCCAGCACGGTCAACCTCCGAGACGTGCGCGCGCACGCTGCTCGACCCGGGCCCTGAGGAGGGCTTGAATCTGCGCATACAGACGCGATCGGACGTTGGCTCGGTCGGCAATGCTGACGCACAGCGCGTAGGGCTCCGGTTCGTCGTTGAAGGTGGACCAAGGCGTGTCTTGGCGGGTCACCACGATGAACAAGAGCCCGGGAGGTCGTTGCTTGAAGGTCCAACGCGACACCTGCAGCGTGCCAGCCTGGCGTGCTGCACCCGACAGCCAGCGGTTGTAGTCGCGTTCGGGCATCCCCACGTCCCGGTTGCGCTGGAAGGCCGCCGCCACTTCGTCCAGGTTGTTGGCCACTACCAGGCTGAACTTCAGCTTGGTCATGCGGTAGTCCAGCCGCGTGGTCCGCACCACGGGGCTGTAGGCCAGGGCAACGGCCACCTCCCGTGTGCGTCGCCCGCCCTCCCAGAATTCATCCGGGATGGGAACCGCGTAGAACTGGCAGCGGTCGTTGCCGATCTGCTCCTCGCAGATCAGCGACACGGCGTTGTCGAGCGACTGCTCTAGCGCGCCGTCGTTGATGCAGCCGTACCCCACCAGGCGCGTCAGCTTCTCGCAGCCCTCGGCATTGTTATTCGGGTTGAGCAGGGGGACGGATGGGTCAGGCCACTTGGCGTGGGCGCCCAGCAGCGCGCGCAGCAGGTTGTGGCTGGCGCCGGGCACACGGCGCAGCAGCTTGGCGGCCCGGTGAGCAACGGCCGGTGCGGCGAAGCTGGTTCCCACCACCTCCCTAAATGCACCGCTGTCCGCGAAGCCGCCATTGACGGTGACCACGCCCAGTCCTCGGTCAATGGTCCCACCACCCGCGCGGCGCACGGCAAGATTGCCAGCGTGCTCTACGAAGTCCGGCTTGATGGCTCCATTGATGGAGGGGCCAGAGCGGGTCAGTGGGTACGGGTGGCCCGCCCTCGCAATGGGCCGATCCTCAACAGCGTCCTGGTACCGCTGGGCATTGTGGGTGGCCTCGTGCCGTGCCACGCCACCGACGGTGACCGCGTTCAACGCCGTGGCAGGGTCGAGCAAGCGCGCTTGGTCCTGCAGTAGGTAGTCTGGATACGCCGCCAGAAGGTCCTCAGGCAGGCCCTCCCGCTTAAGGTTGCCAGTCGAAACGACGAACAGGACGCCCAGTTCACGTGTCAGACGGTCCAGCGTGTAGGCTAGACCGCGCACATGCCCACGGTCATAGACCTTGTTGTGATCGCCGTAGCTCAGGTTGAAGACCTTGCAGCCGAACTCGGCGTGAAGGTCTCGGACGGCGCGCTCGACTGCGTTCTCCACGAACTCCGTCTGGTCGTTGCCGTCGTGGTTGAACACCCGGCCAGACACGAGGAAGAGGCTGGGTATGAATCCGCCGGCTGCGATCGCGGCCTCGATGTCGCCGTAGAGCGCGAGACCGGCCACCGCGGTGCCGTGCCACGGGTTGGCGTCGTCCGGGCTGCGATGTGGCAGCACGTAGCCCTGGGCGTGTCCGACCGCAGGGGCCAGGAGCGGGTGTCCGGTGACCAGTCCCGAGTCAAGCACGGCGACTCGTGGGGCGTCAGCCCCGGGCTGGGCAGGTTGAGGGAAGCGGTTCACGTCCGCAGCGACGGTACCGACGGCCACGCCCCAGCGCGGTGGCAGATCTACTGTCCGCGCATCTCGGTAACGAAGCACTTGTTCCGCTGCTTGACGGCTGCAGCGCAGGCGCACCATGAGCAACGACGCGGAGACAACCCTGTCGAGGATTTCCGCTCCCAGCTCCCCGGCGAAGGCCGTGAAGGACTCCATCGTGGACTGCCGACGAGCCGGCTGTTCCTGCGGCCAGAGCTCGACATCCAAGGTGCAGAGACCGTCTTGCGGCAAACCCTGTTCGGCCAGTGCCGCACCAGTCCTGTCTTCGGGCGTCCAGTGCTCAAAGGCATCAATGACGAACAGCAGCTCTTTGCGCGTCACCTGCCCGTCGCGTGCCAGCGTTGACAGACGCCCTTCGACCAGGTCGAGCGCTGCTACGGTGGCGAACGCCAGGACGACCTCACGATCTTCCTGGCTGACGATCTCAAGGCCCGCAATTGCTTCAAACTCGGGAAGCTGCCGCTCGCCTTCGCGCAAGCGGATTTTCAGCAGCTTGCGGTCGTCAAATCCACCAAGGTCCTCGTTTGCGGCGACCTCGCGCGCAGCGCGGAATCCGCGAAGTAGTGCGCTGCCGAACGCTCGCGGATCTTCGGGACGGAACGCTGGCTTCTTGTTCTGGCGACGGTGCCGATCCGTAGTCGGCGTCTCCTTGTCTAGTCGCAGGTGCTCATATGCCATCCAGTTGCCTCCCTAGGCCACTCAGTGGGGTTGTTGGTATTCCTTCGCCAGCGCAGCCTCTAGGTGGGCTTTGGCGAGGAACTCACGGTTGGACAAGACCATGTCCTTGACGGCACGGCGAAGCACGCGCTCGATGTCGGCGTGGGACAGACCCTTGAAGAGCGCGGCGATCTTCGAGTCGTCGGTCTCGAAGTTCCGGCGCACGCCGGACAGCTTCAGGGCCAGCAGGCGCTTGGCCTGCTCCAGGTTCGGGGGCTCGAAGCGAATGACCTCGTCGAAGCGACGCCACACGGCCTTATCCAGCAGGGTCTCGTAGTTCGTCGTCGCAATCAGGATGCTCGGGCCTCGGTACCCGTCCATCATCTGCAGCACGGCGTTGACGGAGCGCTTCAGCTCGCCGTGGTCATCGCTGGCGCCGCGATCCTTGCTCAGGGCATCGAACTCGTCGAAGAGCGCAACCACGGGACGTGCCGACACGTAGTCGAAGACCTTGCGCAAGTTGGCTGAGGTCTCGCCCAGCAGCGAGGAGATGACGGAGTCCAGGCGAACGACCACCAGAGGCAGTTCCAGCGCGCTGGCGATGACCTCGGCAGCGAGCGTCTTACCGCAGCCCGGTGGACCGCAGAACAGCAGGCGCTGGGCCGGTTGCAGGCCGTGCGCCAGCAGCACGTCGCCGCGCCGATGCTCCATCAGCACCTCGTCCAGCGCCGACTGCGCACCGTCGCCCAGCACGATGTCGGTTTCGTCGCGGACGGCTGGTCGCTCTTCCACCAGGGCCAGGCCGCTGTCCTTGTTGATGGGCAGCTCCTTGGCGGGCAGCAGGCGCAGGTGACCCCGGCCAGCGTTGGATCGTTCGCCGTACAGCAGGCGCTCTAGGTCGTTGGCCAGCAGGTGGTGCTTCTTCTCGCGTTCTTCACGGATGACGGCTTCCGAGGCAGCCTTGAAGCTGTCGGAGTCCCCCTCGATGCCGGCCTTGATCAACTGCCTGAGTAGCTTTGCGTTGGACATGCTTCACCTGTCCTTGTCTGAGTGTTCGTTTTTCGGGCCCCGGCCCGCGTCAGCAGGCAGGACAACCATGAATGCCAGCACCTCGAAGTCACCAGCCCCGGCGAACTCACCCTTCATGGCGTGCGTGCCGCCGGGCGAGAACAGGCTGGCGACAGCGCGCTCCTCGGCCTTGCCGACCACAGAAGCAACTGCCGAGGCCAGCAGCTTCTGGGCGTGCCGCATGTCCTCGCCTTGGCGGGTCAGCTTGTCGTGGCGGCTGCTGGCGCCCTGGTCGGGCAGCTCGCGGCCCAGCGCCAGGCGCTTGAGGCGGTCGAGGATGCGCTTGGCTTGAGGGTAGGCCAGCACGGTGGTGCCGTCGTCGCCCACATGGGCCAGGTAGATCGGTGCCAGCGGATAGTCCCCAGATCCGGCGCCGGCCGGGGCCTTGCTTGCTCCGGCACCTTCAGCACGCAGGCAGAAGATGATGCCGGGCTCGATGTCAGCGTCGATGCTGCTCGTTACGGCGTGCGCGCCCAGCGGCATGCCCTCCAGCACCGTGGGATGGTCGCGGAGGAACTGCGCCAGGTCGATGCGGAAGTCGGTCAGTGTGAGGTCGGTGATGGAAACCCCACTGCTCAAGTCTTCCACGTCGATAACCGAATCCTGCAACTTCAGGAGCTGCTTGCGACGGTACTCCAGGTCATTCATCGGATCGCCCGACTGCTGCTCGATGAGGTTTTCCTCGCCAGTGGCCGACACGTCCAGCAGCACCATGCGCCCGCTCACGCGCTGCTCCAGGTTGATGTACTCGTCGAGCGCGATGTTCGGCCAGAAGTTAACGAGCTGAATGCGGCGGTTGGGCGACCCGATACGGTCTATCCGGCCAAAGCGCTGGATGATGCGGACCGGGTTCCAGTGGATATCGTAGTTGATGAGCCAGTCGCAGTCCTGCAGGTTCTGGCCTTCCGAGATGCAGTCCGTCGCGATCAGCAGGTCAATCTCGCCCTCATCGCCCATTTCGAGCGGGCGCTCCTTGGCGCGTGGCGCGAAGGCCGACAGCACGCTACCCATGTTCTTGCGCAGTTCTGGCAGCGTGGTCTGGATGCCGGCAGCACCTGTGACCAGGGCCGAATCGATACCCAGGGCAGTCTTGGCCCAGGGGGCCAGGTTGGTGTAGAGGTATTGCGCCGTATCGGAAAACGCGGTGAAGACGATGATTTTGCGGTTGCCATGGTTGATGGGGTTGCGGCACTTCTCTTCGACCATGTCGCGTAGCTTTGCCAGCTTCGCGTCACGTGCGGCGTCTACTTGCTGGGCAGCCGTTAGAAGTGTGTGCAGGCGGTTGCGGTCCTCCACCAGGTCCTGGCGCCACCGGATGAGGTCAACGTCACCGAGGAGCACCTTGACCTTTCGGCCCACCAGCAGCGTTTCGAAAGCCGGGTCGTCGATGTCCACGTCGGCGATGTCTAACTCTTCGATACCGTCGCCATCGGTGGCGTGGTCGGCCTGCTGCTCGATTCGCCCAAGCACTGCTTCCACGTCGCGGAACTGCCGCTGCAAGGTCAGTGCGAACGATGACACGGCGCTCTCCATGCGCTTGAGCACGTTCACCCGCAGAAGGTGGATCAGACTTTCCTCGCGGTCTACCTGGCGGAAGAAGCTCTCACCGCCACGAATTTCGGTGCTGTACTTAGCGTCGTAGGCGGCCTGCTTATGCGGCAGCACGTAGCGCAGCGGGGCATAGGCCGCCAGGTTCAACCTGCGGATCTCCAGGTTGATTTCCTTGATGGCGCGGAACTGGCCCGCCCGGTCCACGTCGGCCTTGATGTTGATGGGCGCAAGGCGGTCTGGAAAGCGACCGGTTTCCTGGGTGCCGTAGTACTTTTGAATGTGACGCCGCGACCGCGCGATGGTGAGATGGTCCAGCAACGTGAAGTAGTCGAAGCCCAGCATCTCCACCAGGCGGCTGGGTGTGCGCTCTTCTTCTTCGAGGACAAGCCAGCGATTGAACTGGATCTGGGCTTTGCGAGTGGTCTGCTGGATGCTGTCGATGCCGTGTTCGGCAAGCGCGGTGTCATCGCCTTCCGTGGCGAAGGCGATCTGGTTGCGCAGGTCGGCTAGCCGATTGTTCACGGGGGTAGCTGAAAGCATCAGCACCCGGGTCTTGACGCCTTCCCTGATGATTTTTCGCATCAGTCGGTCGTAGCGCGTCTCGGTGCCTTGCCGGGGCGACTTCTTGTTTCGGAAGTTGTGGCTCTCGTCGATGACGACCAGGTCGTAGTTACCCCAGTTCACGTGGGACAGGTCGATGTCGCCCGAGTGGCCGCCGTCGCGCGACAGGTCGGTGTGGTTCAACACGTCGTAGTTGAACCGGTCCGCCGCCAGGATGTTGCGCTTGTCGTTGGCCTTGTAGAGGGTCCAGTTGTCTCGCAGGCGTTTGGGGGCCAGGACCAGCACGCGGTCGTTGCGCAGCTCGTGGTACTTGATGACGGCCAGCGCCTCGAAGGTCTTACCCAGGCCCACGCTGTCCGCGATGATGCAGCCGCCAAAGCGCGCCAGCTTGTCGATGGCGCCGACCACGCCATCTCGCTGGAACTTGAACAGCTTTTTCCAGACCACCGTGTTGCGGATACCGGTGGCGGATTTGACGATGCGCTCCTCGTCAAGCGCGTCCTCCCTGTTACCGAACAGGTGGTGCAGCATCAGCGCATAGATTGCGAACGGGGCATGGTGATCGCCCATGTGGCGCAACCGAGCAAGCAAAGTCTCGCGCGCGGCATCAGCAGACGTGGAATCCGCCGGGAGAGACTTCCACTGCTGATCAAACCACTGGGCCAGCAACGCGGCTTCTGCCGGTGTTTCTGATGCTTGCGTCAGACTGAGCGGGTTTGCGGGAGTCAGCCCCAAGCCCTCCGTGCTCAGGGCTACCGATCCCAGGATGGCCCGCTCCGGCACACCCTGGGCGTTACGCAACACTGCCGTTCCTTGTGGGATGCGCCCCGGTGCGCGGCGTACGTCCACGTGGCTCTTGAGCCACGCGGCGCATTGGTTGGCCAGCCACCGAGTCTGCAGTTGGTTACGGGTGGCGCGGTCGGCTTCACCTCCTTGCAGCTCCAGGTCCTGCCCCTCAGCCGGGAGAATGAGTTGCGTCCTGTCCACACGGACCAGACACTCGCGAAGCGCCGCGTAGGCGTGCAGAGAAAACGTTGGCGTCATGAAGGCCAGCGACTTGCCCGCGTCCAGATGGGGCCGCAGCAGGTCGATGACGCGGTCCGCACCGCGGTTCTGCAATAACTTCATGGCATTCGCTCAGATGTCTGATCGGGACATGCGACTGCAGGAGATAGGATGGCTTTCGGCGAAAAAACCAACCGCCGAATCCACATTTGGAAAATACACAGGTTTGCATAACGCCGAAAGCGACAGATGTTGCGCGTGCGGTAGCCTGCAACCCAATACCTGTTTTACCCATGTCGCTTTTAGGGAATTCGGCTCTGGCCCTTAATTTGTTTGCATGTTGAGCGCCCTGGGGGTGGGCGGCGGGTGAGATTGCGTCATCAGGTAGAAGTCTTCGGCAGTTTCCAATACGTCAGGCTCATCAAGTGAGCCCGTCCAGTGCGGCAAAGCCACAAAGCGGCTTACCCCGGCCGCCGCGCCGGCCTCCCATCCACCCCCGTAAACGGGAATAACCCCGCCCGATAGCTACCCGCCATATGCCGCGCGATGGCGATCGCCTTGTGCGCATCCTCCAGCGGGAGCGCTTCGATGGCCGCCGCCTCGAAGGCTGCCAGCCAGTGTTCAAACGCCTCAGGCTCGAAGGGCAGCTTCATGTGCGGCGCGAAGGCGTTCCCGCGATAACGCCCGGTGCCGTAGAGGGAGTGCGACCAGAAATCCGTCACCTGCCGGATGTGGGGCTCCCAGTCGTGAATTGCGCCCCGAAAGATGGGGCCCAACACCGGGTCGGCCAGGCCGTTGCGGTAGAAGGCCCGCACCATCCACTCTACCGCCGCCTCGGGGTCGAAAGCCCCGCAAGCGGCGGGCGGGTCCGGGGGCGCGTCTGCGTTCACGAAGCCGCGCCTCACGCCTCCGTGAAGTTCTTCAACTCCTTGACCAACCCCCCCGGCACCTCCACCTCGAACCCCAGTATCGCCGCCGACAGCGCCTTGCCGTAGTTGTCCAGGCACAGGCTGCGCGATACGCCGCCGCCCAGGGCGCCATGGCACACGAAGTTGATGGCGTGGATGGCCTCCACGGGGTAGCGGATCACTTCGCCCTTGATGGCGCCGCGGTAGTGGGCCTTGAAGCGCTCGGCGGTGAGCTGTTCCACCAGCAGGGGGTACAGGGCGGGGGTGTAGGCGAACACGGCGATGTTCGAGGTGTCGCCCTTGTCGCCGGAGCGGGCGTGGGCCACGTGCTGCAGCTTTACCTTCATGCTCAGCTCTCCCAGTAGCGGATGGTGGCGGGCACCTGCTCGCGCGGCACCAGCGATGACCACACGCCGATCACTTCGCGGGTGCGGTCCTGGTGGGGCACGCGCTTGCCGGTGTGGGCAATGCCGGACACGGCCATGCCGTCCACTTCGCGGCCCACCTTGATGGCTTCTTCGCGGGTGCGGGTGCGCGCGGCCACGCGCACGGCCACTTCATAGGGCTCGGGGGCGTCGGGCGGGGTGGCGGCGCCGTGGATGGCGTTGAGCCCCAGGAAGTCGATGCGCACGTCCTCGGCCTGCAGGCCCACGATGCGGAAGCGCTCTTCGAGGATGCGTTTGGCCAGTTGCGCGCGGCGCAGGGCGCCGGGGCCGGCGTAGAAGAACATGTCCTCGCCGATGAAGCC
>Ga0068876_10002345_pt1 | contig 14138 bp, 5 predicted proteins | sample NOAtaG_6_FD_66442 | JGI IMG/M metagenome (GOLD analysis project Ga0068876, IMG submission 66442) | Freshwater lake microbial communities from Lake Erie, under a cyanobacterial bloom - NOAA_Erie_Diel5S_2200h metaG | ecosystem: Environmental > Aquatic > Freshwater > Lake | place: USA: Ohio, Lake... | reverse complement strand
TAAATAAGTTTGAATATAATGGTCAATTTAATGGTTATATAAAAGGTACAATTAGTGATATAAATAACAATAATTCATACCTATTAACTTTTAATTCTCCAAAATTTGTAAATAGCAGTGCTAATTTCTCAAACTTGAGACTATTAGGATATATAATTCAAAAACCAATTACCAATAACAATTGTGAATGTAATTCAGCAAAGTACTTAGTTTATTTTAAGTATAGGGAAACCTATTTTAGTGCTCAATTAGTTATTTCAGCAATACCTAATTCAGGCTATAATAATATTTATTTGTATCAATGTAGGCAACGTAATTTAGATCCTATTAATGTAGGTGAACAAAATGCTTGTGCATTTGTTTCAGGTCAGTTTTCAAATCCATATACAACTGGAGCAAAAGGTAATTGGAGGCCTAAACGTACATATACGTATTTAACCGACCGATTGTATGCAAACGAAACCAATACCAGAAAAGATGGTATTTATAAACAATTTTCTCCATTTTGGAACAAACCAACTTCTACCCAAAAATTCTTTAATACTAAAAAGGATAATTGGACCTTTACTCAAGAAGTAGTTAATTACGATCCTTATGGAAATGAAGTAGAATCAAGAGACGCTTTAAGTAATTACAGTGCTGCATTGTTTGGATATAACAATACTCTGTCAACAGCAGTTGCAAACAATAGTAAGCTTAAACAAGTAGCATTTGATGGTTTTGAAGATTATGAAACCACAACGTGTGGACCTGTTAGACATTTAGATTTATCTAATATTCAAAACTCTGATATTGTTGAAGATAAGGCTCATACCGGTAAATATTCACTAAAAGTAAACGCAAATTCTAATGCGTTAATTAATGTAGAAATTAAAGAATGTGATGATAATGCCTCTTTAATAAGTGGAAACAATCAAGAGCAAAAATGCATTAGTTGCGAAGAAATTAATAAATTAATTGCATCTGGTTCTTATACTCTTAAAGGGCAAATAAATTACGAATATTTAGCAAAATCACTTAATGCTACTATTGGTTCAAGTTTTAGTAAGAATGATATTAAATCGTTTACATCTGGATGCGTTGGCTATGACAATACTAGCTCGCTAGATCTTGCTAAAAATAATACAACAGCTGAAAGAGATAAGACATTATGCGATATACCTTGCAAGTGTTTAACTGGTTTTTCTCCTGATAAAGGCACTTATGTATTTAGTGTTTGGGTGTCGCAAACTAATGAATTGCCAAACTATAAAGGAGTAGTTGCAACTTTGTATTCTAATAGCTCTACACCACAAATTAAAACATTTAAACCAACGGGATATGTAATTGATGGTTGGCAACTAATGCAAGGTGAATTTGAAATACTTAATGGTGCTACCAATTTAGTTATTTCTTTAAGTGCAAATGAAAGCAATACCTATTTCGACGATTTAAGAATTCATCCGTTTGATTCTAAAATGAAATCATTTGTTTATGATAATATCAGTTTAAAGTTTGTGGCAGAATTAGATGAAAACAATTATGCTACTTTTTATGAATACGATGAGGAAGGTCATTTGGTTAGAATTAAAAAAGAAACCGAAAGAGGTGTGATGACTATTAAAGAAAGTAGAAAAGGAACATTTAAAAAATCGTTATAATGAAGTTTAGCATTCTTTTAGTCTTTAGTTTATTCTTTAGCTCATACGTGGCTTTTTGCCAGGTAGGCAGCGAAGCTAAGGCATATGGTATATTGGATAGTTTAAATAAAAAAATTAATAATTACCCAAGCTATACTCTGGAGTTAGTAACAACACTTTATGCTGGTAATAAATCTACAAAAGTTTTGGAACAAACAAAGAGCACTATTATTAAAGAGAATAAAAAGTGTAAAGTTAGCGATGAAACGGGTTTAAAGCTAATGGACAACAATTTAATGACATTTGTTGATTTTCAAAATTCTTCCATTATTATAAAACCTTTAATTAAAACCGATGCAAAAAGTACAAGCGAAAGCAATAGCTTTTTTAATTTAGTTGGTTTAGATACTTTAATTAAAAATGCAGCCGACGAGCTCGAAAAAAGTGGTGCTCTGGACAATGATAGTGAAATAGAAAAAATTTCTTTTTTAAACAATGGTAATGCAGTAAATGGAATTTATGGCATAGAACTAAAAGGCGAACACGAAGAAATAGAGAAAATTAATATCTATTATAATAGCCAGTTTTGGGTTACAAAGATAGTTATGTTTTGTGCATTTGAAGAAGAGTTTGAAGGTAAAAATATTAAACCACGCATCGAATTTAATTACAATTACAAATCTTTTCTAGCGGAAAAAAATCTTAATACTTTCTCTAATAAAAATATCGTTACAAAAAAAGGTAACAAATGGATTGGAGTTGGTAAGTATAAAAATTACAATGTTGTATATATAAATTAAAATTATGGATAGCTTATTTAATTTCAGATACAAATTTCTGCTTTTATTAGCACTATTGTTTAATGTTTCATCTTCTTTGATAGCTAAAGAACATGAATTAAAAAGCTCAATAAAATTAAAAGATGTTGTAATTGATCAGCAAATTACATTTCAAGATCCAATAGGTTTAGAATATAGAACTAATCTGCAAAATGCCGATTGGCAATATTTTGAAAAACAGCTTACCGATTATATTCAACTTGAATTTGTAGATTCTAATAATGTAGAGTTAATACCAACCGGTACCATCGAAGTTAATATACAGCTTTTACGTTATAGCGATTTAAATAATCTAACCAATCCACAGCAAAGCAATGTACAATTGCTAATAGAATTAAATCAGCTCGAAAACAATGTTCACGTTAAATCCAGAGACAATTTCTTTTTTCTAAACGAAGTGTATTTTGGCTTTAAAGTAACGAGTATAACTGCTCCATCGTTTACTACGCTTCCCGAAAATGTTTACCTTAATTACGGTTGTAAATGGGAAAGAGATTTACAATTACAAACTTCAGGTTCTAATCCATTAGTGCCCAATTTATCCATTCAATATTTAAGTAGTAATAACTCGCTTGAATTTGAAATTGATAAATATTACGGCGAAGCTATAGAGTTGGAATGGACCTGGGTGTCTAATTCTAATGGCAAACTGGGTGCTAATGAGGAAAGGCCAGAGGACTCGTTATTTGTAAATTTTACCAATAACAGTTCTAGAGTTCGCTTAAGTCCGTTTTTCGATTTTTCAAACCCAACAACTAACGGAACTATTAAATACGCCATTCCATTAATATACGATCAGGGCTTTATTATTTATCGTGTTAGAGCGGTAGGTATTGATCCAACTACTCTTAACGAATACAGATCGGCTTGGTCGGCTCCTGCATCAGGTATGGTAAGTGATTATACAAACAAGTATAAAGTTGAAAACGGTTTTGAAGAAAATGTAAACTGGCAACACAATGTAACTTATATAGAAGATGGTAAACGCAGTGATGAATTGGTGTTTGCAGATGGTACTTTTAGGGTTAGACAAAATGTTGCCTTTAATCCTGCCGATAATCAAACCATTGTTAGCGAAACTTTTTACGATCATCAGGGTAGGGCAGCAATTACAGCATTGCCTGTACCAACTGGTAGTAATTTACTTGAATACTATTCTAATTTTAACAGAGCAAACGGAGAAACCGATAGTTATAATAGAAGTAACTTTGATTTGGATGAAGTTTCCGACCCATGCGTATCAATTGAAAAAGGGATGTCTGTCCAAAGCGGAGCTTCTAGGTATTACTCAACTAACAATCCGGATAAAACGGGCATTAACGGATATATCCCAGATGCTAACCTTTTTCCGTTTACGCGCACGGTATTTATGCCCGATAATTCTAACCGCCCCAAAGCAGTTAGCTCGCCTGGAAGCGATTTTAAAATTAGCAGTGGTCACGAAACCGAATATTTTTACGGTACACCAACCTCGCAAAACGAGTTGGATCGTTATTTTGGTTCGGATATAGGTTATTTAGCCCGTTATAAAAAGAACATGGTAGAAGATGCTAACGGACAAATTAGCATCAGTTATTTAAGTGCTTCGGGTAAAACCATTGCTACTTGTTTGGCAGGGAACGATCCTCAAAACTTATTAACTTTATCTAGTAATACAGGCGCAACAGAGTATACTTCTGATTTATTAAATTCTGATAACGATGTAACTAATAATGTTGTAAACGAACAGGAAGGCACAATTACATTGGGCAAAACATTAGTGGTTGATACCGAAACGGATTACGATTTTAGTTACAATATTTTGGGAGAAGTATATCAGGATAACTTTTGCGAAGAAGACGTAATGTGTTTTGAGTGCATTTACAATTTAACATTAAGTGTAAAAGATGTTTGTGGACAAGAGCTTATTCCCGGCGGCCCAATTACCGATCAGGTAGGTAGTTTGGCTTATGCATGTTCTACCGAAACTTCGGTTAACCAAAATTTTACAGTACATTTAACACCCGGTACATACAATGTAAGTAGGGTATTAAGGGTTGATGAAGAAAGTTTAAACACCTACCTTAATTATTATTTAGAAAATAACGATTGCATTAAGCCACTCTCATATTTTGTTGATAGTGCAATTGTAGCTACTGATTTTTCATCCTGTTTTGAAGGCGCCGAAGACTGTTTTACCTCTTGCGAAGAAGAAATTGGAACTTATCAGTCATACCTCCAGGTTAATCCCAATGCTCCTGAATCTGAATGGCAAGCCTTAATAAACGAATGCGTTAGCAACTGTAATTACGACGAAACATCCGATATGGATGGAGGGTCTTATTGCGCCATGTTTAAAGATAGAATGTTACAGGATGTATCACCTGGTGGGCAATACGCATCCTTAACTACTAACGACAGTTTATCAGTTTTTGCTACTGTAAGCAGGTTACCGGCAAATTATTTAAACAGCTCTGCTGTTGCAGGTTATCAATTATCTACTACACCCGATTACTTAAATGCTGATGGAACTTTGGCTTATATTTATTTAAAACGCGAACTTAACGATGATGGTAATTACGATTACGAAGCTTTTAAAGCTACAGATGGTACAATAGCAACAGAAGTAGCTCTAGGTAGTATTCAATTAAGTTTAGCCGAATTAAGTGGCATTGAAGTATTAACTAATGATCCTACTTATTATGGTCGCTTAACCATTAAAGAACTTAATAAAGATCATTTTGCAAGTTATTTTGAAGAACAATGGGCCGAACAACTATTGTATTTACATCCCGAGTATTGCCAATTGGATTTTTGTTTAACAAACGAAGACGCTTTTTCTTTTTCGGATAAACTGCAAAATATAGATACTTATGCCGGTGCTGTGGCAGCAGGTTATATGCCAGCGACTGTAACCAATATAAGTAATACAGGTGTTTTAAATAACTTTGCAGGAAATTTATTTACCAATGATCCAATTAAAACATATACCAATAATTTTATTGCATCTAATCAGCATTTGGATGTTGCTTTTATAGAATTTAACAAGTACGGATTGGGTAACAATCTTAATCCTGTTACATCTAATTACAATGTATTACAATTAGCCTATTACCAAACCTTTTATCAAGGAGCTATTACCAACCCGGGCATTAACGAAGAAACTGCCACTTTTGATGGAGAAGACGAATGTAAAGCCGATGAGTTTTGGCAAAACTTTAGAGATTTATATGTTTTGGCTCGTAAAAAAGAATTGGATGTTCTTTCATTAAAATATTCGGTAGAAAATGGATGTTATAACGGGGGGATGGGTATATTTTATACCGATAACAATTCTATGAAAAACTTCTTTAATAAAATGAACAATGCTTATGTTAATTATGTAGGCTCTGCTGAGTTTAATTGTAGAGTAGGCTTATTCGCTTCAACTAACTTTTTGCTTTCAACTAACGATTGTGATAATCAAATAAACAACTCCGATAATTTTCACAACATAAACAATGCTACTTTTTACAAAGCCCCAAGCTATATAAATAACTTTGCCTATTACAAAAACAAAATAAGAGTTTTCCCTACGGTATTAGATTATATTTACCTGCCTCCGTTTAACCCTTCTTATTTTGATGCTAGTATTAGCGGTATTGCTGCCTCGCAAACCCAGGTTTTAAATAACATGGCTGCAAGTTGCACCGAGTCGTGCGAGGGATATGCCGATAAATGGATAGCCGATTTAGAAAACTGTTCTAACATAGATCAAAACTGGACAAGTAATAAAGCAACTTTAAGAAGCGTATTAATTAACATTTGCGAAAACGGATGCGATGGTACAAATCCTTTTGGTGCTATTTCTACTGCGCCCGGTAATCCGGTAATTTACACTGCCGGTGAAAACACTTACAGTTTTACAACTTTTGAAGATGCAATAAAGGTAATCGTTTATGGTAATGCAAATGCAACTGTAACTACCGATTGTACACAGGATTTAATTTCATTTCCGGGCTTATATGTTACTAATGATAATACTCAAACTTCCGGATACAGCTCCTTAGATAAATGTGCTTGTAACACCTTGTACGAGCTTAAAACCGATTATTTAAAAGCCATAGAGCGTGGTGATATAACTGCAGCCGAAGTATCGTTTAATACCTTTGTTTCGGATGTTTTAGCAATATCAGTTAAAAACGCATCGCAATTACTTTGTTCATGTTCTGATGTGTATACATCTATTACAAACCAAGCTTGGAATGGAACGCAAGAATGGCCAAACACAGCAATTGAAGCTTTAACGGCTTTAAATTTAAATGCTCCAATAGCTGTTTCGTGTAATAATTCATGTACTAATTGTAATCAAATTTTAAATTTGGTAGATCAGTTCGAAACAAAATACAATGTAACCAATGTTTTAGATAGTATTGATTTGCATCAACCCCTTGCTAACTTTTTAAATCAGCAATTAAACTATACGCAACACGAATTAACGTATTTCGATTTTATTAATAATTGTAAAAAGTTAAGCACCCAAAATGGTACGGTTTGCCAAACTAATGATTATGCCGCTGAATTATCACAATTAATAAATGCCATTATACGGGAGAACAGCAGTGGAAATTGTTTGTGCGAAAGTCCTTTCAATCAGTTTTATCCTACCAGCTCAATTGCACAGGCTATTGAGCCCAACTTTACGCCTACCCCAACACTTAACTGCGATCATACCTACCAGGTAACACCCTATGGCAGAGATTCGTTAATGATAGTTCTAAATAATCCTGGTGGGAACTCTTGTACATTAAAATTAATTGTACCCGAACCTCGTCCGGCTAATTTTGCTAATGCTTCAATAATTAATATCAGCAATATACAGCCTGATGCAAGCTACCCATCTACCGATAACGGACAACATTTTACGGCTTTAATTGCTTACATGCCACAAGGAATTAAAGAATTATCTTATTTAACCATAAAAGGGTATTCGTCTTGTTTTGGAGTTGGTACTTGTACCAATAATTATGTAGAAAATGATACTTTGCAATTATGTAACCAGTCTATTGAAGCCATTATATTGGATGATTTGGATACCAATACTTGTTACACCCAATTATTAAACACTGCTATAAACAATGCTAAAATAGACTACGAGCAATACGTTAATCAATTTAAAGACGATTTTAAAAACAACTATCTTAAGCACTGCGTAACATTTGGTGGTAGCATTAACGAAAATTTTACCGTAACATATAACAGTAATACCTTTCATTATACTTTGTATTATTACGACAGGGCCAATAATTTAATTAAAACCGTACCGCCACAAGGCGTTAATACCGTAAACAATTTTACACAAACTACAGCTGCACGTAATACTAATAACAGTAATGTAATAGCTCCGGCACACGATTTACAAACCAGGTATTATTACAACAGCCTAAATCAGTTAGTAAAACAAACTACGCCCGATGGAGGCGAAACTAAATTTTATTACGATGAGTTAGGCCGGTTAATATTATCGCAAAACGAAAAACAAAAGTATCAATTTGCTAACCAGCGTTTTAGCTATACTATTTATGATGCTTTGGGCCGTATTGTAGAGGCGGGAGAGTTAGAAAGCGCAAATCCACAATTACTTATAGCCTCCACCAACAATAATTATATGTTTAATCAGTTTGTAAATTATACTATTGCCGGAAACAGCGTTAGTAATAAAAAGGAGTTTACAAATACCTATTACGATAGAAAGATTGCTATGTTTGATAATTACTTTCCAAACAATAATAGTAATAATGCTGGGCAAAAAAACTTGCGAGGTAGGGTATCGGCTGCAGCCCATTTTAACGAAGAAGACAATAGCACTCCAAACGAAATAACGGTATATAGTTATGATATCCATGGAAATGTAAAAACCCTGTTACATCATCATAAAAACAACGAGTTAGATATAAACGATTTTAAAAAAATAGACTATTTTTATGATTTAATAAGCGGTAAAGTAAACAAAGTGTTTTTTGAAAAAGGAAATAAAGATCAGTTTATACATTCATACACCTATGATAAAAACAATCGTATCGAAGCCGTTTATACATCGCGTAATGGTATAATTTGGGATAAAGATGCCGCTTATAGTTATTATAAACACGGACCATTATCACGTTTAACCATAGGTAATAATAGGGTTCAAGCCATGGATTATTACTATACCCTGCAAGGGTGGATAAAAGGAGTAAACTCCGAGTTAATAAATAACACCGCCGACCCCGGAGCCGCATACAACAATAAATTTATGCCACAGGATGCTTTTGGATATAGTTTACGTTATTATGGTGGCGATTATACTTCTATAGGAAACCAGCAAGGGCTAAGTTATGCCTTAGCTAATAACAGCGCCATACAAGGTGCTTACAATACCCATGCTCCTAATTTATATAATGGAAACATAAGCGCAATGCACAGTAGTGGCATGTTTGGCAATACCCCAAGCGATGTTAAATCGTCGGTTAATTTTTATAAATACGATTTGCTAAACCGCATTAGAACATCAGTAACCTATACCGAAGCCAATTACAGCGGTAATAGCTGGTTAATGCCAAGCACTAATTTAACCGATTATGCAACCAGCTATACATATGATGGTAATGGTAATATTAAAACATTAAATAGGAATGCGAGCACCTTAAATTCTAATCCATTAGAAATGGATGATTTAACCTATCACTATTACCCACATACCAATAAATTAGAGTATGTAAGCGATAATACTAATTATACCAATAATTACCAGGTAGATATTGATAACCAAAACGAGTTAAATTTTACCTACGATAGCATTGGTAATTTAGTAAGCGATGCATCCGAAGAAATAGAAACCATTAAGTGGACGGTGTTTGGTAAAATAAAAGAAATAATCCGTACTTCACATAGCACCAAACCTAACCTTGTGTTTGAGTATGATGCAACCGGTAATAGAATATCTAAATTGGTAATACCAAAATTAAGTTCGGGTGCTATTGGCCCATTAAACCGATGGATATATACAGTTTATTACCGCGATGCACAAGGTAATATTTTAGCAACCTATATACGTAAGCCCAACATGCTTGATATTGCCGAATATAAAGTAGAAGAGTTTTCAATATATGGAAGCAGCCGTATAGGAGTTAAAAATGCCGATGACTTAGATGCATCATTATTTAATGATGTATATTTTGCCGAAGCCTTAGGATTAAAAACTTTTGAGTTAAGCGACCACCTGGGCAACGTTAGAGAAGTAATAAGCGACAGAAAAATACCGGGCCAATTTATTAAAACCTACAGCACACAAAATTTCGAAAGCTGCCAAACACCGGGCGATTGTGGTATATATGCTGAAATACCAAGTCCACCGGGCGAGTATCCATACAGTGGTACCACTTTACAAATTGTAAACAACCAGGGAAGTAAGCAGTTAAGAATTGCAACCGATTACCAGTGGGATGGAGCACATATACCAATGGCTACCGAAGCCGGACAACGTTATTTATTAGAGTTAGATGCATCATTTAACACCAGTAATATAGGTGTTAGATTAAGCGTATACCCTAAAAACCCGGGCGGTAGCGAGTATTTAGATATAGCCATTGCACCAGGCCATAACAGTGTAGAATTTACAGCAAACACAGCCTTAACCGACATTAAGCCATACAGGGCCTATAATTTTGGCACCCCAGGCGTGCAAGACGAATTTTTTATAGATAACATTATGCTTAAAGCAATTTATACTAGCAGCCCGCCAAGCGATGCCCAAGTATTTGATTATAAGCCCGATGTGGCAGCTGCAAACGAATATTACCCATTCGGTATGCTCATAGAAAGCCGCAAACATCTAGCCTTTGGAGGGGATTATGCTTTTGGGTTTAATGGAAAAATGGTTGACAAAGAAGTTAAGGGCGAGGGCAATAGTTTAGATTTCGGTGCAAGAATTTATGATAGTAGATTAGGGAGATGGATGAGTACTGATCCGCTGCAATTAAAATATCCAAACTTAACTCCATATAACGCTTTTGAAAATAATCCAATTTATTTTAATGACATAGATGGTAAAGACGCAGGATTTACTATTAAAGGAAATACAATTACATTTAATGCACAAGTTTATTTGTGCGGAAAAAATGTAACAGAAAAACAAGCTTCAGAGATGCAAACTCAAATTATGTCTGTTTGGGGTGGAAAAGAAGGAAAAGGTTTTACAACAGTCGTAGATGGTAAAACATATAATGTTAAGTTTGATATAACGGTAAGCGTTTATGATGCTAAAGCTGCAAGTCAAAGTAAAGACAATGGATCTGCTAATTTTGTAGGTATTGTAGATAATCCATCGTCAAAGTTTAGAGACCATGTAGATAATGGGAAATCTGGTGTTTGGGGAAGTAATTCTGAAAGTGGTGTTAGGGCTCATGAAACTGGACATTTTATGGGAATACAAGATTCTTATTATGATGAATACACTCCAGTTTTACCAGGTAGCAGCCCATCTGATGAATATGGATATAAAGTTAAATCCGTTGATTATCCAGGAACTTCACCAAATGATGTTATGGCAGGAGGTTCACACAGTAAAAGCCCTGAGGTAAATCCCAATACAATTCAAGAAATGGCAAAATATGCCTTAAACAATGTAAAGTCAGTAAACGGAATAAAGGGAGGTAAAGTGCAAGGAGCAAGGAAATTTGGTGGCCCAACCGAAGAACAGATGTCTAAAGTAAAAGATACCGCGAAACCATCAGTAATTCCATCCAATAGAGATTACTAAATCATGAGAACAAATCATATACACTTTTTCATCTGCTTGATATTGATTGCATGTGAACCTGATAACAGGAAAATTAACTGCTCTGATAAATCTATTATTATCTATTCTGTTGATTCAATAGAATATTATTCGGATTGTGTTGAGCTTCTTAAGTTAAGTGATAATGATACTTTGTCAAATAATGATTTAAACTTCTCCTTCCCAAAATTACAAGAGATACGTCTTGAAAAAACTAGGTTAGAAAAACCAGAATGTGTAATAGCTCAAATTGGAAAAATCAAAAAGTTAACTACGTTATTTTTAGATTTTCGTGGTACAAAAAACATTCCCAAAAACCTCAGTGAAATCAGAAATGTCACTAATATTGCTATTTTCGTAGACAGCATGTCACAAATAGGTTTTAAATTTAAAGACATGAGTCAACTTACCTCACTACATATTGAAGCAGGTATATTTGATAGTGAAGAGTCTCTTCGTGGCTTAACTCAACTCAAAGAGTTTGGATTAAATGCAGACATTAAACAACTTCCTGAAACTATTTTCGAAATGAATAATTTGGAGAAATTAAACTTATCTTTCAACAAAGATCTCTCAAATATTCCAGAAGAAATTAGCAAATTGAAACAACTTAAACTTATAGAAATTTATAATACAGCCCTTGTTGATATGGAATGGGAAACTCTAAAAAAAGATAAAGAATCAACTATTTTTAAAGAAATAAAAGCCAAATGTAATAATTGTATTATTAAATCTAATATTAATTGAAATCGGATAGAATCTATTTATAGAGAAAAGGGCTCAGAAATTTTTCCGGAGTATAAAAATGTAAACTATCTTTTTAATAAAGCAAAGTCAGCTATTTTTCCTATACACCGTGCAAAAGGGTTAGAACAAGAATTAGCTGCTTTATTTAATAACACAGATAATACAAAAAACAAACATGCAAAAATAATAGACGGCATTAGACCTTTATTACTTTGTTCTTACGATTTAACACAAAACACCCCAAGTAAGCACTAAGCTGAAGCCAAGGTTGTGTGTAAGAGCTTAGCGCTATTGTTTAATAAATTATATTTCCTTAACTTAACTATGTGAGAACTATTTCAACACAAAATAAATACCCCAAGTAAACGCTAAGCTGAAGCCAAGGATGTGTGTAAGTGCTTAGTGTAATAAAATTAAAAGCCAGGCAAACAAGCTTGGCTTTTAAGTTTATGTGGATTAAGAAAATGCTTGATTTAGTAATTGATTAGTATTTCAATACACAATGTTAAACCGATTTTTAGAAATAGAGTACTAGTACTCTTAAAAGTGTTAGGTAATTTTAATTACACAATTTTAATTTGTATTTAAATAATGAATTTGCAAATTAGAAATACTAAATACCCATTCGGTATGACGATGCATGGTCGCAACTTTCTCGCTGCTGGTGGGGATTATAGGTACGGCTACAATGGGAAAGAAAACGATAATGAGGTAAAAGGTGAAGGCAACCAGCAGGATTATGGAATGCGTATCTACGACCCAAGGCTGGGTAGGTTTTTGAGTGTTGACCCGATTGCTAAAAAATATCCAGAATTAACTCCATTCCAGTTTGCTTCAAATAGGCCTATTGATGGAATTGACCAAGACGGCTTGGAACATCAACAAGTGAACACTATTGTAACGAAGCAATGGTCTGTGGTAAAAACAACAGATGTATCTAATTTTATTTATGATGTAGGGCCTGCTGGATGGGGTACTAAATATGTATTTTATGATGAGAGTGGTAAATTAATAAAGACATATTTTACACCTAGTGACCCCCCAATTATATGGTCTGGTGCGAATAGACCATTATATGTTAATGGGACAAAAATTGCAGGAGATTATACAAGTGGTGACGGTCCAGATTCATCGCCAATTTATGGAGCAGAGTCAGGTGTTCAAGTAACTGGACAACTTGGTAATACAAGGTTATCAGCAACGGCAAAAGTTAATGATACGGGTGGTTCATCAAAAGAAGTTGCTGACATTAAAGGAAGCATTGTAACTGGTAAACCTAAAGTCGAAGTCCAAGCAAAAGCTTTTTTAAAGATTAATTTACAAAAACCATCATCAGATATTATTAAAATTAACCAGAGTATACCAATCGGTATTGGAAATATTCAAGCAACTATAAATATGAGTGGAGATATTGAAAGTGTCGAATTTAATATTGGTAAAAGTGTAGGTGTTGACAAAAGTCCTAGTTCAAAAAATCCTGCGCCACAAGTTAAAGCAGAAAAAACAATTTTTACAACAGATAAGTAAGACTTATGGATTATAAAAGAATAAATTGGTTAATAGCAATTGTTTTAATTATAGCCATACTTTTTTCTAATGTTTTATTAAATGGAGATACAAAATTTGTTTTAATAACTATATTAATAATTATTTGTGGACTTGCTATTATAGCGAATACAGCATACTGTCCAAGAAAGTGTAAGAAATGTGGAATTAAGATGCTTCAGCATTATCGAGAGGGAGATTTTACACCAGATTATTATAAATGTCCAAACTGTAATTATAAAGAAGATACAAATATTAGAAATGATGCTCCTATATAGAATTAGTCTAACTTTATTGTTAATAAATTTAAATATCAACTTTACATATTCTCAAGTAGCTGATGCCGATATTTTTTTTCAAAAAGGTATTCTTAATGAAGAAAGTGGTAATTATCAAAAGGCGTTAGAGTATTACTCAAAAGCAATTGATAAAGATTCATTAAACCCCAAATATTATTGTTATAGGGGATTTTGTTATCAGTTTCTTGGAGAAATAAATGAAAACTTTTACAATCTTGCTATTACAGATATTAATATGTCAATAAAAATAGACACGACATATTCAGAAGGGTATTATAAGCTTGGAATAGTAAGAAGTAATATGAAGCAAAAT